>Ga0302326_10006012_pt1 | contig 27422 bp, 23 predicted proteins | sample Palsa_T0_3_FD_202264 | JGI IMG/M metagenome (GOLD analysis project Ga0302326, IMG submission 202264) | Peat permafrost microbial communities from Stordalen Mire near Abisko, Sweden - Palsa_T0_3 | ecosystem: Environmental > Terrestrial > Soil > Palsa > Peat permafrost | place: Sweden: Abisko... | reverse complement strand
TGGGTGCGCCAAAAATCATCGTCGGGTCCGCCTTGTTGGGGGGGGGCAAGATCAACACGAAGTACGCCGCTACGCTGGCAAGCGCGTTCGGCAGTGCGCCGCTGGTGTTCGCCCTCGATTCCCGACGAGGACGGGTTGCGATCGACGGCTGGCGCAAAGATACTGCGGTCACCGCATTCGACATGATTCGGGCGCTCGAACCATTCTGCGAAACTTTTCTCTACACCCATATCGATACGGAAGGGTTGATGGGCGGGATTCCGATGGAGATTGTGAGTGCGATCCGGGAAGCAACATCGCGGAGGCTGGTGGTCGCGGGTGGGATCAGCTCGCAGAAGGAAATCGACGAACTCGACGCGCTAGGGATGGATGCCGTCGTCGGAATGGCCTTGTATTCGAACAGAATTTCCGCGTGAATGTCAGGCGTGCAGGGGGTGACTGTTCTCAGAGCATCGACTGACCTCCACTGCTCATATAATTCGAACGTCATGCCTCAACTGGGTTATTCAGCAATGCTGGCGGTGGCTTTGGCGGAAGCACATAAAGGGCTGGCCGAAGGGGGCATCCCGATTGGGGCTGCCATCTTTGCTGCCGAAGGCAAACTGGTGGGCTCGGGTCACAACCGACGAGTACAGAACGGCGATCCTTCGATGCATGGCGAGACGGATGCCTTTCGCAATGCAGGAAGGCAGCGCAGTTATCGTGAGTTGACCATGGTCACCACGCTGGCGCCCTGCTGGTACTGCAGCGGGCTGGTGCGGCAGTTTGGTTTCGGTACCCTGATCGTCGGCGAGAGCCGAAATTTTCAGGGCGGGCTGGAGTGGTTGCGCTCGCTGGGAGTGCGGGTGATCGACCTTGACTCCGAGGAGTGCGTAGCCATGATGGCCGACTACATTCGCGCGAATCCGGCGGTGTGGAACGAGGATATTGGGCAGGAGTAGACGGAACGATCCTCAGCGGCTAAAAAGCGGTTGATTTTGCGGCGTTTTACGGCACGACTAAACCCTTGCCCTTCCCGATCTCTTCCTTGCCAGTTCTTTCTTCCCAGTTTAGAAGGTAAGGCTCAACGACATTTGAATCTGTCTCGGACTCCCGATGGTTTTGTTCGTGATGCCCAAGCCGCTCAGGCTTTGGCAGACGTACAGTGACCCCGTGGGAGGACTTTGGTTGAAACTGTCGTTGCAGGGAGTCTGCGTGGACTGGAGGCCGGCCACGGGAAAGCCGTTGAAGCCGATATTCTGGCTGATGTCGTCAATCGGGATATCGAAGCTCGCTGTGTTGGTGAGGTTGAAGACATCGAAGGTGTACTTCAGGGAAGAACGCTCGGTGATCTGGGTGACCTTTATCAGTGAAATGTCCGCACGCCGCTGCCAGGATTGGCGGAAGATATTGCGCTGGCCTTGTGCGATGAAATTTGTCTCGTAGGGGTCATTCGAAGGAATCGCGCCGTTCAAAGCACCTGGACTCAGCAGCGGGATTCCGAAACAGCTGGAGTTGAGCGCCAGGACGGAACCCGCGCCGGAAGCCCCGGTGAGCGCCTGTTTCGGTGTGCAGCCATCGAGCGGCACGATGGGGTTGGTGATGCCGTCGTTCACGCCGTAAAATATGCTGCCGACCGCGCCAGAATAATCGATCACGCTGTAAGGCTGGCCACTCTGAATGACGGTGAGGCCTGCAATCGCCCATCCATCAACGATCCTCCCTTTGACTGAAGATGCCGAAAAGAATGTGGGCAGTTCGTATCGATATGTGAAGTTGAATACGTGTTTGCGGTCGAAATCGGCGAGACCGTAACCGGAGCGCAGATTCAGAGGATTGTTACCGTTGTAGAAGAGACCCATCGCGCTCTGCTCATCCGTGGCGTGAGAGAAGGTGTACGAAGCGCCGACTTGCAGGCCATGCCTCATCCGCTTCTCAATGTGAGTTTGAAGAGCATTGTAGGCCGAGATTCCGGCAGCGGTGTAGGACTCCGACTCGGAGGAATAACCGATGTAGGGAACACGCAGGTCGACATTCCCTCCTTCAAAGGTTTGCAGATACGGGAGCGCGGGGTTGTTGTTGATGTATGCGGGCGCAAAGGTGTTGGGGTCGGTAATGATGGAATACCCGTAAGTGTAATCCTGCTCGAAAGGCGTGCCCGGACGGACGGGATTGCTGGGCGAGGCAATCTGCGCCTGGTTGAAGGGCAGCGGAACAACCTCGTGGCGACCGAGATTGCCGACATAGCCGATGTCAACCGCCAGGTCGTTACGTGGCTGCCACTGAATGTCGAGAGTCTGATTAAGCGTGTAGGGAAGCTTGTTGGCGCGGTTGTAATCAGCAAACGAGAATAGCTGAGCGCCCTCGGAGATCGCCGTCGCATTGGGCAGGACGAGGTCTGCGGGATTGCCACTCGGCGGCGGACCAAGGGTAGTGCCCCAAGGATTCTCAAATCCGCCGGGGCAAGATTCATAGGCGGGGGCACAATTCTGCGCACTTACCCAGGGCGGAGTCTGATTCACGCCGAAGGGACCGCCCGCGATTACTCCGGAAGCAAATCCCGGGGAAAGATAAGTGAAGAGTTCACCGCGATCGTAGTACATGCCCCAGCCCGCGCGAACCACGACTTTGTCATTAAACATCCGCGGGCTCCAGGCCAAGCCGATGCGCGGCGCGAGGCCCCACTGGCGTCCGGTGAGAGTCGAGTCACTGACGCCTTTGCTCGGATAATCGGGGTTGTTCCCCGCGACGATGAAGCCGTTCGACGCGATCATGTCGGAGGCGGCGTCGTAGCTGTAGGCAGAGGGGTCGAAATTGAAAATACGCCCGTTCTTTTCCGTGAGACCACCGTGATAGTCGAAGCGAAGGCCGGTGCTGATGCTGAGGTTCGGACGGACTTGAAACTTGTCCTGAAGATAGGCGCCCGATTCGTTTGAACGGTAGTAGCGGTTGGCGTCGCCTTGCAGAAAGGTCGTGGTGATGAAACCGTCAGCGGTGTAGCCAATCGGTGTGCCGGTGAGGAAATCGGCAAAATTCAAGAATCCGATCATCCCGGTATTGGTTCTTTCATCCCGCGCATTGAGCTGGGTATAGGAGAAGCTTCCACCGAAGGTGAGGGTGTGTTTGCCTCGGGTCCAAATGGCAGTAGCGGAGGGCATCCAGCGGTTTTGAAAGATTCCGGTGAAGGCGCCCTGCGAAGCTGCAGTGGAACCGATGGTCGTCCCTGCATTGAAAACGAAGTTGGTATTATTCGGTGAATCGTTCCCCAGATCGTCCACAATCGTGATTCCCGGGAAAACTGAGGAACCGAACGTATTGATGCCCGGGCCTATTTGCTGAGGAGTGAAGGGCTGGCCAATGGTGCTGTAGACCTTCTCGCGAATGAACCCGAATACCTCGGCAACGCTAAAGGCCGGTGTAATCGACTGCGTGTTCGTAATACTCGCAACCTGGCTTCCAGCGTCCAGGTGTTGGGGAAAACCTTCGACTGCGGAATATCCAAAGGGCGCCACGGTGGGATCGTGCTGGTAGTAATACTTCAATGCCAGTGTGTCTTTCGTGGTAGCCAGGTAATCGAGATCGGCCACGGCCTGATCGGTGATGAAATATGCCGGTTGGGTAATGAAAACATTTTCGGGGAAGTTCAGAGTTGGCGTGAAGTTAGGGTTCGCCGACGGGAACAGATACTGGCCATTGGGCAGTACATAGTTCAACATCGCCAGAGCAACCGGATCCACGTTAGCAGCGGTCAAACAAGCTGGCTGGCCCGCTGTGCCGCAGCCGGGCAGAAAGTTCGCATTGGCGACGTTCGCCAATGTCGCTGCGCTGCGATCGTCGGTAAGCCCAAACGGCACGGCGGTGCGCGAGGTCCCAATTTCCAAGTCGGAAGCGTGGGTGTGCTGATAGCTGGCAAAACCGAAGAGCTTGTCCTTGATGATGGGACCGCCGATGGCCCCGCCGAGTACGTAGCGATGCAACTGCGGAACCTTTTCGTTGGCGGGAATGTTGGCGTCCTGATTGTAGAAATACGGAGCTGCATTGAGCCAGTCGGTTCCACGATGAATGTAGGCAGTGCCGTGAACGGTATTGGTGCCGGAGGCGGTGCTCATATCGATGTGGGCGCCGCTGGTCGACCCTTGTTGCGCGTCGTACATGGATGTGTTTACCCGAAACTCCTGAATGGTCTCCGGCGCTGGCGTCGGCAACGACTGACCGATGGCCAGATACGGCGAAGCTGTGCTCTGAATGACTTCCGCAGTGGTGCTGCCCGCGCCGGCAATGCCGGTGTTATTGACAATGCGCGCGGAAGCGACCTGGCTGGTGCTTTTGCCGTTGAACAGATTGCTGGCATCGACTCCGTTCAGAAGAAACGTGTTGCTGGTATCGCGCTGGCCGTTGGCCCAGATGGGTTGATTACCCAAGCCCGCGTTTACGCCGGTGCCGTTTGGCAACTCTGAATTTACTCCCGGCGAGAGGATGGCAAGGCCGGTGAAACTTCCCGTGGGCAGCGGTACCGATTGAATCTGCTGTGCCTCCAGGATGTAACCGTTGGTGGTGTCGACGGCATTCATCAAGGGCGTGGCCTCGACGGTGATGACGGTGCCAATCTGCCCCACTTTCAGTGCAACGTTCACAGTGGCGGTGCGGTCGGCCTGCACCGTGATGGAAGGAATCTTCTGGCTTTCAAAGCCGTCGTGGGAAAAGGTAAGCGTGTAGGTACCAATGGGCAGGTTCACGAAATCGTAGCTGCCATTCGCGTTGGTCTTGAGAGTGCGCGTGAGTTGGGTCTGGTCACCTACGATGGTCACGGCGGCGTCCGGCAAAACACCGCCGGTCTTGTCTGTGACGGTGCCCGTGATGCCACCAAGGGTCTGTTGAGCCTTGGCACCGGGGGTAAGGGTGAGCGAAATCCAGGTGGATAGCGCGGCAAAGAGGACGACCACTCCAACTCTCTTGAGCATCAGTGACCTCATGCTGGGGTTCAATAACACGCGTGCTGAACCGCTCGCCGGCAGTCGACCTGCTGAATGTGTCTTCACACGATCTTTGCGGAGATGGTTTGCTCCGCGCCCCGCCCGCAGAAACGATTGACCGAATTTACGCGAGTTGGGTACGGAACGAAAGCGTTATGTTTAGTTAAAATTTCTTTCCCTCCGATTAGATATTTTTATGCGGAGGAGGCTCGCGATCGATTTTCGGCTGCCACGAGGTGAGCTTGCACCTGCTCGTAGCCTTGCGTTTGCGATCTTGTGGCTTGTGGTAAGGCGCTACGCTACCATGTGCCATGCAACCACGTTGGATTCGCTGGCTGACTCCTGCCGTTTGTTTGATTGCAGCCGGAACCTCTTTTCGCTTGCCTAGAAGGGTTATCGCAGAGTCTCGGCCTCTTTTGGCAGGTATAGTCCTGCGCGCGGAGCGTTCGTCACCCTCTGACCTTGAATTGAGCGGAGAACTCAAGGGCGTGCCGCCGGGGGCAACGCGTTACATTAAACGCGACGATCTACTGGCATTGCCGCAAGCGAACTATACAGTGACGGACGATGCCAACTTCACGGGTCCGACTGAGATCAGCGGCGTGCCGCTGGAGGAGTTAATGAGGGACTTTGCGGCGGATCCTAAGTCAGACATGGTGGTTGCAGTTTGTAAGGACAAATATCGAGCCAACTATCCTCAAGGCTACGTGATGGAGCATCATCCTCTGCTCGTCCTGAAGATCAACGGACAGACGCCCGAGAGTTGGCCGAAGGATTCGGAGACCCACCGCAACGATTTGGGCCCGTTCATGATTTCGCATCCCAGGTTCGCTCCCAGTTTCAAGATCCTTTCGCACTCTGAGGAACCACAGATTCCCTGGGGCGTAGTGCGGATTGAGTTTCGCAACGAGAAGACGGTGTTTAGCGCAATTGCGCCGCGCGGTCCTCACGCGGCCGATGAATTGGTGCAGGCCGGTTACCGCATCGCACAACAGAATTGTTTTCGCTGCCACAACAACGGAAATGAAGGCGGGACCAAGGCTGGGCGCCCGTGGCTGGTGCTCTCGGCGTGGGCCACGGCGTCGCCGGAATACTTTGCCGCGTATGTGCGCAATCCGCAGTCGAGGAACCCGCAAGCCCAGATGCCGGGGAATCCCGGCTACGATGAGGCTACCCTCGGCGCACTCATAGCCTACTTCAAAACCTTCTCCGGTCCGGAGAAACCATGATACTGCGCATGGCCAAGACGCTTCTGGTTCTTGCGATCGCGGTTTTCTATTCGTTCGTGGTTCTCAACAACACAACTGATTACGATTCGAATTACCAGTTCGTGCGTCATGTCCTGATGATGGATTCGACTTTTCCCGGAAATCGCGGCATGTGGCGCGCCCTGAACTCGCCGGCATGGCACACGGCGTTCTACTTGTCGATCATCGCGTGGGAGGTCATCACGATGATTCTTTGCTGGTGGGGCGGAGTGAGGCTGGTGGGGGCTCTGCGTGGAACCGCGCAGGCGTTCAATCGATCCAAGCGCATCGCGATCTCCGGGCTCGCAGTCGCTATGCTGATGTGGCTGGTAGCTTTTCTCAGCGTAGGCGGCGAGTGGTTTCTGATGTGGCAGTCGAAAACGTGGAACGGCCAGGATGCTGCCTTCCGTATGTTCACCGTCGTCGGCATCGTGTTACTCCTCGTGGCCCAACCGGAGACCGAGGGGCAACCTTAGCTTTCCGCGATGGCGGCAGCTTTGCTGCGTCCGCGGATTGCGAACCACAGCAATCCCGCAGTCAGATATGCCAGGTAAATGTACGGTAGCTTCCCGTAAGGTCCCTCAGGCACGGGATAAAGATTGCCCACCAACGCCAGCAGCATAGCGGCGCCGGCCAACCAAGGAATAATTTGTGCTCCTGGACGGTAGACTTGGTTGTCGTGCAGGTATTTCGGCAGCGCGACGCAGACCAGGGCGTAGGCGACGATAAAGCCGTAGGTTGCGAGCGAGCCGAGCCAGCCGTAAACATCCAGACCACTCGCGCCGCGGGCCGCGAGCACGCCCACAGGCAACACCGCCGCGATGCCGGTGATCACAACGGCGCGGGTGGGCGTTTGATTGAGAGCATGAGTGGCGCGCAGAGATCCGTGGGCGAGCCCGTTATGTGCCATCAGCAAAAGCACGCGAGCTGCTGCCGTAATGCAGGCCAGGGTTCCAGCGAACAGGCTCACGAGCGCTCCGATATCGATCAGCAATCCAAGGATGGGCCTGCCGGCGACCTGAGCCAGGACATGCATTGGAGCCTGGCTCGTACCCAGATCCTGCCCCGCAGTGTGGAAGCCTAAGACTTCCGCGTAGGCACATATCGTGAAGAAAGCCCCGGCGAGAATGGCGCTTTGAATCACCGCGCGTGGAATCGAATGCAGTGGGTTGCGTGCCTCCGAGCCGAGGGTGGTCGCGCTCTCGAAGCCGACGAAGCTGAAAAGTGCCAGAACCAGCCCGAGCCGAAGTCCGCTGCCCGTCATGCCGCGCAGATGAAGTTCATCCCAATCCCAATGCCACCCATGACGCACCAGCAACAGAACTACGACGACGAGGATCACCGTCACAGAGAGAGCTTCGATCCACAGCATCAGACGCGCCGAGATTTTTACGTCGCGGCAAGCGATCCATATCGAGATGCCGGTTACCAGTAAAGCCAGCACTACCGCCGAGTAGCTGTGGCCCGTGGCATCATGCAGAAGCAAGTTCGCGTAGTGGTAGAAGCCGCCGATCACACTTGATCCCGTCGCCACGTAGGCGAGCAACAGGCTCCATGCGACGGTCGCGCCCAGCCACGGAGGCAGCGTCATTGAAGCGTAGGTGTACAACGAGCCTGGCGATGCTGATATGCGGGCATAGCGGGCGATGCAGAGTGCCACGAGTAACACGGCCGCGGTCGCGAGCGCGTATGCCAGCCAAGTGCCATTGCCGGCGAGAGCGCACACCAGCGGAATGGTGGCTGCCGGCGTTGTAGTAGGAGCCATGGTGGAGACAGACTGCGCCAGCGTTTCCATGGGAGAAAGAATCTCGCGACGCAACCCGTACTCCGTTTTGTGAGCTTGCTCGGCGATGGTTTGCGTCATGAGCGGCGATCCTTATTCAAGTTGAGGTGGGATTGTACAACACTGATCGCAGAGGCGATCTGGTTAGAATTAAGTTTGAGGCGGTGTATTATCGTGCAAAGTTTCCCTGTTTCTTGAAAAGACCGGGAGGAAACAGCATTTGTGAAACTGGATAAGAAACTATTGCAGAGCCTTCCCAAAGTGCTCTTGCACGAGCACCTGGATGGAGTGCTGCGGCCAGAAACTGTTATTGAGTTGGCGAAAGACGCAGGATACGCGGAGCTTCCGACAGCAGATCCTCACTCGTTAGCGGAATGGTTTCATCGCGGTGCGAACCAGGGCAGTCTTGCCAAGTACTTGGAAGGCTTCACGCACACCATTGCGGTGATGCAGAGTGAGGAAGCTCTGGAACGCGTCGCTTATGAACAGGCCGCTGACCTAAGCCGTGACAACGTGGCTTATTTTGAAACGCGCTTTGCGCCGGTCTTTCACACTCACAAGGGATTGACCCATCAACAAATCGTATCTGCCGTGTTGAAAGGGCTGGAACGAGGCCGCAAGGATTTTGGAGTTTCCTCCGGCCTGATCATCTGCGCCATGCGCAACCGGCATGAGTCGCTGGAGATGGCGGAACTTGCGGTGGATTTTCGTGCGCGCGGCGTAGTCGGTTTCGATCTCGCCGGCGAGGAGGGCGGCTACCCCGCTAAGAAACATGTGGACGCGTTTCACTACATTCAGCGCGAGAATTTCAACATCACGATTCACGCCGGGGAAGGCTACGGAAAAGAATCAATCTGGCAGGCAATTCAGTATTGCGGCGCTCACCGGATCGGGCATGGAACCCGGCTGATCGATGACATCGCCGTGGTGGAGGGCAAGGCCGTGAAGTTGGGCGACCTGGCGCAATATGTGCTCGATAATAGAATCCCCCTGGAGATTTGCCTGCTCAGCAACGTTCACACCGGCGCGACTCCCAGCCTGGCCCAGCATCCTTTCAAGATTCTTTATCAGGAAAAATTCCGCGTCACCTTGAACACGGACAACCGGCTGATGAGCAGGACGACGATGACTCAGGAATTCGAGGCGGCGGCAGATACGTTTGGCTTGTCAGTGGATGATTTCGAGAAAATCACGATCAACGCGATGAAGAGCGCTTTCCTGCCTTACGACCAGCGGTGCGATTTCATCTACTCGATCATCAAGCCGGGCTATGCCAAGATCCGAAAGTCCGCGGGTTAGGCGGTTTATTCGGAACGACAAATAACATTACCGGGGCTTCAATGCACGACTTAGGCCGGTCTATCTCAAAGCTCGTGATCTTAATTTACTTGTCGGGTTTTCTTGGTGCGCAGACAACAAAACCGGCTTCGCCGATTCTGGTGAAGGTTGTCGTGGTAACGATGTTTGAGCGTGGGGAGGACACCGGCGACGCGCCGGGTGAGTTCCAACTCTGGGTAGAGCGCGAACACATGGATCAGATTCTCCCGCTGCCGTCGGGCTATCATCACGTGCGTCTCAACAAAGACGGAGTCCTGGGCATGGTAACCGGAGTAGGAACGGCGAAGGCAGCCGCGTCGGTAATGGCCCTCGGACTGGATCCACGCTTCGATTTCTCGAAGGCGTATTGGATGGTCGCGGGCATTGGCGGAGGTGACCCGGCGGATGTGTCGGTTGGGTCGGCGGTGTGGGCGGATCATGTGGTCGATGGCGATCTCGCGTTTGAGATCGACGCGCGGCAGATTCCTGAGAATTGGTCTACCGGCTACGTTCCGCTGCGGAAAGGAACTCCATACGAACTGCCTGCAAATGACGTCTACGGCGAAGTCTATACGCTGAATCCCCTGCTCGTTGGCTGGGCATTTCACCTCACGCGCGATGTTCCGCTTTCTGACTCGGACGATTTGCGCAAGTCACGCGCGCGCTTCGCCGGCTTTCCGAATGCGCTGAAGGCGCCATTTGTGGCCAGAGGAGATACTCTTTCGGCGAGCACGTTCTGGCACGGCTCCAAGATGGAAGACTGGGCCAACGCCTGGACTCGCTATTACACCGGCGGCACAGGCAACTACATGGTCGCGGCCATGGAGGACACAGGCACACTGCAGGCTCTCACGTTCCTGAGCCAGAGTGGCCGCTTGGATTTGCAACGTGTTCTGGTGCTGCGCAGCGTGAGCAATTATGATCGCGAGCCCCCGGGAATGACGGTTGCGGAGAGTCTGAAAGAAATGGTTTCCGGCAACTACTCAGCCTACATGGCTGCTTTGGAAGCGGCGCAAATTGTCGGCGACAAAGTTGTGCGGGACATCGTCGAGCATTGGGCAGACCGCGAATCTAGTACTCCCCACGCGCCGTAGAGTCTTGATCGCAGAATCAGGACGCCAACATTGCCAACGTTTCCGCGAGCACAAGCGTGCCCTGGACAATATCTGCGGGAGACGCATACTCATCGGGACGATGACTGTATCCGTTTCGGCAGGGAATAAAAAGCATTCCAGTGCGAGCGACGCGACCGATGAACAATGAATCGTGATAGGCGCGGCTGACCATCGGGAGAAAGTTCAGCCCGTGCCTCTCGCAGGATTGAGAGAGCGCGTCGATTACAATTGGCGAACAATCGCCCGGAGCGTCTGCGTTCAGCAGTTCGGTGCCGATCGAAACTTGGCGCTTGGCCGACACAGCGCGAGAAGCGGCCTCTAAGGCCTGCATCACGGGGTCGCGTCGACTGAGATTGGTATCACGGATATCGACGCCAAGGCGAACCCGGCTGGGAATGCTGTTAACGGCGCCGGGAAACACATCGCAGATGCCGACGGTGGCAACGGTGTCGATTGCTCCACTCGACCGCGCGGCATTCTCGAGTGCGAGAATCAGCTCCGCGGCTGCACAAAGGGCATCATGGCGGTCGGGCATCAGAACTCCGCCGGCGTGTCCGCCGGAGCCCTCGATGAGAACGCGGAGGCTGGCGGGAGCGGCGATCTTCGTGACAACGCCGAGGGGAATGCGCTCGCGCTCCAACACCGGACCTTGCTCAATGTGCAACTCTACGAACGCCTTATAATAACCGCCCGGCAACTTCGCTTCTTCGAGTTTGCCGGAGAAATCGGCGCGAGCGCGAATTTCGTCGATTGTAGCGCCATCTTTATCCGTGAGCTTTCTCGCTGCATCGGGCGAAAGAGTTCCGGAGAGCAGGCGGCTCCCTAAACAGCCGATGCCAAAGCGCGTGGGTTCTTCGGCCGTGAACACCAGCAATTCAATCGAGTGTTTGGGACGAAATCCGGAGTGTTTCAACGCACGGATCGCCTCCAGGCCGCCCAACACGCCGACTGTGCCATCGTATTTGCCGGCGTTCGGAATTGCGTCGATGTGCGAGCCGGTGCCGACCACGGGCGCTGCCGGGTCAGAACCACTCCAACGAGCGAACGTGTTTCCAATCGCGTCATACCTCACCGTGAGCCCTGCTTCGTCACAGCGCGCTTTCAGCCAGGCGCGAGCTTTCAGGTCCGTGGGCGTGAAAACGATTCGGGTTACAGCCGGAGGGTCTGCGTCAGAGTACGACGCGAGCGCTTCGATTTCGGAGAGCAGGCGATCTTGATCGATCTGAACATTCATAGCAGCTAGCCCGCCAGGGGATGGCGATGGAAATCTTTGTAGATAAGATATTTTGCGGGCACTTTGCCAATCGCTCCGAACCACTGTGGGCACCATGGTCCCATCCAGATGAAGTCGCCAGCGGCGACTGGATACCAGTGGTCGCCAAGGCGGTAGATGCCGCCGCCTTCCAGCATGATGAGTCCGTGCTCCATCACATGCATTTCGACCATGCTCAGGGCCGCTCCGGGGTGGTAGACCATGGTGTTCACGGCGAAGTCAAAACTCATTTCGTCCGGCAAAAGACATTTCACCTGCAAACGGGGATCGTCGTCGAGAGGATGCGAGGCCACGGCATCTTCGCTGGACACCATGAACTGTGGCGGAGTAACGGAATCGAGTGGCTGGTATGGCTTTTCGATCACGGCCACGCGAGTCTCCTTCGTGGTCGTGTTCGTTACCCGGTGAGGTAATCCCTGGGGCAGGTATGCGTAACCGCGTGCGCCGAGTTTGGTCGGCTTGTGGCCAGCTTCCACTTTGATTCCGCCCTCGATCACGAAAACGAAGCGTTGCGCGGCCGTATCGCCAAGTTCACCGCCGGCCTCGAACTCAGCCGTGTATTGTGTGAATCCTGCTCCGGCTGCCGGACTGATGTGTACGATCGCCGAGCACGCCTTCATCCCGGGAAGGCTGGTGCGCACAAAAGTATCAGCGGTCAACAGCAGATGATTGGCTTGTTGAGAGCTGCGAGTCTGGCCAAGATTATGCACGTCACTTCCTTTCTCGAACATTGGACAAAGAAGCCATGGGCGAAGAAGCAAGTTGCTCGAGCAAGTGCAATCCGCATTCGATCGCCTTCTCTACATCCTCAAGTGCGACCGATTCTGCAGGGTCGTGACTGATGCCGCCCGGGGTTCGCAGAAAAATCATGGCCGCCGGAACCTTCTCGGCAAGAATCATGGCGTCGTGACCAGCGCCGCTCATCATACGGTGCGGCCTGCACCCCGCTCTTATGATCGCTCGTTCGACCTCAGCCACCAGAAACGGATCCATCGGCACTGCCGGCTGCTCCATCAGCGTGTTCGAGCGCACCGATAGCCCGCGGCTCGTGGCGACTGCCTGCGCTTGTCCGATGAGATCTTTCACGGCGTCGAGGCGAATCTTATCCGAGCTTTGGCGAATGTCCAGCGTCAATTGCGTCTCTCCGGCAATTACGTTGGTTGCGCCCGGCTTTGCTTCGATTCTTCCAACTGTCGCGAGCAAGCCGGAGGTGCTTCGAGCCACATGCTCGACCGAGGAGATCCACTCTGCCGCCGCTGCCAGCGTGTCGTATCGAAGATGCATCGGGGTTGTACCGGCGTGGTTACTGCGGCCAAGAAATGTGAACTCGACCCTGCTCTGCCCTGCGATGGACTCGACGACTCCGAGCGGCAGAACGAGTTCCTCCAGCACTGGCCCCTGCTCGATGTGAAACTCAACGTATCCCAAGTAATTGCTATTCAAAGCAGCTTGAGGAATCTCAGCCGGATGCAGTCCGAATTCATCGATTGCGCTGCGAACGGAAACTCCGCGGCCATCCTGTCGTCTCAGGAGTTCTTCATCGAGCCGGCCTACAAGCGCGCGGCTGCCGATGAACGGTACCCCGAAGCGGACTCCCTCCTCGTCGGAAAATCCGACAACTTCGATTCCGAAGGGAAGCCTCCGACCGTCGAGAGATTCGAGCAGGCTCACGGCAAGCGCAACTCCCAGAACACCATCGTATGCACCAGCGTTTGGAACCGTATCAAGGTGCGAACCCATGAGCAGAATCGGGGCGCCAGCTTGATCGGCTGGATACGATGCACGCAGGTTGCCGGCAGCATCGACACGAACCGGGATCGCAAGCGGCTCCATCCAGCGGGTGATTTCGCGGTGGCAATCGCGCATGGGCGGAGAAAGAAATGTACGCCGCGTGCCGACCTGATCCTCAGAGAAAGAAGCCAGCTTTCGACAGCGGGCCCTTGCTTCTACGGCACGCTTCCGTATCTTGCTGGAGGTTGTGGTTGTGGTCATTGTCATCGCTGTCGTCGGCGAAAGTTAAACGGCGAAAACTCATCTGTTTGCGCTCAAGCCTCGCGAATAAGCTTTGCCGCCGCCCAGCCGATGAGAACCAGGGCAACGAGAATCTCCCAGCCGTAGGTGTTTCCGTAAGTCGCCACCGGGAAGTGATTGCTGATCATGATAAAGACAACCGGCACGGCCATGAAAGTGTTGTGTTTGGATCGCAGCTTGGCCTGAGCCCCGAGGGAAGGGTCGAATGGCGCGCCCGCCGCGGCTACCGCGATCATTTTGCGTTGCGAGGGAAGAATGCGAAACCAGACGTTGGCCGTCATTATGGTTCCAAGCATCGCCCCCACGTGGATGTAGGCGGCGCGAGCGCTTAACGTGTGCATCAATCCATAAGAGATCGCCGCGATCAAAATGATGGAAAAACACGCGAACGCGGCCTCGGATTTACCCAGACGAGACCGCGCTGCCAAGTCATAAATGATCCATCCGCCACCCAGAACCGCGAGCCCGACGACAATTCCGGTTATTTGCGTAATGTTCGCGACGTCGGTGTCAACGAGGCCGCTGCTGGAGTAGTAGACGAGAACGAGCAGCACGATTCCGCTCAGCCAGGTCATCAACGCTTCCCAGCGGAACCAGCGGACTTGTGCGGCAGGTACTCCGAGGGACTTCTGTTTCGCGACGGCGTAGAACCCTCCGCTATGCACCATCCAGACTTGCGGCGGGATCCCGTCTTGCGCGGCTGTCTTCTCAATCCGCCCGAACTGGCCATCGAGCCAGGTGAAGTAATAGGTTTGGCCCACCCACATGATCGCGGCAAAAACATGGAACCAGCGCACGCCGAGGTTGAGCCATTCCCGGATCGAAGAGATCACCTAGCCACTCCCTGGCAAATCATCGATGAGCAACAGCAGAATCCATTTGCAGTCGACTGATCGAGCTCTCAACTTCCGCGGTACGTTGTATATCCGTTCGGACTCAGAAGCAGTGGAATGTGGAACTCGGTCTCGCCGTCCCTTACCTGAAATATGACTTCGATCATGGGATAAAGTGCTGCGATTCTCTGGGCTTCGTAATAGCTCCCGGTATCGAAGGCCAGGCGGTAGAAGCCGGCTGACAAGCCTGTGTTCTCGGGCAGAAGTTGACCGCAGCGGCCATCTCGATCTGTGCGCACCGAGGCCACCAGGCTCCAACCGGAAGGTTCCTGCTTCTCGAGTCGCACCGCGACATCCGTCGCAGGCTTACCGAGAACGAGATCCAAAACATGCGTCGAGATTCGTTTCATCCTTCAAGCCACTTTCTCAGACGGATCTGCGTGATCTGGCGCTGTGCTTCGGCCGCCTCGTGCAACTCGGTTGCGGCATCATTCTGCATGCGACGCCGGAGAATGTTCAAGACTTGCGGCGCCGATTTTCCGGTAGCACACACGATGAAGATTCGGCCGAACTTCCGCTCGTACTCGCGATTGCCTTCCGCCAAGGCGATCTTAACCGCAGCGCGGGCATCTGCGACTTCTTTTTGCTCTTGACTTGCCCAGGCATCTGACGCTTCAACGGAGGAACCGGGTTTCCCGGACTCGCCGATCCGCGGATGACTGTGGAAGGCTTCCAGCCAGTCGGACTCAGCCAGATTGCGCCACGTTTCGTCGGAGGCCGCTGTCAACGAAGCCTGGTCCGCGAACGGTCTGCGCGCTGCCATCTTACGGGCCCAGGTTTTTGAACCACAACAAGGCAGAATCTGCGTCGCGGCCGCTTCGGGCGTCGCTTTATTCCAGCGAGCGAGAACCTCACTCATGCGTGCTTACTTCCGTTTAGAAGGTGCAGGAATTCCGCGACCAAATTGGCTGCAACCGCAGCGCGATATTTCGCCTTCGATCGAATGTCGTCGATGGGGCGGATCTCGGCGGCCGCCGTCTTCCTGGCTAACAACACAAGCGATTCATCAACAATCTTCCCGCTAACGATCCCTTCCGTCTCGACAAGACGGAGGGGAACCGGCGCTACGCTTCCCACCGCGATGTGGATCTCTTCCACCGTCTCTTCCTCAACCCGAGCCAGCGCTGCAATGCATACTTTGGAGATCGCTTGCGCGTTACGGCTTCCGACTTTGCGTGCGTGAGAAACGTATCCCGCAAACCGCCGTGGAAGACAGATGGATTGAATCAACTCGTCGGGCGCGAGCCTGGTCTTCTTGTAGCCGGTATGGAAACCGGCGTAGGCGAGCCGGCGTTCACCGCGAACGGATACCAAAATCAGTTCAGCATCGTAGGCGAGGAGCGCTGGGAGCGAATCCGCAGCGGGCGACGCATTCACGATATTGCCCCCGAGAGTTCCGCGATTCTGATTGGCGATTCCGCCGGTCCAGCCGGCGGCTTGCGCCAGCATAGGGAATTCGCGCGCGATGATCTTATGCTCGCGAATGTCTGTATAGGTGCATGCAGCGCCAATGCGAATTTCGTTTCCCAGAACCTCGATATGGCGCAACTCGGGAAAATTCCAAATGCTCACCAGTTTTCGCGCGGGCAAGTTTCCTGCCCCGTACAGCACCATGATGTCCGTCCCGCCAGCGATGGGAAGCCATGCGCCGGGACTCTCGGCGAGAAGCGTCACGACGGCCTGCAAGTTGCCTGGCGCAACAAGTTCGTATTCTCGGGGATCGGACCTCATTCAGGCCTCATCAAGGATGATGGCGGCGTTCCGGCTTGTGCTGCTCTTGCCACGGCATCGAAGATCTGAACGTAACCGGTGCAGCGGCACAGATTGCCGGAAAGTCCTTCCTGGATTTCTGCGAGCGTTGGTACGGGCTTTTTACTCAGAAGATGACAGGCGGCAAGAATCATGCCCGGCGTGCAAATACCGCATTGGGCACCGCCGCACTCGAGAAAGGCCCGCTGAAGTTTATGCATCCGAGTGCCATCGGCAAGCCCCTCAATGGTGACAATGCTTGCCCCTTCCGCTTGCAGCACTGGTACGAGGCAACTATTCACGAGTGTGCCATCCATCAGCACCGAGCACGAACCGCATTCGCCTTCGCCACAACCTTCCTTCACCCCGGTCAATCCGAGTTGCTGGCGTAACACATCCAGCAAGCGTTCCATCGGGAAGGCGAACAAGAATTTTCGCTCACCGTTCACCGTGAATGAAATCTCAGACTTGCCACGCTCCTCCGGCGAATCGATCATCGCACTTCGCTCGCGATATCAGATTCGTTCTCAAGAGGTCGTTCCGCAATCGCAGCGAAAATATCTTCCGGCAACAGCGGGATCGAATTGAAACCAAATCCCAATGCGTCTTCGACCGCATTCAGGATGGCCGGAGCCGGTCCGTCCATGGGGAGTTCTCCGATTCCTTTTGCGCCGAAAGCGCCGTGGACATTGCCCAGTTCCTCGAAAAAGACCCGGATCGGCGGCAGGTCACTGGAGGTCGGCATGATGTAGTTCGTCATCTGATTGTTCTGCATGCGTCCCTGCTGCCAAATGACTTTCTCGTATAAGGCGAAGCCGATGCCCTGGGCAACACCGCCCGCGATTTGCCCGATGGCAAGAACCGGGTGGAGGACTCGGCCAACTTCCTGCAGGGCGACAAAATCGTTGACGGAGACGTTGTATGTGTTCAGGTCGACTGTAACTTCCGCGATGTAAATTGCCCAGGAATAGGCGGCGTAAGCCTCTCCGCGATAGGTTTGATCGTCCCAGAAGATGCCGGGCGGCGGTTCATACTGGGCCCACGATCGGATTTGCCCATGCGCTGCAACGTGGCTTCGGCACGCCGCACGGAATTCGTCTGCTGTGTAAGAATCGCCGAGGACACCGGACAACGTTAACGTCTGCCGAATTCCGCGCGCTGCGGATTCCACCAGCTTTCCCACTACCATCACCGTGCGCGATGCAACGGTCGGACCGCTGTTCGGTACTTGCGTTGTATCCGGCTGCGCAATCGACACGTCCTCATAGCGCAGCCCCAATGCTTCGGCGGCAATTTGACAGAGAACCGTTTTCGTTCCCTGGCCAAACTCCGTGCTCGAGACCAGCACGCGGACGCCGCCATCGGCGCAGCCCTCCACGCCAACGACGGAACTCAGGTAGCGCTCGCCCGATCCGGTGAATCCTGCACCGTGCAGGAAGGAGGCGATGCCGATTCCCTTCTTGGTGGTCCCGGTTTGATTCTGTCGGGAGAAGCGCTCTTTCTTGGAGTGATACTCCGAAAGTGTGAGGCCTCGGTCGAGCAGTTTTCCGAGATCGATCGGTTCGTGCACGGTCTGCTCGGTAGCTGTTGTCTCTCCGGGTTTCAAAAAATTCCGGCGCCGGATTTCGATCGGCGAAAGCCCCACCACCTGCGCGATGCGATCCATGTGCCGCTCCATCGCGAACAGGCTCTGGGGCGCGCCAAAGCCGCGAAAGGCTCCGTGCGGCGGCATGTTGGTCGCTACTGCCTTTCCGCGTATGCGCACGCTCGGCCAGTAATAGGGACCGGCGGCGTGAATTACTCCGCGTGAAAGAACCACGGAAGACAGCGTTGCGTAAGCTCCTCCGTCGATCGTGAACTCGATCTCTCCTCCCAGAATCTTCCCGTCGTTGCTCACCGCGGTACGGTGACGCGTGCGCGAAGGATGCCGCTTCGTAGTCGCCACCATATCTTCCGCGCGGTCGTAAACGATCTTCACCGGCCTGCCCGATTTGATCGCCAATAGCGCGGCATGTCCCGCGATAATCGACGGATAATCCTCCTTGCCGCCGAAAGCGCCGCCGGTCTCCATTTGCACGACGCGAACTTTTTCAGCGGGCAAGTTGCAGAGTGCCATCAAGGCCTTGTGCACGTAGTAGGGACATTGCAAGGAACCCCACACCGTGACGCCCGACTGCTCGTCGAAGGCAGCGATCATTCCGTTATTTTCGATGTAAAGTTGCTCCTGGGCGCCGGTCGAGTATTCGCCTTCGACGACGTAGTCGGCTTTCGACCAGACTTGATCGACGTCGCCCTTTTCAATTCGATAGGTTTTGAATGTGTTGTCTGTTCCCCAGATGATTTCGGAACCGCGCTCGGTTTCTTCCATGGTGAATATGGCGGGAAGGGGATCGTATTCGATCGATATGGCCTCAACCGCTTTTCGGAGAACGTGGCGATCAGGGTGGGCCAGCAATAAAATCGGTTCCTCGGGATGGTTCACGCATTCACTCGCCAGGCAGGGCTGATCTTCTCCGATGAGCGCGATGCAATTCTTACCGAGGATATCCTTGGCCGAGACAATCACATAGTCGTTCCAGGAGATTGTCGGAGGAAAGGTGATTCGTCTGATTTTGCCGCGCGGGATCTGGCTGCGAACCGTCGCGCCGAAGAGCATGCCAGGCAAAACCATGTCGTCAATGTAGCGCGCCTTTCCCGTTACTTTATCGAGCCCCTCCTTGCGCGGGACCGCCGTGCCGACGATGCGCTCACTATTCATGAGTAACGTTTATTCCGCTTGCGCGACCTTCCGGCGCAGGCGCTCTGAGACTGTTCGTAGTACCGGGCGCGGCCGCGGATGGAATAGTGTATCCGACCATCCAGCCGCATTCGGCTGAAATCGTGAACCTCGAAAACGTTGTTCGCCAGCATCGAGAAAACGCATCCTGCCTTACTGTCGCCTTCGCGTTATCGCAAGCGAAACTCGCGGCCCAGCGGTGGTCCGGGAAACTCGCCTTCCAGAAAAACAGGCTGACCCCTCAAGTAAGTTGCCTTCACTACGCCGCGAAGCCTTTCTCCCATGTACGGAGAAAGCGGATGGCGGTAATGCAGCCGCTCTTTCGTCACCACAAACTCGCTCTCGGTATCGAAAATGACGAAGTCGGCATCGAAGCCAGGCGCGATTTGCCCTTTGCGCATCTGGACGCCCGCTAATTGCGCTGGTCCCTCCGACATCCAGCGGGCAATAGCCGACAGATTAAATCCGCGGCGACTGGCTTCGGTCCACATCACAGGGAGCGCTACTGAAAGACTCGAGATGCCTCCCCATGCAGTTCTGAAGTTCCCTTCGTCGAGCCGCTTCATTCCCGGCGGGCAGGGAGAATGGTCGGTGACGACAAAATCAATAAGGCCGTCGCTCAATCCCTGCCACAGTTTCTCGCGATTCTCGTGGCTGCGAATCGGCGGTGCGCATTTGTGCGTGGTCGCGCCATTTGCGATTGAATCGGAAGTCAGATGCAGATAGTGTGGGCACGTTTCTATACTTACCTCTAGTCCTTGAGAACGCGCGCCGGACAACTCGGGCAGAGCCGAACTGGCCGAGAGGTGGACGATGTGCAAGCGAAAACCGTACTCTCGGCACAACGACAAGAGCAGCCGGATCGCCGCCAGTTCCGCGTTTTCAGGGCGCGATTGAAGATAAGTCGAATAACATCGCCAATCGGCGTCGGCCAGAATTTCGGTGGCTGCGTCGATCGGTCCGGGCAGTTCTGCATGAACGAGCAGCGGCAGCCCGGTTCGTGCAACGGCAGGCAGCGTCGCTCGAAGTTGTTGCTCCGTCACCATCGTGAAGCCATCGATGCCGGGATCAATCAGAAAGCATTTGAATCCCAGCACGCCTGCGGCAGCGAGTGCTCGGATTTCGTTCTGATTGTCAGCGACCACTCCGCCCCAAGCGGCCCAATCTATGCGGCAATGGCCGTGGGCAGCCGAGCGCTTCGCTTCGAGGGAGTCGACTGTGGTCGTTGCGGGCAAACAGTTCAACGGCATGTCCACGAGAAACGTATATCCTCCGGCGGCGGCGGCACGCGTGGCGGTATCGAATCCTTCCCATTTCGCGCGACCGGGATCGTTGATGTGGACATGAGAGTCCACCAGTCCGGGAAGAATCGCAGCTTCTCCGAAATCATGGACGGCGGCGTGCGTGGGCACCTGATCCGCCGAAACCACATTCTGTATCTCTTCTCCTTCGACCAGAATGGCTGCGGGCCGGGTTCCTTCGGGCGTTACGACCCGGCGTGATAAGAATGCCTGCAAACTCAAGTATTCGCTCCTGACAATTTGAAAGTCGGCTCCCGAGTTGCTTACGGCGCGCGGCTCTTCCTCATCTCCGCTCGGGATCAAAAGAACATTTTACGAACTCCCGATTCCCAGCTTATACTCCCTTCTCAGCGAAGCGGCTGCGAAAGAGTCCATGTCGACCAACGTGCTCGCGGGTTCGCGGATTGCAGGCGTGGGCATACTGTTGCCGATCACGCGTTAGAGCAAACCACATGGACAACGCTTTCATGGCCCGCGCCATTCAGCTCGCGATTGAGAGCGTACATTCCGGGCGCGGCGGCCCTTTCGGTGCCGTGATCGCGAGAAGCGGCGAGATTATTGCCGAGGGCGCGAATCAGGTCACCTCAACCAAGGATCCGACTGCGCACGCTGAAGTAAATGCCATCCGCGCGGCCTGCGCCAAGCTTGGCGTCTTCGAATTGCAAAACTGCGAAATTTATACTTCCTGCGAACCGTGCCCCATGTGTCTGGGGGCCATCTACTGGGCGCGTCTCGCTCACATCTATTTTGCCAGCGCTGCCGCTGACGCAGCAAACGTTGGCTTTGACGATTCGCTGATCTACCGCGAGATGGCGCAGCCGCATTCACAGCGCGCAATTCCCATGATCCAGATGATGCGCGAGGAGGCGCTGGCGGCATTTCGCGCCTGGGAAGAAAAACCCAACAAAATAGTTTACTGAGGAACGAACTTGATCGACCGTTATTTCAAGCTCGCCGAAAACCGGACTTCTGTGAGGCAGGAGATGCTCGGCGGACTCACCACGTTCGTCACCATGGCCTACGTCATCCTGGTGAATCCAAGCATCCTCGCGGAGGCGGGGATGCCGTACGACGGCGTGGTGTTTGCCACGTGCTTCGCCGCGGCGATCGCCACGCTTGTGATGGGGTTTTATGCCAACTATCCCATTGCTCTGGCGCCCGGCATGTCGCTGAACGCCTACTTCACTTATTACGTTTGCCTGCAGATGGGGGTTCCGTGGCGGACGGCGCTTGCCGTTGTGTTTTGTTCTGGCTGCTTCTTCCTCGTGCTCACGGTGACTCGTGTTCGCGAGCAGATTGTTAACGGCATGCCCGATTGCCTCAAACACTCGACCGCGGCCGGAATCGGGATGTTTATCGCGTTTGTCGGTCTGCGGAACGCTAAGCTCGTTGTCGCTAATAAATTCACGCTCGTCGGCCTCGGCAGCTTCTCCGACAAGCAAGTGCAAATGGCGTGTTTGGGTCTCGGCCTCACGCTGGTCCTGATGTCGCGTAAGTTCCATGGCGCAATCCTGCTGGGCATTCTCGGCACTGCTGCTTGCGGCATGCTTTTTCGCGTTACGAAATGGCCTTCGGCCGTGTTTGCGCTGCCTCATCCGTCGTCTACATTTTTACAGCTGGACTTTCACGGACTTCGCCATCTCGGCTTGCTCGAAATTGCGTTTGCATTTCTGTTCGTGGATCTTTTCGACAACGTTGGCACCCTGGTGGGGGTTTGCGAGCAAGGCGGCTTCATCAAAGATGGCAAGATTCCGCGTGTTGGAAGAATACTGGTGGCGGATGCCGTTGGCACAGTGTTCGGCGCTTTGACGGGAACTTCAACGGTGACGAGCTATATCGAAAGCGCCGCTGGTGTCGCGGCGGGAGCGCGCACCGGTCTGAGCAATATCGCGGTCGCGGCACTGTTCCTGCTTGCGATGTTCTGCTCGCCGCTGGCAGCGGCAATTCCAGGTTATGCCACTGCTCCGGCTCTTATTCTGGTCGGCGTATTGATGTCGGAATCCATCGCGCAAATCCAGTGGCGTGATTTTAGCGAAGCTGTGCCGGCGTTTATTACGATTTTGGCGACGCCTCTTACGTTCAGCATTGCAACCGGCCTCAGCCTGGGTTTGATTTCCTATACCGTGGTGAAGATTGCCGCAGGGAAAATTCGCGAGATCAACACTCTGGTGTGGATTCTCACCGTCCTCTTCATATTGCGCTATGTCTATCTGGCTGTGGCCTAAAGCGATGGTGGCGCGCCTTTAAGATAACGACTCGCGAACGCGAGGAATGTCGGCCGGTTCGGGCCAGTCGTGTGACCGCCGCTATGTTGTCCAAAAGCGATGTCGCTGTTATAAACAGTGACTTGATGGGACATCCTGCGCTTAACCTCAATTCTAAAACGGCGGTCGTGATCGGCGGAACGTCCGGTATCGGGCTGACGCTTGCGAAGGGCCTGGCAGCGGCGGGCGCAAACGTGATTCCCTCGGGACGGCGGCGCGAACTGGTCGAATCGGTGGCCGCTGATGTTAAGAAAACCGGCCGGCGGGCGCTCGCAGTCCCCTGCGATGTGGCAGATCGTGCGAGCCTGCAGGCGCTGTTGGAAGCGGGCTGCGCGGAGTTCGGCAAGGTCGATATCCTGGTGAACTGCGCCGGCATCACGAAACGCACGCCCACTCTCGATGTGAGCGAGAGCGACTGGAATGCGATCATAGAGACGAACCTGAACGGAACCCTGCGCGCCTGCCAGGTGTTTGGGCGTCACATGATCGAGCGCCACTACGGAAGAATCGTCAACGTCGCCTCTCTCGCCTCTTTCGTAGCAATCTACGAAGTCGCTGCCTATTCTGCCAGCAAGGCCGGTGTGGCTTCTCTGACTAGATCTCTTGCGATCGAGTGGGCACGGCATGGAGTGTGCGTGAATGCACTGGTGCCGGGCGTGTTTCGCACAGACTTGAATGCGGCCCTGCTGGATGGGACGCCACGCGGTCAGGAGTTTCTTATGCGCACGCCTGCGGCGCGGTTCGGCCAACTGGAAGAACTGGTAGGCGCGGCGGTATTCCTGGCCTCCGACGCGGCCAGCTTTGTGACCGGTCATTTACTTGCAGTGGATGGCGGCTTCCTCGCCAGCGGCGTGAACCGGTGATTGTGAAATTGTGACTTTGAAATTGACGAGCGGCACCGCAGCGCGCCTGGCCGATCATGTCGGACGCTTCCGCTGGATCATTTGTATCGTTCTCCTGCTGGGCGTGATGAAGAACTACATGGATCGCCAAGTCATCGGCGTTCTGAAAACTACTCTGCAGCATGATCTGGGCTGGAGCGAAATCGATTACGGCAATCTTGTATTTGCCTTCCAAGCTGCCTACGCGCTGGGAATGGTGGTGGTTGGAAGATTCATTGATCGGGTTGGCACACGACTCGGCTATGCGCTGGCCATGGCATCGTGGAGCCTGGCTTCGATTGCCAGCGGTGTTGCGAGTTCATTCACCGGTTTTGTCGCGGCGCGCTTTGCCTTGGGTTTTTGCGAATCCGGAGTTTTTCCCGCGAGCTTGAAGGCCGTCGCAGAATGGTTTCCCAAGAAGGAGCGCGCACTCGCTACCGGCATCTTTAATGCCGGGACGAATCTTGGGGCGATCGCAACGCCGCTAATCGTTCCGTGGATCGCTGTGCATTGGGGCTGGCGTTCGGCCTTCTTTCTTCTGGGTGGCATCGGCTTCGTGTGGCTTGTGCTGTGGCTGTGGGTTTATCGCCGGCCGCGGGATCATTCGTCCTGCTCCCAGGAGGAGTTAGAGTACATTTGCAGCGATCCGATCACGCCGCCGATCCGGGTAAGTTGGTTCAAACTGCTGGCTCATCGCCAGACCTGGGCGTTCGTGCTGGCGAAGTTCATTACAGATCCGGTCTGGTGGTTCTATCTATTCTGGATTCCTGATTTTCTTCAGCGCGAGCATGGTTTGGCCTTGCTGAACATTGGGATGCCGATTCTTGTGATTTACTTAATCGCAGACGCGGGCAGTGTAGCGGGAGGATGGCTTTCGTCATTCTTCATACGAAGTGGCAAAACCGTGAACGCCAGCCGCAAATTAGCCATGCTGATATGCGCCGTGTGCGTGGTGCCGATTGTCTTTGTGCCCAAAGTCGCATCGCTGTGGGGTGCAGTTTTGGTGATTGGAGTTGCGGCCGCGGCCCACCAGGGCTTTTCCTGCAACCTTTTCACGTTGTCTTCAGATATGTTTCCAGGGGCGGTGGTTGCGTCCGTGGTCGGGATTGGCGGCATGGCGGGCGCGATTGGAGGAATGCTCATCGCCAAAATTGTTTCTTATTTCCTGCAGCGCACGCAGAGCTACACGGTGCCATTTTTTCTCGCGGGTTCAGCTTACCTGGTGGCATTGGCGATCATCCAGGGTCTGGCGCCGAGGCTAAAGCCGGTAGAGTTTCAAGCGGCAGAATCGTATTGACCTCGCGGAAAGTTCGATTACGGAAAGGCGAAAGTGGATAAAGGATCTTCTTCATCGAGTCTTAAGATCAAGCCGGCGCAGCGGTGCCGCTGGGATCTGGTCAGTCTCGGTGAGGTGATGCTTCGGTTCGATCCTGGAGATCGCCGCATATGGACTACGCGGCAGTTCGAAGTCTCTGAAGGCGGAGGTGAATACAACGTTGCACGTGGCCTGAAGAGGTGCTTCGGGCTGAACAGTGCGATCGTCACTGCAATTGTCGATAATCCGGTCGGCAGATTGCTGCAGGATCTCATCTACCAGGCCGGTGTGGACCAGCCGCTGATTCGCTGGGTTGAGTTCGATGGGGTGGGCCGCAGCGCGAGGAATGGGTTGAATTTTACCGAGCGCGGATTCGGCGTGCGGGCGGCGTTGGGCTGTTCCGATCGCGGCCACACGGCGGCGGCGCAAATGAAGCCGGGAGACATCGACTGGGAGGAAATCTTCGGTAAGCTGGGCGCGCGGTGGTTTCACACCGGCGGCATTTTCTGCGCGCTGTCTGAAACAACCGCCGGTGTCGCCATGGAAGCGATCAAAGCGGCGCGAAAGTATGGCACGGTAGTTTCCTACGACTTAAATTACCGCGAATCTCTTTGGAAGGCGATTGGTGGGAAAAAGCGTGCGCAGGAAGTGAACCGCCAACTTGCTCCGCTGGTTGACGTCATGCTTGGGAATGAAGAAGATTTTTCAGCCGCGCTGGGCTTTCAAGTCGCAGGACTCGATGAGCAGATCTCCAATGTAGAAGCCGAAGCCTTCAAGAAAATGATTGTGGGCATGGTTGAGGAATTTCCTTTTGCCGTTGTTGCCACCACGCTGCGCACAGCGAAAACCGCTACTCTGAATGACTGGGGCGCGATCTGTTATACGAGTGGCGCCTTCTACCAGGCGAGATATCGGGAGAATCTTGAAATCCTTGATCGCGTAGGTGGTGGAGATTCATTCGCCTCCGGATTGATCTACGGCTTTCTCACCGGCCAAGGTCCACAGTGGGCGGTCGAATGCGGCGCGGCGCATGGCGCTCTGGCAATGACTACTCCCGGCGACACAACCATGGTGACTCTAAAGGAAGTGCTGCAAGTGATGCAGGGAAAAGGTGCGCGGATCGCCCGTTAGAACAATCACAGTCATGACGAAAGACGACGCAGCGAATCGGATTATAGAGATCGGCATCGTGCCGGTGATCAGAGCGGCATCCTCAGAGCAGGCGATGCAAGCCGCTGAGGCTGTCTGTGCGGGCGGCGTTCCGGTAGTCGAAGTCACGATGACGGTTCCGGGTGCGATCGAAGTGATTGCCCGTCTGGCCACGAGCTTAGGTCCCGAGATATTGATTGGCGCAGGAACAGTGCTCGATGCCGAGACCGCGAAGCGTTGCATCGACGCCGGCGCGGAATTTATTGTGAGTCCCGGTTTCGATTTGGAAACTGTAAGAGTTGTGAACCGCACGGGCAAGCTAATGATGGCTGGAGCGCTCACGCCCAGCGAAGTGATCGCGGCATGGAAAGCTGGGAGCGACTTCGTAAAAATCTTTCCTTGCGGGGCCGTGGGCGGCGCCAAATACATCAAGGCTCTGAAAGCGCCGTTGCCGCAAATCCCCATGATTCCGACCGGAGGGGTGAATCTGATCACTGCCGCCGATTTCATACTTGCTGGGTCTGCCGCGCTGGGCATTGGTGGCGAGTTAGTATCGGCTGCAGCGCTTGAGTCGGGCAATACGGATCTGATCGTGGAGGCGGCTCGAAGTTTCGCGTCGATCGTTCGTAATGCGCGCAAGGCAGCTTGATTGACGGAACGGAGAGCTCGGTGACGTTTATCGGCGATGATTTCCTGCTGCATTCAAAGACGGCTCGCCGGCTATATGAAAGCTATGCCGCATCGCAGCCCATACTGGATTATCATTCGCACTTGCCGCCGAGCGATATCGCGCAAGACCGCCGCTTCCGCAATCTGTTCGAGATTGCGCTCGAAGGCGATCACTACAAGTGGCGAGCGATGCGGGCGAATGGAGTCTCAGAGCGCTATTGCACTGGGGATGCGTCACCGAAAGAGAAATTTCTGGCGTGGGCACGCACCGTGCCCTACACGGTTCGGAACCCGCTTTATCAGTGGACACACCTGGAGCTGAAACGTTACTTCGCTATCGACGAACTTCTGGACGAACGGACGGCTGAAAGTGTTTGGGAGCGGGCGAATTCAATGCTCGCGCAGAGTGATCTCACCGCACGCGGCATTCTGCGCAAGTTCAACGTGCTGATTCAGTGCACGAGTGACGATCCTTGTGACAATTTGCAGGATCACTTGACGGTGAACCGCAGCGACTGCGGATTTCGGATGTTTCCGACATTCCGTCCGGATCGGTCGCTTCAGGTTTCTGCGCCGGATGTTTTCAATGCTTGGGTGACGCGCCTGGAAGCAGCCAGCGATACGGATATTTCCGATTTCGGCGCTTTCTTGAAGGCCCTCGAGCTTCGCCACAATTGTTTTCACGAGGCCGGCTGCCGGATTTCGGA
>Ga0302326_10006011_pt1 | contig 27423 bp, 19 predicted proteins | sample Palsa_T0_3_FD_202264 | JGI IMG/M metagenome (GOLD analysis project Ga0302326, IMG submission 202264) | Peat permafrost microbial communities from Stordalen Mire near Abisko, Sweden - Palsa_T0_3 | ecosystem: Environmental > Terrestrial > Soil > Palsa > Peat permafrost | place: Sweden: Abisko... | reverse complement strand
GGAGAGCGTCGTCCACCTGGGCGGCCTTGAAGGGATCAAGGAGCAGGACCGCCTGCCCCATGCCCTTGCTGTAGGCCGAGCCGTTGCCGCGACGGGCGGCGGTGACGGTGGCGTTTTCGCCCTTGGGGTCGAGAACGCAGATTGAGCCCGGCCAGGTCAAAAGCGTCGGAACGATACTGGTCGTCCCTTTGCCGCCACGATTGCCGCTGACGAGGCAGATATGGCGGTCATCCTCATAGCCGAGCGGAACCTGGTTCTCGGTGGCGGACCGGCCCAGCCAGACGGTCCCGTCACGGTAGCTATAAGCCTTTTCGACGAAGGCCGGTTCGGCCCATTCGGCGGTAGCGATGCGTGTTTCCATAGGATGATCTCGCGCTTGCCATCATCGCATAAAGGATTGATTAACGAGTTACCTGCACTCTGATTGTGCTTGTAATGCGGAGGGCTTGTATCGATGATCGGAGTGGCGGAAAACGTGACGCGGCGCATCAGACATACCGGCGGAGCCGCCTGGGAAGTCGTCGCCCTGAGGCTCGCGAGTTGTGGGGCCGTAATACGGCCCCAACGTTCGCTGTCGCTCTCTCTACTTGGCAAGGGGGTCCAGTGCCCCCCGTTGGCATCCCCCCGAGGCAAGGCGTTCCGCCCTCATACCCTGACCAACCCTCGCCGGATTGGATGCGCCCCTGGTCGGGAGCTGACGGCATGAGCAACAGCACGAAGCGCATCCGCAGCAAGCTCCGCCAGACCTGGCTAACGCCTGCTGAAGACGCTGCCGCCGAAGCGATGCAAAAGGCCGCCGGTGTCTCCATGAGCGAACTGCTGCGGAACGCCCTCCTCCGCTACAAACTGCCCCGTGGCAAGATCGACCGCGAGGTCGCCGACAAGCTGTTAGCCGCTATGCAGAAGTCTCACGGTGAGTGGAACAAGATCGGCTCCAACGTTAACCAGATCGCCAAGGAAGTCAACATGGGGCGAACTCCCCGGCTCTCCAGCCTCGAATCTGAATGGCTGGAATTGAACGACCAGGTCCAGCGGGATTTTCTGGAATTTCGGACATTGCTCATGCAGGCTATGGGTGAGGAGCCGAACCGGCGACCGAGGCTCGGCAAAAACATCAAGACATAATCTTTAGAGTTTGAACTGCACATCCTGGTAGGCACGGTGGTGCCGGAGTAAATGGCAGGCGGGCGCTCAAAATGTCGGACCGCTAGTGGGGGCAGACATCATGGTCGAAGGTTTGTACTAGCCAGGCGAACAAGCGCTTACTTCCCTCCAAAACACGGCCGGAACTGCCCCCTATCTGTCGCTTTATCCCCCGTTCATTGAAGGCCCATGTGAGCATTCGATTGACAGATCAACACGAATCATCAAGGCTAAGCGTGTTGTCGGGTTGTCTTGTTCCTGTGTAAACACCCACACACAATGCCGTCTCAAACCCTCCTGCCAGCCCTTCTCAGATGTTTATTGCCAATATAGAAAGCCTCTCCTATGCCCTAGGGCAGCCGCGAATCCCGTGGATCTCTGACGCGAGTTTGCACGGAAACTCTTCAACTCGCCAACCTTTCAAGTCGATTCTCTGTGAACTGGTAGGCACATTCGCTTCCTCACCCGTTCGGATACAAACACATGAACTGGCTGACACTACATCAAGACAAGGTGTTGCTACCCGAACTCCTAAACTCGTTTGCCCAAGAACTCCATTGCGTGTTGGTAATGCAACCAGCCAGTGTGTTTACTCACAAACTCGAAAACCATTTTCAAGGCCAACTAGCGCACCCGCCCATCTTGTCAACAAAGCAACACCACAGGAGGTAAACATGCCACCCACGTTCAGGTGCAAACACGCAAACACGTTAACAACTTCAATGGTGAACACATGAAGGTCGTATCAGTCTTGGGTCAGAAGGGCGGGAGCGGGAAAACCACGTTGACCCTTTCCCTCGCGGTTGCCGCTTACAAGGCTAACAAATCGGTGGCGGTCGTCGATCTCGATCCTCAAGCTAGCGCATGCAAGTGGGGAGACCGACGCAACGCCGATCCGGTCATCATTTCTGTCCAGCCCGCGCGACTGTCCAATGTCTTGGCGACCGCCCGGGAGAACGGAGCAGATTTCGTCTTTATCGATACGCCCGCGCGTCTGGAGCAATCGGCTATTGCTGCAGCTGAGGCTGCAGACTTGATCCTGATTCCGTGCCGTCCGACTATCAAGGACACAGAAACGATAGAAGCCACTATGAGCCTCATCCGGGCTTCCGGGACGAGGGCTAAAGTGGCGGTCGTCCTTAACGGTGTTCCTCCGCGTGGCGCGCAACGGGAACAGGCAGAAGACGCCATCCGCAGCATGACTGTGCCCGTCTATCCGTTCGCGTTAGGCCATCGCGTTGCTTTTACACACGCCGATGTTCTAGGCCTGAGCGCGCAAGAATTTGAGGCGAACGGGGAGGGGGCTCGCGAAATCAGACAAATTTACAAGTTCACGTGTGAACTCCTCAACTCAGCAACCAACCAACAATCGAAGGGAAAGAAACATGGCAAAAAGGCCAGACTTGCGGCAAGCGCTTAAGCCGCGCAACGACCTACCCGAAGTGCGTCCCATCCTCCAGCAAGACAATACGTCACTGCCCGGGCCCAAGGGTCCGCACTTCCGTCCTAGCAGACAGGGGAAGGCCAATGTGACAGGTTATTTTCCGCCATCGGTCAAGAAGCAGCTACGTATCCTCGCTGCGGACCGCGAGACTACGATTCAGGATCTGCTTGCAGAGGCACTTAACGATCTTTTTGCAAAACATGGCAAGCCTGAGATCGCGCCGACCGACGGGATCATGGAAAACTGATTGCCAGCAAAAGCAGAAGGCTGCTCCATGAAGCGGTGGCGAATTCCTCGACACTCGGTTTGTCCGGGCCGCTATACTTTGTGAAGGCGGGTTCGGAAGGACTTGCACATTTCCTTACACATTTTCACAGTTGGTTCTAGCAAGCCTAAATTCATCAACAAGTTATGGACATATGCAAAGGACTTAAAATCCGCAGGCCGCAAGGCCGTGAGGGTTCAATTCCCTCCGCCCGCACCATACCCGCTTTCTTAGAACCTGTCCAGAAACTCGGAAAGCCTATAAAAGGCTATAGGTACAAAGTATCCCACCTTAGCCACAAGAACAAAGACGTGGCGAAGGTGGGGCACCCACTTTTGTGCTCCGGGAAGAGTTTTTGGACAGATTCTAAGCGAGCCAGGATGGAACCATCCTGGGAGTGCTCCGCAGCATCGGAGTAGGGCCGCTTCGCCCCTAGTTCAGGACGGCGCTGTAAGGCGCTGCTGCATACGAACGTATGCAGCGTTCTTCGTGCCTTGGGCACACTCCGATCCTTGACATCGCACCATAAGCATCCAGGCCGGTATAAGGACCTCAGAACCTGTCCAAAAACAGCATTGGAGTCAAGACTCAGCAGCGAGAATCGTAGCCGGGCAGATTGGAAAGGCTATAAAAAGCTATAAGTACAAAGTATCCCACCTTAGCCACAAGAACAACGACGTGGCGAAGGGCACCCCCTTTGTGGTTGGATGGGAGTTCTTGGACAGGTTTTCAGAACGAGCTGGCTTGCAATCGTTGTAGACTTCGCTCTCTTTGTTGGGCCTGGTTGTCCTTGCGCGCTGCAATCATCGGTCGACTTTTCCCGCTCATGAAGTACCGTTACAAGGATCGCTCAGGTGGTAAATGAGGCTAATATTGCATCAGACTGCGCTTTGGCCAGGCACATGCCGGATGCAAAGTATATTGGATCGCATGAGTGGAGTTGCAGGTAAGGCACACTTAGACCGCGAGGCGGCGGTTGATCTATCGTCCGCAGTATCCTTTCTTTATGGACGTTGTATGGTCATAGCGAAGACGGCTGGGCTGGCAAGGGTCTTGTGTGTGGGTTTCGCTCTACTATCCGCGTGCTGTTCGCTTCAGGGGCTTGGCGCCTCAGAATTGCAATACGCAAGAAGTCTCTGGAAGGTACAGGACGGACTTCCGGAGGCTACGGTACAGGCGCTTGCCGAAACGCAGGACGGCTATCTCTGGATCGGAACCACAGGGGGCCTGACCCGCTTCGACGGCACACATTTCGTCTTGAACGGATCAAGCACTCTGCCGATTCCGGTGGTCAATAGCATTTTCTGCCTGCTCTCCGCAAAAGACGGCAGTTTATGGATCGGAACCGAAGGCGGAGGACTCATTCACCTGACCAGGAACTCCGTTACGGCCTACTCGACCGCCCAGGGCCTTACCGACGGCTTTGTACGGAGCATCCTTGAGGATAGCCGCGGCACAGTGTGGGTGGGAACAGACAACGGTCTCTTTCAGGTAAGCGAAAACTCGGTGAAGCGTGCCGAGGTTGACGGACTGGGGCCATTGGCAGTCCACGGTATCGCTGAGGATCGCGAGGGCAGAATCTGGGTCGGCGGTTCGCGTTTGCTCGCTATCGAAGGCGGCCGGGTGCATTCCTACAATCTACCTGGCTCTTACAGCAGCAATCGCGTGAAGACCATTCTGCAAACCTCCGATGGAACTATTTGGGTCGGCACCGTCGGAGGCCTTGAGCGGCTCGTCAACGGAACGTTTCAGCGCGTGCCGGGGCTCGACGGAACGGTACGGGCGCTCAAGCAGACGGCCGACGGAACGTTATGGATTGGAACCATCGGCAATGGCCTGTGGACCTATAAAGACGGCGTGTTCTCACATTTGAATGGGCTGTTGCCCAGCAGTACCGTATTGCAAATATTCGAGGACGATAGCCATCAGGTTTGGATTGGTCTGCAGGACGGCTTGGTGCGCTTAAGCAAGACCCCGGTGCGAGTGGTGTCACTGCCGGGCGGCCCGGATGCCGATTTTGAAACCCTTTCCGGCAACGGGGATGGAGATGTTTGGGTCGTCGCTTCCGGAGTCTACAGAATCCATGATGGTGTCGCGCGGCCCTTTCGCTTCAACGAACTGCCCAATGGGATGGTGCGGAACGTCTTTCGCGCCCGGCAAGGGGATTTATGGATTGGAACCGACGGCAGTGGCGCCTATCGCATAACATCGCGCGGGACTGTGCATTATTCGGCGCCGCGCGAATTGACCAACAATTTTATCCGCGTATTTCTTGAGACGCGGCGAGGCGATATCTGGATTGGGACCGATGAAGGCGTAAGCAGGATTGCACCGCAGGGTGTTCAGAAATATGGGATGAAAGACGGACTTGCGTACTTCAGCACAAGAAGCATTCTCGAGGACCGCAACGGCGATATCTGGATTGGCACAGACCAGGGTCTGAGTCACTGGCATCGCAACGCATTCCTTCATGACGCCGCCACAGAAGCGCTGCAACACGAAAAGATATGGTCGATTTACGAGGATGCCGGAGGAATTCTTTGGTTCGGCACCAGAGACCACGGCCTGTTTCGCTTGATGGATGGACAGCTAACTCAGTTCACGACGCTGCAGGGACTTGTGAGCAACAGCATTTATCAGATTTTGGAAGATCCGCAAAGACGTCTCTGGCTGAGCGGACCGAACACCATCTCTTCTCTCGATGAACAGCAACTGCTTCAATCTTCAGCTACAGCCAACGAGCATCTTAGCGTCTCGGTATATGCCATGCCCTACGGAGCAGAAGACGCGCAGACGTACGGAGGCAGGCAGCCTTCCGGTTATTTGGATCCGAAGGGCGGCGTATGGTTTCCGAGCAACAAGGGCGCAGCTTATATTGCGTTGGAGGCTCAATCTATTCCGTCCCCGCCACGCATTGCCATCGAGAATGTGGCTCTGGACGGGCGCGATCTATCGCTGTTGAACACGATCAAGGTGCCTTCGCACATGACCCGCCTGGAGTTCAGTTTTGCCCCTATATCGCTGCGTTCGCAGAGCGGTATACGGTACAGGTATAAGCTGGAAAACTTCGATAAGGAATGGCTGTTTGCGGGAACAAACCTGACGGCATCCTATACAAATCTTCCTGCGGGCACCTATCGCTTTCGAGTCAATGCCTACGACGTTGGAAGCCCGGCGGTGATCTCCGAAGCTTCCATCGACGTTCGAAAGGATCCCCTGCTTTGGCAGACCTGGTGGTTTGTGTCCATCAGCATTGGCGTGCTATCGCTTCTTGCCTGGGCCATCTATCAAACACGCATGCACCAGATCAAGCTCAGATTCAGGGCGGTTCTGGATGAACGTGGCCGCGTGGCCCGTGAGATGCATGACACGGTGATTCAGGGATGCACCAGCATCTCCGCGCTGCTGGAGGCAATGGCAAGTCTTCAGACGCGAAATCACCTCCAGGGAGAAGATCTGCTGCAGTACGCCCGCGCGCAGGTCCGAACCACAATCGACGAGGCGCGTCACGCCGTTTGGGATCTGCGGCACGAAGATGAAGCCGCATTGGATTTGAAGGCCTCGCTGGAAGCAATTTCGACGCAGACTCGCAAGGAATTTCCAGTCGAGGTTGTTTGTACTGTTTCAGGATCTCCACTGTTTATTCCAGGCTCCACGACACGAGAGTTGCTGATGGTGGTGCGCGAGGCTGTCTATAACGCAGTTCTTCACGGACACCCGCGCGAGGTCAGGATCGAGGTCCTGTTCAGCGCACAACAGATGAGTGTTACTGTCGCGGATGACGGCATCGGGTTTGATTCGAACGAAGCGCCGGCCGAAGGTCACTTCGGCATAACCGGAATGCGCGAGCGTATGGAACGCGTCGGTGGAAAAATGAAGTTGACGAGCATCTCTGGAGCGGGTACTCGCGTCGACCTGTCGCTGGATCGCTCTGTCCTTTCATCGAGGACGAGGAAGGGGAAGGGGCAAAAGCTAGGGATGAACTGGGACGCGATCGAGTGAAGTGCATTGTGCCGCGGTCATATTTCAAAACAGCTAAAGCGGAACTTAATTGGATTCGACCGTAACCTGCGCCGAAGCCAGTGAAGGCGAAGAAGCAGTCAGCGTTATACCTCCAGCACGCCGATACGGCTGAAGAACGACAAGAGCCATTCCATTGAATGCCTTGCGCTTGTTGCCTTTGTAGCTCTCGTGACTGTCAGGCTGCCCGTTGTCGACGCCGAGAATTCGGCCCGCTCCCTGGATCGTGAAAGAAAGCTCATTCTCCGCGGTCGGCACGACACGGCCTTCCGCATCCTGAACTTCGGCAGTGATATGCGCCACATCGGAAGGGTTCGCCTGAATGCGCGGCCTGTCCGCTTTGAGAACTACCTTCGACGGAACGCCCGTAGTCTGGACTTGAGCAGTCAGGACTACTTTGCCGTCCTTCATGCCGTTGGCCGTCAGTGTTCCAGGCGAATACGGTACATCCCACGAGAGATGAAGATCGGCGGTAGTTTGCAGAACCTTTGCTCGCGGCGGATATGTCCCGTATTGCTTGATCATCCCTGGACGAGGAAATGCATAGCCCTTGGTCCCCATGCTCTTTCCGTTTAGAAAGAGTTCCACAGTGTCGCAATTCGTATAGCAGGTTACGGGAATCACCCGGCCTTCTTGTCCCGCCCAATTCCAATGCGGCAGCAAATGCAGCACCGGTGTCTTCGTCCAGATACTTTGATAGAAGTAGTAGTGATCCTTGATAAACCCGCAAGTGTCCAGCGGCCCGGTTGCAGCGAGCTTCGAAGGCCAACGCGACTCACCGAGGTAGTCGATCCCCACCCAGATAAAATCGCCGCTGACGTAATCGTAAGTCTGGATAAACTTCTGTTGCTGTTCCACCTCGATGATAGTGTTCGATGCTCTCTCGAAGAACAGCTCGTTGGATTGGTCGATGGCGTAGACGCCGCGCGCGCCGTAAAGCGCGCTGCTTTCGGTTCCGATGAATCGTCGACGGGGGTAAGCCTGGCGATCGATGCTATAGTACTTCTCGCGGCGATCGCGCCACCGGTCGACATAGTTATATCCGACGACATCGAGCTTATCGAGAAACTCAGGAAGAGCCTGCTTGGGTTCAGCCGCGATCTGGTCGCAGCCCACGGTGATTGGCCGCGTGGGATCTTTGCCGCGGATGATTTTCATCAGCTCATCCAAGGTTTCTGCACCGCGCGGATCGCTCTGGTCGGGAACCTCATTGCCGGCGCTCCACATCACGATAGAGGGGTGATTCCTATCGCGCTCGATCATCGCCGCGATGTCGCGAGAAGACCACTCGTCGAAGTATTTGTGATAGCCGTAGAGCGGTGTCTGGCCTTTGGGCTGCCGCCACTCATCGAAGGCTTCGTCCATGACCAGGAAGCCCATTCTGTCGAGGATGTCGAGCAGCTCGGGCGCGGGTGGGTTGTGACTCAGGCGGATAGCATTGCAGCCCATCTGTTGCAGCAATTCAAGCCGCCGCTCCCAAACTCGCTCCGGCACTGCTGTGCCCACGCAACCTCCGTCGCCATGGATGCAGACTCCATTCAGTTTTATGTGCCGGCCATTCAACAAGAAGCCCTTGTCTGCGTCGAACTCGATCTGTCGTATGCCGAAAGTTGTGGTATCTCGATCTATCTCTGTACCGCGAGATCGCAGCGTGCTTCGGACGGTGTATAGCTTCGGAGTATCGATCGACCACAGCGAAGGCGAGGCCACCTTCACAAGTTGAACAAAGGCAGCTTCGCCTCCTCGCGGAATGACATGTGACGCGTTTTCTCGCTGCACTACATTTCCGTCTGGGTCGAGAACTTCGATCAACAGATCGCAATCCGCGCCCCGCTCTCCTTCATTGACTACCCTGGTCGTCACTTCGACATCGGCGCTTTGCGACGAAACACTTGGAGTTCGGACACAGGTTCCCCATGGAGCGATGTGGATGGGATCGGTCATAACGAGCCATGTATGCCGGTAAATCCCGGAACCGGTGTACCAGCGACAGTTCGGCTGAAGAGAGTTATCGACACGCACCGCGAGGTGATTGGCCGTGCCCTGAGCATTGAGATATGCGGTCACGTCGTAGGTAAAGCTGACAAAGCCATTGGGCCGCATGCCCATCGACTTGCCGTTGATCCACACTTCGCTGCGTTGGTAGACACCGTCGAATTGCAAGCTAACTCGCTTGCCTGAGGCCCCCGCGGGAAGAAGAAACTGCTTGCGATACCAACCAATGCCCGTCGGGAGATACGCCCCCGTGCCCGCGGCTGGAGCATCTTGGCTGAAAGTCCCTTCGATACTCCAATCGTGCGGCAGATCGAGAAGTCTCCAATCGCTGTCCTTGAAATCCGGCGACTGCGCGCCCTCCGGATCGCCAAGGAAGAACTTCCAGTCACGATCGAAGTTCGATCTCCGAGGCGCATGATTCGTTTCAGCCGTCTGTTGTGCCGGCATCTCAATGTTCAATGCGGATACGACTCCCGCCTTTGCAGCGCCACTCAGAAAATCGCGGCGGGTTAGACCTGATGACATGGAACGCCTTTCGATAACGGAAGTCAGAATACAGGGCGAAATGCATGCTCGATACCGACTTTAGTTGGATCGTTCCTACTTTCGCTGCGTCCGACTTTCGTCGGATTCGCAAGGTGCGGCCGGGCGAGTAGTCTTATCCCGCATCGGCGCCGAGGATGCAGATGGCCGCGAACCGCAACAATGTTTCAGAATCCACCGTCCAACTCGAAGGGCTTTTCTCCATGATGACATCCCGGTTCGTCCTGCTTGCATCGATCCTTTGTGCGTCCGCGCCGCTGTCTCCGCTTCTTGCTCAGACCCAAAGCGGCATGATGCCGTTTTCGATGGATCACCGGCGCGCGGCTCTGGCGCATTCCCCAGTTGACGTCTCCTTTCTGCTGGATGCACCCGCGGGCAAGCATGGGTTTGTGAAGGTGCAGGACGGTCACCTGGCGACCGGCGATGGCCACAGAATTCGCTTCTGGGGCGTCAATATCACAGACTGGAGCAGCGGCTCACGCCAGATACCTTCAAAGGACGATGCCGATTTCTGGGCGGAGACGCTGGCCCGCTTTGGCGTGAACTGTGTCCGCTTCCAGTTCCTCGATCTGGAGGTCCCTCGAGGGCTGATCAAGAGTGGAGCCGGCAACACGCGCTCCCTCGATGCGGAGCAGCTGGATCGTGAAGACTATTTCATAGCCAAGTTGGAAAAACGCGGCATCTATGTCGATTTCAACCTGCTGGTGGGGCGGCCATTTGCGGAAGGCGATGGCGTAAAGGATGCCAAGACACTTCGCCAGGGAGCCAAGGGCACATCCTTCTTCGACGCGCGGTTGATCGAACTTCAAAAGGAGTATGCGCAGCAACTGTTAGGCCATCTGAATCCCTATACGAAACTGAAGTATACCGACGACCCGGCGGTCGCCATTGTCGAGATCAACAACGAAAATGCCATCAACATCGGCTTTCGCGCGCCCTCTGCCTTTTATGAAGACGAACTTACAGCGATCTACAATCGCTGGCTGTCGAAACATCGCACTCCGGATGAAGTTGCAAAGCTACGCGTCCTCACAAAGGTCGGCCCAGATGCAGCGGCGCCATTGATCGGGTTTAGAGGACAGGCTGCGCAAGCGCCTCCTGAGCGGTTCCATGCGGAGGCCGAATTCTACAACGACCTGCAGCGCGATTACTTCGCCGATATGGAAGCGTACATCAAGCAGACGCTGGGATCGAAGTCTCTTGTGATTGCGACCGCCGACCATAGCCATTCCGGCAGCGGCTATCCGATCCTGCTGGCCACATCCTCCATGGACATTATCGACGGGCACACCTATTGGCAGCATCCTGAGTACTACGTGAGAAAAGCTCCGATGGTGAACGATCCCTTGAACTCGACAGTGGTCGAGCTCTCGCGATCCGCCATTGCAGGGAAGCCTTACACGGTCAGCGAGGTTAACAATCCATACCCCAACGACTACGGCGGGGAAGGCATTCCGGTGCTTGCGGCATACGCGGGCTTGCAGGATTGGGACGCGATCATGTGGTACACCTTTGAACCGAAGATCGATCCGAAATGGAAGTCCTACGTCGGCGATCCCTTCGATATTTCGCTCGATCCGGTGAAAATGCCGGAGCTTGCAGCAGGAGCGCTGATGTTTTTGCGCGGCGATGTGCAGAAGGCGCGCACGACCAGCGAACGCTCATACTCCGAGAGCCAGGTCTTCGATAGCATGTTGCTTCCGGGAAGCGAACGGCCTTACTTTACTCCAGGATTTCCGCTCGATTTGCCGCTCCAGCATGAGGTGCGCATCTCCTCTTTGAATGGGCCGCCAACACAGCCGTTCGTCACGGCCAATGTGCCCGATTCCATCCTCTCCGACACCGGGGAGTTGGCCTGGTATTCGTCTTCATCGTCGGTGGCCGAGAAAAATGGATTGGTCACTGTGGATACCCCCCGAAGTCAGGCGCTGATCGGCTTCGTCCGGGCGCGCGGAAAGGAAGTCGGCAATCTTGCCGCCGATGTAAGCAACAGCTTCTGCACCATCCTGCTCAGCTCTATGGACGAGAACCCGATTGCAACCAGTTCCAGGTTGCTGCTGGTGGCGGGCGGTCCCGTGGAAAACTCAGGTCAAGCATGGAATGTGGCTGGAACAGATGTGACCGCCTGGGGCGAGTCTCCTACCCTGATCGAGCAGGTCAGTGGCTCCATCACTCTGCGCAATCTAAGAGGCGCGCAAACAGTGAGCCTTCAGCCGGTCGATGGAGCCGGTCAGCCGCTGGGTGCGCCGGTCGTGGCCGCCTCAAGCGGAGACGACTGGAAGATTCCTATCGGGAATAACACAACAACGTGGTACCAGATCACGATCACGCGCTAGAGCATTTCCCGGATTTCTGTGGTCTTTTTGGAAACGAGGAAGGTGGATTTTTCTTGAGGAAAAATCCACTTAGCAGTTGCGGCTTCGGTCTACACCAATCCGGAAAATGCTATAGGCGAAAGTTCAGCAACCCACGGATCGCTCTCTGACCGGATTGGTATTGGGCGATGCAGGAAGCAAGCGAGGCCGCGATGCGGAGTTCGATAGTCTTAAAATGCAGCTATGCAGCGTTGCTCTTTTGTTTGTCGCTCATAGCGATCGACCGCGCGTCCGCACAGCCTGCGTCGATCAACCTCTGGCCGAACGGAGCTCCCGGCGAGGCCGGGATATCTACGCCGGAGACCGTACGCCTGAGCCCCGAAGGCGAGCACATCGTCTCGAATGTTCAAGAGCCTTCGATCACTCCGTATCTGCCCCATTCAGACCTGGCAACGGGAGCCGCAGTCATCGTTGCGCCGGGTGGCGGACACAGTGAAATCTGGATCGACCATGAGGGTTACGCTGTCGCCGAATGGCTGAGCAACCATGGGGTTGCGGCCTTTGTGCTGAAGTACCGGCTGGCCAGAGAGAAAGGCTCGCAATACACCGTGGAAGGGACCGAGCTGAGCGACATGCAGCGCGCCATCCGCGTCGTCAGGAGCCGGAGCGCGGAGTGGGGAATCGACCCGCACCGTGTAGGCGTCATGGGATTTTCCGCAGGTGGAGAGCTAGCCGCGCTCGCCAGCACCCGCTATGACAATGGCCTCCCTTCCGCAACGGATCCGGTTGAGCGTTGGAGTTCGAAACCCGATTTCCAGGCTCTGCTTTATCCTGCAATTCCACACGACACCAGGCTCACCGCGGATACGCCGCGCGCGTTTCTTGCATGCGGCGGCAATGACAGGGCTGACATTTCACAGGGGCTGCCCGAGCTGTATCTCGCATTGGCGCGCCTGCATGTCCCGGCCGAACTCCATATATATGCCGGCATCGGTCACGGCTTTGGCGTACGAAAGAGCAATCGAGAGCCGGTTGCCAGTTGGATCGCGCTGTTTCTGCAATGGCTCGACGCGCAGGATCTGTTGAAACGCAAGGCGTGATCGAGGTTGATGGAGATTGGACGCAATCTTTGCGGGTAGACTATGGAGCCGTGGAGATCGGCGAAATGACAAAGCCGGGGCTTTCCGGTCATCATAGTGGAACAGGTTGGGAGCGGATCATGAGCAGCAAGGAAATCAAAGTTCTGGTGGTCGACGATCATCCGCTGATGCGTGTCGGAATAGCGGCAATCATCAACAATCATGCAGGGATGATGGCTGTCGCTCAGGCCGGCAGCGGCGAAGAAGCGGTCGACCTCTACCACCAGCATCTGCCGGATATCACGCTCATGGATTTGCGCCTGCCTCAGATGAGTGGCGTCGAGACGATTCGCACGATCCGGCGGATTCATGCCCAGGCGCGCTTTGTGGTGCTTACGACCTATGAAGGAGACGAGGATATTCACCAGGCTCTCGAAGCCGGGGCTCAAGGCTACATCATCAAGGGTATGCCCTACGACTCTTTGATCAGCGCGCTGGAACGAGTGCATGCCGGTGGGCGTTTCCTGCCTGCCCCCGTGAAGCGCGCGCTGGCGTCGCGAACTCCGGACTCCGACCTCAGCCAAAGGGAACGCCAGGTATTGGAACTGCTGGCGACGGGCAACAGCAACAAGAAAATCGGCGAGCTCTTGGGCATCACGGAAGCAACCGTGAAGTGCCATGTGAGCACAATTCTAATGCGGCTGAACGCGACAGATCGCACCCAGGCTGTGGTGTGCGCGCTGCAGCGTGGGCTGGTGCATTTCTAGCCGTCTGAGATGGAAGGCGATCGCTTGGTGGAACAGTCGCTGGCAGCCATTCGCATAGGCTCAAAAGAAAAATGTTCCGATCCGACTTTTGACGGATTCGCGCCTTATGTCGCTCCTCCTACTATTCTCGCGGACTAGAACAATGGTTTGGAGGCACAAGTAATGAAAACGATTCCATCGAAAATTATGATGCTGGCACTGGCGATCGTCCTGGCGGTTGCGGGAACGCGCGGCACGCTCGGTCAAAATACCAATTCGGGTGAGATCAAGGGGACGGTGACGGATTCCTCGAATGCACTGATTTCCGGGGCCACCGTCACCATACTCAATATCGCAACCGGCGTTGTGACAACGACGACAACCAATGGCGACGGTATCTACGACGCGCCGTCGCTGGAAACCGGCGAATACAAGATCACCATCGCGAAGACTGGCTTTCGCGATGCCGTGCGTAACGGCATTACTCTGCATCTGGCCACAATCGCCGTGGATGCAACCCTACAGGTTGGTTCGGCTTCGGAACAAATCGTCGTGACCGCGGATGCGCCGCTATTGCAGACCGAGGATTCGGCGCAACACATGGATTTCGATGCCAAGGCCATTCAGGACGCTCCCATTGTGGGCGGAGTCTGGTACAACGAACTGACCAACGAGCTGCCCGGAGTCAACGGCGGCGGCGGGCAAGATGGATCGGGCCAGAATATCGGCGTGAACGGAACTCAGGGTAACTCGGGCAGCTTTCTTCTGGAAGGCTCCGTTGCCCAGGAGCCCCGGGATGCGAATGCCAGCGACAACTATCCTCCAATCGACTCACTCGCCGAGGTAAACGTCCAGACCAGCAACTTTGGCGCGCAGTATGGTAACGGCGTTGCCGCGTTCAACGCGATCCTCAAGAGCGGCTCCAACAGATTTCATGGGTCCGCCTTCGAATTCATCGAGAATGACGCTTTCGATGCCCTGAACTATTTCAACTCCGGCCCGACCGCGGCAAACGCGCCCTTGCGCTGGAACGAATTCGGCGGCAGCATCGGCGGTCCCATTATCAAGAACAAGCTGTTCTTCTACTTCACCTATCAGAGAAATCCCAACACGTCCTCGGCCGTATACACCACGACTGTTCCGACCCAAGGCGCTGGAGGTCTGGAGGCTGGCGTCTTCCCGGCTTCGTATGTCAACAGCCAAGGCCAGACAATTGACACTCCGGTGATCGACCCCACCACCGGCCAGCAGTTCCCCAATAACACAATCCCGTCTGCAAGGTTCGATCCCGTCGCAGTCAACATTCAGAAGTATTTTCCCGCTCCGAATCTGCCGGGCATCGTGAACAACTATCGAGTTGTTCAGAGCAACCCAAGCACCTCCGTATGGTACGTAGGCAAGGTGGACTACACCCCTTCGCAGAGCCATCGCATATCCGCTTCCTACGTAGACTTTCCCATTAGTCTGGTCAATGACATCGATGGCTTCTGCTCCTTGGGTTTCGATTGCACCAAGGGAAATAACTATAACGAAGACGGCCAGGTGACGGACACCTGGACAATCAGCCCCACGATGGTCAACGAGGCTCGTATCGGCGGCGTTCGCGAAGTAGACAAGTACATCCCTCCAACCTTCGGCAAAGGGTATCCCACCACCATTGGCCTGGAACCCGCCTATGGCACAGACGCCCCGGCAGATATCTTCCCCGGCATCACGATCAATAGCGGAGGAGGTATTGGTGGAGTTGGGATCAACGGCGGCATCCACGCAGCTCTTGCCGACGGCGCGCTTGTAGAATCGGATGTCTTCACCTTAATCAAAGGCAAGCACACCATTAAGATGGGCGGCGAATTCGACAAGAGCTACCAGAACTACACAAGCTGGGGTGATGTCAGTTCGGGTAACTTTACCTTTAACGGAGTCGCAACCATGACGCCTTATGCCGACTTCTTGCTGGGCGAAGTTCAAACCTGGAGTGTGTATGACTACGTGGAGACAGGCGCACGGATGTGGAACTTGGGCGCTTTCGTTCAAGACGACTACAAGGTTCTTCCGCACCTGACCTTGAATCTGGGCTTCCGGTATCAATATCAGGGCGGCTGGGGCGAGGCTGAGAATCGTTGGGGCACATTTAGCCCGACCGTAGTCAACACCGGCCAGTTCGCACCGGCTGGAGCGCTGGGCGCTATGCTCTACGGAGGCCAGGACGGACGAAATACCATCCAGAACGGCACCAACGAGTGGGTACCGCGAATTGGGCTGGCGTGGTCGCCGATACCTAAGTGGTCATTCCGTGCAAGCTATGGTATCTCCGACGCTCCATGGTCCACCGATCCGTACTCTGCCGCTTACGGGGTTGGGCTCAATCCACAAGGGTTCCAGGGAGGTGGGTCTGCCCCAGTGTTTCAGCTCAAGAACGGCCCAGGGCCGGGAGCAGTTGTGTATCCCAGTCTGAGCAACTTGTCCAATTCTCAGTTCAACTATCAGAATGTGGCCTATTTCCCGGTGAAGAGGCCGGTCACTTACTATCAGGAATCGCTTTTCTCCGTGCAGCATGAATTGCCGTTCCAGACGTTGGTGGATGCCAGCTACGTCTTCACCAAGGGAACCCATCTGGGATTCTCGCGGGACATCAACCAGGTTCCGCAGAGTGCAATGACGGCAAACACGGATTGCTTCAACGCGCCGACTGCGTTTCCGCTGTTCTGCTCGATCGACGGTTCCTTGTACGACGGCCGTTCCAATTACAATGCGTTGCAACTGAGGGTGCAGAAGCGGACATCTCACGGCCTGTACTTTGTCTTTAACTACGCATGGGCCAAAACCATGGACACGGGCACAGGCTCAGGCAACGACACCGGTGTCGATATCTGGCAGAACGCATTCAATGTTCAGGCAAACTACGGTCTATCCACGCTGGATGTGAGAAATACGATTAACGGCTCCGCGACATACGAACTTCCGTTTGGGATAGGAAAATCGTTTGCATTGCATGGGATATTGGATCAAGTTCTCGGCGGTTGGCGGGCGACTGGCGTCTTCCAGGTCCACGGCGGCATTCCCTTTACCCCCACAACCTCGAGCAATGGTCAGGACCTCAGTGGTTCCGGCACAGCCAACACATGCTTTTGCGGATACTCGTGGCTGCCAAACCAAGTGGCCAGCGCGTCTGTTCCCAATCGATCGATAAGCGAATGGTTCAATCCCGATGCATTCGCCACGCCGGCGGCTGGCACCTTTGGCACCATTCGCCGAAATACGCTGACCGGTCCCGACTGGCGCGATCTGGATGCCAGTTTGGGCAAAGGATTCCAATTGATTGAAGGAATCCGGCTCGAAATCCGGGCAGACTCCTTCAACTTCCTCAACCATCCAAACTTCGCCGGCCCAAACACCGCAACCGGGACGGGCGTGGTTGGAGGAGGACAAATCACCACCGCCAGTGGTGCTCGAACATTTCAACTGGGAGGTCGATTCACCTTCTAAACCAACGTGAATCACATCCGTGCAAAACAGAGACTCGGAGTATAGCGAATCTTCGCAACTCCGAGTCTCATTTCTTCTATCCATTTCTCCAATACCCCACCGCGATGGCGATGCCATACAATCGGCTACAGCAGGTTCTAACGATGTTTCTATGCGTCACAAGGGCCGTTTGCAAGCCCATCGCTATTGATGGGCGCAGTGCTGCGGACGCGGTTTATTCCATTGCATTGCGGCACATTGCGTGGCCGGAATCCAGGATGACACTACCGACGATTCGACCGGCCGCCTGGGCAATCGGTATATGTCTTGTAGCATCCAGCTTCTTCGCCGTTTTTGCATCTTCCCTTGGGGCGCAAACCAGCTCTCCCAGTGCCGCACTGGCAGCGGATTTGCAGCGCGGCCAGGCGGCGCTTAAGGCCAACGACCAGGCCGCTGCCGCTCAACAGTTTCGAGCGGCGCTTAAACTGGATCCTTCGAACGTCGAGGCTCACGCGAACCTGGGTGTGATGTCCTTTTTCCACGGCGACTGCGCCGATGCCGAGAAGGAATTCAAGAGTGCGCTTCGAGCCGCGCCTGGACTCACCAGGGCGCAGGCTCTGATGGCTGTATGCGAGAGACGGCTGGGCCAGCCCGAGGCGCAGGCCGATATGGAGAGCGCCTTCGCCAAGCTCGACGATGCAAAGCTGCGCACCCAGGTGGGCATCGAGCTTGCCGATGTGTATTACCAGCAGGGCGAACTGGAAAAGACGGTCTCCGTGCTGCACCAATTGCTGAACCTCAATCCGGACAACGTCGATATCCTGTTCTTCGCTCAGCGCGTCTACAGCGAGCTCGCCGACAATACGCTCAATAAGCTGGCGGTGCTTGCGCCTGGTTCGGCGCGCATGGAACAGCTGATCGCCGAGCGCCTGATCAACGCCGGCGATCTGAAAGACGCGACAGACCACTATCGCAAAGCGCTGCAGATCGATCCTAAGCTGCCCGGTATGCACTTTGAACTTGCCGAGACGTTGATGGAGGCGTCGCCCAACGATGCAGCCACGCAGACTGAAGCCGGGAAGGAATTGGATGCGGCGATCAAGGCCGATGGCGACAACTCGAAGGTGGAATGCGAACTGGGCAGGATCGCGATGCTGCAGGCAAATACGGACCAGGCGCTGGCTCATTACACGCATGCCTATGAGCTGAATTCAAAAGATTCCCAGGCTCAGATAGGCCTTGCGGGGATCCTTGAAATGCAGGACAAGCACGAGCAAGCCGCGGCCTATCTGCGCATGGCCGTCGCCTCCGATCCGTTTAACGCGGAGGCGCATTACAAACTGGCTCAGGTCGACAAGGCATTGCATCTGGAAGACGAAAGAAAGAAGGAGATGAATCTGTTCCTGGAGGTTCGCGCGACCAAGAACAAGATCCGGCTCTTGTATCGGGAGATGAATCCGCAAGCGCCGGACCGCGCAGACGATGCGCCGGACACGAAGCAATAAAATCGCTGTCCATGGGCTGCCGTGCTTGCCGTTTCCCCTCTTAACGACGAATGACGCGCTGAAGCGGAGTTGCGATGGTTCGAGTGTTGGCGGCTGGAACGATCATGGCCTTCTGCCTTTGTGTTCTGATTGTGCGCCCGGCGGGTCCATCTTCATGGATCGCCCATGCTCAAGGCAGCTCCGTTGTCTCCCAGAAAACTCCGCTCTTTCGGCCTGGATATGCCGGCGACGAGGCCTGTCTTCCATGCCACAAGGAACAGGTCATATCGTATCGCCAGACTTCACACCATCTGACTTCACAACTGCCAGACGAGACGTCGATTCTGGGCTCCTTCAAGGCGGGAGGAAACGTGCTGGTGATTGCGAACCCAGAGACAACCGACGTCGATCCTCGTCTTCTCTTCGAGATGGACCGCAAGGAAGGCGGCTATTATGAGACCGCCGTTGCGGAGCGAGGAGAGCAGAAGCTCACGCACAGCGAGCGAATCGATCTCGTCATTGGATCGGGCGTGCGAGGCCAGACTTATTTGTATTGGGCGGGCAATGACCTATCCGAATTGCCTGTGAGTTACTGGTCGGCCGGCAAGCAGTGGATCAACAGTCCGGGCTACAAAGATGGAACGGCGAACTTCTCCCGCCATGCCGATCCGCGATGCCTGGAGTGCCACACGACATACATCCGGCCACTCTCATCCGATCTCCAGACCTATTCCTATGACAAGGACAGCCTCGTAACCGGCATCTCATGCGAAAGCTGCCATGGTCCAGGCGCAAATCATGTGACCAGCGAACGTACCGCTCCTGCGAGCGCATCGAGGCCGCAGCAGGTCGGGATTCTCAATCCGAAGAAGTTCGCCCGCGACCGCCAGGTCGATCAATGCGCCCTATGCCACAACGGAACCTCGCGTGAGGAACTGGCGCCAGCGTTTTCGTATCTTCCAGGCAAGCCTCTGGACCAATACCTTACCGCAAACTCCATGGATGTTTCCGATCGGCCCGACGTGCATGGCAATCAGGTAGGCCTGCTCAAAAAGAGCCGCTGCTACCTATCGTCGCCTTCGATGTCCTGCGGTACCTGCCATGATGTGCATCGGCCTGAGCGTGCTTCAGCGGCGTATTCCGATCGCTGTCTTGGTTGCCATCAATGGAAATCCTGCGGCCTCTCTCACACCAAGGGAGTCAGCATTATTCATGACTGTGTCGATTGCCATATGCCCTTGCAACAGACAAACGCGATCGTGTCGGTCACCGCTGGCCGTGTCTTGCATGCCTCGATTCGAAGCCATTGGATCAAAGTCTATCCGGTGGAAGAACACGGGACCGATTCGCAACGGGACCGGCCCAAGTGAAGCTCGTCTTGCCACGAGCCGAGTCGAGCCGTTGAAGTCAACCTGTGATCCTTTATCGAATGGTTAGATTCAGGCTGACCGATTGCGTTGCTGTGCCACTCGATCCCGTGGCCGTTACAGTGACCACTCCGGCGACGGGTTGAGTAGATTGCCCTGAACCGCCGCCGTTGCTGCCTCCACCGCAAGCTGTGCAATACACCGCCGCAACCAGAAGCACCAGCATCGGCATGACGCCTCGCTTCCAGATGATCTCTTTTGAGCGCAATCTGCGGATTCCAGCCAGGAATGCGACGCCAAAGGGCAGAACCATCCCGGAAACGAAGAGCATTGCGTTGGAATTGCGCCCTGTCGCAGGCCGAATCAGAGCAGTGGATGAAGATGCGGAGACCGTCACCGTTCCAGTAAGCACAGTGTTGGAACCATTCGCGGTATAAGTGGCTGGGCTAAAGGAACACGTCACGCCGGCCAGCGCGGTTGTGCAACTCATCTTCAGCGTGTCCTCGTAGCCTCCTACCGGCGTCACTGTAAGATTTGCGCTGCCCATAGAGCCTGCGGAAATGGTAAGACTTCCTGGACTTGCAGCAAGCGAGAAATCGGGCTCCATCACGATCACTGGAGAGGACGCGGAGGCATTGAAGTCCGCATTGGCCGAATAGGCCGCGGTGATGCTGCTTGCGCCTGGCGGCAAGGACGCGGTTGCATAGACAGCAGTCCCGGAGGAATTCAGCATGGCCGTGCCTAACGTTGTGTTACCCGCAGCGAAGGTCACAGTGCCCGAGGGCGCGAGAGTTGCTGCTGAAGTTACGGTGGCGGTAAGAGTGATGCTTTGCCCCGGATTTACGGTAGATGCCGACGCGCTCACAGTTGTCGATGTCGCAGCGGCCGTTATGGAGAGCGTTCCCGCAGCCAACGTGAAGCTATAGTTTGCAGCCGACAAGGTACCCGCTTGAATTGCAATCGGGTAGTTGCCCGGCGCAGAGGAAATAGCCGCGGCCGAGGATATGACGGGCGTACCGGAGACGACAGCTTGCGAATCGCCGTTCACAAATCCGCCGATGCTGTAGGTGAAAGAGGGATTGGCCGCGCCATAAGCTCTTGTCGCATTCTGCGCCGTAACTGTGAGCATCGCCTTGCCGACGGTGAAGGCCGCAGTAGCATTGGCCACGCCTGGAGCCGAAGCAGTCAGCGAGTATGCTCCAGAGTTGCTCGGGACAACACTGCTCAGATCGAAGCTTGCCACGCCATTCGAGCTCACTGCGGTTGTCGAACTGGTGAAATTACCCGGCCCTGCAATGCTCAAGGTGACGGTCACCGGTGGAGAAGGAACGCTTGCGCCGGTGCTATCTTCCACATTCACATTTACTATGCCGATTGGAGTTCCATACGTGTTGCCTGTCGCTGTGCCGGAGGCAAAGCTCAGAGCGGCGGGAACGCTGGCGCCGGTCAAGTGAACGGGCACGATCTGCCACTGTTGCATGGAAGTCGCAGGCGTGATCCAATCCGCGGTAGTGGCCGAGGGAGACTGTTGCTGTATCGAGCCCGAGGCAGTGCCCGAAGATGCGAGCACGAGGCCGCTGGACCTGTTCACAATGGCATAGGTCCCATCGCCGGCAGTCACGACATTCCATTCCTGCGAAGCAGCTCCCGAAGCTGCGGCATTTGCAACGACAGGGCCGCCAGCCGTGCTGGATCCACCTGTATCGAGAGCTTCGACCGTTTCTCCGGCCGCTGTGTTGAGATTTGCAATCTGGAAATAACCGTCGCCGTTGCTGCCGATCATCCATTGTTGATGCAGGCTTGGGCTAACGCTATCCGCAGCCGTATTCAAAGGAATGCCATTTGCAGTCATGGCTCCATCCGTCTGCAGCATCTGCCCGCTGCCGACATTGACGAGCTTATATGCCAGAGTCGAATCGAGCTTTCCGCCCAGGGCATCGACACCCGCCAGCACGGCAGCGTAATTGGAAGCGGTCGCCATTGTTGACCCGGAAGTATCGGCATTATCGAACAAGGTCAATCCGTTCCAGGTATAGATGGCGTCGATCAGGCCGTCTCCATTGGTAAAGCCCCCACTCGTCTTCGGTATATTCACGCCTTCCGGATCCCAATACTCCATGCCCATTCCGAGATTGTCGGGCAGCCCCTTCAGTACGCCGTTGACGTCGATGAGAAACTGCCGCTGGCCGGCCACCGTCGCAGGGTACCAGGGATCGTTCGCATCGAATCCATTCTCGTAATGCTCGCCCACCTCAATCAAAAAGATCGGCTTTCCAATGGAGTTGGCCGCATTGGTTAGAGCGGTCTCTTCGATAGGCTGTTTATTCGGGTTGGATGCCGCCGCCTGCGCAGCCGTAAGTGGCCCGTGATAGATAGGGTAGTAACTCTGACACATGGCATCGTAGGGGACAGAGTTGCTGTTGACATATCCGAAGAAGCTCGTCAGATCCCATGCCGGGGTAATGTGTATGCAACGAATTGGAGCAGGCAATGCCGGTCCCAAAGAGGGATTGGAGGAGGCATCGGCGATCGCCTGCATTCCTTGCGTCTCCAAGGCGGCAAAGGGGCCAAAGTCATTTCCTGTCGGAGAGCCAAGCGAGCCGAACAATCCCGTATCGACTTCGTTTCCGATCGTGACCATGTCGGGCATCACCCCCGCCGCGCGGTAAGCCTCGATTTCGGCTTTTACGTAGCTGTAGACCGTGCTTTCGGCCTGCTGCAAAGAATAGCCCGACCAGGCGCCGGGAATCGCCGACGACGAACCGCCATCGAAAAACAGAGTCAGTTCCACTGACATGCCGAGTTGCTTGGCTCGTTTGGCAAGGTCCAGATCGGCGCTATCGGTCTCGGCATAGCAACCGTTTCCCGTGCACGTTGTCGTAGTGTAGGTGTTGTAGGGCGGCTCGGAGGTCGGGCGTATGCGCACCATATTGACGCCATGATTTTTCAAGAGCTGGAGCACATCCAGCGGCTTACCGGCATCCTGCCACCACGGATATCCCTGAGCTACGCGCTCGGCCTCTTGCTTTTCCAGCAAAGCACTGTCAACACCCCGAAAGAATGCGGGACGGAGCAGCCATTGCTGGCTTTGCGTGAGAATTGACGAAGCGGGCGACTGATCGATGGAAGCGCCTGCCGACAGTGAGCCGCCGGAAATATCCAGCACGAGCCCTGTGCCTTGGTTCAGAAGAGTCGCATACCCGTTCGTGGCGGAGCCAATGGACCATTGCTGCGTCGGGCTAGTCGACACGCAGGGGTTTTGCACCGTCACTATTGTTCCTGAACCGGTCGAGCTATCCAGACAGAGGCCGTTGGCCAAGTTGCTGATTGCCCAGAAACCTGCGGGCGATTTAGTCAGCGCCCATCGTTGGCTTAAGCTCGTAAGGCTGCGTGACTCTTGAACGATTCCGGCGCCGGCGCTCGTAGAATTGTCATTCAGATCTAACTGCAGGCCTGAGAGTTGATTGACAATGGAATACACTTCCCCGTCGATGGGACTGATATCGAGAGGTTCGACGGGTTGTTGAGCGGTTGCGCGAAGCGCAAGATAGAGGCAAGAGACCGTGCAGAGAATCTTCCCCGCCCTACGGAGCAGCTTGCAAACAGAACGTTTCGTCTTTCTCTCACAAATATCTCGCGAATGCATCGACTGCTTCATTGATTCCCGCCCACTATGCCGATATGGCCGCAACGCATCTCCGTAGCGCTCAGAAAAGCGTTGGAGAATTTCACCTGCGCAGCGCGATAGTATCGGGAGCGCGATGCGTGGGCATCCGCCTAAAGTAGGACCGTGGAGCTTTACTGTTGTGGCTCGTCAAAATACCGATCTATTGTCGAATCGAACGCATGGCCCAAGCCTGTCTTCCTTCAAGGTTCGACCAAAGTTGCGCAATCCAGGGGCATAGGCAGCGACGACACCATGGGGTGTTGAGATCGAGAAGTACTGCCGTTAGGATAGGAAGCTTGCGAGCTTAGGCTTATTGCCGCCTACACTCGAAGTAGGTCTATGCGCTCAACGCAAGCTCACTTTGACCCCGAGGAACACTCTGAATGCCTGGCCACAACGAGGTTACATCCAATGCCGCTCTGGTTCGCGAGCAACTGAACCGCCTCCTCGCGCATCCCTTGTTCACAAATAGCAAGCGATATCCGGTCTTGCTCGCGTATACGGTAGAACAAGCGTTGCTGGGCAACGCCGGCGAATTGAAAGAGAGAACAATTGGCGTCGAGGCCTTCGGACGTGAACCAAACTACGATGTGAATCTCGACCCTGTAGTTCGCACGACCGCGGCTGAGGTTCGAAAGAGGCTTATTCAGTACTATTACAGCCCCGATCATGCGGGAGAGCTGATCATCGAGTTGCTGGTCGGCTCGTACGTTCCGCTATTTCGAGAGCCTTCGCCTCATACCGCCGTTCAAACCGATACTCCGTTGGTCTATGAGGCCCCTGAGGCAAACCCTCAAGGCCGGGCGGAGCCGGAAGCTCGCCTGGCAGTTTCCCCTAAAGGATTTGCAGGTCGTGCCGTTTATGCCTGGATACCGGTCGCGATCGCTCTGCTTGTTGCCGGGCTCTTGGGGTTCGGTATAGGCCGTGTAAGATTCCCTGGACCGGCCGCACGCCCCAGCGGTCCCATAAATCCCAGCGGTCTCTCAAATATGGACCGCTTTTGGGAGCCAATGACCGCTACTTCCAGCCGAGTTACGTACTGCCTGGGCGTGCCGACTGACTCTGTCGATCTCCAAAGCAGAACGATCCCCGCGATCCCCGATGGAGAGGGTGGCAGTTTGAATGTTTACGATGTCATCACGCTTGCGCGTTCGATCGCGCCCCTTGTACCGAAAAACGGCGAATTTCGCGTTTTGGCGGGCTCGGAGACTGGCTTCGCTCAATTGCGTGAAGGCCCGTCCGTCATGATTGGCGCTTTTGACAATCCCTGGACGATGCGCATAACCCAGGATTTGCCGATTGGCTTCGAATATGACAATCACCTTCGCAAGGTGGTAGATCGCAAGAGTGTCCCCAGAAGAATCTGGACGCTTCAATGGCAGGTTCCGACGAAAAGTCTTGCACGGGACTACGCCGTTGTCGCCCGAATTCATGACCAGGTATCGGGACAGCCAGTGATCATCCTGGCAGGTATTCTGGGCGAGGGAACTGAGGCGGCAAGCGAGGTGGTGTCGAATCCTGCGTATCTGGACGCAATGTTGCAGAAGGCTCCGAAGAACTGGGACCGACTGAATCTAGAGGCCGTCATAGAAGCGAATGTGATTGAAGGCCACCCCGGACCGCCAACAGTTGTTGCTGTGGAGACGTGGTAAGACGTTTCCATACCGAAAGAGCAGTATCATACATCCCTCAAAACCGCGCCCCCGTTCCTTCCTATTGAATTGAAAATACAGCACTTATACATGCTCCTGCACCGTCTGATGCACGATGCGGCTTATGAAAACAATCGGCTCTCCCTAATCTGAGTGCGTTCCAGAGTTTCTCCGGAGGATCCGGCAGGATTTCTCGACGAATTGGAGGGGACTTTGTATGAGACGCATTCTAGGATTCGCCCTCTTTTCGATTCTGTTTTCGGCCACGGTGATGGCTGCCCAGAACTCTCAGACGTTTTATCTTGCCACCCCTGCCCGAGCAGGGAACATTCAGCTTCCTCGTGGAATATACGAGGTCACTTGGAGCGCACCCTTGAAATCGCGAGCGACGTTGACCATCAAGACGGAAGACGAAAAGACATTCAAGATTCTCTCGCGGGTGATTGAGGGAAAGCAGGACCGAACCGGCGTGGTCACATCCGTCGTGGACGGAGTTTCATACCTGCGGGAGCTTCACACCAGCAATGCCAAATTCATACTTCAAAACGGGATAGAAGGGTTCAAATGAGTCCCCTCGGGAGACATATGCAGAATCGCAAGTTTGGTTTTTACCTCCTTTGCTAGTGCTGGCCGGGAGTTCTTCGGACAACACGCCTCCGACCGCAAGTCTTGCGGTTGGCTGAAAGATCCGTCGCTCAAAAAACGCGCATAGAGAAAGGCGCGGAGCCTGAATTGTGGAGAACTGTCCGATGAATGTTGCCATTGCTGTCGACCGTACGAGTAGTGGAAAAGAACACTTTGAAGTGCTGGATGGCTTGAGAGGAAGCGCGGCCTTTCTGATCGTGCTCTTTCACGCATTCAACTACCCATTTGGCTTTAGGCCTCCTCTTCACTTAATGCACCACGCCTATTTGGCGGTCGACTTTTTCTTCGGGCTGTCCGGCTTTGTGGTCGCGTATGCATACGACGACCGCTGGACACGGATGACGATGCTTCAATTCTTCCGCATCCGTCTCATCCGGCTTCACCCTCTGGTTCTGATCGGAGCCACGCTGGGCCTGCTGGGTTACATCTTCGATCCCTTCAGCAAGGCGATGAATCATACTGCCGCTCCGATGCTGCTGCTCGCATATATCGCTTCATTGCTCCTGCTGCCGTCGCCTCCGGTTGGGGGAAGGTTGCACGAGACTCAAGCACTCAATGGGCCTGCCTGGTCGCTGATGCAGGAGTACCTCGGGAACATCGCATATGCCCTGATTCTTCGCAGGCTGCGCACGATCACTCTGGCGATCGTCTTGGGATTGTCAGGACTGCTTCTCATTTGGACCGCGAATACGAAAGGATCGCTTGACGGAGGTTGGGGTTATCCGGAGATCTGGATGGCGCCGCTACGCCTCACGGCCTCCTTCGTGATGGGGCTCTGGCTTTATCGAATTCATGACCGCATTCGATTCCCCAAGATTGGACTGCTCCTGCTTTCGATTGTTCTTGCGGTGTGCTTTCAGATGCCCGAGTTCTCGAAAGTGAGCGGTCTCTCGTTCAACGGTCTTTATGACGCGGCATGCGTGCTCTTCTTGTTCCCGCTCGTCATCCTTTGTGGGGCGCACTCGAAGGCAGGCACAGGCATGATCAGGCTCTGCAAGTTCAGCGGCCGGCTTTCCTATCCCCTCTATATCACGCACATTCCGTTCGTGTATGTCCTTGCAGGCTACTCGTGGACGAGGCATCCGAGCATGGATGTGAAGCTGATATGGATTTTCCTGCTTATTCCATTTGCGATCTTTGTGGCTTGGATTGCGCTGAAGTACTTCGACGAGCCAGTTCGCGCCTGGCTGACCCGTCGTTACGGCATCAAGCGGAGTTCCAGCATCAAGCCAGCGACCGCTTAATCACAGGGCAGAGAGGGCATTGGAAAACACGATGAGTCGGACTTCTAAAAGAACTCGATGCTCTGCCGGGCTGATCCCGATGCTTGTATTGGCGTTAACGGTCCCACTTTTCGCACAGGAGCAGGGCACCTCCGCTCTATGGCGTGGCCTTGTAAAAAACAGCGCCGGAACTCCGATTGCGGGAGCCAAAGTGCGGCTGAAAGGCATTTCCACCGCTGAATCAACCACGGCGGCCGATGGGAGCTTTTCTCTTGCTGCTTTGCCGGCCGGAAGGTACAAGCTCACGATTGTTGCGGATGGAACGACCGCCACTTACGCGCAGACTATCACTTTGACCTCGGACTCACCA
>Ga0302326_10006010_pt1 | contig 27427 bp, 24 predicted proteins | sample Palsa_T0_3_FD_202264 | JGI IMG/M metagenome (GOLD analysis project Ga0302326, IMG submission 202264) | Peat permafrost microbial communities from Stordalen Mire near Abisko, Sweden - Palsa_T0_3 | ecosystem: Environmental > Terrestrial > Soil > Palsa > Peat permafrost | place: Sweden: Abisko... | reverse complement strand
CCTTGCCGGGTATGGACCGGTGGAACCGATACACGAACGATAGGTGTCCGGCGGCGGCGTTGAGCGTGGCCATGGCGGCCGCCGGACACGTCATCAGGGCATCGTTCAGCCAATCGTCGGCGGCGGCGGTGCGGCCCATGTGCGTGTCGATGGCGTAGGCGGCCATGGCGATGGGCGCCATGTGTCCGTAGCTGATGTGCAGCGCCTTCAAGGGTCCCGAGTCGGCGGCCGAGGGAACCCCGGCTGCACCGCGAAAGGCGCTGGCTTCCCGCCCGTTGTTGCCGATCATCAGGCCGGCGGGCTGCTGGGCGCCAGCGGCGAAAACCGCTTGCGGAGTGCGTGTGAGGACCCAGCCATCCAATGCAAATTCGGGATTCGGTTCCCGTTTGGCGGCCTCCTGGGCGGCTTTGAAGATGGCATCCGCCGGCAGACTGCGCAGGCGCTCAATGGAGGACGCGCCAGCCAATCCGGCAAGGCGCTCTCCGAAGCGCTCCGCCTGCCGAAGACTGTGCGCATAGCCGATGCCGACCACAGGGCCGCTCTCCATGATGGCGCGCGCGAACAGCCCGCCGGCTAGCGGGGAACACATCAACATGCCCGCATCGATGGACCCGGCGGATTCGCCGAAGACGGTCAGGCGCGCAGGATCGCCGCCGAACTTCGTAATGTTGTCGTGTACCCAGCGCAGCGCGGCGATCTGATCGAGCAGTCCGTAGTTGCCGGAAGAGTGGTGCGGCGATTCGCGGGTCAGTTCGGGGTGCGCGAAGAAGCCTAGCGGACCCAGCCGGTAATTGACGGTCACCACCAGCACGCCATGCTTGGCGAGTTCCGCGCCATCGTAGCCCGATTCGTTGCCGCTGCCGATCCGGTTGGACCCGCCATGCATCCAGAACATCACGGCGCGCGGCTCCTTCACGGGCCATTCGGGCGTCCAGACGTTGAGGTAGAGACAGTCTTCGGAAAGGTCCCATTTGGGCGTCGCGAGGGTCTCGCCATAGCGGCGCGCCAATGGGGCAAGGAAGGCGCCGGTGCCGATCGGATTTTGAACGCAGGCGGCCGAGTAGCGCGTGGCATCCCGCACGCCAGACCAGGGCTTGACGGGTTGCGGCTCACGCCAGCGTAGCGCGCCTACGGGCGGTTCGGCGAACGGAATCGCTTTGAACACGGCACCGGGCGACGCGAGGTAGCCGCGCACCGCGCCGCCCGTCACGTTGACGGTTGGTACGGACTGGGCGAAGGCTGCAAGGGCGAATGACAGGAGGCTGGCAGAGGACAACTTCACGCTTTGCGCTCCACGTGACCGCCGAACTGGAAGCGCATCGCGGAAAGCAGCTTATCGGCGAAGTCTTCCTCGCCGCGGGAGCTGAAGCGCTGATAGAGCGCGGCGCTGAGGACCGGCGCGGGCGTGGACTCGTCGATGGCCGCGCTGATGGTCCAGCGGCCTTCGCCGGAATCGGAGACGCGGCCGGAGAAACCGGACAGATCGGACTGCTGGAACAGAGCGATGGCGGTGAGGTCGAGCAGCCACGAGGCCACCACGCTGCCGCGCCGCCACACTTCGGCGATGTCAGCCAGATTCAGGTCGTATTGGTAGTTTTCGGGATTGCGCATGGGCGCGGTCTCGGCGTCGGCAATGCGGCTCTGCTTGCCGACGTTAGCGTGCTTCAGAATGTTGAGGCCTTCGGCATACGCGGCCATGATGCCGTATTCGATCCCGTTGTGCACCATCTTGACGAAGTGCCCAGCGCCGGACGGGCCGCAATACAGATAGCCTTCTTCGGAGGTGCCGCCGGCCTTCTCGCGCCCCGGCGTTCGTTCGGCGCTGCCGCGGCCGGGCGCCAGCGTCTTGAAGATCGGATCGAGATGCTGCGCGATTTCGGGCTCGCCGCCGATCATGTGGCAGAAGCCGCGCTCCAATCCCCAGACGCCGCCGCTGGTGCCCACGTCTACATAGTGGAGACCTTTGGCTTGCAGTTCCTTGGCGCGGCGGATGTCGTCGATGTAATAGGAATTGCCGCCGTCGATGACGATGTCGCCGCTTTGCATGCGGGCGGATAGGTCGGCGAGGGTGGCGTCCACGGCGGCGGCGGGGATCATCAGCCAGACGGCGCGCGGCGGGTGCAGCGCTTTCAAGAAGTCCGCGAGCGTGGCGGCTCCGGTGGCGCCTTCGGCGGCGAGTTTTTCGATGTTTGCGGGATCGTGATCCCAGACTACGCATTGGTGTCCGCCGCGCATCAGACGGCGGACCATGTTGGCGCCCATTCGGCCTAGGCCGATCATCCCTAGCTGCATGTGAGTTCTCCTTTCTTTAGGGTAGCTTAAGAAGCGGGGCTTAAGCCCCGCGCGGGACTAAAGCGACCGCTGGCGATTGCCATGCTTGAAACTGCCGACGTGGCGCAGGTGAGCGCAGTTCGCCGATACATGCTTTCCCTTCGACACTAATGCATAATAGTCAAGCAGCCCATGCCGCCGCGCATCTTCATCTCCTACGCCCACAGCGACGGCGTCAACCTGGCCGAGCAGCCTGCCGTCCGACCTGCAAACCCTCGGCCTCGACGCATGGCTGGACCGCCAGCGCCTGAAAGCGGGCGACCGCTGGACGAAAAGAATCGAAGCCGCCCTCGACCGCGCCGAGGTCGTCCTCGCGCTCCTCTCGGACGGCTCCTTCAAGTCCGACATCTGCCGCGCCGAACAAGGCTGGGCGCTCGACGCCGGCAAGCGTGTGATTCCCCTGAAGGTGCACCGCGATACCAAACCGCAACTTCAGCTCCATGGAATCCAGTGGCTCGATTTCAGCGATCCGGCGAAGTACGCCGAGCGCTTCCAGGATCTCGTGGAGAGCATCGGCGAACCCGGCCACGCAGCCATCGCGTCGCCCAACCCGCAGCCGCGTTACAACACCTGCTATAACAACGCCCCGCCCCTCCCCGACAACTTCGTCGACCGCCCCAAAATCCTGACCGCCCTCAGCAACGCCCTCTTCCAGGACGCGCCGAACCGCAACATCGCCCTCAATGCCCTCCAAGGCATGGGCGGCATCGGCAAGACCGTCCTCGCCCAGGCGCTCTGCCACGACGAAGTCGTGCGCCACGCCTACCCGGACGGCATCTTCTGGTTCACCATCCGCAAAGAATCTCGCCTGACGTTCGACCAGCGCATCGAAGCCGTCCCCGGTCTCGCCCAACTCCTCGGCGCGTGCAAGGGTGAGGACGCCTGCATCGCCCAATACCGCAACGCCTTCCGCGACCAAGCCGCCCTGATCGTCCTGGACGACGTCTGGCACGCCGCCGACATCGAACCGTTCCGCACCGAATCGCCGCGCTCGCGCCTGCTCGTCACCACGCGCGATACCGGCATCGCTCCCACGTTCGGCGCGCGCGAATTCACCGCCGCACTCCCCATGGGACCTGGATTCCGGCCGCGCTCTGCGCAGGTTGGACCAACCACGAAGTCTGGATCGACCAATCCCGCTTCACCCCCCAGCGCCGACTGGGAGCGCCAAATCGACGACGCCCTCGACCAAGTCTCCGCCAACTCGGTCCGCCCGACGGAGCAGTAGCCGTCTGCGTAAAGACGCCGTCATTACAATCTGCTATCCTGATTTCAGGTGACCCAATGCCCGTTGCCGCCCGCCAAGCCGCCAAACGCGAAGCGCTCAACATCCGTATCAAGCCGCAGATCCGCGAATTGATCGACAGAGCCGCCGAACTCTCCGGCAAGAACCGCACCGATTTTGTCCTGGATGCCGCCCGACGCGCCGCCGAGGACACACTGCTGGATCGCACCGTTCTTACCGTCAGCCCTGCCGCATATCGGCAGTTCCTGGCCCGCCTGGATGCTCCGCCGCGCCCGAATAAACGCCTGCTCAAGAGTATGCAAGCACGCGCACCCTGGGAGTGAGTGTGCCTCTCTCGCCGCCCGAGCCGTTGGCCGAACATCATGAACTCGACAGTTTCGCTTCTGGCGAAGCCACGCTGGACGACTGGCTTCGCCGCCGCGCGCGTGCGAACCAGTCCAGCGGCGCCTCCCGCACCTACGTAGTCTGCGAAGGCAAGCGCGTAGCGGGCTATTACGCCTTGGCCTCGGGCGCCATATCTCAATCCACCGTACCAGGCAGGTTTCGAAGAAACATGCCGGATCCGATCCCCGTCGTCATCCTCGCCCGTCTGGCGGTGGACCGCACCCACCACGGACACGGGCTCGGCCGCGCCATGTTTCGCGATGCCGCGCGGCGCGTCGCTCAAGCCGCCGACACCATCGGGATCCGGGGGATCGTGGTCCACGCTATCTCCGAGGACGCCCGCCGGTTCTACATCGCCCTCGGCTTCGACCCCTGGCCCGCCGAAGCCATGACCCTGGTAGCCACGCTGCGGGATCTTCGGGCCGCGCTCGGCGAAATTTCCCTTGAGAACTTCCCCCCGCCCAGCCACTAACAATCCGAGGGCAACGCCCGCCACGCTACACGTGCGCGCGAAATCAAACATGCCGAACCGAAACCTAAGGCCCCCTGCCAAAATCCCCGCACTCTCACCGGAAATCCGGCCGTTAGCCGATATCAACATGATAAACAATGGCTTAACTGAATTGGATTCGTCTGCTCGAAAAAGTCCCGACCGCACCACGATGCACAATCCTGCACAATCTGCACAATTTGGCGTCTTCGGCGTAAACGCCCACCTTTCGCCCACCGCCTTCCACCCCGGCCCCCCGCCCGCACCGGCGTCCTATCGGCGTTTATCGGCGGCCAACATGGTTTTTCGCGAATCCAGCGACTACGCCGTAATAGCAACCAAGCGACGCTGAAAATCGTCGCGCCCCCAAGAATTTGCAGCTTGCTATCATCCCACCATGCGCACTCTAATCGCCCTTACCCTTCTCGCCGCCCTCCCGGCAGCCGCCGCCACCTGCGAAAGCCTCGCCGCCACGGCCCTCCCGGACACCACCATCGCCATCGCCCAATCCGTCCCCGCCGGAATCTTCACCCCGCCCTACGGCGCCATCCTCGACAAGCTCCCCGCCTTCTGCCGCGTGGCCGGCGTCATCAAGCCCACCCCCGATTCCTACATCCGCTTCGAGGTCTGGCTGCCCGCCTCCAACTGGAATGGCAAGTTCCTCGGCGTGGGCAACGGCGGATTCGCGGGCGCCATCGGCTTCACCTCCATGGGCGCAAATCTCAAGCGCGGCTACGCCACCGCCGGCACCGACACCGGACACGAGGCCGATGGCGAAGACGCCAGTTGGGCCTACCATCATCCGGAAAAGGTCGCCGACTTCGGCTATCGCGCGCTGCACCTCACCACCGCCAACGCCAAGAGCCTGGTGCAGGCGTTCTACAGCCAGCCCGCGCAGCACGCCTATTTCGATAGCTGCTCCGATGGCGGACGCGAAGCGCTCATGGAAGCGCAGCGCTTTCCCGCCGATTATGACGGCATCCTGGCCGGCGCGCCCGCCAACTTTTGGAGCCACATGCTGGCCGCCGGTGTAGACGTCAGCCAGACCATCTATACCGATCCCGCGGGCTACATCTCCGACATCAAGTTCCCCGCCATCGCCGCCGCCGTGCTGGCCGCGTGCGACGAGCAGGACGGCGTGAAGGACGGCATCCTCAACGACCCCACCCGCTGTCACTTCGACCCCGCCACGCTGCTGTGCAAAGATATCGAAACGCGCGCTTGTCTCACCGCGCCGCAGGTTGCCTCTCTCAAGAAACTCTACGCCGGCGGACGCAACTCGCACGGCGATCCCATTTTTCCCGGCTACTCGCCCGGCGCGGAAGAAGGACGCGGCGGCTGGGTTCCCTGGCTCATCGGCAATGGTCCCGGCGGCAGCAGCAGCTCCGTCTATATGGAGAATTACTTCCGCTATATGGTGTTCGAAGATCCTACCTGGAATCCTCTGACTGCCAAGATCGACGTAGCTCTGCAGACCGCCGACGAGAAAACCGCGCACGCGCTCAACGCCACCGAGACCGATCTGCATAACTTCCAGTCGCGCGGCGGAAAGCTGATCCTGTATCACGGTTGGAACGATCCAGCCATCTCACCCACGAGCAGTATTAACTATTACAACGGTGTGCTGCATGCTGTGGGCGCGCAAAGCGCCGATAGCTTCGTGCGGCTCTATATGGTTCCGGGCATGCAGCATTGCATCGGCGGTCCTGGCCCCAGCTCATTCGGACAACTGGGCACAACTACCGCCAAAGGGCCGGAGCACGGCATATACGAAGCGCTCGAACAGTGGGTGGAAAAGGGCACGGCGCCGGACGCCATAGTCGCGACTAAGTACATCGACGACAACCCTTCCAAGGGTCCCCGCATGACGCGGCCGCTCTGTCCATACCCCCAAATCGCGGTCTACAAAGGCACGGGCGACACAAACGATTCCGCCACCTTCGAATGTAAGTAGGCGGCGCCATGCGCCCACCCATTAAAGTTGCTTTATCCAGCACCCGGCACGCAACTCCGTCTGTTACACTCACGTCAGTGGACCATGGAGACCACTATAATTGCATACCAAGCATCTTCTGCTCACCGCAACTTTTTCCAGCCTGTTCGTGTTGGCACTACACGCACAGGACCCGCCCACGCGCGTCGCGGATCTGAACTACGTTACGGGAAACGTTTCCATGCAGCCGGCCGGCGCCGACGATTGGTCGTCCGCCGTCATGAACCGCCCCTTCACCACGGGGGATAACCTGTGGGCCGATGCCGACGGGCGCGCCGAGTTGCATCTGAACAATGCCACACTGCGATTGGGCGCGCTATCGAGCCTGGGCTTTCTCAATCTGGACGATCACGTCGCGCAGATCCGCTTCACGCAAGGCGAGCTAAGCCTGCGCGTGCGGCACTTGCGCGACGACGAGAGCTTCGAAGTGGATACGCCCAACGCCGCCATCACCATCCTGCGCGAGGGCGAGTATCGGTTCAGTGCCGACCCGGATGCGGCGACCACCTGGGTGGTAGTGCGCCGCGGCCAGGCGGAAGTTACCGGAGGCGGCCAGGCTTTCACCTTGAACCCCGGCAACGGCGCGCAGCTTTCGGGCACCGATCAGCTCGCTTTCGATGTGCAGGTTGCGCCGCCGGTCGACGACCTGGAAGCTTGGTGCGAGGACCGCGACGCCCGCGAGGCGCGCCTGATGTCCGCACGCTATTTGCCTCCGGATGTGATCGGCTACGAGGAACTGGATGCTTACGGCAATTGGCGGGAGACGCCGGGCTACGGCGCGGTATGGTATCCCACGGTGGACGCGAGCTGGGCGCCGTATAGCACCGGCCATTGGGCCTGGATCGAGCCGTGGGGCTGGAGTTGGGTGGACGATGCTCCGTGGGGCTTCGCGCCGTCGCACTATGGCCGTTGGGCCTATGTCGCCGGCGGTTGGGGCTGGATACCGGGACCGGTGGCGATCGTCTCCGGCGGCGCGCCGATGATGGCGCCGGTATACGCGCCGGCGCTGGTGGCGTTCATCGGCGGCGGCGGATGGGGCGCTTCGCTCTCCTTCGGCGGTCCGGCCGTGGGCTGGGTGGCTTTGGGACCGGGCGAGGTGTATGCGCCCGCTTATCAAGTCAGCCAGAATTATTTCCGCACGGTGAATGTGTCCAGCACAGTGATCGTGAATACAGTGAATATTACGAACGTTTACAACAACGTATATGTGACTAAGAATGTCAATTTCACGGTAAACGCGAGGTTCGCGAATGTGACTGCGCCCAATGCGGTGATGGCCATGCCTCAAGGCGCGTTTGCTAGCGGTCGGCCCGTGAAACAAGTGGGCGTGGCGGTTCCCAAGAATCAGATCGCACAGATCCAGACCTCCTCTATGACCGTGGCGCCGTCGGTGGCGCCGGTCCGGCAGGCTCTCGCGCCCGTGGGTAATGCTGGCGCGCGCCCCGCGCTGCGGCCTCCGGCGCGCGCGACCAGCGTTGGGGTTGTAGCGAAGGTCGCGCCGCCGCCGCCGCCGGTCCCCTTCGCGGCCAAGCAAGCCGCCTTGCAACAGAATGCGGGACGGCCGTTGAACATCCCGGCCATCCGCCAAACGCTGCCGCCCGCCCGCGCTGCGGTGGCCGCGCCGCCAGTCAGGGTGGCGCCCCCGGCGCGGCAGGTGACGCCTCCGGTGCGCCCCGCACAGGCGGCCCAGCCTCCGACGCCGGCCAACCGGCCACCGGCGCCAGCCCCGACGCCTGCGTATCGGCCTCCGGCCCAGCCCACTCCGGCGCCGACGCCTGCATACCGGCCCCCGCCGGCTCAACCCGCACCGCCGCAGAACAACCCGCGTCCGGCTCAGCCCACAGCCGCGCCGACGCCTGCATATCGGCCACCGGCTGCCCCGCCGCCGCCCCAGCAAAAGCCGCCCGCGAAAACCACGCAGAAGCCGAAAAAGGAAACCGAGAAGCCCAAGGAGTAATCCCGCGCGGAGGCCCCGGCGTACCGAATCCGGGGCCTTCCATTCTGTCTCCTGACTTCTGTCTCCTGACTCCTGCTTTTCTTATTAACCTTAGATGTAATTGATAGCCGCGCGCGTGCGGCCTACTATAAGTTCAAGGTCATGCACGAGCTTCGACACTATCTGGAAATGCTGCTGAATCACCAATGCAGCCCAGGCAACGGCGATTGCCGGGAATGCCAGACCCTCCAGCGGATCTATCGGTTCATGCATACCGAACTGTTCTCCACCGTGGTTTACACGGAAACGCCCGCGGATCCCCGCCGGCCCGCTCGGACCCAGCCCCTGCCCATCAATCGCGCGGTGGCAGGCCCCCGCCCGCCGCAAGCGGCCTGAAGGCGATCCGAAACTCAGTCTCGCGGATGAACCGCTCCCACATCGAGTCCGGGTCGGAATCGAACACCGCCTTGGCGCCGCCCTGGAAAATATACCAGGCGCCCAGCTCCAATTCGTGCTCCAATTGCGGCGCCGTCCATCCGGAGTACCCCAGGTAGACGTGCACAGTGTCGGCGTCCGGCGCGGAGGCGAAGGTCTTTTCGAGATCCTCCTTGGTGGAAACCAGGAACACGTCGCCGATCACGTGCTTGGCGCCGCCAGACGGGCGGAGAGAACGCACCAGGGCGAGCACGTCGGTCCGGCCCACGGGGCCGCCCGCATAGACCGGATCGGGCCGGTCCTTGGCGCCGGGCAACTCGTCGAGCACGCGCGAAACCGGTACTTTCGAGCGGCGATTCAGAATCAGCCCCACGACGCCGTCTTCATCGTATTGCACCAGCAGGACGACCGTCTTGGCGAAATTGGGATCGGGCAAATCCTTGCTCGCCACCAGCAGCTTCCCGGCGGCAAGATCCGCGGGCCGCGTGGATTGGGCCTCCGCCAACCCGGCGGCGGCCTGCACGCTCAACGCTATCGCCGCGATCCACAGCCATCGCATGCATTCATTCTACGCCCGTTGGCGGAGGCCCAAAAGGGCTGGATCGCACTACCCGCGCAGCCGGCTGCACAATTGTTACATTTTCCGATTGACGCCGGGGGGTTAACTTCAGCATACTAACAAAAGCGGTAACGGATGCAGCACCAAGCAAATTTGAAGTCCGCTGCCTAAGACGAAGAGGATATTTCCAAATGCGAAGATTGAATCTGTGCGCTTTTTCATTGATGACCGCCGGGCTTACGGCCCTCGCGGTTGTATCTCCTGCGGCGGCTGCGGATAGCAAGGTGATCGACGTTTCCGCGACTGCCCGCGTCATTTCCATCCAGAAGCCTACCGGCGCGGCCAAGCCGGACACGGACTATAGCGGACTGGCGGCAACGAACGTCTCGGTGGGGCCTGAAACGTCGGGACTCCCGTGCGGCGAATGCGTCCCAGGCGCTGGCGGCAACAGTATCGGTTTGCCCTGGCCCGAGTTTGCGATACCTTCCGGCACGACGCTGACCGTTTCGACGTGGTTCGAAGCGACGACCTATACTGGAGCCTGTACAGCCGGCGTGATTCTGATGCAGGGCAACACGCTGGTGGCTAAGGGCACGTACCCGTTCCCGGGCGGCTGCAACGCCGGCTATCTGTATGGGGTATTTTTCACCATTCCGGCGCCTGCCACCACGGGTTTCACAAGCGTGGTCGGCACGATATCCGGCGGCAATAACAAGTCGGGAGCCGACACCTTCATCAACATCCAATAGCCGATGTGGCGTGCGCTCCCTTGCTCTGTGGTGTCTAGTACTCCGATTTCCATTTTTCGTTGACTGCGGCGCCGGATTGCGGTACTGTCAGTCAAGTCTGGAACCATTCGGAGAAAGCTATGTCTAGCGGACCGCTGTCCATCCTATGCTTCGCCTTGGCTCTGAGCGGCGGTCCCGCAGTCGCCGAAACGCAGGTTTACACGCTCTTATACTCGGCACCAAATCCGGGCAGCCAGGGGGCCGCACCGGTAGCGATGTTCGAGGCCGCGCCGGGCTTGTTCTATTTCCTGAGCGCAGCCCAGGGTAGCTCGGCTGGCGGTCCAACCTATGGCCCCTCCATCTTGGCCCTAACTCCGGCAAATGCCGGAGCCCCAAAGCTGATCTACTCCTTCCCGTTCCAGAGCCTCACCGAGAACCTCGTACAGGCGGCGAACGGCAGGCTGTACGGCGACGTTTTTGTCGCGCTCAAGGGGAGCTACTACTACTCGGTCTCGGCTTCCGGGCAGGGCCTGCAGCAGTATCCGAGGGGCGACGCCGATTCCCTGTGGACAATGACCCCGGGACCGGAGGGTGTCTACGATAGCTTTGGCGCTGCCACCCCCCCGGGAGGGGAGGCGTACGCCATCGTGCTGCTTAATCCGGGCGGCACGGTGACGCGCCTCCATCAGTTCTCTGCCAGTGACGGCGTGCCAGTGGGAGGGAACAAACTGGTTCTAGCCGCCGACGGCAGTATCTACGGCATCGGCAGCCAGGCCAACGGGGGCTTTCCGCCGGTCTTCATCTTCCGCCTCACACAATCCGGCGGCTATTCGAAACTGCTGACGTTTCCGCCGGAGTACGGCGGAGAGTCAGTCTCCCTGACCGCCGCGACCGACGGCAATCTCTACGGGACATTCAGCGCCTATGGCGCCAACGGCACGGGGGTGATCTACCAGGCAACCCTGGAGGGGAAGTTGCAGGCGGTAGCGAGCTTTCCCTCGAAAGGCGCCGATGAGGGCATGTCGGTCCCTAACTCGCTCGTGGAGGCGTCGGATTACGCGCTCTACGGATCTACGGTTCACAACGCCATCTTCCGCTATGATCCGGCGACGCACGCGTTGACGGATGCCTACCAGATGAACCGGTATAATCTGCAGGGCCTCTGCTCCCCCTGCCGGTTGTTCCAGGGGATGGACGGGAAGCTTTACGGCAGCGCCACGATCGGGGGACCGGGAGGCGGCGCGCTGTTCAGCCTGGATTTCGGACTGCCGCGGCCCACCGGTCTGGTATGACAACGGGGAACTTTACGGTGGAGTGAGCGAGTTCCGCTCGCCTGCGCTGGCAAGAGTGCCACCGCGGCAAGCAGGGTGCCTGCGCCACGGGCGTCAAATTGCGTCGAGTTCTTCCTCCAGCATCTGCTTCTGCGATAGGTCCGCGTAGTAGCCGCTGGCCGACACCAACACCGCGTGCGTGCCCCGCTCGACGATGCGGCCATGCTCCAGCACCACGATGAGATCCGCTTGGCGCACGGTGGAGACGCGGTGCGAGATCAGGATCACGGTGCGGCCGCGCATGGCGTTCTCCAGCCCTTCGAGGATGCGCTCCTCGGTCAGCGTATCCACGCTTGAAAGCGCGTCGTCCAGGATCAGGATGCGCGGGTCGCGCAGGATGGCGCGGGCAATCGCAGTGCGCTGCTTCTGGCCGCCGGAGAGCGTGATGCCGCGCTCGCCCACCATGGTCTCGTAGCGCTTCGGGAACGACTCGATGTCGCCGGCTAGTCCGGCCAACTCCGCCGCGCGTCGGATTTCGTCCGCGGTGGCGCTCTCCACGCCGAAGGCGATGTTCCCGGCGATAGTCGCGCTGAAGAGAAACGTCTCCTGCGGGACGAATCCGATGTGCCGGCGCAATTCGGCGGGCGATAGATCGCGCAGGTCGATGCCATCGAGCAGCACGCAGCCGCCGGTGGGGTCCAGCAAGCGCGGCACTAAGCTGACCAGCGTGCTCTTGCCGGAGCCGGTATGGCCGACGATGGCTACCGTGGCGCCAGCATCGATCGAGAGGCTCACGTTATCGAGCGCGCGCCCGGAGGGGTACGCCACGGACACGTTGCGGAATTCGATCTCGCCGCGCACGCGCCCCAGTGGAACAGGATGGGCTGGTGCGGCGATAGTGGGCTTCTCGTGGAAGATCTGGTTGATGCGCGCGAGCGACGCGCCACCGCGCTGCATCAGGTTCACCACCCACCCCAGCGCGATCATAGGCCACACCAGAATGCCCATGTAGGTATTGAACATGACGAAGCTGCCGATCGAAATGCGATGGGCGAGAACCTGTCCGCCGCCATACCACAGCACCGCCAGGAACGTCAGCCCGATCAGCGCTTCCAGCAGCGGTTGGAAGACGCCCGAGATGCGCACCAGCCGGATGTTCTCCGCGATGTAGGCGCGGTTCAATTTTTCGAAATGGCGCAGCTCGGCGTCTTCCTGCACGAAAGCGCGCACCATGCGCACGCCGGCCAGATTCTCCTGCACGCGGCTGCTGATATCGGAGAACATAGCCTGGATGCGCTCGAAGCGCGCATGAATGGCGCGTCCGAAGAAGATCACCGCCAGGCTCACCAGCGGCGCCGGCAGCATGGCCAGCGCGGCCAGCCGCCAATCCACCGTGACCATGATGACGATGGCCAGCACGAACGTGAGGCTGGTCTCGGTCCAGTACATGATGCCGGGCCCGAGCATCATGCGGACGGCGTTTAGGTCGTTGGTGGCGCGCGCCATGATGTCGCCGGTGCGCACGCGCCCGTAATAGTCCGGCGAAAGCTCCACAAGGTGGCGGAACAGGTCGTTACGCAGGTCGTATTCAATGTCGCGCGAGATCCCGATGATGATCACGCGCATCCAGTATTGGAACAGGCCCTTGACAGCGGCAAGCCCCACCAGCAAGGCGGCGAAGCGCAGCAACCGGCTCAGGCCGAAGGCATGCGACAGCGTATCGATGGCGGCGCGGATTACCAAGGGCTGCACAGCGCCCGCGACGTCTTTCAGCACCAGCGCGCCCAGGCCCAGCGCCAGGCCCGCGCGGTAGCGCCACAAATAACCCCGGACGGTGCGCAACGATTCCCACATGCGCTACATCCCCAGGGCGTTGGCCACGGTCTTCATCCATTCGACCAGGAAGATCTTGCGCGCTTCCCGGTTGTGCCACCATCCGTCCGCGCTGAAGTACTGGTCGGGCGCGGCCACTACGCGCATATTCAGATCCGGGGCGCCGCGCGCGGCTTGCGCAAAGATACGGGCGGCGCGTGCGGTGTGAAAGCTGCTGGTCACCAATAGAAATCGATGCACGCCGCGGCGGCGCAGATCCGCCAAAATCCCGGCGGCTTCGTCGCGCGTGCTGAGGGCTTCATTGGGCGCGCGGATGAACCAACTTTCGGGATAGCCGCGCTGCACGGCAAACGGAATTGCCAGGTCGCATTCATAGAGGCCGTACAACATGTGCGGTCCGCTGACGAGGGCATGGGGCACGTACCCCTGCTTGACCAGCTCGGCGGCGCGCAGGATGCGATTGCCGTAATAATCGCCCGCCAGCACTACCGCGATATCCGCGTGCGCCGGCCCATCGTCGCGCACCAGCAGCCTGCCGAGGGCCGCGAGCCACCAGGCATGCGTAACCGCCGCGAGCGCGAGCACCACGGCGATACAGGCGGCGAATTTCAGGAACCGGGAGGAGCGGCGCGCCACGGACTACTTCTCGTCCGCGGAATTCTTCTGATCGAGATGGCCGACCGTTTTCAGGCGTTGATAGAGGCGCTCGACTTCGGCTTCGTCTTCAGGCAGCAGCATGCGGTAGCGTGGCGGCGGAATTTGGCGGCGGTCGCCAGAGGGTGCCAGGACTTCACCCCAGAACTGCCGGTAGGGAACGCCGTCGATGAGCGCGTCGCGGGAAAGCCGGCGCAGGTGCCGCAGCAGGCTATTGCAGGAATCCAGGTCGCCGGGATAGACCAGGACCATGCGCGAATCGTCGAACAGCGTGATGCGCACTATTAGGGGCGACAGCCAGTTTCCGGGGCGATCCAGACGGCGGATATCCATCCAGGGCACGATGCGTTTGCCGACGGCCAGATATCCTTCGTGGATCTCGACGGCGGGTTGCAAGGCCAGCGCGAGGAGCAGCACGGCGCTGAGCAGAAAGAGCGCGGCGGGAAGGAACGCGGGCGTCCAGTCGAGCCCCAGCCAAGCGGAGAAGCCGGCCAGTCCGATGGCGACGATTCCGAACGTGAGGTAGTGCCGCGCGGGGGTGTAGCGAGTCATCTTGAAACCCGTCACCTCTAGACTACTCCCGCGGCGCACGCGCGTCAATCCGTTTGGAGCAGGCGCGCGCCACGCCAACCGTAGTGAATGCCGCTCCAGACCGTCAGGGCCAGGGTGGGCCAGACCAGAGCTGCTGATAAGACGGACAAAACGGGCCATCCCAGGGCGTCGCGGCCCAGAAAACACACTGCGGTGAGGATCTGAAAAAAAGTACTGGCTTTTCCCCATCGACTGGGCGGAAACGCACGTAATTTGGTCGCCAGCAGGGCGATGGCGGATGCCGCGAGAATTAACAAATCGCGGCCGAAGATCACGCCGACCAGCCACCAAGGTACGCTGCGGGCCAGGGCCAGCGCCAGGTAAACACCGGTGAGCAGCAGTTTGTCGGCGATGGGATCGAGGAAGGCGCCCGAGGCGGTAGAAGCGCCGAAATGGCGCGCGAGGTAGCCGTCGATTACGTCGGTGGCGGCGGCCACGGCGAAAATACAGAGAGCCGCAAAGGCGCGGTGATTCAGGATGGCGTACACGATGACGGGGGCGAGCAGCAGTCTGGCGAGAGTGAACAGGTTGGGGAGGGTGAGCCACGTGCGCATCAGACGTGATTCTAGCAGGAGCGGTTGGGTCGATGCCTAGACATCAAAACATGCACATGATATGATGTCTTTATGCGCACGACGCTGACCCTCGAACCCGATGTCGCGCAGCAAATCCGCCGCCGTCTTGCGCAAACGAAACTCCCTTTGAAGCGGGTTGTAAACGACGCGTTGCGCGTCGGCCTCTCGTCCACTGAAAAGGAACGCCATGTCCGATTTAAAGTGGAGCCGCATTCGTTTCAGTTTAAGCCGGGAATCGATACGAACAAGCTCAATCAGCTTCTGGACGACCTGGAAGCCGAAGAGTTCTTGAAAAAGATGTCAAGGTAGTGGACGTGCTCATCCCGGATATTAACATTCTCGTCTACGCCTATGATTCGGATGCGCGGGAACACGCCCGCGCGCGCGAGTGGTGGGAACGCACGCTCACGCAATCGCGTCCGGTGGGCATGCCCTGGGTAACCGCCCTCGGTTTCATTCGAATCAGCACGCACCGGGCAATACTGAATGCTCCCATGGCGACCAAGGACGCGATCCGCACCGTCCGCGCATGGCTGAACGTGCCGCGAGTGCAGATCGTCACGCCCGGCGACCGTCACGCCGAAATACTATTTGGTCTGCTGGATCGTTTGGGGACCGCCGGAAACCTAACCACGGACGCCCACCTAGCCGCCTTGGCTATTGAGTACCAGGCGGAATTGGTATCCTCGGATGCCGACTTCGCCCGCTTCCCCGGATTGCGTTGGTTCAACCCACTCCAACTCAAGTAAGCCACGCATCCGCGCCATGGTATCTTCAAAATCGATGCCCCCTCGCCATCCCGTCCGCGTCCGGCGCGTGGATGAATGCGCCACGCTCGACGAGATTTTCCGCCATTGTCTGCCGGCCTTCGGCGGCGCTTATCTGCGGCGCGTGTATACGATTCTGGACCGCGCGATCGGCGCCGGGTGCCCGCTGACGCTGGCCATTTCCGGCCCGGTCACCGTGTCGGGGCAGCACCTGGCGTGGCTCATCCCGCTGCTCGAAACCGGATGGGTGGCCTACATCAGCACGACCGACGCGGTTTGCTATCACGACGGGCATCGCAGCCTGGATGAGCATCGGGACGGCATTCACGAAGTGCCGATCGGCAGCGACGACGCGGCGCTGCGCGCGGAGGGCACCATTCGCGTCACCGATATGGCTTTCGATGAGGCCGTGCTGCTCGATCAGGACCGCTTCCTGAGCGCCTGCCTGGCGCGTCCCGAGTTTCAAAAGAAGATGACCGGCACGGAGCTGCGATATCGTTTGGGCGGGTATTACGCGGCGCAGGAGCGGCGCAATGGCGCGCCTTCCGGACTGCTGGCCACTTGTAATCGGCTCGGCATTCCGGTGCTGGTGGGGGCTCCGGCGGACGGCAGCGTTTTCCTGAATTCGATGAAGCTGTGGGCTATGCGCAACGCCGGTATCGTGCCGGATTACGCATTCGACCTGGACCTGCACGCGGAAGTGTTCGAGGCGTGCGCTTACCATCGCTGGGGACTATTCGAAAGCGAGGCGCGCGCGCTGGCTACGTTGATTCTGGGCGGAGGCGTGCCGAAGAATTACAACCTTCAGCCCGAGCCGGCTTTGGGACAAGTGTTGGGCCTCCCGAACGTGCGCGGCTACCAGTTCGACGTACAGATCGTGACTGCGCCGGTCACGGATGGCTCGCTATCGTCTTGCCCGCCCTCCGAGGCGGTAACTTGGGGCAAGGTGGATAAGGACACCTATATGCAAACCACCGAGAGCCTGCAAGCGGACTATTCGATGGTGATGCCGTTCGTGGTGAAGTCGCTTTTGGACAATCACGCCAAGCGGGAAGCCTATCGTTTGTATGAACTACGGGAGGCGCTCTGCGAGACTCTGCGGGGGGATGTGCGGGCGAATCGGGAGTGGTTGCTGCGCAGCGTGGAGTATCCGCTGGCATAGTAAGAGCGGGGCTAAAGCCCCGCGCCGGCTAAAGCCCGCCGTCCAAGGGTAATAGTCACGCGCTTATCCAGCGGCGGGCTTTCATTTCGAAGCGGGGGAGAGTGCCTGGGGGAACCAGGGCGACGGGGATACGCAACGCGAACGCGTTGGTCAGGGCCGCTTCCAACCGATGCGTCAGCGTGGCATCGTGGGCATGCGCCGGCGCTACCTCTACCTGGATACTCAGTTCAGGCAGCGTACGTTGGTTTTGAATATGGACGCGGTACTCGGCGACGGCATCGAAGCCGCGCAGGATGTTCTCCACCGCGCTGGGATAGACGTTGACGCCGCGTACGAGTAACATGTCGTCGGTGCGGCCGAGTATCCCTCCGTTGAGGGCCAGGTCGCGCGCGCCGCATTCGCAGCGTTCTTCGGGCGCGGCTTGCACAATGTCGCTCGTGCGGTAACGGATCAGCGGCGACCCCAGGCGCCCAAGGTTAGTCAGGACTAACTCGCCGGTAGCACCGCGGGGGACGAGATGGCCGGTCAGGGGGTCGATGACTTCCGCTATGTAGGAGTCCTCGATCACGTGCAGCACGCAGGGACGTTTCGGACAGCCGTAAGTGACGGGACCTATCTCGGTCATGCCATGATGATCCACCACGCGCGCTCCATGCCAGAGCTTCGAGATGTGCGCGCGGGTAGCCGGCACGCTGCCACCGGGTTCGCCGGCGACAATCAGCGTGCGGAGTTTGGAAGATGCCAGGTCGATGCTCTCCTCGGCGGCGACTTCGGCCAGGCGGATGGCGTAGGTCGGCGTGCAGCACAGCACGGTGGCCGACGTTTCGACAATGGCCCGCAAGCGCGCGGCGCTGCGCATGCCGCCTCCGGGAATCGCCAGGCAGCCCATGCGCGAGGCGGCTTCGAATCCGACCCAGAATCCGAGGAATGGTCCGAAGGAGAAGGCGAAGAAGATGCGGTCGCCCGGTCCTACGCCGGCGGCTTGGTACACGCGGAGCCAGTTGCCGATCATCCAATCCCAGCTCTCGGGCGTGTCCAGCCAGCGCATGGGCGTGCCGGTGGTGGTCGCGCTAGTCTGGCAGAAGCGGGTGTAGCGGCCGATGGGGTAAGTCAGGTTAGAGCCATAGGGAGGGTGTGCGATTTGATCGTCGATCAGTTCCCGCTTCAGGGTGAAGGGCAGCGCGGAGAGAGGCGAACCGGGGCCGGCGTTGCGCAGTTTGGCGGCGTAAAAGGAATTGTCGGGAAGGATTTCGGCTAGAAGGTTTTCGAGTAGCTGCATGACTCCAGAACCTTGCCGTGCGGGAGCGGGGCGGGTACCGCCGCGAACTTGGCCACCGCGTCGAAGAGCGGCTGAAAGTCGCGGAACAGGTTGCCCATCAGGCAGTCCGTCATGTCGCCCTTGAGCTGCGGATATTCGGTGATGAATACACGGAAACTGAACACCTGATTATAGAAGGCGTAGACCAGTTTGCGCATGGCCTCGATGCCTTCGCAGACCTGCGCGCCGTAGGCGGCGAAGCGGGACGCAGAAACGTCACCGGCTTTGAGCGCCGCGTCCACGGCATCGGCGGCGAGCTCCCCGCTGCGCAATGCCAGCAGAACTCCGGAAGAGAACACAGGGTCCAGGAAACCGAAAGCATCGCCGGCCAGGACCAGGCCGTCGGCGGCGCAATGACGCGAGCGGTAGGAGAACTCGCCAGTGACGCGGTACGGCCCGAATTGCTCGCCGGCGGCCAAATGCTTCTCTATCCAGCAATTCTTCTTTACTTCGCGATGAAAGATCGCAGCTAGGTCGTGAGTATCCTTGTATAAGCAGTCTTTTTCCGCGACGACACCCACGCTGACGATGTCGTTCGCCAGCGGAATGTACCAAAACCAACCTTTCTCCGGCACATAGGCTACCGTGGTGGCGCCTTCATCGACTCCGGGGTCTCGAAGCGCGCCTTTGTAGTAGGTCCAGACGGCGATCTTATTCAGGACAGGATCGCGCACTTTCCAGCCGTTGCGTGTAACCGCGAAGGCATCGCGGCCGGTCGCATCTATGGTGATGGGCGCGTGGAACTCACGGGTAGTACCGTCTTTAGCGACGGCTCTGACTCCGGTGACTGCGCCATTGGGCTGAATCAGCTCGCGGACCGTGATCTCTTCGATCACGTCCGCGCCTTTCTCGCGGGCGTTGTCGAGCAGCAGTTGGTCGAACTCACTGCGCAGGACCTGCCACGTGGCGGAGGCTTCGTGGTGGAGCTGCTGCGAGAAGTAGAAGGGCACCGAGGCGCGTCCGCTGGCGCCTGCGAACTGCACGCTGTGCTTGCGAGTGAAATGCGAAGCCTTCATGCGGTCCAGGACGCCGATGCGTTCCAGCGTGAAGTAGCCATAGGGCAACAGCGACTCCCCGATGTGATAGCGCGGGAACTTCTCTTTCTCCAGCACTACGACGCGGCGGCCTTTGGCGGCCAGAACCGCGGCCGCCGTAGAGCCGGCGGGGCCTCCGCCAATTATGAGCACGTCATAGGTATTACCGTTCCGCATGTCCTTATGCGATGAGAGCTAGCCTGTGTTCCGGAAGGAAGAACTCGTAAAGCAAGCGGTCCACTTGGAGTAAGCCGTCGCGAGTGAGGCGTAAGCTATCCGCATCCGTAACGACAAACCCGCGATCCCGCAAGATACTAATGGGAATGGCAAAGCGATCCTGGATGCTCACGCCGAACTTATGCTTGAAGTATTGGTCCTGAACGTGCCCCAATTTCATTTGCAGGATAAGCTCCCGGATCAAGCGCTGTTCCTGAGTCAGAGTCAAGGCACGGTAAATCGGAAGCACGCCGCGGCGCAGTTTATCCGAGTAAGTCTCGAACTCGTGTTCGTTTTGGAAGTGAGTGCCCTGCACATGCGAGAAAGAAGCTACGCCAAGGCCGATCATGTCGGCGCCGGACCATAGCAGGTCGGTGTAGACAAAGCGGGTCTTGGCGGGGTTCTTAACGGCGGTATAGGCACTACGAACCGTGTAGCCGGCGTTCTCCAACTCGGCGAAAGCGTATTCTACCCAGTCGCGCTTGGTTTTCCAGGTGGCCACCGGGGCGACCGACTGTCCCGTTACTTTCATTTCTTTAAAGAGGGTCGTATTGTAAGGGACTTCCATCTGATAGATGGTGACGCTGTCGGGATCCAACTCAATTGTTTTACGGACGCATTCGCGCCAGTTGGCCGTGGTTTCGCCGACCATGCCCGCGATGAGATCGATATTGATCTGCGGGAAGCCGATGGAGCGGGCGAAGCTGTAGGCGGGTCCGATTTCCTTCGAAGTGTGCGCGCGGCCGTTGATTTTCAGGATATCGTCGTCGAAATTCTCGATGCCCAGGCTGAGGCGAGTGACTCCCAGATCCTTGATGACTTGAAGTTTGCCCTCGGTAAGGGTGCCCGGTTCGCACTCAAATGCGACCTCCTCGGCTTCGTCCCATGGGAGCAGGCGCTTCATGCGCTCCACCAGGCTGGAAAGCTGGCGGGAGGAAATGTAGGACGGCGTGCCGCCTCCGAAATAAATAAATTTCGGCTTGCGGTTGCCGATGAAGGCTTTTTCGGAGTAGAGGGTTAGTTCTTGTATGGCAGTGTCGAGATAGCCTTCCACTTCGGCGGCGTTCTTGTCGGTATAGACCTTGAAGTAACAAAAGTGACAACGCTTGCGGCAGAAGGGGATGTGGAGGTAGATGCCCAGCGGAGTGTTCGGCGCGGGCGGGCGGTCGAGCGCGGCGAAGACGTCGCCAACGTGGGCCGGGCTCCAGAAGGAGTACGGGGGATAGTTGGAGACGAAGTAGCTGCCGCCGGTGGTTTGTTCGGTTTCGGTTTCGGTTGGCATCCGGTTGACTCCAGTATAGCGCTACGCGGAGAGCGGGTCTAAAGCCTCGCGGGCGGCGCATGGCGCCCACCCCACGCTACCAGAGGAACTTTAGGCCTAGCTGCAGACGGCGGGGGTTGCCCGCGGAAAGAATTTGTCCGAACGTGGGCGAGCCGATGAAGTTGTCCGGCAGGCCGAAATTTGTGCGATTGAGCGAATTGAACAACTCCGCGCGGAATTGGACTGTGGTGCGCTCCCGGATCACGGTGTTCTTGACGAGAGATAGATCCACGGTGGCCGAGCCCGGGCCAGTGACCGTGTTGCGGCCGGAATTGCCAAAGCTGCCGTAGGGCGGAATCGCGAAAGCCGACGTGTTGAACCATTCATTGGCGCCAGGGCTGGACAGATGGGGGTTGCCTACGACATTGGGCCGGTCGTTGGCGCCGAAGCCCAGACTGTCAATGCCGGTGTTGCTGTTGTCGTCATCCGCCAACAGCGCCGCGGTGAAAGGCTCGCCGGTTTGGAACTGCCAAATGCCGAACGTCTGCCAGCCTTTGAGCCAGCGTGAGCGATTGCCGAACGGGAGATCGTAGCCGTAGCTGGCGACGAAGCGCTGCCGGACGTCGAAGTTGGAAAGCCCCCGCTCGGCGCGCAGGTCGTAGCTATCCTGCGGGAAGTTGGGATCGCCAGTGCTCGAAAAGAAGCTGGAGTCGTTGTCGATGGACTTGGCGAAGGTGTAGGAAGCCAGCAGCGACAACCCGAAATCCAAACGCTGTTCGAAGCGCGCCTGCAGGCTGTGGTAGATGGAATTGCGGTTGGAATCCTCCAGGTCGATATCGGCGAACTGCGGCAGCGGACGCTCGAAATACGGGTTCGTCGAGGGCGCCGGCTGGTTGATGTCGCGCGCGCCGATCAGATCGGTGCCCTTCGAGCCGACGTAGCCAATCTCGATCATGCGGCTGCCGCCCAGCGACCGCTGGATGTTGAAGTTCCATTGCTGCACATAGGGCGTGCGCAGGTTGGGCTGGATGGCCAGGACGGAAGGCGGGTAGGGATAAGGAAAATTACTCGGGAACGGGTTGGAGAGCAGCAGCGGCTGTGTGGCGCTAAGTGGGTAATACACGTTGAGATTGAAATAGGGCGGGCTGAAATAAAGACCCTCGCCGGGAGCGAGCGACGACTGATCGTAGTAGATGCCGTAACCTCCGCGCAGTACGGTGAGCGGCGAGCCGGCGGGCGTCCAGGCGAAGCCCAGCCGCGGGGCGAAATTGTTGCGGTCGGGAAGGTAGCCGCTGCGCGGCAAGCCGTCAGTTCCCACGGGAACCAGCGTCTGGGTCGCCAGATCGTACAGGTCGGCATGATTTTGCGCGTCCACGGCGGGCGAGTTGTATTCGTAGCGCAGCCCCAGGATCAGCGTGAAGTTGGGGCGCACCCGCCAAGTATCGTTGACGAAGAAGTTGTAGCTATAAGTGCGCAGATGCTCCGGATTGTCGAGCGTGACGACGCCGGTATCGGTCGGCAAGCCCAGCAGCAACTCTTCCAGCGGATTGCCGAGGAGTTCCCCGGTGAACTCGAGGAAGCCGCGGGATTCGATGTCGCGGAAGGCGTTTTGCTGTGTGATGCGGTAATCCACGCCAAACTTGGCCTGGTGGCGGCCATGCACCCAAGTCAGGTTGTCGTTCAACTGGTAAACGTTGGTGGTGGAATGCTGCGGGTTATTGTCCTCGTCGCCGATCGGCGAGAATCCGGTGACCGAGATGAGACTGAGACCGTAGTCGCGCGGGTTGGTGGAGATGGTCGGCAAGCCCACTTGGGCGTTGACGTTGGTCGCGATATCCTGCTGGTAGACACCTTCGGAGACGCGGTCAAAGCCGGCGCGGAATTCGTTGAGCAGGGTGGGCGTGAAGACGTGCGTTTCGGCGATCATGGCGTTCTGATCGCGGTTGGGAACGTTGTCGCCATAGCCGGGGATCAGGGGAAAGCCGGGGCCGGTGAATGGCTCGAACAGACTCTGGTCGCCGAAGCTATAGCGGAAGGTCAACTGGGAAGACGGCGCCGGCGTATGATCCACGCGGACGTCGAACTGATCGTCGCGCGTGCGGCCGTCGGGCGAGGACACATAGTTTTGGTTGGCCACGTTGCGGTTGGGCAACGGATAGAGCGCGGCGATGGCCGCGCCGGTGGGGTCCAGGTAGTAGCTCGGGATCACGTTGTTTTGGAACGGAGCACCGGTGAGCGGATTGATGGCGGGCAGGGTGCTTTGCGAAAAATCGCCGATGCGCTCGGCGGCGGTGGGCACGTTGGTCACTTGCGTGATGCCGGTGTTGTCGCGGGTGCCCTGATAGTCGAGGAAAAAGAAAGTGCGGTCTTTGACGATGGGTCCGCCGAGAGTGCCGCCGAACTGGTTGCGCTGGTCCTGGGGCGCGGCCACGCCGGACGGCGCAAAATAATTGCGCGCATCGAGAAGGGCGTTGCGGAAGAATTCGTAGGCGGTGCCATGGAACTGGTTGCCGCCGGAGCGGAGGACGACGCTGACTTGTCCACCGCCGTTGCGGCCGAAGGATGCGTCATAGGTGCTGGCGAGGACTTCGAATTCGCGCACCGCATCGACCGGGGGAGTGACGGCCACGCCGTTGAGCTTGGGGTCGCCATCGTAGATGCCGTCGAGGAGAAAATCGTTGGCATCTTCGCGCGCGCCGTTGATATTGATGGCGAAAGCGCCGCGCACCGAGCCGGCGGATCCCTGCGCGGGGGGCAACACACCGGGCAGCAGCAGGCTCAGTTGGTAGAAATCGCGGCCATCGAGGGGCAGGCCTTGCACTTCGCGGTTGTCGATGACGTCGCCGACGGTGGCGGATTCCGGGCGGAGGAGGGTGCGGGGGGCGGTGACGGTAATCGTGTCAGCCGGCGGGAGAGACAGGGGCACATCAACGAGGACTTCCTGATTCAGGTCAAGGATTAGATCCTCGGAAAAGGTGTTGAAGACGGGTACCCTTACATCGAGGCGATAGTTTCCGGGATCGAGGAGGGTGAAGAGGAAATCGCCTCCCGGGCCAGAGACGGTTGTGCGCTTCTTGTTGGTTTCCTGGTCGACGAGCGCTACGGCTGCGCCGGAGACCGGATTCTTGGCGGCGTCGGTAACCTGTCCGCCGATGGAGCCGCGCGTGGATTGGGCGTATAGTGACGCGGTGAATAGTAGAATTACGATTGGAGATAGTTTCACGGAATCCTCGGAGGCGCTTTACCCAGTTTTTTCAGTATAGCCGATGATTGGATAGACGGGCGGGCGGTGCGGAGGTTTGGCGGCCTGAGAGGCCGCCGGCAGGCCGCGGGCCTGCGCCACGAGGAGAAACTTATGAAGATGGCGACGGCGCTTGCGCTGGCTGTTGTGGTTTTGTGCCCGGCTGGCCTGCCCGCCGATCCTGCCAAGCCGGCGTTGGAAGTTGTGGTGCTAGGTTCCGGCGGCCCACGAGCGTTCGGGAGGGCCGGGTCGAGTTACATCGTGGTACTCGCAGGGAAACCGCGGATTTTGGTGGATGCCGGACCCGGAGCATTCCTGCGGATTGGAGAATTAGATCTGGATTTGGGAGCGGTAGATACAGTCTTGTTGACGCACCTGCATATCGATCACAGCGCGGATCTGGCGGCATTCTTCAATGCGCGAGCGCTGACCAGCGACAGACCCATCGTGTATCGGATTTTTGGCCCGGACGGAGCGGGACTGTTCCCCAAGACCTCGCGATTTGTGGATTTGCTGGTGGGCGCCGGCGGCGCGTTTGCGTATCAACAGACGTTTGGCGCGGACGAATCGTTTACCGTTCGCGATCTGGCAATCGGCTTGAATTCGGCGCGCACTAAGATCGTAGACGAGGACGGCTTGGTGGTGGAAGAAATCGCGACGCACCACGGCGACTGTCCGTCGGTGGCCTACCGGATTTCCTACCGGGGCGTGTCGGTGGTATTCTCCGGCGACATGGATGCATCGGCGCTGCCAAATCTGGTGCGATTGGCGAAGAATGCGGATTTGCTGATTTTCAATTGCGCCGTGCTGGACCCGCCGGGTTCGCCATCGCAGTTATACGATCTGCATACGCCGCCGAAAAAAATCGGCGAGGCCGCGCGGGACAGCGGGGTAAAGAGTTTGTTGCTGAGCCATCTTGCGCCAGACGTTGCAGGGCAGGAGCGTGCGGTGCGGAAATCGATTCGGGCGGCGTTTGCAGGGCCGGTTGCGTTCGCTAGCGATAAGTTGCGCGTGGTGGTTGGCCAGTAAGCGGCGAAGACAGGAGTCAGAAGTCAGAACTATTGCCGGCGCGCGCGATCCCTGAGTCGGTGAGCGTGACTCGTGGAAATGTCCAGTTTTTCGGCGATCTCCCGCAGCATGATGTTGGAGCGAAGGATTTTGAGCGGTCTGGCCTTGCGCCACCAGCCCAGCTTGCGGGCGCGGTTGCCGAACAGTTTCCTGCGCGTTTCGGACGCCACGTGGAAATCGACGTTGTGCTTGCGGGCAAACTCACGCGCGCTCAGTTCTTCCAGGTCTTCGATACGCTGCATCCAGAACGCGGAAAGATCCTTGAGATAGTTGAACCCAAAACGATATCTCACCCGTTTGAGCGTGGTTCGCCCGGCGGGCAAGTCGAATAGCACGCCGTCGTGCTGCGTCCGGTTGGCTTCCCAGAAGTCTATCAGGGGTTGCGTCGCGATCAGACGCGCAGGTCCGCCCCAGTATCCCGCAAGGGCTTCCGGCGAGCCGTAAAGCAAGTTGAAACCGTGTTTGGTCTCGCGTATCTGGCGCACGTTCCAAAGACGGCCGTCGACGTCCCGGACCTGGCCGACGATGGTGGCCTTGTGTTTGATTCGTGGTTCCAGTTTCACAAATCCGTCATGCGTGTCGAGAAAATCCATGCTCATGGCTTGTCACTCTCCGTCCCGGCGGCGCAAGGCGCCACCCCACTGCTACCCTAATCTCAGTTTCGCCCCGTCCCGCAAGGCTTTGGCCGTCGAGTCGTCGTATGTGATTGAAAAATCATGCGACATTTTCGGGTGAACCTTGGTGACCGGCATCGGTGTATACTTCAGGGAGCCTGCATACCAACATGAACTGGACACTAAGACTTTGCGCGTGGCCGCTGCTAGCCTTGGCTGCGGCGGGCGCGGACAATCAATGGACGCAATTTCGCGGACCGAACGGATCCGGCGTGGATTCCGCGGGAGGATACCCGGTGGAGTCCTCGCCCTCCAAGAATGTCGTATGGAAAAAGGCGGTTCCTTTCGGGCAGTCGTCGCCGGTGGTGGTGGGAGGTCGGGTCTACCTGACCGCCAGCCAAGGCGACCGCTTGCTGACGATTTGTCTGGACGCCAAGACCGGAGCGCAGTTGTGGCAGCGGGAAATCCGGGCCAAGACGCAGCAGGTCTTCCATGCGAACGATCCAGCCTCGCCCACGCCGTCCGCCGATGAGAGCGGGGTGGTCGCCTTCTTCCCCGATTTCGGCCTGGTGACCTATACGCCGGATGGGAAGGACGGCTGGTCGCTGCCTCTGGGACCGTTCAAGAACTTCTACGGCATCGCTGCTTCGCCGATCATCGAAGGAGACCTGCTGGTGCTGGTTTGCGATCAACAGAGCGGCGCATTCATGCTGGGGTTGGATCGCCGGACGGGACGCCAACGCTGGAAGACGGATCGCCCGGCGGCGGGGATCGGATGGGCGACGCCGATGGTCTTCCGGCCCACGGGAGGACCGGCGCAACTGATCGTGCTGGGCACCACGAGGCTGGACTCCTACTACCTCGAAACGGGGGAGCCGCGTTGGTGGATGCCGATCGGATCGGGAGGGGGTCTGGGCACTCCCGTGGCGGTGAACGATACCCTGTTTGTGTCCACGCTGGGTAGCAGGAGCCTTATATGGAGACCTTCGAGGCCGTGCTGGCGAAGTACGACAAGGACCGCGACGGCCGTCTGTCGCACGCCGAGTTCAAGGACGATAAAGACTTGGGCGAACACTTCGGGTGGATTGATACGGACGGGGACGGCTTCATCACCGCCGCGGAATGGAACGTCGCTCGCAACTCCGGAATTGGCGAATATGGCGCGATCGCCATCCAGCCGGGCGCGGCAAAGGGGAAGGTGGAAGCCGGCGCGGTGCGCTGGAGATTCAAGAAGAACCTGCCGTACATTCCGGCGCCGCTGATCTACCAGGACGTTTACTACATGGTTCGCACGGGCGGCATCGTCACATCGCTCGATCCGGCGACGGGCCGGCTGTTGAAGGAGGGGCGCAGCCGCGATGCCATGGGTGAGTACTGCGCGTCGCCGGTAGCTGCCGGCAACAAATTGTTCGTGGCGAGCGCGGAGGGCAAGATGACTGTGCTGAAGGCTGCGGCGGAGTGGGAAATCCTGGCGGTGAACGATCTGGGCGACGAGATCCACGCCACGCCGGCGCTCAGCGGGGGGCGGATTTATGTGCGGACGCACGACATCCTATATTGTTTCGGTGCGGCTCGTGCCGACTGAGGTGGGCGAGGGGGCGACCCGGGTTTACAATCGGTAATGCATGGCTCACGAAGACGCAATCGCCAGGCTGGCAAGGCAAATCGACGCGGCGCGAAAATCGGAGCCCGCCTTGGTCAGCGCGGAAGATGTCACCGC
>Ga0302326_10006008_pt1 | contig 27430 bp, 19 predicted proteins | sample Palsa_T0_3_FD_202264 | JGI IMG/M metagenome (GOLD analysis project Ga0302326, IMG submission 202264) | Peat permafrost microbial communities from Stordalen Mire near Abisko, Sweden - Palsa_T0_3 | ecosystem: Environmental > Terrestrial > Soil > Palsa > Peat permafrost | place: Sweden: Abisko... | reverse complement strand
AGGCGCGGGGTCATGGGCGCCTGCTGCGGTCCTGCTTCTGGATCCGGGTGCGCGCCAACTCGCGCATGTCGACCGCGACGTCGTCCTTGTCGAAGATCTCCCGCCCAAGGAGGTGCTCGATCACGTCCTCCATGGTGACGACGCCCGCGGTCGCCCCGAACTCGTCCACGACGACCAGGAGCTTGTTGTGCGTCTTGAGCGAAAGCTGCAGGGCGTTGGCGACGGTCGCCGTCTCCGGGATGAACTGGGCCTCCTGCATGAACTGCTCGACGAGCCCGGCGTCCTGGTCATGCGCCTTGGCCTTGAGGAGGTCGCGGCCGCGCACGACGCCGAGGATGTCGTCGAGGTTCTTGCCGAAGACGGGCATCCGGCCGAAGGGCAGCGTCGGGTGGTCCTTGAAGACCTCGGCGACGGACGAGGAACGGTTGAGCGCCGTCACCACCGTCCGGGGCGTCATGATCTCGCTCACCCTCACGTTGTCCAGGGACAGGGCGTTCGCGATGATGCTTGATTCGCTCTTCGACAGCGTGCCCTCCTGGGCCCCCCGCTCGGCGAGGAGGATGATCTCCTCGTCGGAGCCGTGGAGCTTGGCCGGCGGCCCCACGAACGGGCGCACGACGAGGGCACACAGCCAGGTCACCGGCAGCAGGAACCGCCGGATCCACCCGATCGGGTAGACGACGTAGGGCTGCAGCTCACGCCGGTGGGCGATGCCGATGTTCTTCGGGAGCACCTCGGAAAACACGAGCAGGACGGCCCCGAATCCCACGGAGAGGGCGATCAGGGTGGGGCCGCTGTAGAAGTTGACCGCCAGGGCGCCCACGACGACCGAGCCCAGGCTGTTGGCGACGGTGTTCAGGGTAAGGATGGCCGAGATCGTGGCGTCGATCTCGCGCTTCAGGCTCTCCAGGAGCGCGCCCCGCCTCGGCCGGGTCTTCTTCAGCGACTCAATCTCGGCGATCGTCGTCGAGAGGATGATGGACTCGGCCAGCGAGCAGAGGAAGGAGGTCGCAACCGTAAGGATGATGACGAACGGAAGGACGTACCGGGGCATTGGGGGCATAGTGGGGTGATGCCCGGGATTTCCGAACACAAAAGAGCCTTGCAGGGGGTGGGGTCGAGCCGCCTCCATAGGCGTGATGGGAGACCTGAAGCGAACCCCCCTCAGGGATTTTCACGCGGCGCACGGCGCCAAGCTCGTCGACTTCGCGGGCTGGGAGATGCCTGTCCAGTACCGGAGCATCCTGGACGAGCACAAGGCGGTGCGGCGCGCCGCGGGCCTCTTCGACGTGAGCCACATGGGCGAGGTGGACGTGCAGGGCCCCGGGGCCTCCGCCTTCCTGAACGCCCTCGTGACCAACAATGTCGCCAAACTGTACCCCGGCCGCGTGCTTTACTCGCCGATGTGCCACCCCGACGGCGGCGTCATCGACGATCTGCTCGTCTACATGCGCGGGCCGGAGGACTTCTTCCTGTGCATCAACGCGGGCAACACCCCGACGGACCTGGAGTGGATCCGCGGGCGCGCGCAGGGGCACGACGTGGCGGTCACGGACCGCTCCGACGCCTACGCGCTCCTCGCGGTCCAGGGCCCGCGCGCCGCCGAGACCGTCCAGTCCCTGACCGAGGTGAAGCTGGGGCCGATCAAGTACTACCATTTCACGGAGGGCCTGGTGGCGGGCGTGCCCTGCCTCATCAGCCGCACGGGCTACACCGGGGAGGATGGCTTTGAGCTCTATCACCCGGCGGGCGAGGCCGTGAAGCTGGCCGAGGCGGTCCTGGCGGCCGGACAGCCGTTCGGCCTCGAGCTCTGCGGCCTCGGCGCCCGAGACAGCCTGCGCCTCGAGGCGGGGTTTCCCCTCTATGGGCACGAATTGACCCGCGAGATCTCGCCGCTGACGGCGGGCCTGGGCTGGACCGTGAAGCTCGACAAGGAATCCGACTTCGCCGGCCGCTCGGCCCTCGCGCAGGAGAAGAAGAACGGCTCGGCGCACAAGGTCCTCTTTTTCAAGACCGGGGACCGCCGGATCATCCGGCCCGAGGCGCCGGTGGCGGGCGCAGACGGCGTCGCCGTCGGCCGGGTCCTCTCGGGGACGCTCTCGCCGATGCTCTCCGAGGCGATCGGATCGGCGCTCGTCGAGACGGCCGCGGCGGACAAGCCGCTGCGCGTGGACGTGCGGGGCAGCCTTATCGAATTGCAACCCGTCAAGCCCCCGTTCATCGAACTCGGAAAGAAACCATGAGCAACATCCCCAGCGACCTGCGCTACGCGAAGTCCCATGAATGGGTGAGGCTCGGGGCCGACGGCACGGCCACGGTCGGGATCACCGACTACGCCCAGGCCTCCCTCGGCGACATCACCTACGTGCAGCTGCCGAAGCTGGGAGCCGTCCTCAAGCAGGGAACGACCTTCGGCGTCGTCGAGTCGGTTAAGGCGGCCTCGGACGTGTATGCGCCGGTGGGCGGCACGGTCACGGCCGTCAACACCACCCTCGACTCCGCGCCCGAGGTCCTCAACCGGGACCCCTACGGGTCCGGCTGGATCCTGAAGCTCAAGGCCGTGGAGCCGGGCGAGGCCGCGGCCCTCCTCGACGCCGACGCCTACGCGAAGCAGACCGCCTAGGCCGCGCCCTTGCGCTCCATCTTGCGGCGCTCGGTGGACTTGAGGATGCGCTTGCGCAGGCGGATGTTCTTCGGGGTGACCTCCGCGAACTCGTCCGCGGCGATGTACTCGATCGAGCGCTCCAGCGAAAGCTTGCTCGCCGGCGTCAGGCCCGTGGCCACGCCCGATCCCTGGGACCGGAAGTTGGTGAGCGCCTTGGCGCGGACGGCGTTGCACGAGATGTCCTCGTTGCGCGGGTTCTCGCCGACGATCATGCCCTCGTAGACCTCCTCGCCGGGGCCGACGAACAGGCGGCCGCGCTCCTGGACGGCCTCCAGCGCGTACGAGGTCGTGGTGCCGGCCTCGGTGGCGATGATGGTGCCGGTCAGGCGGGTGAGGACCTCGCCCGCGTAGGGGGCGTACTCCTTGAAGAGGTGGCTCATGACCCCGCGGCCGCTCGTGGCGTTGACGACGTCGATCTCAAATCCGATCAGGCCGCGGGTGGTGATGGTCGCCTCGATCATGGTGGAGTGGGGGAGCTTCTCCATGTTGGTCATGACGCCCTTGCGGTTGGCGAGGTTCTGGACGATCGCGCCGACACACTCGTCGGGGACCTCGATCCAGACGGTCTCGAACGGCTCGAGGCGTTTGCCGTCCTCTATCTTCTCGATCACGGTCGGGCGGGAGACGAGGAGCTCGAAGCCCTCGCGCCTCATCGTCTCGACGAGGACGGCGATCTGCATGGCGCCGCGCGCCTTGACGTTGTAGACGCCCGCGGCCTCGGTGTCCTCGACCTTGATGGAGACATTGGTCTTCAGCTCGCGGTAGAGCCGGTCGCGCAGCTGCCTCGACGTGACGAGCTTGCCCTCGCGCCCGACGAGCGGGCCGTCGTTGACGCAGAACTGCATCTCGAGCGTCGGGGGGTCGATCTGCGTGAAGGGCAGGGCGTGCTGCTCCTCGCTGGCGGCGATCGTGTCGCCGATGTCGATGTCCTCGAAGCCCGACAGGCCGACGATGTTGCCGGCCTTGCCGACCTCGGCCTCCACGGTGCCGAGGCCCGTGAACTCGCTCACCTTGGTGATCTTCGCGCGCATCTTCTTGCCGTCCGAGTTGCGGATGACAAAGACGTTGTCGCCGACGCGGGCCTCGCCGCCGAGGATCTTGCCCACCGCGATGCGCCCGACGTAGTCGCTCCAGTCGATGTTGGACACCAGCATGTGGAAGGGCTCGTCCGGCTTGGCGAACGGGGGCGGGACGTGGTCGAGGATCGTCTGGAAGAGGGGGGCCATGTCCTTCTTGGCCTCGCCCAGGTGGAACATCATGTAGCCGTCGCGGCCGGAACCGTAGACGACCGGGGCGTCAAACTGCTCCTCGGTCGCGTTGAGCTCAAGCAGGAGCTCCTGGACCTTGTCGTACATCTTCTTCGGCTCCGCGTTCTCGCGGTCGATCTTGTTGATGACGATCACGACTTTCAGCCCGTGGGCCAGCGCCTTGCGCAGCACGAAGCGGGTCTGGGCCTGGGGCCCGTCATAGGCGTCCACCAGGAGGAGGACGCCGTCGACCATGCGCAGCGCGCGCTCGACCTCGCCGCCGAAGTCGGCGTGACCGGGGGTGTCGACGATGTTGATGGTCTTGTCCTGCCAGTGGACCGAGGTGTTCTTGGCCTTGATCGTGATGCCCTTCTCCTTCTCGAGGTCCATGGAGTCCATGGCGCGCTCCTCGACCTGCTGGTTGGCGCGGTAGACGCCGCCCTCCTTGAGGAGCTTGTCGACGAGGGTCGTCTTCCCGTGGTCGACGTGGGCTATGATGGCGATATTGCGGATGTTCTGGTTCATGGCGCGGACAGGGCTGTAAATTTGAAAAAGAGCGCAATCCTGCCACTTGCCGCAACCGAACGCAAGGGGGAACCGGCGTCCCGAGGTCGCCCCGGGGCAACCCCCGGACCCATAAAAGAATAAGGCCCCGGAACCTTGCGGTTCCGGGGCCAAATTTGGGGGTGGGTGCTCGCCACGCACTCTTTCCCGTCGCACACGTTGGGCGCTCTCGCTTTCGCGGGCCGTATGCTCCCCGACGCCACTCTTCGCGGCATGCGAAGTTTTCGATCTCATGGCGGGATCGCTCCTACCGTTGCCGGTTTGAGTCTTTCGAGTGAGGTCCTTTCGCCCAGTTCGGACGCCCCCTGCCAGGGGCGGCACGCCGGACGTGGTGCAGACACGCCTACAAGTAGCGGATCTTTCGCGTCGGCACCGTTGCCACGGGGACGGCATCGGCTTTTGGCCGATCGTTTGCCCCGCGTTACGGGTCTGACCTCTTAACTCTCAGGCTGCGTTCGCTTTGCAGTTGGGTGACGTGGATTTACACACCGCCCAATTGAGGAGTTTTCACGGGATTTGCCTGGCCCGCTCACTCCCCGCCGTCACGACTCCCTTGCGCGCCCGGACCGTTTTTAGTGATCCGGGCCTTCTGGCGGGGTCGTCCCGCCGGGAATCGCGACTGCGTTCTGGTCTGCGCAGTAGCAGCCGTACCCTCTGGGTAACTGCGTCGGCTCGCGGTTCGAAACTTCCCGCGCGCCTGACTCGACTCGGACGCGGTTTCTAATCGCGCCTTGCCGCTCAGCTCCTGAGTTCATGTAACTGACCGGTCATGACACCGGCCAGAGGAGCTGGTGATATTGCCTGCAAACGCATTGCTGCGCTGAGGGGATGGCGGCACCAGCTGCCACCGTCCTTTCCCCGGTCGCCCGGGATTATCTCAGTCGTGCTTTCGAAGGGTTTTTCAGGCCTTCGCGCTGCGACTGTTCTATCAAGGAACGGGGTGAGGTTGCGGGATGGTTACGGTTTGGTGAAGCTTTTCTTATCCACAACTCCCTCACAATAAGTTCCTGTGAATAACGTGAGGGCAAAGTAACTCACAGGTTATTCACAACGCGATGACACCCGGAAATCTCCCGATCTATGAGCTCGAGCGAGAGCTCGTGGATGCGCTGCGCGGCAGCGGGCGCGCGATCGTGCAGGCGCCGACGGGCTCGGGAAAATCGACGCAGGTCCCGCAGATGCTGCTGCGCCACGGTTTCCTCAAAGGCGGCCAGGTCGTCGTCCTCCAGCCGCGGCGCCTCGCCGCGCGCATGCTCGCGCGCCGCGTGGCCGAGGAGGTCGGCACCAGTCTGGGCGACGTCGTCGGCTACCAGATCCGCCTCGAGTCGCGCGTCAGCGAGAGGACGCGCATCCGCTTCGTGACCGAGGGAATCCTCCTGCGCCAGATGACGTTTGAGCCGGGCTTGGCCGGAGTCAGCGCGATCATCTTTGACGAATTCCACGAGCGGCACCTCTACGGCGACATCTCGCTTGCGCGCGCCCTGAAGATCCAGGCGACCACGCGCCCCGACCTGAAGATCGCCGTCATGTCGGCGACGCTCGATGCGGGCGCGCTTCGCCAGTACCTCGCGCCCTGCGACGTCCTCGAGTCGCGCGGGCGCACGTTCCCCGTGGCGATCGAATACCTGAGGAAGGCCGCCAACTTCGAGGCCGAGCCCGTGTGGGACGTCGCCGCGCGCGAATGCGAGCGCCTCGCGGAGGCGACCCGCGGCGACATGCTTGTCTTCATGCCGGGCGCCTACGAGATCAGCCGCACGATCCAGGCCGTGCAGGGAATGCGGGGACTCCGGGGCTTCGCGGCGTTTCCCCTCCATGGGGAATTGCCACCCGAGGCGCAGGACCGCGCGGTCGCCCGCGGCGAGGGCCGCAAGATCATCGTCTCCACCAATGTCGCCGAGACCTCGCTGACGATCGACGGCGTCACGGCCGTCATCGACAGCGGCCTGGCCCGCACGGCGCGCTTCGACCCGGACCGCGGCATCAACACGCTCCTCGTTGAGAAGATCTCCGCGGCCAGCGCGGACCAGAGGGCGGGACGGGCGGGGCGCACCGCGCCCGGCGTCTGCATGCGCCTCTGGACCGAGCGCGAGCACGGGCAGCGTGCGGCGCACGAGCTGCCCGAGGTCAAACGGCTCGACCTCTCGGAGGTCGTCCTGACCCTGAAGGCCGCCGGCATCGTCGACGTCGCGGGATTCAACTGGTTCGAGAAGCCCGAGGCGCGGGGCCTCGAGAGGGCCGAGTCGCTGCTGGCCGACCTGGGGGCCCTCGCGGCGCCGGGAGGCCCCATCACGGAAATCGGGCGGCGGATGCTCCGCTTCCCCGTGCACCCGCGCTACGCCAGGATGTTCCTTGCCGCCCAGGAGCGCGGCTGCGTGCGGCCCGTGGCCATGATGGCCGCCCTCACCCAGGGCCGCAATTTCCTCCTGCGCGGCGTGGGCCGGCAGGTCGAGGAGGCGCGCGAGGAGCTCCTGGGCGAGGAGCACGAGAGCGACTTCTTCCTCCTGATGCGCGCCTGGCGCTTCGCGGACAGGAGCGGCTATTCCCTCGACGCCTGCCGGCGCCTCGGGATCCACGCCCAGGCCGCCCGCCAGGTCGGGCCCCTCTTCGAGCAATTCATCGAGATCGCCGTGGCCGAGAAGCTGGACGCCTCGGAAAGGCGGGTCGACGGCACCGAGGTGCGCAAGTGCGTCCTCGCCGGGTTCCCGGACCACCTCGCGAGGCGCCTGGATGCGAGCACGCTGCGCTGCGACCTCGTCCACGGCAGGAGGGGCCTGCTGGCGCGCGAGAGCGCCATCGGCAGGGCCCAGCTCCTTGTGGCCGCCGAGATCACCGAGGTCGGCGGGCGCGGGGGCGACGTGAACGTCCTCCTTAACATCGCGACCGCAATCGAGGAGTCCTGGCTGAGGGAGCTCTTCCCCGGCGACCTGACCGACGTGAGGGACGTGTCGTACGACGCGGCCGCGAAGCGCGTCGTCGCCCGCCGCGAGAAGCGGTTCCGGGACCTGGTCCTCGAGTCGAAGTCGAGCTCGGACGACGTGCCCCCGGACAAGGCGGCCGCGCTCCTCGCGCGCGAGGTGCTCGCGGGGCGCATCACCATCGATGCCTGGGACGAGTCGGTCGAGCAGTGGATCACCCGGGTCAACCGCCTCGCCGAGTGGTTTCCTGAATACGAGGTGAACCCGATCGCGGAGTCCGACCGCCTGACGCTGGTGGAGCAGGTCTGCTACGGCGAGACCTCAGCCCGGGGCGCCAAGGGCAAGGAGGTCATGCCGGTCCTGCGCGACTGGCTGACCTCCGAACAGCTGGCGGCGATGGAGGACGCCGTCCCGGAGAAGCTCACCATGGCCAACGGGCGCCGCTCGAGGCTCACGTACTCGAAGGAGGGGCCGCCGGTCCTGGCCGCGCGCATCCAGGAGCTGTACGGGATCGAGGGCCGGTTCTCGATCGGGCGGGGCCGGGTGCCGGTCAAGATCGAGGTGCTGGCCCCGAACCAGCGCCCCCTGCAGGTCACCGACGACCTCACCACCTTCTGGAGGGAGACCTACCCGAGGATAAAGCCGGAGCTCTCCCGCAAGTACCCGCGCCACGAGTGGCGCTAGCGACCCGTCAATCGACGCGCACGGGCGCCGCGAGCAGGATCTTCCTTGAGGAGGAGCCCACCTCGATGGTGTACGAGCCGGGCTCGACCTCCCAGTCGCCCTTGTCGGTGTCGTAGTAGGAGAAGGCCCTGCGGTCGAGGACCACGGTCACCGTGATCGTCTGGTCCGTGTCGAGGTCCTCCCTGCTAAAGCCCTTCAGCTCGCGCACGGGCCGCATCACCTTGGACGTGACCGGCGGGCTCACGTAGACCTGGGACACGTCCGCACCCCTCTGCGTCCCGTTGTTCGTGACGTCGAAGGTGACCGCCCAGCGGCCGTCGCTCGTCGGCTCCACGTGGATCTTGTCGTAGTGGAAGGTCGTGTAGCTCAGGCCAAAGCCGAACGGGAACTCGGGCGCCACGCCCTTGGAGTCAAACCAGCGGTACCCGACGAGGATGTCCTCGGCGTAGTCGACCTTGCCCTTCGCGCCGGGGTAGTGCCCGTGCGACGGCGTGTCCTCCCAGCGCTTCTCAAAGGTCACGGGCAGCTTCCCGCTGGGGTTCACCTTGCCCATGAGGACCTCGCCCACGGCGTGGCCCCCTTCTTGGCCGGGGTACCAGGCCTGGAGGACGGCGGGAACGCGTCCGATCCAGTCCTCCGTGGCGACGGCGCCGCCCGAATTCAGGACGACGATCGTGCGGGGATTCAGCGCGGCCACGCGGCGGATGAGCTCCGGCTGGTTGTCGGGCAGGCCATACGTGCGGTCGGAACCCTCGCCCTCGAGCATGAGGTTGAAGCCGACGCAGACGACGACGGCGTCGGCGGCGCGCACGCGCGCGGCCTCGTCGTCGGAGAGGAGCGGCGGCGCCGGTCCCCATGCGAACTTCACGGCCGGGGAGCCCTTGTTGTCATAGTGGACACCGACATCGACCGTGTACGCCCTGCCGCCCTCGAGGGACACCTCGTGGCTGAGCGTGTCGCCCCCGCAGAACCAGCTGCCGATTATCTGCTTCCCGTCGACGCTGACGCTGACGCCGCCCTGGGCCTGGAGGAGGAAGACAAAGTTGCCGCTCGCCGCAGGCCGGATCATTCCGGTCCATGCGGCCTGGAAGCCCTCCAGCGGGACGCCGGGAGCCGGCTCACGCCCCGTCCAGTCGTGGTCGATGCGCGCGTCCGAGAGGCTGGCGAGGACCTTGCGGGTCGGGCCATTCCCGCTCGCAAACGTCAGCTTGAGCGGGCCCTCGTAGGCGGCCGTCTTGACCAGGCTGTCGAGGAGGTCCGTTCCCTCCCCGGGAATGACATCGATCTTCACCTTGGTGCCGGCCGCCTTGCGCAGGCCCTCGACGACACTCACGAAATGATAGGGCTCGACGTGGGCGCTGCCGCCGCCGGCCGGATAGTTCAGGGCGTTGGGGCCGAGGACCACGATCCGCTTGAGGCCCTTCTGGGGCAGGGGAAGGGCGCCGCGCTCGTTCTTGAGCAGGACGATGGCCTCCCGCTCCATCTGGAGGGCGACGGCCGCGCTCTTCGGGTCGTCCGAGGGCGCGTCGACCTGCTGGGGCCGATCCAGGAACCCATTGGCGACCTCCAGGCGCAGGATGCGGCGCACCTTGTCGTCGATTGTCGCCTGCGTGACCTTGCCCGAGGCCAGGAGGGGTTCCAGGATCCCCGGATTCATGTACTTGCCCGAGGGCATCTCGAGGTCCAGTCCCCCGTTCGCCACGCCCAAGGTGTCATGCGCCGCGCCCCAGTCCGACATGAGGACGCCGGGGAAACCCCAGTCGCCCTTCAGGACCTTGTTGTTCAGCCAGCCATTCGCGCTGCAGTAGGTGCCGTTCAGGCGGTTGTAGGCCGCCATGACGGCCCATGCGTGGCCCTGCTCGACGGCCGCACGGAACGCCGGAAGGTAGATCTCCTCCATGGCGCGGGTGCTCACCTGGGCGTCGATGGTGCCCCGCTCCGTCTCCTGGTTGTTGGCCGCAAAGTGCTTCACGGTGGCCACGACGCCCTGCTCCTGCATGCCGCCGACAATCTGCACCGCAACGGACCCGGCGAGATAGGGGTCCTCGGAGAGGTATTCAAAGTTGCGCCCGTTGACCGGCACGCGGGCGATGTTCACCGCGGGCCCGAGCATGATGTTGACGCCGCGCTGGCGGGCGTCGCGGGCGACGGAGCCGCCGAACTGGCGCGCGAGGTCCGTGTCCCAGGACGCCGCCAGGCCGGCCGTGGCGGGATAGGCGGGCGCGAGCCCCCAGTTGCGCACGCCGAGCGGGCCGTCCGCCATCCGGATCTCCGGAAGGCCGAGCCTCGGGATCGGCCTGATGTAGAATTCCCGGTCGCCGCCGAGCATGAGGAGCTTCTCCTCGGCCGTCAGCCGGGGCAGGAGGTCGGTGACCCGGTCCTCCACGGTCGCCTTGGGATCCTTGTAGAGAGGCGCCTCGTCCGCACCGGCCCGCAGGGCGCCGACGCCGAGGCCCAGCGCCGCAAGCAGCGCGCGGTAAGAGGAATGGCTCATGGCTTTTTGCGGCGCGGGGTCGCCCGCTCGATGTTCAGGTAGGTCTTGTTGAGCATCTGGCTCTCGTAGATCTCGAGGAGCCTGACGCCCTCCCGGGGCTTGACCATGTCCTTGCGTGTGGCCGCGTCGATCTGGGTCTTCATCTTTCGGCAGAGGTCCTCCTGCTGGTACTGCACGCCCTCGATGACATCGGCGATCCGGCTGCCGCTCAGGGCCTCCTCGATGTAGAACCCGTTCGGCTCGTCATCCTCGAGGAACACATGGACCTCGTTGACCCGGCCGAAGAGGTTGTGGAGGTCCCCCATGATGTCCTGGTAGGCGCCCGTCAGGAAGATGCCGAGGTAGTACGGCTTCTTGTTGAGCGGGTGGAGGGCCACGTAGTCCTTCACGTCCTGCAGGTCGATGAAGCTGCTGATCTTGCCGTCCGAGTCGCAGGTGATGTCGACCAGGATCGCGTTCACGGTGGGCTTCTCGTTGAGGCGGTGGAGCGGGGCGATCGGGAAGAGCTGCTTGAGCGCCCAGTGGTCGAGCAGCGACTGGAAGACCGAGAAATTGCAGACATACTGGTCCGCGAGGAGCTTCGAGAGGTCGTGGAGCTCCTCGGGCTGGTAGCCGGCCTTCTCGCCCTCCTTGGCCAGCTGCTCGCAGATCTGCCAGAAGATCTGCTCGGAGGCCGCCCGGTTCTCGAGGTCAAGGTACCCCAGGTTGAAGAGCGAGAACGCCTCGTCCTTCTTCTGGAGGGCGTCGTGGAAGCGCTCGAGGCGGCCGAGCTTGGCCTTGTTCTTCAGGAGCACCTCCAGGTCGGTGACAATCTTCTCCTTCTGCTTGGGCTGGTGCTGCTTGCCCAGGGACTCCCGCTTGTTGATGCGCTCGAAGACCTCGACGACCAGCATGGAGTGGGGGGCCACCACGGCCCGCCCCGACTCGCTCACGATGTCCGGCTCGGCGACCCCGGCCGACCGGCAGATCTCGCGCACGTTGAACACGATGTCGCGCGCGTACTCCTCCATGGAGTAGTTCATCGAGCTCTCGAAGTTCGAGCGCGAGCCGTCGTAGTCGATGCCCAGGCCGCCGCCGACGTCGATGTAGCCCATCGGGAACCCCATCTTGTCCAGCTGGCAGTAGAACCGCGTCGCCTCGATGACGGCGTTCTTGATCGTGATGATGTTCGGGACCTGGGAGCCGATGTGGAAGTGGAAGAGGCGCAGGGAGGTCTTCAGGTGGGCCGCCTTCAGCTTCTCGCAGGCAAAGAGTATCTCGGCCGTGTTGAGGCCGAACTTCGCGTTGTCGCCCGTCGACATGGCCCACCGTCCCTCGCCGCGGGTCTGAAGCTTGGCCCTCAGTCCGATCAGGGGCTTCACCCCGGTCTCCTCCGAAATCCGGATGATGTCGTCGATCTCGGAAAGCTGCTCGACGACGATGATGACCCGCTTGCCCAGCTTGCGCCCGAGGAGCGCCAGGCGGATGTAGTCGTGGTCCTTGTAGCCGTTGCAGACGATGAGGCGGTTCGGGCCCTCGTTCATCGCGAGCGCGATCATGAGCTCGGGCTTCGAGCCGGCCTCCAGGCCGTAGTTGTAGTCCCGGCCGGCCGCGACGACCTCGTCCACCACCTCCCGGAGCTGGTTCACCTTGATGGGGAATACCCCGCGGTAGCTGCCCCTGTACCCCTCGTCCTTGATGGCCTTGCGGAAAACCTCGTTCAACTGGACGACACGGTGGCGCAGGAGGTCCTGGAACCGGATGACCATGGGGGCCTTCAGGCCCATGCCCAGGGCCTCGTGGACCACGTCCATGACCCGGATGCCCCGTCCATCCTTCAGGGGCTGCACGTTAACAAAGCCCTCGGGGTCCACGGAGAGGTGCCCGGAACCCCACCTCTTGAACCCATAATGTTCCTCGGATTTGGCTGCCGACCAGGCTGATGCGGATTTGCTTTTCAAGTATTAGGAGGTGCGCGGCCACTAGGGGCTTGCCTTCGAGAGCGCGGGTTTAGTTAGATGCGTGTTTTCTCTTTATAAGAACGCAATACGAAATGACCAAAATGATTGCCCAGACAGCCGCACCGGCCGCCAGCGGATTCCCCCCCTCGATGATCATCGTCTGGCTCCTTTTCATCGGCGGCTTCTACTTCTTCTTCATCGCCCCCCAGCGCAAGAAGCAGAAGGAGCACGACAAGATGCTGTCCACGCTGCAGTCCGGCGACGAAGTCGTCACGACGGGAGGCATCTATGGAGTGATCACCAACGTCAAGGACGACCGTTTCGTGGTCCGCGTTTCGGAAAACACGAAGATTGAGGTCGGCAAGGCCTTCATCCAGACGGTCGGGAAGAAGCCCGAGGCCGAGGAGAAGAAGTCGTCCTAGCCCCAGGGCGAGAGGCGCCCCAAGAGGCGCGTGTGGCCGGTGCCGCGAGGCGGCGCAAACCCCTTAAAACCCAAATCAGACATGTTTAAACGCAACCTCTGGAAGATCTGCATCAGCCTCTTCATGCTCGGCTGGGCGGTCTACGCCTTGATGCCCGTGAAGGACATTCCCTTCGCCGACTACGTCCGTTCCAAGGCGACGGCGAAGACGGACGAGTTCAACAAGCTGGTCGACCAGGCCGTGGCGCTCAGGAAGTCCGGCGGGGCCCCGAGCGACTACATCGCCCTGAAGCGCCTCTCCGAGAAGCAGAAGGTCGATGTCAGCCAGTACTTCCCGAGCCTGCGCCTTGAGGACTCCCTCAAGAACGTCACGAAGCGGGACGACATCCTCCTGAAGTACCTGCTCGACAGCTCCAAGGCTCGCCTGCAGCTGGGACTGGACCTCGTGGGCGGCGTCGGCTTCACCCTCGAGGCGGACCTCGGAAACAAGACCGCGGGCTTCGACAACGAGACCGCCGACAAGGAGAAGCTCTCCAAGGCCATCGAGATCATCAGCGCGCGCATCAATTCCTTCGGCGTGTCCGAGCCCCTCGTGCGCGCCGTAGGCAAGAACCGCATCGAGGTGCAGCTGCCCGGCATCAACACGAAGGACAACCCGGACGTCCTCGAGGAGGTCAAGAAGCCGGCGAAGCTCGACTTCAGGATGGTGTACCCCTTCGCGACCCCCGAGACAGTGGCCGCCGGCCAGATTCCCCCGGGGTACGAGATCAAGGGCTACGACCACGACCTGCCTGACGGCACCGAGGTCTCCGAGGAGTACTTCATCAAGCGGATCCCCGAGATGACGGGCGACATGGTCGCCTACTCGACGGTCCAGCAGGACAGCTACGGCAACCCCCAGATCGGCATCCGGTTCACCCCGGCGGGCCACAAGCGCTTCGCCGAGGTCACCGAGGAGATCGCCGCGAGCGGCGACCAGTCCCACGTCGGCGAGATCGCGGTCGTCCTCGACGGCACCGTGTGCTCGGTCGCGACGGTCAAGGAGAAGATCGACAGCGACAACGCCGTCATCGAGGGCCGCTTCACCCAGCGCGAGGCCCTCGCCCTGGCCAACGACCTCAACAACCCCCTGGACGTGCCCCTCGTCGTCAAGAGCCAGTTCGAGGTGGGCCCGTCGCTTGCAGAGGACGCCGTCACGAGCGGCGTGCGCGCCTCGATCATCGGCCTGGCGGTCGTCGCGGCCTTCATGGTCACCTTCTACACGACGGGCGGCCTGGTTGCCGTCGCGACCCTGGGCGTCAACCTCCTGATCATCCTCGGGGTCATGGCCAACATCGGCGCCACGATGACGCTGCCCGGCCTCGCCGGCATCGTGCTCACCATCGGCATGGCGGTCGACGCGAACATCCTGATCTTCGAGCGCATGCGCGAGGAGCTCGCCGCCGGCAAGAGCCTCGCCACGGCCAACCAGACCGGCTTCTCGAAGGCGCTGATGACCATCATCGACGCGCACATCGTCCAGCTGATCATCTGCGCGATCATGATCTGGCTCGGCACGGGCCCGATCCGCGGGTTCGGCGTCACGCTGGCGATCGGCGTGCTCTCGACGATGTTCTCGGTCCTCATCACGGCCCACCTCATCATGGAGCTCCTGATCGAGTCCGGCGTCCTGAAGAAGTTCTCGATGCGGCACCTCCTGAAGGCCATCCACGTCGACTTCATCAGGTTCGGCGTCCCGGCCTGCGGCGGGTCGTTCCTCCTGGTGCTCATCGGCCTCGCCGTCGTGTTCTACCAGGGCAACAAGATCTTCGGCATCGACTTCTCGGGCGGCGACGTCGTGACCCTCCAGTACAAGGAGCACCTCGACGTCGGCAACATCCGCGAGACCGCGGACAAGGCCAAGGTCGGTGACGTCAATGTCAGCTATGAGAGCTCGCTCGGCGGCGGCGGCGAGGAGCTCAAGGTCGAGACCCCCGAGGGCAAGTCCCAGCAGCTGGTCGACGCCCTCCAGGCGTCCTACCCGCAGGCGGGCCTCGTCAAGGTGGGCGAGGAGCACGTCGGCGCCTCGATCGGCGAGGAGATCATGAAGAACGCGGCCCTGGCGGTCGGCGTCTCCATGCTGACCATCCTCGTCTACATCGCCTTCCGCTTTGAGTTTGGCTTCGGCGTCGGCGCCATGTTCTCGACGCTGCACGACATCGCCATGACGATCGGCATCTTCGTCCTGACGGGCCACAAGTTCTCGGCGCCCATGGTGGCCGCGATCCTGTGTATCGCGGGCTATTCGATCAACGAGACGGTCGTCGTGTTCGACCGCATCCGCGAGGAGCTGAAGATCAACCCGAGCGGCTCCCTCCGCGACATCGTCAACTCGGCCATCAACAAGGTGTTCGCGAGGACGATCATGACGTCGTCGACGACGTTCCTGGCCGCCCTCTCGCTGTACCTCTTCGGCAGCGGCGTCCTGAGGGACATCTCGTTCACCTTCCTGGTCGGCATCGTGACCAGCACCTTCTCGGCCATCTTCGTCGCGGCCCAGATCTTCTACTGGTGGCACAAGGGCGACCGTAAGCACGTGGAGGCCCACTCGGACGTGGCCCCAAAATACGAGTGGACAGGCTCGAGCAAGGCGTCGCGGTAATGGGTATCCGGCGCGATGCTCTGGATCCACACGCCCGTCCCGGCCGCTGAGGCCGAGGAGCTGAGCAAGCGCGCAGGGGTCGGTCCCGTCATTGCGGAGCTTTTGGTGCGGGCAGGCTTCGGCGATCCCGCCGTCGCGGCGGCGTTCCTGAAGCCCGAGCTCTCGGGCCTCGAGGACCCGTTCCTCGTCAGCCACCTGCTCGCGGCCGTGGGGCGCCTGCGCGAGGCGATCCTGAACCGCCACAGGATCACGGTCCTCGGCGACTACGACGTCGACGGGGTCAGCAGCACGGCGCTCCTCGTCCTTGTCCTGCGCCGCTTCGGCCTGGATCCCAAGTTCATCGTCCCGAGGCGCTCCGAGGACGGCTACGGCCTCTCGCGCAGCGCGATCGACCGCGCCCTCGAGGCGGGCAAGCCCGACCTCTTCATCGCGCTCGACTGCGGCACCAACTCGCACGAGGAGGTGGCGTTCCTGATGGGGCAGGGGATCGACGTCCTCGTCGTCGACCACCACCGCTCCAAGGAGCCCGCGCTCCAGAAGGGCCTCCTCATCAACCCGCACGTGGCCGGTCCGGCCGGGGAGTGCTGCCAGAAGGCGTGGCAGCAGCTCTGCACGGTGGGCCTCGTGTTCAAGCTTCTCCACGGCCTGCTCAAGCATCTGCGCTCCGAAAACCACCCTGTGGCGGCGCGCATCAAGCTGAAGGACCACCTGGACCTCGTCGCCCTGGGGACGATCGCGGACCTGGTGCCGCTCCTCGGAGAGAACCGCATCCTGGCGCGCAACGGCCTGCGCGTCCTGCAGGCCACGACGCGGCCCGGCCTGCGGGCCCTCATGGACGTCTCTGGGATCACCATGACCCAGGTGATCCAGCCCGTGGACATCTCCTTCCGCCTGGGGCCGCGCATCAACGCCTCGGGGCGCCTCGCCGACGCGGCGCTGTCCGTCGACCTTCTCCTGACCGAGGACCGCGAACTCTCGCGCGAGACCGCGCAGCAGCTCGACGCCTTCAACCGGGAGCGCCAGGACATCGAGCGCAAGATCACCGAGGAGGCCGAGCGGATGATCGAGGAGAATTACATCGCCGATGCGGGCATCGTGCTCTTCAGCGAGGCGTGGCACCCTGGTGTCGTGGGCATCGTCGCGGGCCGTGTGACCCGCAGCTACAACCGGCCCTGCATCGTCCTAGGCAACGAGGGGGACACGGCGAAGGGTTCCGGCCGCAGCGTCGACGGCATCAATTTGGTGGAGATCCTGGGGACCTGTCCCGAGGGTCTCGACAGCTGGGGCGGGCACCCGATGGCGGTGGGCGTGTCCCTGCGGAAGACGGAGCTCGAGGGCTTCCGGGGCCGGTTCACGGCCGCCGTGAAGAGCCATGTCGGGGGCGCCATCGCCGAGGCGAAGCTTGCGATCGCAGCCTGGCTGACGCCCGAGCAGGTCCACGAGGGACTCATGGACGAGCTCGAGGGCCTGCATCCCTACGGGCAGTCGAACCCGGAGCCGGTCTTCGGGCTGCGCGGCGTGGCGCTCCGGCGCAGGCCAGAGGTGTTCAAGATCCGGCACTTCAGGTTCTGGGTGGACGACGCCCGGGGCCGGTCTATGGGCGGCGTCGCCTGGAAGATGGCGGACAACATGCCCCCGGTCGGCGTGCCCCTCGACCTCGCGGTGAAGCTCAACTGGAATTTCTTCAACGACAGGAAGCTCCTGCAGCTGGAACTCGTTGACTGGCGCAAGGCTTCCTAGCGGGATACTTCGCGCTTGCGCTGGATGTCGATAGCCTGCTTTTTCTTGGGGTCTCACGCGCACCCGTAGCTCAATTGGATAGAGCGTCTGACTACGGATCAGAAGGTTGGGAGTTCGACTCTCTCCGGGTGCACCACTTTTCAGACCGCCAGTGTGGATCCGGTGTTGGTAAATCCCGGCAGATCAGGGGTCGGTCGATGGCGTGCGGCTTTTTTGCACCTCAGGTTTCGGCGCAGGCTAGTCCCGTGTCCGCATTCTAGCAAGGGACTGGTTTACTGCTACTTGCGGGCGTTTCGAGATCTTGTTGAATAATCTTATTATCTGATTATACATATTGTTTGATATGCCTGTCAAACAAATCACGGTCACCGAAGCCGCCCGCAATTTCTCCGAGCTGGTCAGTCGAGTCCATTACCAAGGCGGAACTTTGATTCTTGTCAAAGGAGGGAAACCGATGGTCAAGCTTACACCAGCCAGCCGGCCCAAGACCGGGCGGGAACTGGCCGCCTTGTGGCCCACACGTCCGGCCCTAAGCCCCGAGGAGGCGACCAGCTTCGAGCGTGATATGAACGATTCACGCAAGCGCCTCGGACCCCATGTTTCAAAATGGGAGTGATCCTTGACACCTCCGTTCTGATGGCTGCAGAAAAGCAGCGGTTGGATATCACCGCGTTGTTCGCCGCGCATGAAGAGGAGATCTTTTGCATCGCGGCCATAACCGCCGCGGAACTTCTGCATGGCGTCGAACGCGCTAAACCTGTCGCCCGGAAGCAAAGCAGATCCCGGTTCGTTGAATGGATATTGGCCCAGGTCGAGACCATCGACTTCGACCTCGCGCTGGCCAGGCAGCACGTGGGGATTTGGGCGGCGCTGGAGGCCGCGGGAAAGGTGATTGGCCCCTACGACCTCCTGATCGTGGCAACTGCGGTCCATTACGGTCATCCGGTGGCCACGCTCAACACCGGTGAATTCAGCCATGTCCCCGGCCTGCACCTGATCGACGTAGCCCCTTATCTCCACCCTGAAACCACCTGAGCCCATTTTCCTAAGCGCCCCAATCCAATTCGGTGACTGGAGTTTCTTGCGATCTGGATGCGGCCATTTCGTGATTGCACACTATGGATCGGCAGGTTGGCAATTCGACTCTCGCCGGTGCGCAATTTTCCGGGTTGTCAGTGAAGATCCGGTGTAGGTTTTGATACAAGCCGGGTTCCTCCAAACAGGATCAGTCCGAGAATGGTCAGGAGAGAAATTGAGAAAATCGCTTTTAGGGATGTCGGTGTGCTCAAATTGAGCTCGACCTCGGAAACACCGGACGGGACCGCTACCATGGCTAGGCCATCGGGAGACTTCGCCACCGCAGTGCGCTGGCCGTTCACCGTGGCCACATAGGCGGACTGGAATACCCTGGGTGCCTCAAGCCATGCGGCATCGGCCGACTTTACCCGCGCCCGATACGGAATCCACGATTCGATCTTAATCGGCAGGGCGTCGGGGTCATATTCGATGAGCTTTAGGCTGCCGAAGGGCATCAACTCACTCGCATCTGCGGGAGGCGGATCCCTGCGGAGGCGAAAATGGAGGACCTCGCTTTCGTCCCCCGTGGTCCAAAGGGGCATGAGATTGGTATGTTCCCCTCCGACACCGAATGATTTCGAAGCCCCATATTCGGGCAAGGCGTACGATCGGAAAAAATCCTTTCCTGTTATCTCAAGCACCCCCGATATCGCGCCGGACTCCGAAAACTCGAATTTTGCCAGATATCGCTTGCCTGGTGAGACGACGACTAGGAGCTCGTTTACCAGCGATTTCTCTTCGTCCGGCGGGGCTGGTACGAATCCGGTCCTCAAGACCTGATGCGCCGACTTACCTACCACAGCAGCTTCCACGACCGCATCGGCATTCGACAGCTCTACTTTCTCAGACGTCGTCGACAATAATCTATTTTCCAACTGGGGGTCTACTACGCCGTGGGAAAAATATCGGGGTATCTGCGGAAAGATGAGGTAGGCAAAAGAAGTCGGCATGGAATTCTCAATGCGCGTTTCCGACGATATCGTTGGCGCCGAAAAGAGACCCGGATCAGATTTGCCGAATTTCCCAGCTTCCGCGAGGCTCCAACCGCAGCATAGCGCCAGGATCGGATAATACGTTGAACGCCTCAAGTCTGGGGCGCCGACCATACTTCGCAGTGCCAAGGAGCCGGAGGCAACAAGCAGGCCGGCCATGATCAGATAGAGCCTGTTCATAGCCCAGTTGCTTGTGACGTTTCGCAGCGTCACGGGCATTATGTTCCAGAGCATCAAGTTTAAGCCCGGTATCGGCGTCAATAGGAGCATCAGCACGACAGAGAAGCCCAGGAGCAGGCAAAACTCAGGGGCTCGAAGTTTTCGGGCGGCCCAAAGACTTGCACCGAACAAGATCCACATTCCGTAGCCCAACTGAAAATCGCTCAGCCGTCGCCCTATGCTGCTGACAGGCAGTAGAACAGCGGGAAATACCTCGTTTACGAAGTGCGCCACCATGCCCCCGGTGGCCACTTGAAAGCTCGTCATCTTTAATCCTGGTTCAACAGGGAACGCCAATACCGAGAGCACCGGATAGGCGGCGACCAGAGCGAAAACGACGAAACCGGCTACGCTTTTCGCCAAGGCCGCCTTTGTGCGTCCTTGGATTATTATTTTGTACCCAAGTATGACGGCCCCAACGAGAGTCATCCACAGCGCAATCGGTGAGTGACCCCACCACATGAATCCCAGGCCGCCGCCGACCAGTAACGATGCGGCCAGGTCGTTGCGCTCAAATGAACGAATAAGTCCATAGCAGACCAGCGGAATCATCGGGACGGTCATCCATGACATATAAAGGTCGGTGTTGAAAACGACCCCGATCACCCCCGGACAACTGATAAAGAGAACGGTCAGCCCAGCGGCCGACCAGCGGTCATTGAGGAGCAGCTTGGCGAGGGCAAAGTAACAGCTGCACATCGAGGCTAATCCGACGACAGCCAGCAGGAGGTTTTGAACGGCAAAGACTGTAAGAGACCGGAGCGTTAGCACATCGACCAGGGCTCCAAGGTAATGGAAGGCGGGAGCAACCCGAAGGGAATAGATCGCCCCATTGAATTGATACTGGCTTTGGCCTGAAAATACCGGGAACACCCCCGCCCGGACCTGAGCGATCATATCTGCCAGCATGTTGGCGTACCACGCTGCGTCTCCTGTGCCGTGGCGGCTGGCTTCGAAGAACGGATGAAAAAGGAAAACCCAGACGCTACCGAGAATTATCCATCGAATATTCTCAGCGACCGGCTCCTTAATCCTCTCTTTGACAAAAAAAAGCCCGAAGCGATATGTAGCCAGAAGTAAAGCCGAGTAAAGGAAGACTATAACCGGACCTCTGGCCAATGGTTGCCCGGCAGCTACAAACCATCCCCATCCCACCGCTCCCAATACAGCGACGCAAATGGCTAGTCGAGTTACGGTCGATTGCAGCGAATCGTGCAGAGGAGGGCCCACGACAGCGGCGACCACCAACCAGGCAACCGTACAGGCCAGAAATATTAACGGTGAGGGCCATTGCCCCGGCAAGAAATGCCAGCCGAGAAGATCCAGAGTAAGCAGGATTATGGCATCCCCGAACAGGATATCGAATCGGCGGGTCGAGTTACTTGTAACTAGCGCCCCAAGAAAAGTCGCGTCGCATCCTGTGGCGAACAACTGAAGCCCCAGAAACCACGCAGACATCAAACCAATCCAGATCGGTGCAAAAATATAGAAATCCCCTGGCGGTGATTGCCAAAAATAGGCCGCTAATGAAATTGCTATGGCGATTCCGCAATAAAGGCCGATGCGGCGGGAAAACTGCGGCCAGAACGGGACCGATAAGTCCCAGCGTTTAGAAATTGAAATCGCGACCGCAGAAACGGCAACGATACGGAAAATAACCGGGACAGTTGTGTCCGACACAGAAGTCCAAGGTCCGAGCCCTAGGCAGCACCAAAGGCTGGCACATTCAGCAACGCGGTCGCGATGTTTGGCTACGAGCTCCTCAAGTCGAATCGGCGATGGCATCTGCGGGTGATGCGTGAAGCCTTAGGAGGCAAAGTCAAAATCAGATTTTTGTTCTGAAGCCAGTGTTACGTAAATTGACGTAAATTCGGCGATCGTTTGGGAATTAAGCCCGCAATTTCTAACTGGTCGTCCCCGACCGTCACGTGTCGGTTTGCTGGCGATGGATGGCCAGCCCATCGGACTTCAGGTCGACATCTTCAATTTGCCGGCACCGCGCCCAGTGTTTTGACATCGCCGATGTCGACGTGTCCCAGGGGAATGGCCTTGCGGACCAACCCTTCGCTGTCGTGGCCAAAATATTGCGAGGCGTATTGGGCCATCGCTGGAAGGTCCTTGTCGAACTGATGATGCACTTGACGGACGCTGAATCGTATTTCCCAGAGCAGCTTGTGTTTCTTATCCTTCCAAAAAAAGTTGAAAGTCGTAGGCCATGAGGACCACGAAATAGCGGTTCTCATCGAGTTCGTTGAGCAGATCCCTCTGCTCGAGCTCCAAGGCCGTGCCCCTGCGGTCGCCCGCGGTTTTCGCCCACGGTGAATCGTAGCCCAGCATCATAGCATTTATGCGTGCGTTTTGCCTGCGTTGTTGGTTTTCGGCGGCAGCCTCGGCAACATATCCGTCGAGAGCGCCTTCAATTGCGAGATCGTGGGGCGGAAGCAGTCCGGCGAGGGAAAGGCCCTTGGCCGGTGGGCCGCTACTCAAGCGGCCCTCTGCTGCCTGAAGGTTTTGGTTCAAATCCGAATCGCTGGCATTTCCGGCTCCGTGCGTGGTCCCCCAATACACCATGATCAACAACTTGGTCTTCCCCGGATCCCTGCTCGGAATGTAATTTTGGTTCGCCAACGGGTAGGCGATGGCGTGCGCAACATCCATGAACGACATGTCATCGATTGATTCATCCTTCATCGCGCCCTTCCATGAACCTCCCTGAGCGAACACATCGGACTCAGGGACGAAGGAACCATCCGCCTGACGTGCTCGCATGTAGTCCCTGCTCGTTCGGCCAGACACGGCGGAGACGTCCGTTGCGCTGTCAGAGGCAAGGCAGGCGCAAGCCAGGGCCGAGCCGATGAGAGCTCGTACGGTCATCCCGAATAGTACCTTCGCTGTGCGAATCATGAAGCGGTGTCTTTCGACAGTAAGGGCTAGCAGGCCTGTGCCCGTGATATGCCAAGGTCACGGGTGCATGCACAAACACCTTACCCATAGTGTCTTAAGATACTTATGCGAAGTGTTTCGCTTGGCTGGGCGATTGGACTTTGCTGCATGCGCCAATTCCAGGGAGACACGCCGCTGATTGATTTGGGCTAACTTCCCAATCCGCACGGGCAATAGGGGGTCCCTGGCGCCTGCTTGACCGCCGAGGCCGTTATTGCGTCTCTCGCAGTTGGACATTGAAGCCGGTTCTTCGCCTAAGGCACCATCCGGGAGGCAGCTTGCAGACGAAAACCAAGAAGAGCGGGCACATCGCCCTCACGTGAACGCCAATCCCCCCGACGCCGGCCGTGAGAACGCCTTTGACCTGATCCGTCTCGGCCTTGCCCTCCTGGTCGTCTACGGCCACGCCAAGCTTGTCGGCGGCTTTGGGGAAGAGGGGTTTACCCAGATCTGCAAGATGCAAACAAGCGCAGGGCCATTAGCGGTGGCGGGGTTCTTCGGCATCAGCGGCTTCCTGGTCACGAGGAGCTTTGCGCTGCGCCATGACTGGAGGGCCTTCGTCAAGGCGCGCCTGCTCCGCATCCTTCCTGGGTTCTACTTTGCGCTCCTGGTGACAGCCCTCTACCTGGCGCCGATGATTTCGCGGTTCAATCCGCTGGCGGGGCCCTGGAGCGCGGCCTCCGCCTTCCATTATGTGGCGGACAATGCCCTTGTCTGGATACGAAGCTCGAGCGTGGGCGACGTTCTCCATGGTCTGCCCTACGAGGGGTCCATAAACGGCGCCCTGTGGACGCTCTTTCCCGAACTATGCTGTTACGGGCTGGTCCTCTTCCTTGGCGTCCTGGGATGGTTCCGGCTCGGCTGTGTCAATGTGCTCCTCGTGGGCCTTGCGATCCTCGCCTTCCATGTCGCGATCGTGGTTGTCCCCTCGGGCTTCATTATCGCCCCGACATTCCTCCAGCTCACGGGGTGGTCTCCCCTTGTCGCCTCCTTTGTCGTCGGATGCCTCATCTACTGCTTCCGGGACCGACTCGAGATCGGCGGCAGGTCCGCGGTATTTTGGGTCCTAGCGACGATTGTGCTGCTTCGTTTCGGCGGGTGGGCGCTCCTGGGCCCGGTGGCCCTGACGCTGGCCCTGATCCACACCGCCTACTCGTTTCAGCTGCGCCTGCCCTGCGATTTGTCCTACGGCACCTACCTCCTTCACTTCCCGGTCCTGCAGCTTTTTGTGGCGCTCGGATGGCAGCGGCACGGGTTCGCGGCCTATTTTTCCGCTGTGCTGGCGGCGACCCTGGCCATGGCGGCCGTGAGCTGGTTCGCGGTCGAACGGCCCTTCCTAAAGCTCAAGGGATAGCCCCGGCAAGCTTGCGCGGCATCCGCCCCGCGGCCCCTATTTCCCCGTCAATCTTTGGATTTCCTCGAGGATTCGCGACAAGGGTGCCGTCTTCTCGATGTAGGCCGAGACCTTCTTGTTCAGGACCTCCCGGACGACCTTGGAATCGAACAGGACACCCGTGAGGAGAATCATCGGCGTGTCGGGAAGGAGCGCTTTCAGGCGCGCCACCATCTCCAGCCCGTCGGAATCCTCGAGCTGCAGGTCCGTGATGACGAGATCGGGCTTGTCCCGGCCGGCGACCGTCTCGGCCTCGTGGGCTGAGGGTGCCGCGGTGACGCGGTAGCCATTCTGGACCAGGTAGGACTCCAGCAGCTCGCGGATGACCGCCTCGTCGTCGACGATGAGGATGTGCTTGGGCATGGGCGCGGTGTTCAAGGTGCGGCGGGGCTCATGCTGGGCTCAAGGATTCCCGCTTTCGATCGGCTGCGCAACCTGCAGGATGACGACGGCACCGACAATCTTGTCCCTGTCCCTGAGGGGAAAGAGCGACATCCGGACGGCGGTCACGCGGTCCAGCTTGTCTGTGACGAACGCGGGCTGGTCCCTCAGGTCCCGGCCGTCGTTCATCGCCTGGGCAACCGGATCCAGCATAGGGGCCAGTCCCACGTGGACGAGGCGCACGACGCTGAGGAAGGGCACGTGGATGAGCTCGTGCGCCTCGCGGCCCATCAGCCGCACGACCGCGGGGTTCACGCGGGAGATGTTCGTGGCCTTCGTGAGCACGAACACCAGGTCGTTGATTGAGTTTATGATCAGGTGATTGTAGCGGAGCTGGTGCTCCAGGCCCTGGTTGGTCCAGCCGCGCTCGAGGTTCTCGGACCTGAGCTTATCATTGGCCGAGGCGAGCTCGGCCGTGCGCTCGCGCACCCGGGACTCGAGTCCCTCATTGGCCTCGGTCAGGACGGCCGCGGCGCGGCCGCGCGCGGCGATGTCGTCGCGGATGAGCCACGCCGCACCGGCGAGAAGGAGGATGTCGAGGACGACACCTGACCACACCGTCCAGCGCGTCGACTGGGCCTGCAGGAACGAGGCCTTGTCCCTTTCGGTGAGGAGGCCGAGCTCGTCATCCTTCAGCGTGTTGATGGCGCGTTGGATTTCCTTCAGTTCCGGCTGGCCCGCGTCGTCGGCCAGCATCTGCCTGAGCGCGGCCGAGTCGCCCGACCTGCGCATCGTCAGGAGCGTGCGGAGAAAGTCGGAACGGTGGTTCACGAGCGTGGCGACCTTGGCGACCTGCTCTTTCTGCTCGGGCTCGACGCGAGTGAGGGCGGCCAGGATCTCGAGGTGGTCGGCGACGTCCGAGAGCGCCTCGGTGCAGGAGCGCCGGTCCCTGTCGTCACCGGTGGAGACAAAGGTGTGCGCCGCACCGTCGGCGATGAAGAGGTCCGACCTCAGCCCCTCGTTCTCCAGGATCACGGCGTGGGTGTGGTTGACCCAGTCGCTTCCCGCGGCGTCGCGGTTGATGCCGCGCACCGACTCTACGGCAGCCGCCGCGAACACCGCGATCACGAGGATGAAGAAAACGAAGACCTTCCAGATCGTCCTGTCTTTCATGGCGTCGGGGCGCTCAGGTTCCGGACTTGCCGCGCGACACGTCGGGGTCTGTGTCTGGGGGATCGGTCTTCACCACGGTCATCACGGCTCGCTTGACGTCCTCCTTGTAGGTGTAGGTGAACTCCGACGCAAAGGTCCAGTTCGCGTCGAAGGACTCGGCGACACGGCTCGCGATCTCGCGCAGGCGGGGACCGGAGCGCTGCAGCTTGATGAAATATTTCCGGTTGTTGTAATCGAGAAAGGCCGTGCTCTGGGTCACGTAGCAGATGGCGTGGCCCATGTTCTTGCCAATCATCTCGACGCGGATGAGGCGCGTGCCATACCCATCGCGCCTCAGGACGTAGTCGGCCATGACCGCGTAATCGATGCAGTCGCCCTTCCTTGTCTCCAGAAAGACGTCCGGGTCCTGCACGTCGAAGGGGTGGAGCTCGAACTCAAAATCGACAAAGTAGTTCGCGAACCGCTTGGGATTCATGTCCTGATCCGAAAGGAGGTCGGCCAGCGTGAAGGCGGTGGCCCTCGCGCCCAAAAACAGCACAAGCACCGCAAGCGCCCAAGATCTTGGGCGCCAAGCACCTAGCCTAGTCAAGTGGCTGGTTGTTCTTTGGATCGTTGAGAAGCGCCTCAAAGCGAGGATCGCCATGTAAGGGCAACCAATCGGCATCAGAGCGGGCAATATTAACGTTTTCTCCGTAAGGCGTTCGAAACAACCGGGCGAGTTCGGCAAGCGCCTCGTCCTTGCGTCCCACCCATGCCAGGATCATCGCGCGTTGCGCGGCCTTTTTCGGCCCGTCGACGGAATCATGTGACTCGGGGTCGAGCTCCCTGAGCTTGTTGGCCGCCACTACCGCATCGTCAACATTGCCGAGGACGGCCTGGCAATAGCCGATGTTGCTCCAGAGCAAGGCGCTCGAGGGCTCGGCATTGAGCCGCTCCTTGAGAAGGGGGAGCGCCTTTCGCATGCGCTCCTTTCCAGCCTCCGATTCGTTGCTGAGAAAGAGGTCAAACGCCACGTCGACGTTCTGCGCCCAGAGGGGCTCGATACCTTGGTCGCGGGACGGCTGCTGCCCATCCAGACGAACCGCCTCGGCAAAGTCGCCTCTGACCCGGGCCCATGTCTTTCTCAGCTCGATCGATTCGGCATCGTCAGGCTTGTCCGCCTTCAGACGAGCGGCGAATTCGTCGCCTGGTTTGGTTGAGCCAGTGCTGAGAAAGGGGACGAAGGCCGTGTACATTTGCACCAGCGTGTTTTCCGGCTCAATCGCCTGGATCTTGTGCAACTCCACAAGGGAGTCGTCATAGCGGTGCATGTTGGCGAGCTGTTCCACCAGCGTTAACCGATAGCGCATGTTTCGGGGGTCGAGCTCCACCGATTTGCGCAGGTTGGCCTCGCATTCGGCCCACTTTCCCTGGCGGCGGTAAATGAGACCGAGCGACCCGAACCCTTCGGACGAGTTGGGCTTGAGTTCCTGGAGTTTGCGGTACTGACCCGCAGCCTTGTCGTAGTCCCGTTCCCCGTAGTAATAGTAGTCACCCTGCATCTCGACGACCACGGGGTCCTCGGGCGCCAGGCGAACGGCGGTGTCGATCGCGGCCTTGGCCTTCGCGCGGGCCGCTTCCGATGTGTCGAGCTCGGCGAATTGCTCGTTCGCCTGCAAGGCGCCCAGGAGGCCCCACGCCTCCGCAAAACTGGGATCCAGCTCCACGGCGTCCTGCGCCTCGGCGATCTGGCCCCTCATGTCGGGATCGGTGCCCTCGTAGGCCGCCCGGGCCTTGAGATAGGCGTCATAGGCAGCGGTGCTCGTCGTAGGCTTCCGTTCAATCAGGGTCTGTTCCGCCGGGGAGATCGCCGCCTGGAGCGCGTCGGCGATTGATTGGGCAAGCTCGGACTGGATCGCGAACACGTCGGTGATGTCGCGATCATAGGCCTTGGCCCAGACG
>Ga0302326_10006007_pt1 | contig 27435 bp, 24 predicted proteins | sample Palsa_T0_3_FD_202264 | JGI IMG/M metagenome (GOLD analysis project Ga0302326, IMG submission 202264) | Peat permafrost microbial communities from Stordalen Mire near Abisko, Sweden - Palsa_T0_3 | ecosystem: Environmental > Terrestrial > Soil > Palsa > Peat permafrost | place: Sweden: Abisko... | reverse complement strand
CCTGGCGGCCGAGTACGAGACGGCGAAGGAAGTGCTGGCGGCCAAGACCAGATTGACGGGCGGAAGGGCGCTCGCCTTGGCGGCGGAACGAACGGCGACGCTCCGACATTGATGGACTTGGGATAGGGGCCGCCGCGCGCGCCCGGGTAGGTGGAGCGCCGATGACGAGATACCCCGCCTACGCCACGACGGTGATCGGCGCCTACAGCGTGCCGGACTGGTTCGAGGCCCTCGACCGGCTGATGGCCGTCGGGCAGCTGTCGATGGCGTCGATGGCCGACGCGCAGTTCCGCGCCACGGAAGCAGCGATGCTCGACCAGGGGCTGGCCGGGATCGACGTCGTCACCGGGGGGGAAATGCACCGGCGCACCCACAACCGTCATTCGCCGCCCAACGCCATGCTCAACCATTTCTGGCAGAAGATCCCGGCGTTCCAGGGACCGACCCGGCCGCTGCCGATCACCGCGCACGATCCCAACGTCTTCCATCCCGCCGCCACCTGCAGCGGCCGGATTTCGGACACCATCGACCTGGGCCTGGCGGAGGAGTTCGCGACGGTGTCGGCGCTGACGGCCCAGCCGGTCAAGATCACCATGACCGGGCCGCACATGCTCTCGAAGGTCACCTACGACGAGTTCTATGGCGACATCGGCAGGATGATGACCGACGTGGCCAAGCTGCTGCGCCATAACTTCAAGCTGCTGACCGACGAGGGCTGCAAGTACATCCAGATCGACGAGCCCCTGTTCACGATGTCGTCGGAAGAGGAGGTGGGAGAGGCGGTGGCGGCGATCAACCTGGCGATCGAACGCATCCCAGGCGATGTCCACGTCTCGACCCACGTCTGCCAGGGCAACTACGCGGTCGGCAAGGAGTACGACGCCCAGATCGGCCACCGCTACTTCGACACCGGCCGCTACAAGGCCGACCTGATCTGCCAGATCGAGTGCGGCTCCTACATGATCGAGCATGACATGGCGGGGCATTTCGAAGCCTGCCTTGGGGACAAGCAACTCGGCGTCGGCGCGGTCGATGTCCAGGACCCCCAGGCCGAGACGGGCGAAGTCGTGGCCGAGCGGATCGCGCGGCTCGCGTGGCTGACCCCGGAGCAGACGGTGATCACCAGCTCGTGCGGCTTCAATCACCTGCCGCGGCGCACCGCCTTCGAGAAGATGAAGGCCATGACCGCGGCCAAGCGCATTCTCGGCGGCTGACCATGGACGCGCGCGCGCCGCCTGCGAACGGGTCCCCGGTCACCTGCGCCGCCGGCGCCAGCGAGCTGCTGGAGCTGGCGCTGGAAGCCGGCCGGGTCGGCGTCTTCGAGTGGCAAGTGGGCGCCGGCGCGGTTCGTCTTTCGCCCAAGCTCCTTGGCCTCTTCGGCCTGGAGACTTTCGACGGCCGCTACGAGACCTGGCTTTCCTGCATCTTTCGCGAGGACCAGGTCCAGGTCGCCCACCTGATCGCGACCGCCTTCGCCGAGCGGGCCGCTGAGATGCAGCTCGAGTTCCGGGTCGTCAGCGGCCATGGAGCGCCGCTGAAGTGGATGGAGGCCCGGCACGTTATCTTCTACGACCGCGACGGGGCCCCGTCCCGCGTCGTCGGCGTCACGGTCGATATCACCGAGCGCAAGCGCGCCATCGTGCAGCTCCGGGCCTTCACCGAGACACTCGAGGAGGCGGTGCGGGCGCGGACCCGCGAACTGGAAGCGGAAAACGAAGCGCGGCGCAAGGCCGAGGAATCCCTGCGCCAGGCCCAGAAGATGGAGGCGGTGGGCAAGCTCACCGGCGGCATCGCCCACGATTTCAACAACCTCCTGACCGTCGTCGTCGGCGGGTTGGAGATCGTTGGCCGGCAGGCCGCCGAACTGCCCGCCTCGCCGGCCGCCGCGCGGATCGCGCGGGCCGCGGACATGGCGACGCATGGCGCGCAGCGGGCGATCACGGTGACCAGCCGCCTGCTGGCGTTCTCGCGCCAGCAGCCACTCGCGCCAAGGCCCCTGGATATCAACCGCCTAGTCGCCGGCGCTTGCGAATTCCTCACCAGGTCGCTCGGGGAGACCGTCATCCTGGAGACGGTTCTCGCCGCGGGCCTGTGGCGGGTGTGCGCCGACGCCAGCGAGCTCGAGAACGCGCTGCTGAACCTGGCGCTGAACGCCCGCGACGCGATGGGCGGGGGCGGAAAGCTCACGATCGAGACCGCCAACTGTCACCTGGACGACGCCTATGTCGCGGCGACGACCGAACCAGTGGAGGCCGGCCACTATGTGATGATCGCGGTCACCGACACCGGGGCCGGAATGGACAGGGCGACCCTGGAGCGGGCGTTCGACCCCTTCTTCACCACCAAGGCCGTCGGCAAGGGCACGGGCCTGGGCCTCAGCCAGGTCTACGGCTTCGTCCGCCAGTCGGCGGGCCACGTTCGCCTCTACAGCGAGGTCGGCGAAGGAACGACTGTGAGGATCTACCTGCCAAGGTTCGCCGGCGACGCCGCCGAGGCGGAGGAGAGCTTGCGCGAGGCCGAGGGCGAGCGCGGCGCGGGGGCCGGGACGATCCTGGTGGTCGAAGATGACGACGCCCTGCGGGCCTTCACGGTCGAGACGCTGGCGGAGCTCGGCTACAGGACGCTTCAGGCGCGGGACGGCGCCGAGGCCCTGGCCGTGCTCGAGGGCGGGGCCGAGGTCGACCTCCTCTTCACCGACGTGGTGATGCCCGGGGACCTGGACGGCCGGCAACTGGCGGCGCAGGCCGTGCGCCTGCGCCCGCTGCTGAAGGTGCTGTTCACGACCGGATACGCGCGCAACGCCATCGTCCACCACGGCCGGCTCGACCCCGGCGTCGAGCTTATCGCCAAGCCGTTCTCGCTCCAGGCCCTGGGCGCCAAGATCCGCCGCGTCCTCGAACGCCCCGTCGCCGGCGCGCTCGCAGAGGCGGATCGGCAGGGTTGAGGGGCGACGCCGGGCGGCTAGCTTCGATCGATGGAGGGAGCGTGAGCGCGCCGCAGACATTCGGCTATTCGGGAAAGGGCCTTGGCCAGAAGCTTGGGATCAAGCCGGGCGATGTCGTTCGCCCGATCGGGGCGCCGGACCATTACGCCGGCCTGGTCGAGCCTCTGCCGGCGGGGGCGAGGATCGTCGAGGGCGCCGAGCAGCCGGCGATCGTCCACGCCTTCGTCCGCTCGGTGGCGGAGCTGGAGGCTCTGGCGGGAGGGCTGGTCGCCATGCCGCGTCCCGGAGGCTCGCTGTGGATATCCTGGCCGAAGAAGAGTTCGCCGCTCTTCGCCGGCCTCACCGAGGACGGAATTCGCAAGGCGGTGCTGCCGACGGGTTGGGTCGATGTGAAGGTCTGCGCAGTCGATGCCGACTGGTCGGGTCTCAAGTTCCTGCGCCGACGCTCGTGAGGCGACGGTAAGGGATCACGAAAAGATGCGTTCAGGCGGAAAGGAATCCGCCCTTCGCGCGTTCGATCCATCCATCACGCCCCCGAAGGGCGAGTCAAAAGGATGGATGCATCGATGCGTCGTTCAGATCTCTTCATGGCGGCAATGGCCGCCGCAATCCTCGCGGCAGGCTCTACCGCCCACGCCCAGGCAGGCGGCGCAGGCGGCGCAGGCGGCGCGGCCGCGGGAACGGGTGGGACCGCCGCCGCAGCCGGAGGGGCTGCATCCAGCCAGACACCGACCGGCGCCGCCAGTCCCTCCAACCCGGCCGCGCTTTCCAGCCAGACCTCGGCCGATAGCGGCCAGGCCCAGTCCAATACCCAGAAGACGACAGCGGCCGCGAACCGGGCCGCCGCCGCATCGGCCGGCCACGCCGCTCAGTCCGCGCAGTCGGCCGCCCAGCAGGCCACCGCGGCGGCCGCGAATGCGGAAGCGACGGCCCAGGGCGCCGGCTCGGGCCTCGCGCCCAGCAGCGCGCCCGTGGCCGGCGGCCTGAACGCGGCGCCGTCCGGCTCATCGGCCGGCCGCGTGTCGGGGAGCGGCCTTACCAGCGGCGCCGGAGGGGCGGTGTCCTCGGCCAGCGGCGCAAACGGTTCGACGTCCACCCCATCGGCCAATGGCGCCACGACGGCAGCGGGCGCGAACGGCTCGTCGGCGTCCGGTTCTTCGCCGGGCGGGGCCGCGGGAGCGGCAGGACCGCGCTGACCAAGACGCCGTCACGGGGCGGCTGACCGACAGCGGCGGCCAGGCTCTACAGCCTACTTCAGGGTCTCGTCGAACAGGGCCAGCAGTTCGCGCCAGTGCCGCTCGGCGGCCTGCTCGTCGTAGACCGGCATGTCGGGCGGCGCGTAGCCGTGCTTGGCGCCGGCATAGATCTCCACCCGGTTGTCGACGCCGGCGGTGGTGAGCGCATCGCGCAGCCGGTCGGCCTGCTCGGGAGGGAAGCCGGCGTCTTCGTCGGCGCCGGCGACGTAGACCTTGGCCTTGATCCGGGGCGCCAGCAGGTGGGGGCTGTCCGGCGCGTCGGTGGCCAGGCGCCCGCCGTGGAAGGCCGCGGCCGCGACGACCCGTTCCGGAAATTCGCCCGCGGCGCGCAAAGCCAGACCGCCCCCCATGCAGTAGCCGGTGACGCCCACCTTCTCGCCCTTCACCTGCGGCTGCCTCGAGAGCCACGCCAGGAAGGCGCCGGTGTCGCGCGTCGAGCGCTCCGGATCGGTGGAGCTCATGAACTTGCCGAAGATCGCGCGCCGGGCCTCCTCGTCCTTGAAAGCCTCGCGCAGATTGATCGGCTCGTAGGGACCGACGCGCCAGAACATGTCGGGCAGAAGCACGAAGTAGCCGTGGCCCGCCAAGCGCTCGCACATCTGGAACAGGGCCGGACGGATCGCCGGGGCGTCCATGAAGAAGATCACCGCCGGCCAGGGGCCGCCTGCCTCGGGATGAAAGGTGTAGGCCCTTGCTTCGCCGTCGGGGGTGCGGATTCCGACCTCGGTCTTCGTCGTCTGCGCCATTCGCTTTCTCCGTCGACGGATGTTTCTAGCGTCCTTCGAGATAGACCACCGGCAGCACCAGGGCCGAGGGGTGGTCGCGGTCGAAGTAGAGGGTGTTGGTCGCCACGCGCGGCGGCAGGTGTTCGCCCGGCGCCTCGCCGTTGTTGTTGTTGACCTGGAAGCGGGGAACATTGCTCGAGGTGACGTGCAAGGGGATCCGGTGGCCCTTCTCGAAGGTAAGGGCGGTGTTCCACAGATCGATGGTGAGTTTTTCCGGCGCGCCCGGGGTCATCATCGCGACGTCGTCGGCCATCCGGCCGTGCCGGTAGCGGGCGCGGATCGGCGCATCGAGGACCAGGGCCTCGTAGCCGTCGGGATAGACATCAACCAGCTTGGCCTCGAAATCGGTATCCGGTCCGTCGGTGGCCCCGTAGAGCTCGACGCTGACTGGACCGGCGATGGCGACGTCGTGGTCCAGGACCGGCGTCTGGAACCGCAGGTAGTCGCGCCGGCCCTTGATCGGACGCTGGTCCATCGGTCCGCGATCGAACGTGAGGTTCGCTCCGCCGATGGTCGGAACCGGATTGGCCGGATCGAAGCGGTAGGAGACTCTGCCGCTCGCCGCCGTCGGCGTCTTTTTCGCCAGTCCCAGATCCGGGGTCAGGTAGTAGCGGGTCTCGCGGTAGTCGATCGGCCAGTCGGCCGCTTTCAGCCACCGGTTGGTCGCCGAAAAGACGCCCTTGCGAGCGCCTGCCATCATAAAGAAATTGACCGGCGGCTCGTCCATGACGCCGTTGTCGACGCCCTTGAGCCAATAGTCGAACCAGCGGATTTCGTCGCCGCCGACCGCGCCCAGCCGGTCCTGGCCGGGATAGGCGAGATCCCCAGAGAGCGGGCCGTGGCCGAAGGGTCCCATGGTCAGGCGCTGGTTGCCGCGGGCGCCGGCGGCGCCGTGGTTCTGGAGATAGACGAAGTTCGCCACCGTGCCGGTGTTGAAGATGTCGTACCACCCGCCGACGTTCCAGATCGGAATGCGGACGTACTTCAGCGCCTCCGCCGGTCCGGCGCGATCGGTGAAGACGCTGCGGACGGACCCGGCGGTGGAGCGGGCTATGACATCGGCGCTGACGCCCTGGAGCTTGAGCCAGCCGACCGTGTCCTTCTCCTTGGGGACGCCGCCAAGGTAGGAGGTGGTGAAGGCCTCGTTCGGAGCGACGATGACGTAGGCGGCCTTCAGGTGCGGCGGCGCGGCCACGGCCGCCAGGTTCGAGGTGATGCCCATGGCCGAGGCCCCGGTGATGCCGATCGCCCCATTGCTCCACGGCTCGGCGGCCAGGGCCTCGACGGTGTCGTAACCGTCGGCGATGTCGTCGACGAAGGCGGCGTAGAAGCCCTGGGAGTGGCCCTTTCCACGGACGTCCTGGACCACGAAGGCGTATCCCGCCGACGTGAATCGGGCCGCGCTGGCGCCGCCGTAGAACCGGCCGTCCTTCAGATAGGGGGTACGGGTGACGATGACCGGCCAGGGTCGGGGGCCCGCCGGCAGATAGACGTTGGCCGCGAGTTTCACGCCGTCGCGCATGGCGATGAAGATCTCGGTGGATTGTGGTGGCGCGGGCGCGGCGGCGGACGGGGCCGGCGCCGGGGTGCCCTGCGCCATCGCCAGTCCGGCCGTGGCCGCCAGACCCACGAGCGCGAGCGCCGCCATCGCAACGAGCTTTGTTCCCACGATCGCCAACTCCTTCTGGCCGACGCGAGCGGCCGGCCCCGGCTCTACCTATTGAAAGGCCGGCGCTCAGGTCAAACGCCGTGTCGCGGGGGCTTGCGCGGCGGCGGGCGAACGGTCAGCGTCTCCACGCAACAGGAGGCCGCCCGATGAACCGTCGCCAACTCGCCCTGGCGCTCTGCGCCGCCAGTTTCGCCGGTGTCGCGCGCGCCGCCGCGGTCCAGGCCGCCGGAACCCTTCGGGCGATCGTCGATGGCCCCCAACGCTCGGCGGCCAACAGGGCCCGGGACCCGTTCCGTCATCCGTTCGAGACCCTTTCCTTCTGGGGCCTACAGCCGGGAATGACGGTGGTCGAGATCGATCCGGCCGGCGGCTACTGGACCGAGATACTAGCCCCGTACCTGAAGGAGACCGGCGGCCTCTACATCGTTGCGGTCGGCGGCGGCGAAGCGGCCTTCCGGGCCAGGTTCGCCGACCCGGCGGTCTGGGGCCCGATCCGGATCGCGGGCTTCGGCGCCGCAGCGGGCCCCATCGCCCCGGCCGGCTCGGCCGACATGGTGATCACGGCGCGCAACCTTCACGATTGGATGTGGACGGCGGGCCTGGTCGACAAGTACCTCGCCGATTTCAACGCGGCCCTGAAGGGACGTGCGATACTGGGCCTCGAGGAGCATCGCGCCGACCCCAGGGCGATGATCGACGACGCCCACGACGGCTACGTCTCGACCGCCTTCGTGATCGGGGCGGCGAGGAAGGCGGGTTTCCGGCTCGACGGCGCCTCGGAAGTCAACGCCAATCCCAGGGACACCAAGGATTATCCCTTCGGCGTCTGGACCTTGCCGCCGACCCGCCGCACCCACGAGAGGGACAAGCCGACGCCGGCCGGATTCGATCCGGGAAAGTACGAGGCGATCGGCGAAAGCGACCGGATGACCCTGCGGTTCCGCAAGGTCTGAACAAGGCCATACCGACGCCGGGCTGGCGGCGCCGAGGCGCCTCGCAGCGGGCATCCGATCTTAACTTTGCGCCGGCAGGTTGTTCTCCCAGAGGGAGAGCGCATTGCTGGCCGCGTTGGACCGACTGGTCACCGCCGAACGAGCGCGAATCTACGCGATCTTTCTCCTGGTCGGCTATGTGGCGATCTGGGGCTGGGTAGGGTTGACGCTGCGCCAGGGGCTCGACGCCCAGGGCAAGCCATTCGGCGCGGACTTTATCATCTTCTACGGGGCGTCCCATCTTGCATTGGAGGGAAGGGCGACGCTGGCGTACGTCGGCGGGGCGTTGGTCGCGGCGGAGCGGACCGCCGTTCCGGCGAGCCGCGGACTGTTCCTATGGTGCTATCCGCCGACCTTTCAGCTCGTGGTGTGGCCGCTTGGGCTGCTGCCATATCTTACCGCGCTCGCAGCCTGGACGGCGGTGGGACTGGCCGCCTACCTCGCCACGATGCGCCAGGTGAGCCGCGACCCTCGGATGTGGCTCCTGGCCCTCGCGTTTCCCGGCGTCTTCGTGAACGCCGCCCAGGGGCAGACCGGCTTTCTTGTCACCGCGCTCATGGGCGGCGGCCTTCTGCTGCTCGACCGGCGGCCTTGGGTGGCCGGAACACTGCTGGGATTGCTGGCGATCAAACTACAGTTCGGCGTGCTGCTTCCACTGCTGTTGATCGGAACCGGGCGCTGGAAGGCGACGGCGGCCGCCGCAGCATCGGCAGGCGCTCTGGCCATCACCGCGACGATGATCCTTGGGGTCGGAAGCTGGGCCGACTTTCTCCAGGCCGCCACCGCCGCCTCGCGGGCGCTCGCGAGTGGCGCCCTTCCCCTTTACAAGGATCCGTCTCTGTTCTCGGCCCTGCTGCAGTTCGGCGCCCCGGCTGGGGTTGCTTTGGTGGCGAGCGCTCTCCAAGCGGTCGTCATTGCGGGTCTGACGTTGGTCGCATGGCGTCGGCCGGGGCCGCTCGAACTCAAAGCAGGCCTGGCTGTGCTCGCCACGCTGATCGTTCTGCCATACATCTTTGACTACGATCTCGCGCTGCTGGCGATCCCCATCGGGGTAGCGCTCAAGGCGATGCTGGACCGGCGGGCGCCCGCAGGGATCAGAAGCGTTCTCGTTCTCCTGGCGCTAACGCCGATCCTCGTTGCGCCGCTCGGCAAATGGATGCACCTGCCGCTGGGTTCGGTCGCTCTCTGGTGCGGCTTTTTCGCCATGTACCGGCTGCTTCCAGCGCCCCTCCGCACGCCTTCAGCAGAGCTTGGGCGCGAACACCCATCGGGGTATGCGGAGGCGTCGCGCCCGCTTCTCGATGTCGCGCCCTGAGGCTCTCGCGCCAAGGAGACCGCAAGACGAGCTTGGCGGCGCCCTCAGGCGCCGAGGCGATAGAAGTTGGACGCCGCGCCGCTGAAGAGGGCCGTCTTCTCGTCCGGCGAATAGTCGCGGGCGATGATCTTGAAGGCGTTCCAGAGGGTCGCGTAGGCGCAACTGAGAATGTCGACCGGAAAGTTGCTCTCGAACATGCACCGCCGCGCGCCGAACGCCTCGATGCAGGTCTCGATGTAGGGCCGCCACTCGGCCGCGAGCTGGGTCGAGGGCGCCGGGGGATCTGACATGAAGGAGGGAAATCCCGGAAACACCATCGCCAGGCCGCCGAGCTTGACGGAGACCCGCGGCGATTTGGCGAGTTCGAGGATGTTGTCGCGCCAGATCCCGAACCGCTCGGTCCTGCGGCCATCGTAGGAGGCGATGCCGAGCGGCGTGCCGACGTGGTCGAGGACGATCGGGGTCTCCGGGAAGGCCCGGGCAAGATCGATGAGTTCGGGCAGCTGAGGCTCCAGCAGCCAGGCGTCGAAGGAAAGGCCGAGCGGCGCGAGGCGCGCGAAGCCGGCGCGGAAGTCGTCCCGCATGTAGAGGCCGCCCTCGATCCGGGCCAGCGGACCCAGCACATTGGGATCGGGGTCGAACGACGCGCTCTGCCGGATGCCGCGAAACCGTCCGCCGCCGGCGGCTATGTGGGCCTCCAGAACCTCGGCTGCCCTGTCGCCACGCTTCAGGTCGGCCCCGCCAACGATGCCAGCGCAGGCGCGGACATCGCCATAGCCGCCGCTCGCGCTCATCGCCGCGACGCCGTTGACGAATTCGGTCTCGCCAACGCACCGAAGCTCGGCCGGCCCGTCGGCACGGTACATCGACCCGCATTCGAGGTAGACCGTCGCCCTGACCTCGTGGCCGCTCTTCAGATCGGCGAGCAGTTCGTCGAGCAGGTAGCGGGGCGCGCGCCGAAGGACATGCTCGAAGCCGTGCCTTGGCGCTGGCGCCGCGGCCAACAGCGCCCCCCGGTCCCAGAGGTGATGGTGGGGATCGACGATCGGCAGATCCGGTTCGAGGATCGCCTCCGCCCCGGCGTCGGTCTCCATCATCGCGTCACCCTGGCCAGGAATCTCTCGATCGCCGGATTCACCGCCTCAGGGTGGGTGAGGTTGGCGGCGTGCCCGGCGCCGGGAACGACCACCAGCTCGGCGTCGGGAAGTTCGCGCGCCAGCACCTCGGCGAGCGAGAGGGCGATCGCCGCATCGGCCTCGCCGTGGATGACGAGGGCCGGGACATCGATGCCGGCCAGCTTGCCCGTGACATCGTCGCGGCCGGCGAGGCAGGCCATGCATCCGCGCACGTCGTGCGGGACGAGGGTCCGCCACTTCGCCTTCCATGCGCCGGCCCCGGCCCAGCCATCGCCCAGGATCGTCGCCTCGATGAAAGCGGCGGTGCTGTCCGAAAGGCCGTTGGCCAGCCAGTCGTCGACCAGCTGCATGTATCCGGCCATCCGCGCCGGATCCTCGATGCCCGCCTCGGTGTCGATCAGGATCAGGGCCCTGGCCAGGCCCGCGTGGGTCAGGGCCGCGCGCAGCGACAGAAAGCCGCCCTGCGACATGCCGGCCAGGACCGCCTGCTCTATTCCGAGATGGGCCAGCAGCGCGGCCAGATCATCGGCCGAGTCGTAGTAGGAGAAGGCGGCCAGCGTCGGTCCGGCCGTCCCGCCATGGCCTCGCTCGTCCCAGGTTATCACCCGATACCGGCCCTCGAGCGCCGCCACCTGGGGCGCGAACATCTCATGGTCCATGAAGAGGCCATGGGAGAAGACGACCGGCGGACCGGCGCCACCGGTGTCCTCGTAGTAGATCCTCTGGCCGTTGACCTGCGCGATGGGCATGTTGTGGATCTCCCCGGGAGCGCGTTGGCCGCGCTTGAAAGAGGCCTGCACTGTGATCACGCGGTCCAGATCATGTCAAAGTCGCGGCAGGCGCTATGCTTCCCGGCGCCTGAACCCGTTGGGAACTCGCCGTTGCGAGCAAGCGTTGGCCAAGCACGGCGTCAGGGACCATCGGGGCATGAAGAACACAAGCACTTGGGAGGTCGGATGCACGGCCCTGACGATAGCGGCGACCCTGTCGTGCGCGCCGCGTCCAGCCCTGGCAGAGGACTACATCGTCACCATCGGCGGGCGGGTTGGTATGACGCCTCCCTACGAAGGGGCGGGCCACGATATCTTCAGTCCGTCGCCGAACCTCAACATCCGCCGCGCCGATCATGCCCGTCGCTTCACGCCCTCCGACGATGGAAGCACTGCGGCTCTTCTCTCGACCCGACACTTCGACTTCGGACCGGTCCTGCGGTTCCGCTACGAGCGAGGCGACACCGATAAGCTCGAGGGATTCCAGAAGATCAACGTCGCCGTCGAGCCCGGGGTGTTCATGGCGGTATGGCCGACCGACTGGCTGCGAGGCCGGATCGAGGCCCGGCACGGGTTCATCGGCTACGACGGATACGTCGGCGACGCGGGCATCGATGTCATCCACACCGGAAATCGATGGGACTTCTCCATCGGACCTCGGATCGGCTACGGCGACAACCACTACATCGACACCTATTTCGGGGTGACGCCCGAGGAGGCGGAACACAGCCCGTTCATCAAGACCCCTTACGAGCCGGGCGCGGGCCAGCGCTATGTGGGGCTGGAGACGGCCTACTCCTACCACCTGAACGACCACTGGCGGACCATCGTCGATTTCGGCTACCACCGCCTGGCGCACAGGGCCGCCGACAGTCCGCTCGTCGAGATCGCGGGGTCGCGCGACCAGTACAGCGCCAGCCTGGGCTTCAGCTATAGTTTCGGCCTCCACATCGGCAAGAAGAGCGAGCCCGCTTCCTAGCGAGCCTCGCGTGGGAAGCAGGATGGTCACGCATCCGCCCTGGCTGGAGAAGATGTTCCCCTGGCCGCAATCGAGCCGGGTCGTGAACGGCCGCCGGATGGCCTTCATCGACGAGGGGCCGAGCGACGGCAGGCCGGTCCTGCTGCTGCACGGCAACCCGACCTGGGCCTTTCTCTATCGCTTCTTCGTGGAACCCCTCACGGGCGCCGGCTACCGGGTGATAGCGCCCGACTGCATCGGGGCCGGCTATTCGGACAAGCCCCGGATCGACGCCGCCTACAGTCTCGCCCACCACATCACCGACCTGGTCTCGCTGATCGATCAGCTGGAACTCGCCGGATTCGCCATCGTCGGCCAGGACTGGGGCGGCCCGCAGGGCGTGGGGGCGGCGCTGCAGAGGCTAGACCGGCTGGCGGCGGTCACGCTGATGAACACCTGGCTCTTCACCGACTACAAGGGACGGTTCCACACCACGGCCAGACCCTGGACGACCTGGCACGCGCCGATCGCAGGGCCCTATTTCATGAAGCGGATGAAGGTGCTCTCCCACGGCGGTCCCTCGAACACCACGACGCGGGCGATGACGGCGGAGGAGGCGCGCGGCTATCACCATGTCTACGACGAGCGGGAATCGGAGACGGTGACCCTGACCTGGCCGCGGACCATCCCGCTGGAAGAAGGCGACCGGGGCTGGGCCGACATGGCGATGATCCAGTCGCGCCTGCCCGAGCTCGCCGGCGTTCCGGTCCAGCTGATCTGGGCCCCCGAGGACCATGTCTTTCCCATCGGCTACGCCCAGCGGCTGAAGGAACTGCTGCCCCACGCCGAGGCCCCGATCATCTACGACCGCGCCGACCACTTCCTCCAGGATGACCGCGGGGCCGAGATCTGCGCCGACGTCATCGCGTTCCTGGACCGCACCGTCGGCTCAAGGCCGTGAACTTCATCACTCCGGACCCGGCGGTGGTGGCGGGACTGCGCGCCGATCCCCTGATCTTCGAGCAGGAGCTGGACGCGCGGCCGAGGATCGCCGAGCAGCTCGAGGCGAGCCTCGGGTTCCGGGCCGGGCGCGCCTGGTGGCGGGCGCCGAGCGGCAAGATCTACGCGATCGACCTGGGCGATTTCGGCCGCGGCCGACCGTCGATGGCGATCATCTACGGCTTCTGGCCCAGGTACGAGCCCAGGCCCCTCGACGACGACGCCATCGACGCCGACCTTGAGGATTTTCTGCGCTGGATGGCCGACGCGTGCGCCGATTTCGACCACGAAGCGCTGGACTGGACGCTGGCGCGGTCGCCAAGGCCCGGGCGACCGAGGCTAGAGCGAAGGGAAAGGCGATGACCGACAAGGCCAAGATCCTGACCGGCGGCTGCCTCTGCGGCGCCGTGCGTTAAACTTACTCAGGTCCGCTCGGCGCGCCGCTGGGCGCGGTGACGCTCTGTCGCTGCGGCCAGTGCCGCAAGGCCCAGGGCTGCGCCTCCGCCTCGGCGCCGGCCACGGCGGAGGGCTTCTCGGTGGTTCGCGGCGCCGCGGCGATCGTCGAATACGTATCATCGCCGGGCAAGAAGCGCGCGTTCTGCGGAGTCTGCGGATCGCCGCTCTACTCCAGGCGGGATTCCGATAGCCAAGTCCTGAGGCTGCGCCTGGGCGCCCTCGACGAGCCGCCACCTTCGCTCCGGATCGAAGCGGAGATCTTCGTCGCCGATGCTCCGCAGTGGAGCTATTCGGACCATGCGCCCCGCTACGCTGGCTTCGAGCCCGGACGCCGCTGACCGACCTCGCCGGCGCGTCTACATCGGCGGGGCGGCCCCGCCGACCCCGACCAGCACGCGATTGGCGGCCAGGGCCCCGTCCGGAAGTTTCTGGGCGATGACGAAGACGCTCACGCCCTTGGCCACCAGGGCCCGGTCTCCAGGCGTCGTCATCACCACCGGCACGTTGGCCGGCACCAGGATCCGCTTCGATCCGGTGGGGTAGGAGACCTCCAGCATCCGGCCCTTGCCGCTGGCCGTCACCCTGCCGACCGTGCCGTTGGTCATCATCGAATGGGGCTTGAGGTCCCATGGATAATGGCCTTCGCCCACCTTGACCCCGGGTGGGAAGACATGGACCTCCAGCGATTGGCCGGTGCCGTCTGGCTTGTCGAACTCCGTCGTGCCGATGAAGCTTCCCGGCTGGATCGTCGCGACGTCCACCGGCTTCATCACCACCACCGCCCAATCGGGCGCCAGCTTCACGGTCGTGACCACGCCGTGCGCGGCGCCGACGACCAGCACGTCGCCGGCGAGGGATTTCACCTTGCCGCGGACATGTTCCGAGGGGGTCTGGGCCCAGGCCGGCAAGACCGCCGCGACGGCCGCCGCCGCCAGAATGAGTTTCAGCGCCCGCATCCATGTCCCTTTCGTTTTCGAGGTCGCGAATCCTAGCACGAATATCCCGCCGCGCCCGCAGGGGTTGCTCAACCGGACGGCAGGCTCGGCAGATCGAGGCTGTTGGCGCGCGCGCAGGCGAGCGCCAGACCATAACCGGCGTCGGCGTGGCGCATGACGCCGCTGGCCGGATCGTTCCAGAGGACCCGTTCCAGGCGCCGCGCCGCTTCGGCGCTTCCGTCGGCGACGACGACCATCCCGGCGTGCTGGGAAAAGCCCATGCCGACGCCGCCGCCATGGTGGATGGAGACCCAGGTCGCGCCGGACGCGCAATTGAGCAGGGCGTTGAGGAGCGGCCAATCGGAGACGGCGTCCGACCCGTCGGCCATGGCCTCGGTCTCGCGATTGGGCGAGGCCACCGACCCAGAATCCAGGTGGTCGCGGCCGATGACGATCGGGGCGGCCAGCTCGCCGCTGGCCACCATGGCGTTGAAGGCCAGGCCCAGGCGATGGCGCTGACCAAGGCCCACCCAGCAGATCCGCGCCGGCAGCCCCTGGAAGCGGACCTTCCTGGCCGCCATGTCGAGCCAGTTGTGAAGATGCGGATCGTCGGGGATTAATTCCTTCACCTTGGCGTCGGTGCGGGCGATGTCCTGCGGATCGCCCGAGAGCGCCACCCAGCGGAACGGGCCGATGCCGCGGCAGAAGAGCGGGCGGATATAGGCCGGCACGAATCCGGGAAAATCGAAGGCGCGCGCCAGGCCCGCTTCCTTGGCCATCTGGCGGATGTTGTTGCCGTAGTCGACGGTTGGCGTTCCCGCCGCCTGGAAATCCAGCATCGCCTGCACGTGTTCGGCCATCGAGGCCTTGGCCGCCTCTTCGACGCTCCTGGGATCCTGGTCCCGCGCCCCTCGCCATCGCTCCAGGCTCCAGCCCCTGGGGAGATAGCCGTTGACCGGATCGTGGGCCGAGGTCTGGTCGGTCAGCAGATCGGGCCGCACGCCTCGGCGGAAGAGATCCGGCAGGACTTCGGCGGCGTTGCCCAGCAGGCCGACCGAGACCGGGACCTTGTCTTGGCAGGACCGCTCGATGATCGCCAGCGCCTCGTCGAGGCTGGTCGTACTCTGGTCGAGGTAGCCGGTGCGCAGGCGCATCTCGATCCGCGAGGCGTCGCACTCGATCGCCAGGCACGAGGCGCCGGCCATCACCGCCGCCAGCGGCTGGGCGCCGCCCATGCCCCCAAGTCCGGCCGTGAGCAGCCACCGGCCGGCGAGATCGCCGCCGTAGTGCTGGCGGCCCATCTCGACGAAGGTCTCGTAGGTGCCCTGAACGATGCCCTGGGCGCCTATGTAGATCCACGAGCCGGCCGTCATCTGGCCGTACATCATCAGGCCCTTGCGATCGAGCTCGTTGAAATGGTCCCAGGTCGCCCAGCGGGGAACGAGGTTGGAGTTGGCGATCAGCACCCGCGGCGCGTCCGCGTGGGTTTCGAAGACGCCCACCGGCTTTCCGGACTGGACGAGCAGGGTCTCATCGTCCTCCAATCGCCTCAGGACCTCGACGATCGTATCGAAGCTCTGCCAGTCCCGGGCGGCGCGGCCGATGCCGCCGTAGACGACCAGTTCCTCCGGTCGTTCGGCGACCTCCGGGTCTAGGTTGTTCATCAGCATACGGAGCGGCGCCTCGGTGAGCCAGCTTCGGGCCGATCGCTCGAGGCCGCGCGGCGCCATTATCCGGCGGGTTGGATCGTTTCGGTTCATCGGTCGTCGCCTCTTCTTGCGAAGGAAACGCAAGCCTCGAGGACGGCGGCCAGGGCCTTGCTCAGCGGCGCGGCGCGGTCCGCGTCGAAGGTCGGCGGCCAGTTGGCTGGGCCGAGCGGCGGCGCCGGCTCGTCCATATAAGCCCGGCATGCGAGCTCCATCTGGATGGCGTGGACGCCGTCAGCCGGAGCGCCATACCGGCGGGTGGTCCAGCCACCCCGGAAGCGGCCATCGGTGACGCGAGAGAATGCGGAGGGTTCGCACGCATGCTCGACCGCAGTGATAAGCTCGCCCGCGCAGGCGCGACCACCATTGGTCCCGATGTTGAGATGCGGCAATTCCCCTTCGAAGAGGCGCGGGATCCGTGAACGGATCGAATGGGCGTCGTAGAGCACGACGCGGCGGTGGCGGGCTTTCAGCCGGGAGATCTCGCCGGCCAGGGCGTCGTGGTAGGGCTCGAAGAACGTTTCCCGCCGCCGGCCGATCTCGGCGGCGTCGGGCGCGGCGCCTACGAGGTAGAGCGGCTCGCCATCGAAGGTCGTGGTCGGACAGAGATCGGTGGTGGCCAGGCCCGGGTAGAGCGACGCGCCGGAGGGATCGCGATTGACGTCGATCACGGTCCGGCTCAGGGCCGTTCGCACCGTCGTCGCGCCGACATCGCGGGCGAAGGCGTAGAGGCGGTCGACCCACCAGTCGGTGTCCTCGCGGGCGAGCCACGCCGAGGTCAGGCCGCTTTCGATCGGGGCCGGAATCTCGGCGCCGGTATGCGGAAAGGCGACAATCAGCGGCCCCTCGCCTGGATTCACTTCCAGCCAGGAGGCGGTCATGGCGCCTTCCCGACCCCGGGAAGCGCGACCGCGCCGGCCGCCTCCACCACCGCCCCCTGCCTGACCAGCGCCATCGCCGCCTCGAGGTCAGGGCGAAAGCGGCGGTCCTCGTCGCGATGGGCTACATCTTGGCGCAGTCGCGAGCGCACCGCCTCCAGCGGCGCGCTGGAGGCGAGGGGCCGGTGGAAGTCGCAGCCCTGGGCCCCGGCCAAAAGCTCGACGCCAACCACGGCCGCGGCGTTTTCGGTCATGGGCATCAGGCGGCGCGCGCCATGGGCCGCCATCGAGACGTGGTCTTCCTGATTGGCCGAGGTCGGGATCGAATCGACGCTGGCCGGATAGGCCATCTGCTTGTTCTCGGACACCAGGGCGGCGGCCGTGACCTGGGCGATCATGAATCCGGAGTTCAGCCCGGGCGTCGGCGTGAGGAACGCGGGCAGGCCCGAAAGGGCCGGGTCCACAAGGACGGCGATCCGCCGCTCGCTCAGGGCCCCGATCTCGCAGACCGCCATCGCGATCATGTCGGCGGCGAAGGCCACCGGCTCGGCGTGGAAGTTCCCTCCAGAGAGCGCTTCTGCTTGCCCCTCGCTCCCCTCGCCGGCAACGATGAGGGGGTTGTCGGTGACGGCGTTGGCCTCGTCGCCCAGGGTCTCGGCCGCCTGTCGAAGCAGGCCGAGGACCGCACCCATGACCTGCGGCTGGCAGCGCAGGCTGTAGGGATCCTGGACCCTCTCGTCGCCCCGGCGGTGGGAGTCGCGGATCGCCGAGCCCGCCATCAGCGCCCGCAGAGCCTCGGCGGTCTCGATCTGCCCCCTGTGGCGGCGCAGGACGTGGATCCGGTGATCGAAGGGCGTGTCCGACCCCTTGGCCGCCTCGGTGGCGAGCGCGCCGGTGACGAGCGCCGACTGGAACACGCGTTCGGCTTCGAAGAGGGCGGCCAGGGCGTAAGCGGTGGAGAATTGGGTGCCGTTGAGAAGCGCCAGGCCCTCCTTCGGTCCAAGGACGAGGGGCGCAAGACCTTTGGCGGCGAGAGCCTCGGCGGCCGGGGTCGCGACGCCGCCCAGAAGGATCTCGCCCTCCCCGATCATCGCCTCGGCCATGTGGGCCAGGGGCGCGAGATCCCCCGAGGCGCCCACCGAACCCTGGCAGGGGATGAGCGGCGCGAGGCCGCGCTCGATCATCGCCGCCAGGAGGCCAACGAGCCCGGGGCTGACGCCGGATGCGCCCTGGGCAAGACTCGCCAGCTTCATGGTCATCATCAGCCGCGCGATCGGCTCGGGCATGGCGTGGCCGACGCCGGCGGCATGCGAGAGGACGATGTTGCGCTGAAGCCTCGTCAGATCCGCGGCCGCGACCTTGACGGTCGCCAATTTGCCAAGGCCGGTGTTGAGGCCGTAGACCGGTTTGCCCGCCCGAAGGATCTCTCCCAGCGCCCTGGCGCCGTCGGCGATCCTGGCGTCCGCCGACGGCGAAAGGCGAATGGCGCCGCCGCGGTACACCGCCCGCCATTGGCCAAGGCTGACCTTGCCTGGATTAAGGACGATCTTCGTCACCGGCCCCTCCATACGCGGCGGTGGAGAGGATTGAAGCCCATCCGGTAGACGAGCTCGGCCGGGCGCTCGACATCCCAGATCGCCAGATCGCACCAGGCGCCGGCTTCGATGGCACCGATCTCACCGCGCCGGCCAAGGGCCCTGGCGGCGTTCCGCGTGACCCCGATCAGGCACTCCTCGACGGTCAGGCGGAAGAGGGTGGCGGCCATGTTCATGACAAGTAGCAGGCTGGTCAGCGGCGCGGTGCCGGGATTGCAATCGGTAGCGATCGCGATCGGGACCCCCTGGGCGCGGAGCAACGCGATCGGTGGAACCTGGGTCTCGCGGACGAAATAGAAGGCCCCGGGGAGGAGCGTGGCCACCGTTCCGGCGGCGGCCATCGCGGTTGCGCCGGTTTCATCTAGATACTCCAGATGATCGGCGGAGAGGGCATGAAACCCCGCCGCAAGCGTGGCGGCGCCTTGATTGGAGAACTGTTCGGCGTGCAGCTTCACTGGAAGGCCAAGATCGGCGGCGGCCCGTAGCACCCGGCGCGTCTGGCCAGGCGTAAAGCCGATTTCCTCGCAGAAGGCGTCGACCTGGTCGGCCAGGTTCGCGGCCGCCGCCGCCGGGATGATCGTGGCGCAGACCAGGTCGATGTAGCCTTCCGGATCGCCGGCGAACTCGGGGGGAAGGGCGTGGGCGGCCAGAAGGGTGGTGGTCACCGAGATGTCCCGGGCCAGCTCCAGGGCCCGGGCGGCGCGCAGGCACTTCAACTCGTCCTCTAGGTCTAGGCCGTAGCCCGACTTGACCTCGATCGTGGTGACCCCCTCGCCGATTAGGGCGTCGAGGCGCGGCAGGGCGGAAGCGACGAGCTCGGCTTCGCTCGCGGCGCGAGTGGCGGCCATCGTCGAAAGGATGCCGCCGCCTGAACCGGCGATCTCAGCATAGGTTGCGCCGGCGAGCCGCATCTCGAACTCCGCCGCGCGGTCGCCGCCGTAGATCAGGTGAGTGTGGCAGTCGATCAACCCTGGCGTGATCCACCGTCCCTCGCAGGCCTCGATGATCGGGGCGTCCAGGCGCGGGGCCTCCTCCTCCTCGCCGGCGTAGACGATCCGGCCTCCCACTTGCGCCACCAGGCCGCGCTCGACGACGCCCAGTCCCGGGCCGCCGATTGCCATGGTGGCAAGCCGGGCGTCGCGCCAGATCCTGTCGCAGAGCAAGGTCATGACCGGATCCAAGCCTTGGCCATATCGCCGATAATGTCTAGACATTATGTCCGATTCGTCGGCCCCCGGAGCGGTCGCAATGACGTCACTGTGGTTCGAGACCGCCCTGCTCCCAGACGGCTGGGCGAGCGACGTGCGGCTGGAGGTCCGCGAGGGGAAGATCGCCGCCGTAGAGCGCGATCAGCCACTCACTCCGGATGATGAGCACCACGGAGTGGCCGCGCCGGGTCTTTGCAATCTCCACAGCCACGCCTTCCAGCGGGCGATGGCTGGACTCACCGAGTACCGGGGCGCTTCCGCCGACGACTTCTGGAGCTGGCGCGAATGGATGTACCGGTTCCTGGACCGCATCGGCCCCGACGACGTCGAAGCCATCGCCGCCCAGGCCTATGTCGAGATGCTGCAAACCGGCTTCACCCGGGTCGGCGAATTCCATTACCTGCATAACGACATCGACGGCGCCGCCTACGCCGACCCCGCGGAGATGGCGACCAGGATCGCGGCCGCGGCCGCCGACGCCGGCATCGGCCTTACCCTACTGCCCGTGTTCTACGCCCACGGCGGCTTTGGCGGCGCGCCGCCGACGGGCGGCCAACGGCGGTTCGTAACCAGCCTCGATGGCTTCGAGCGGCTAGTGGAGGCGAGCCGGCGCGCGGTCGCGAGCCTGCCGGACGCCAACCTCGGCGTCGCCCCCCATAGCCTGCGCGCGGTGACGCCGCAGGAGCTGACGGGCCTCGTCGCCCTCTCTCCGACCGGCCCCCTCCACATCCACGCGGCCGAACAGGTCAGGGAGGTGGCCGACTGTCTGGCCTGGAGCGGCCAGCCGCCCGTCGCCTGGCTCCTTGATCACCAAGCAGTCGACGCCCGCTGGTGCCTGGTTCACGCCACCCATCTGACGACGGACGAAATCTCGCGCCTAGCGACGAGCGGCGCCGTCGCCGGGCTCTGCCCGATCACCGAAGCCAACCTCGGGGACGGCGTCTTTCCAGCAGATCGATATCTGGCCCTCGGCGGCGCTTTTGGGCTTGGGACCGATTCCAATGTCCTGATCGATCCGGCCCAGGAACTGCGCGCGCTCGAGTACGGTCAGCGCCTGTCGCGACTGGCACGCAACGTCCTTGCGTCTCCCGACCGGCCATCGACCGGCGCGAACCTCTTCCTTGGCGCGCTGAAGGGCGGGGCCCGGGCCCTCGGCCAGCAGACCTTCGGCCTGACTGTAGGGGCGAGCGCCGACATCGTCTGCCTGAACCGGCATCATCCCTCTCTGTACGCACGATCGGGCGACACGCTCCTGGACGCCTGGATATTCGCCGGGACGCCCGGCATCGTGACCACCGTCTGGCGCCGGGGCCAGAAAATGGTCCGTCACGGCCGGCATTGCGACGCCGAGCCGATAGCCGATCGCTATCGCCGGACGATCGAGAAGCTTATCGCACTATGACCGGACCCGGACTTTCGGCGCCGCCGATCCTGCATCGCCGCATCCGCGCCGATCTCGAGGCCGAGATTCGCTCAGGCGCCTGGCCGACCGGTTTCCGCATTCCCACCGAGCGGGACCTGATGGCCAGATACGGCTGCGCACGGATGACGGTGAGCCGGGCGATGGCTTCGCTGGCGCAGGCAGGTCTGGTGGAGCGCCGCAAGAAAGCCGGCTCCTTCGTCGCCCGCCCGCCGATTCGGGCCGCGGTCCTCGAGATCCCGGACATTCCCGCCGTGATCCGGGCGCGCGGCGAAGCCTACAGGTTCCAGCGCCTGAGCCGGCGCCTGGAGGCGGCCGGCGCCTTTGCGGTCGACGAGACCGGCGCGGAGAGCACGCCCCCGGTGCTCGCGGTCAGGGGCTTGCATTTCGCCTCGGACGTTCCCTTCGCCCTCGAACGCCGCGTCATCAACCTTGAGGCGGCGCCGCAGGCGGCCGACCTCGCCTTCGACTCCGAGCCGCCGGGGACATGGCTGCTGAGGAATGTCCCCTGGACGAGGGCGCGGCACCGGATCACCGCGATCAACGCCGACGCCGCCACGGCCCGCCGCCTGGGCGTGCGCCGCGATTTCGCCTGCCTCGCCCTCGAGCGGTGGACCTGGGGCGCCGCATGGTGGATCACCTTCGCGCGCCAGATCTTCCCGGCGGATCGATACGACCTGGTCGCCTCCTTCGGCCCCTGAGGGAAACCGCCTCGATCAGCCTATCTTCGCCAGGACCTCGGTGATGGTCTGGGCGATCCGGTCGATCTGATCCCGCTCGATGATAAGCGGCGGCGAGAGGGCGATGATGTCGCCGGTGACACGGATGAGGACGCCCTTGTCGAAGGCCGCCTCGAAGGCCTCCATCGCCCGCGCCGCCGGGGCTCCGGGCCGGGGTTCGAGCTCGATCCCGGCGACGAGGCCAATGGTGCGGACGTCGATCACGTAAGGGGCGTCCTTCAGGGCGTGCATGGCGTCCCGCCAATAGCCGGCGAGGTCAGCGGCGCGCTCGAACAGGCGCTCGTCGCGATAGAGATCGAGGGCCGCGACGGCGGCGGCGCAGGCCAGCGGGTGGCCCGAATAGGTGTAGCCGTGAAAGAGCTCGATCGGATGCTCCGCCCCCTCCATCAGGGTGTCGTGGATCTTCCGGCTTGCGGCCACCGCGCCCATCGGCACCGCCGCGTTGGTGAGGCCCTTGGCCATGGTGATCATGTCGGGCCTGACGCCGAACCGCTCGGCCGCGAAGGCCGCGCCCAGGCGGCCAAAGCCGGTGATGACCTCGTCGAAGATCAGCAGGATGTCATGCTTGTCGCAGATGGCGCGAAGGCGTTGCAGATAGCCGACCGGCGGGATCAGCACCCCGGCCGAGCCGGCGACCGGCTCGACGATCACCGCGGCTATGGTCGAGGCGTCGTGCAGGGCGACGATGCGCTCCAGAGCGTCGGCGAGTTCGGCCCCGTGCTCGGGTTCGCCCTTGGAGAAGGCGTTGCGGGCGATGTCGTGGGTGTGGGGCAGGTGGTCGACGCCGCTGAGCAAGGCGCCGAACTGCGCCCGGTTCCTCACCATGCCCCCCACCGAGATGCCGCCGAAGCCTACCCCGTGGTAACCGCGCTCGCGGCCGATGAGCCGGGTGCGGCCGCCCTTGCCGCGCGCCTTCTGATAGGCCAGCGCGATCTTCAGGGCCGTATCCACCGCTTCGGAGCCGGAGTTGGTGTAGAAAATTCGGTCGAGCCCTTTGGGCGTCAGTTCGGCGATGCGCCCAGCCAGTTCGAAGGCCAGCGGATGACTGATGTTGAACGAAGGGGCGTAGTCTAGTTCTCCCGCCTGGCGACGGATGGCCTCGACGATCGTCGGCCGGGAGTGCCCGGCGTTGACGCACCAGAGCCCCGCCACCGCATCCAGGACCGGCCGCCGATCGGGCGTGAAGTAGTACATGCCTTCGGCGGCGGCGAGGGTGCGGGGGTCGGCTTTGAATCGCCGATTGGGCGTGAACGGCATCCAATAGGCGTCGAGGTCGGCGGGATGGTTGCGGACGTCGTTCATCAGGCTCTCCGGGATGATGGGCGCGATTTGCCGCCTGGCCGTCGCTGGCGTCCGACAAGGGGCGTGCGGGCCTTAGTAGCGCACGGTGGCCGAAATGCCGACCGTCCGCGGCCGGAAAGTGGTCGCCTCGAAAAGGGTCGTGAACTGGTCCTGGTGGTTGAGGTCCAGCTGTGGATGCGAATTGAGCAGGTTGTTGATGAAAAGCTCGACCTCCCATTTGGGGAAGGTGACCCCGGCCCTGGCCGAGAGCTGATTGGTCGCGGGATCGGGAACCAGGCCTGAATCAAAAAAGGTGGTGCGGGGATCCTCGCCGGGGATCGGAACGGTCCTGTGGCTGGCAAACTCGTCATCGGCGCGGACGAAGGCGTCCTGCTCGAAGAGGGGGAAGTTGTACTGCGCTCCCAAGGTGACGGTCCACGGGACGGCGCCCAGCGAGTCTCCCTTTATCGCCAGGACGTCACCATTCGCCGCAATGGCGGTCTTGGAGAACGTCGCGTCGGTGTATCCGACCGTCATTTCCAGCTCGACGGCGTGACTGACCCGGAACTCGGCCTGAAGATCGAAACCCTTGCTGGTCGCGTCGCCGACATTGGCGGTGTACTGAATACCGCAGGTGGGCACATAGATGTTCTGCTGGATGTTGCTCCATTGGATGTAGTAGGCGCTGGCCGATACATAGAGGCGACGGTCCAGGAACCTATCCTTCGATCCGATCTCGTAGCTCAGCACCGAATCGGAGTTGTAAGAATCCGGAAACGTCCCGCCACAGGCCGCGACCGGCAGGGGCGGCGTCGCGCCGCCGATCCGATAGCCTTTGGCGACCGTGGCGTAGACGAGATCGTCGCTCGTCGCCTGGTAGGAGAGGCTGACCTTCGGGGTCAGGGGCCGCTCGTCCTTGGATCCGGAGGCCGTGGCCGGGACGCCGCCGTCGTCCAGCAGATCCTGCGGCCCGTCGTTGAAATTGGTGAAATCGAAGTGGGTCCAGGCGTAGCGGAGGCCGCCCTCGAGTTTCAGCTGATCGGTGATGGAGAAGGTCGCGTCGGCGAACAGAGCCAGCTGGCGGTCGTGGCCCCTGGTGCTGTTGATGTAGTCGTCGTCGCCGGGCAGCAGATTCTCGCCCCAGGCCTCGAGCGTCGTCTCGTCCCAGAGGATCTCGCTCAGCTGGTTCAACTCCGGATCTCGGATCTCCTCGGTGCTGCGTTGGCTATCCTGGCCGTAGAACATGCCGGCGGTCCAGTTGAGGCGCGCATCGGGGTTGGCCGACTGAATGCGGACTTCCTGGGTGAAGTTCACCTGGGTGTTGGTGATGAGATTGTAGGCGAGATAGTTGGGCAGCCCCGGCACGTTCGGGCCGGTAGGGGTCAGCAGAGGATAGAGCGCCTGGCAGTTGTTGGTGCACGGATTGCCCTGCGGATCGACGCCATTGGCGATGATCTGCTGAAAATAGGAGAGGTTGTAGAGCGTCCCGCTGTAGCCGTTCACCCTTTCCAGCCGGTCGTAGTAGGAAGTATTCGAGATTATCCGCACGGCGGGCAGGTCGTACTCGACCTTCAGGGTCGCCAGGTAGAACCGGTCCGGATCGGCCATCCGGTCGGGCGTGCCGCTCAGAAACTGGTCGGCGGAAGGATTGGAGATCGAGACCCAGTAGTCGTCGTAGTTGTGTTGATCGCGCTTCTGGTAGTCGATCCCAGGCGTGATCGTCAGGTTTTCGATCGGCGTCCAGGCCAGCGCGGCGCGAAGGACGTAGGTGTCGACACGGTTGGCGTCGCCGTCGGTCACCCCCAGGGTCTGGTAGTCTACGCGGTCGACCCAGCCACCGTCGCGCCTCAACCAGGCGCTGACCCGAAAGCCGAGCTTGTCGCCGACGATCGGTCCGCCCGCGGCCACGCCGACCTCGGCGCTGGGCGCTCCGTCCTGGGTGTATGCCAGTTCGGAATGCATATAGGCGCTATAGGTGGTGAGGCTCGGCTGCGGCGTGATGTAGCGCACCGTGCCGCCCTCGGAGCCCGCGCCGAAGAGGGTTCCCTGAGGTCCGCGGAGCACCTCGACGCGGTCGAGATCGAAGACCGTTGGCAGGGTGTTGTTGGAATTGAATCCCAGGTTTCGGACCTGCACCGGCGTGTCGTCGATATAGATTCCAGTGGTGCCCGAGCCGGCGGTCGATTCGATTCCGCGGATGGCGATGTCGTGGGAATCGGGGTCGAAAGTGATCCCGGGCGTGAACTTGGCGACGTCGGCGAAGGACTTGATCCCCTGGACGTCCATCTTGGCGGCGGTGAAGGCGGTGACGCTTTCGGCGACCTTATTCAGGGTCTGCTCCTGGCGTGTCGCAGTGACGACTATCTCGCCGACGCTGGTGGCTGCGGCCTGCGGCGGCGTCTGGGAGGAGTTGTCGGCCGCCGCGGCCACGCCCGCCCACAGCGCCGGAACCAATGCCGCCGACAAGAGGAGCGCGCGCCGCGGTGAAGGATATCTGACCATGGGAAAGCCGCCCCCTCGAGCTGGCCCGGAGTGTTCCTACCGCCTCGGGGGGCCGTCAAGTCAACAGGCTCACAACGGCGCGACCAATCGGCGGCGTCGCGGCTGGCGCCCCCGTTGCAGGCAGGCTATGGTGAAGGTTCTCTCAGGCTGATGCAGGAACGCCTCGGCGACACCTCGGGTAGGGAGGGCCGCCCGCGCATGTCGAAAAAGAAAAAGCTCGCGGCGCTGATTCAGACGCCGGTCACTAATCTGGCCGAAGCCCGGGCCTGGGCGGCGGCCCGCGAAATCACCGAGATCGAGTGCCTGGTCCCCGACCTCGCCGGCGTCGCCCGAGGCAAGATCATGCCGGCGTCGAAATTCTTCGACGATCCGGTGATGGCGCTGCCTTCGTCGATCTTCATGCAGACCATTTCCGGGGAATACCCGGAGGAGTCCGGGGACTTTCGCTACGATCCCTCAGACGGCGATATCGAGCTGAGACCTGATTTCTCGACCCTGGGCGCGGTGCCCTGGGCCCACGATCCCACGGCCCAAGTCATTCACGACGCCCATTTCCACGACGGCAGGGCGGTGGAGATCGCTCCAAGGCAGGTTCTGAAACGGGTGATCGGACTCTACCACGACGAGGGGTGGAAGCCGGTGGTCGCCCCGGAGATCGAGTTCTACCTCGTCAAGCGCAACACCGATCCAGACTACCCCCTCGAGCCGCCCATCGGACGGTCCGGCCGGCCCGAGGCCGGACGCAGATCCTACTCCATCTCGGCGGTCAACGAATTCGACGCGGTCTTCGAGGACATCTACGCCTTCGCCGAGGCCCAGCAGCTGGAAGTGGACACCCTCATTCACGAAGAGGGCGCCGCCCAGATGGAGATAAATCTGCGGCACGGCGATCCTCTGCTTCTCGCCGATCAGGTCTTTCTGTTGAAGAGGACGATCCGCGAGGCGGCGCTGCTGCACGACATCTACGCCACCTTCATGGCCAAGCCGATCGCCCACGAGCCCGGATCGGCGATGCATATTCACCAATCGGTGCTATCGGCCAAGACCGGGGACAACATCTTCACCAATGCCCAGGGCAAGCCGACGGAGGCCTTCTTCCACTTCATCGGCGGCCAGCAGCGCTTCGTGCCGGCGGTTACCTGCATGCTTGCGCCGTACGTCAATTCCTATCGGCGGCTGGTCAAGAGCGCCTCGGCGCCGGTGAACGTGCAGTGGGGCTACGACAACCGCACGACAGGGCTTCGGGTCCCGCCCTCTTCGCCCGCCAACCGCCGGGTCGAGAACCGCGTTCCATCCTCGGACGCCAACCCCTATCTCGCCACCGCCGCGTCGCTGGCCTGCGGCTGGCTTGGCATGACGCGCCGCCTGACCCCCAGCGAGCCGGTGTCGGGAATCGCCGATTTCGACGAGTTCGACCTGCCGGTCGGACTGCTGGAAGCCGTCGGCCTCTTCGAAGAGACCGAGGAGCTGGCCGAAACCTTCGGCCGCACCTTCCTCACCACGTTCGCGGCGGTGAAGCGCGCCGAGTTCGGGACATTCATGCGCGTCATCAGCCCCTGGGAGCGCGAGTTCCTGCTACTGAACGTGTAGACAAGCTAGACCGCGTTCAGTTCTCCGACGGCCCGGAACGCCTGGTCGATAGCGCTGTCGGTATAGGCGGCCCGGCCGGCGTCCGAATTGGCGATGGCGATCCGCCCAAACCGCGCCCTGGCGATGACGTTGGGCTGCTCGTCGGCCGGCAGGTCGGGCTGGAAGAGCGGATTGTACTCCGGGGCGTAGCCATGCGGCCACCGGTTGACGGTGATAGCGGTGATGTCGCGCGCCGGATCGAAGTCTCCGCCGCTGAGCGTGCGGCCGAGCTGGTCGCGGATGTTGTGTTCGAAAGTTTCG
>Ga0302326_10006006_pt1 | contig 27436 bp, 21 predicted proteins | sample Palsa_T0_3_FD_202264 | JGI IMG/M metagenome (GOLD analysis project Ga0302326, IMG submission 202264) | Peat permafrost microbial communities from Stordalen Mire near Abisko, Sweden - Palsa_T0_3 | ecosystem: Environmental > Terrestrial > Soil > Palsa > Peat permafrost | place: Sweden: Abisko... | reverse complement strand
CCGCAACCAGGCGCTGGGCGACGCTTTCGGCCGTCTTGCGGCTGGCGCAATAAATGATCCCGCTTTCACCGGGTCGGCCGCGGAGAAAGGCCAGCGCCTGGTCGTAGGGCTGCGCCCGGGGAATGACCCGGTAGGTCAGATTGGGACGATTGAAGCTGGCCGTGTAGCAACGGGGTTCGCGAAGATGCAGCCGCTCGATGATGTCCTTGCGCACCCGCTCCGTGGCCGTGGCGGTGAGCGCCATCACCGGCACCTCTGGCAACGCCTCCCGCAACGCCGCAAGCTGGCGGTATTCGGGCCGGAAATCATGGCCCCATTCACTGATGCAGTGCGCCTCGTCGATGGCCAATTGGGCCACCTTCCACGCCTTCAGGTTGTCGACGAAACCCGGGAGCATCAGCCTTTCGGGCGCGGCGTAGAGCAGGCGGACTTCCCCACGGTGCAGGCTGCGAAAACGGGCCCGGCCTTCCGCGCTGTCCAGAGTGGAGTTCAGAAACGTGGCCGGGACTCCCGTGGCGGTGAGCGCGTCCACCTGATCCTTCATCAGGGCGATGAGAGGGGAGACGACCACGGTGAGACCCTCCCGGAGCAGGGCCGGCAATTGAAAGCAGAGCGATTTTCCCCCTCCCGTGGGTAGCAAGGCGAAGACATCCCGGCCCGCCAGGGCATCGGTGATGATCTCCTCCTGCAGCGGGCGAAACGAATCGTACCCGAAGGTTTGCTTGAGCGTGGCGAGCAGCGAGCGGTTGGGCATCAGCAGGCGTATTTCACGCCACCGTCGGCACCAGCGCAAGTGCCGCCGATGGAATACCGCTCTTTTCCCGCTCTCTGAAGGGCTTCTACCGAGAAGGGGTTTGCATTCTTCGTGGCCCTCCGGGTATGAACCCAGTGGAAACCCCTGAGCGGGATGGGGACTTTCCTGACCGGGAAATACCTACTCGCTTTCCGGCCGGTTGTATGCACGATGCTCCACAAGAACCATGAACAAACTGACAATTGCAGCGATCTCTCTGGCAGCCACACTGCTCCTTCCGGCATGCAGTTCTCTTTCCACTGCCGGCGTCCGGATTGGTGATACTCGCGCCGCGCGGATCGCCAAGGACGCGCATATCCCTGGAAAGGGCGTGCCTGGCCAATGCCTGGCGTTTGCGACAGCCCTCCAGGAGAAGCTCCAAGTCGCTGGCATCCCTTCACAGGTCATCGTTTATGGTTACGAGGCCTCACCCGTGCCTCAGACGGGAGCGACCCAATCCGTGGGTGGCCGGCCCGGCGACTGCGCCTCGCACGCCGTGGTCGCCTACGAGGACGGCGGCCGGACTTACATCATGGACAACCAATCCTGGACCCCACAGTGGGTCCGCGGCGGTGCGCCCATTCAGATGGCGCAACTATTCAGTGGGATCAATGCCGACGTGAAAGTGGCGCGAGTGGTGCGCGATTCGGGCCTCCAGTTGATGCCCTCGGAAATCACTCCGACGATGCGTCTTGCCGCGGACTGAACCGGGCCGGGCGACAGGAGGAGCAGCGGGCTCCAGCCGCTGATTCAAATCAGCATCGCGGCAGGGTTGCCGCTGTCAGTTTCAACCGCACCGCTAGAAGGTCTTGTAGTGCACGCTCAGGGTGCGGTAGCTCTGCGTGGTATTGGCGGCGGCGAAATAGACGAGTTCGATGGCCGTATTGTTTTGGTTCCACTTATAACCGATGAGCTTCTCCGTGACGTCGCTTTCGGGCGCTTGATCGGTTCGCCGGGCCACGAGTTGACCGTCCCCATATTTCTGTTCCAGGCGCTTTTTCACGTCGTTCATCAGGGAGGTGTAGCGATTGTCGTCCCAACCTTCCTGCTGATACTGCAGTTCCACTTCGATCAATTCGCCCCGGTGAAAGTAGAAGACCGTGCGTCTGAGTCCGGTCTGCAACAGGCCCTCGACGTCCCACGCTTCCTTGCCATCGACGAGGTGGCGATCCACGATGGTCGCCTTCGCCCCACTCAGGAGCCGTTCCAAACGTTCCGAGCTTTCGCCCCAGTGCAGTCCAAATGGCGGATTGATGTCCTCGGCGCGGGCCGCGCAGGCCGCGGCCACAAGAAGCACGGCAAACGTCTGGACGAGGCATTTCAACATGATAGCCGACGAAAATAGTCGCGGATCGGCGCTCGCGCCAGTGTAATGTACGGCTTTGACGCCGGCTTAGTTCTTCTTCGCGGTGCTCGCGATGTAGACCTCGCGAAGCTGCTTGAAATCGACCTCCACCGGCGAATGCGTCATTAGGTCGCACCCCCGGTTGTTCTTCGGGAAAGCGATCACTTCCCGGATCGATTCCGCCCCGACGGCCAGCATGACCAGGCGGTCGAGACCGAGCGCAATACCGCCGTGCGGAGGGGCTCCGAAGCTGAACGCGCGCAGCAGATGGCCGAACTTCACTTGTTGGTCCTCCGGGCCGATGCCCAGCACCTCGAACATCTTCGCCTGGAGGTCCTTCTCGTGGATTCGAATCGAGCCGCCGCCCAGTTCGACCCCATTGAGCACGACGTCATAGGCCACGGCGCGCACTTTGCCGTATTCGCCGGCGTCCATGGCGGGAAGATCCTCCGCCTTGGGCCGCGTGAACGGATGATGCACGGCCACCCAATGGTTGTCCTCGGGCGAGAACGCCAACAGCGGGAAGTCCACCACCCACAGGAAATTGAGTTCCTCGAGCTTCGCCGCGGGCAGGCCGAGGATCTCGGCGCAGCGCAGCCGGACGCGGCCGAGGACTTCGGCGACGGGTTCGAGCTGGAGGCCGGCTCCAAAGAAAAGCACGTCGCCCTCGGCAAACCCCATGCGTCCGCCCAGCGCGGCCCTTTCGGTTTCGCTGAAAAACTTCACAATAGGCGATTCCCATTCGCCGCCCGCACTCCACTTGATGTAGGCGAGACCCTTGGCGCCAAACTCGGTTTTGACCCATTCCTCCCACTTCTTGAGCTGTTCCTTGCTCAGGAGCGCGGCCGCACCCTTCGCATTTAGCGCTTTAATCACCCCGCCGCCATCGACGACCGAACGGAAGACCTTGAACTGCGACTCGCGGAAAATGTCGGCGAGGTCGACGAGTTCGAGGCCGAAGCGCAGGTCGGGTTTGTCAGAGCCAAAGCGGTTCAGGGCATCGGCATAAGTCATCCGCGGGAAGGGCGTGGGAATGTCCACCCCGCGTGCTTCCTTGAAAATCCGCGCGAGCAGGCCTTCGATGAGTGTCTGGATTTCCACATCGGTAATGAACGACGCCTCGACATCGATCTGGGTGAATTCCGGCTGCCGGTCGGCGCGCAGGTCTTCATCGCGAAAACAGCGCGCAATCTGGAAATACTTCTCGAGGCCGGCGACCTGGAGCAATTGCTTGTACTGCTGCGGCGCCTGCGGCAGCGCGTAGAAGGCGCCTGGGTTGAGCCGCGACGGCACGAGAAAGTCCCGCGCGCCTTCGGGGGTCGGATTGGACAGCACGGGGGTCTCGATTTCGAGGAAACCAGCCGCATCGAGATAGTCGCGCGTCGCTTTCACGATCCGATGCCGCAGTCGCAGGTTGCGCTGCATCTGTTCGGTGCGCAGGTCGAGATAGCGGTACTCCAGGCGCAGGTCCTCGTTGACCTTTGGATCGTCGAGCGGAAATGGCGGGACATCGGCTTTGTTGAGCACCGTCAGCCCACTGGCGATGATTTCGATCTCCCCGGTGGCAAGTTTGGCGTTTTCCGTGCCCGGTAGCCGGCGCGCCACTCTGCCAGTGATCTGGATGACGTCTTCACTGCGCAATTTGTGCGCGAGCGCGGCCGTCTCGGCGTTTTCCTCGGAGCGAAAAACCACCTGCGTCAGGCCTTCGCGGTCGCGAAGATCGATAAAGATTACGCCGCCTTGGTCGCGATTGGAATTCACCCATCCGGCGAGCGTGACGGATTGGCCGATCTCGGCCGGGCGAAGTTGTTCACAGGAATGAGTGCGATACATGGCAGGGGCGCGGAATGTAGCCGGATTCACGCGGAGGTGGAGAAGAATTTACGGGGAAGAATGCCCTTGCCTCAGACTTGACCTGCGGGCAACTCCGCGTGACCGTCGACCCTGTGTTCAAATTCGTGAAACTCCGCCGCCTGCTTCCCATTGCCCTGTTGCTCCTGCTGCCCGCGCTCAGCCCCGCCGTGCTCAAATCGGAGCAAAAGAACCATCTCCAGGACGCCGAGGACGCGTTGCGCGAGAACAAGGTCGACGACGCGCTGGCCGCTCTGGATGCCGCGATCCAGGATGACCCGGACAATGGCCCCGCGCATTTCTGGCGTGGCCGGCTGCGTGCGGGCAAAGGGGAATTTGACAAAGCCCTGCCCGACTTGAATGCCGCGATCCGCCTGCAGCCCAGCGCCGATGCCTTTGCGCATCGCGGCTACGTCTTCCAAAAGCAGCGTCAACTCGACGATGCGCTGAGCGATTTCAACCAGTCGCTGCGGCTGGACTCGAACAACTACCTGGCGCTTTTTCTGCGGGGGCTGCTCCTGGGCGACCTCGGCGATTACAAAGCGGCGATCGGCGACCTCGACGCCGCCATCACCCAGCAGCCGGAGAACCGGGAAGCGCTCCAGGCGCGGGGCCAGGTCCATGTGATGCGCGCCCAGAAGGAGGACGCCATGCGAAAAGACGAGCTAGAGGACGCCCTCAAGGATTTCGAGCACTCCATCCAGCTCGATCCGAAAGATCCCAACGGCCACACCGGTCGCGGAGGCGTGAACTTTTTGAAGGGCGACTTCAAGGAAGCCGTCGAGGACTACACCCAGGCCGTGGAACTGATGCCGAACGATCCGCAGCCTTTGGCCCAGCGGGGCTATGCCTACGCCGGAATGCAGGACTTCGACAAAGCCATGGCCGATTTCAACGCCGCCCTCAAGCTCAACGGCAAGGACATCCCGTCGCTCCTCGGCCGCGCGGAGATTCACCGCAGCAAGAAGGAATGGGGCGATGCACTCAACGATTATACCGTCGTCCTCGCGGTCGTTCCGGGCGATTTTCGCGCTCTGCTCGGCCAGGCCTCGGCGCTCTATGGCTCCGGGGAACTGGAAAGGGCACTCGGTGTTTATGGCGATCTCATGCAGAAGTTCCCGACCGAGGCGCAGCCGTTCAACGATTGCGCGTGGCTCCTGGCCACCGGTATCAAGGACAGCGTGCGCAATGGCCAGCGCGCCGTGGAACTCGCCAGCCAGGCCTGCCAGTTGACCAATTACCAGAACGCCGGCTATCTCGACACGCTGGCTGCGGCCTTCGCCGAAAAGGGCGAATTTGATAACGCGCGCAAGTGGCAGGAAGCCGCGGTGAAAGCCGCCGGCGAAGAACCGCCGGACGTGCAAGCCGACATCAAGTCCCGCGTTGACCTCTACCAACAGAACAAGCCCTACCGCGAAGTTTTGAAATAACGGGTCCAAGGGTGGGGTCCCGCGCCGCGGCTATTTGGGTAGGGCGCTTTGGCCCCAATGCGCCGCGAGCGGGCGGCGTCGCGTTCAAATCTTTGCCGCGAACGCCCCAAACCAGTCCTCCGCTGCCAGTCCCTACGCCATTACCGGCCTAACGATATTCCCGGCGATATTCGTCAGGCGAACGTCGAGGCCTTGAAACTTGGTCGAGAGGCGCCGGTGGTCAATGCCGAGCAGGGCCAGCATGGTGGCGTGCAGATCGTGCACACTGACGACGTTCTCCACCGCCCGGTAGCCAAGTTCGTCGGTCGCCCCATAGGTCATGCCGCCTTTGACGCCACCGCCGGCCATGAAAACGCTGAAGCCCAGGATGTGGTGATCGCGTCCGGTGCCCTGGCCCATCGGGGTGCGGCCAAATTCGCCGCCCCAAAGGATCAAGGTATCTTCCAGCATCCCGCGCTGCTTGAGGTCCTTGATCAGAGCCGCCGTGGCCTTGTCGACGTCTTCGGCGCCCCACTTCATGCCATTTTCGAGTTCGCCGTGGTGGTCCCACGCGCGATGGTAGAGCTGGATCATCCGCACGCCACGTTCGGCCAGGCGGCGGGCGAGCAAACAATTGGAGGCGAAACTGCCGTCGCCGCCGCGTTTGACTCCGTAGAGGTCCAGCATTTCCTGCGGTTCGTTCTTGAAATCGAGCAGTTCGGGGACGCTGGTCTGCATCTTGAACGCCAGCTCGTACTGCGCGATGCGCGTGGTGATCTCCGGATCGTGTTGCTCGTCGTTGAGAAAGCCATTCAAGCGTTCAATCTCCTCGATGACCTGCCGCTGGGTGCTTTGGCACACGCCCTCGGGATTGCCGATATAATGGACGGCGTCGCCGCGCGATTGAAACTGGATGCCTTGGAAGCGGCTGGGCAGCACTCCGCTCGACCACTGCCGCGCCGAAACCGGCTGGAGCCCGGTTCGGCCCGCCGACATCAAGACAATGAATCCCGGCAAGTCCTGCGTCTCGGCGCCGAGCCCATAGAGGAGCCAGGAGCCCATGCTCGGCCGGCCTTTGATGATCGACCCGGTATTCATGAAGGCGTGCGCGGTGTCGTGATTGATCTGCTCGGTTTGCATCGAGCGGATCACGCAGATGTCATCGGCCACGCTGGCGATGTGCGGAAACAAGTCGCTGATCTCAATGTCTCCCTGGCCGTGCCGCTGGAAGTTGGTGATCGAGCCGCGCGCCTTGAGGACGGCGTTCTGCAATTGCGCGAGTTGCTGGCCCTTGGTGAACGACTCCGGGAACGGCTGGCCATCGAGTTTCTTCAACTCCGGCTTCCAGTCGAAAGTCTCAAATTGCGACGGCCCGCCCGCCATGCAGAGGAAAATCACTCGTTTGGCTTTGATGGGAAAATTCGCCTCCTGCAATGCGCCATGCCAGCCGTCCGGGCGGTGGGTCGCGGTCGTGATCCCGAAGGCGTTGTTTTGCATTAGAGCCAGGGCCAGCCCTCCGAGGCCGTAGGCGCTCTGGGTAATGAAGGTGCGGCGATTGACGCTCCGCGCGTGCTCAATGGGATCGAACGGGTTCATATCAATAGCGGGTAATGGCTTCCTGGGAGTTGAGGAGAACACGGCAAAGGCTGGTCCAGGCCGCCTCCTCGGGGAGATCGCCACGATTGGGCGGGGCAAATCCGATCTTGAGCAATTTGCCGGCGTCGTCGGCATGCTCGCGATAGTAGTCGCGCTGCACGGCCAGAAACTGCTGGAGCGATTCCTTCTCCCTCTCCTCGGGCGCTCGTGCGACCGCCATCTGGAAAGCCTTGTCAATCCGGGCGCCGTCGTCCAGCGCCGTGTCCTCGAGCAGACGGCCCGCAAAGAGCCGTGCCGCCTCGACAAAGGAGGGATCGTTGAGCAGGGTCAGCGCCTGCTGCGGGGTGTTGCTGACCACGCGCACCGCGGCGCATTCGTCGCGGGCGGGCGCGTCGAAATTGGCGAGCATCGGGTGCAGGAACGTGCGCTGCCAGTGCATGTACACGCCCCGCCGCCACTGGTCGGGGCCGGTGCTCGCCGCGTAATCGCGAGTTGGGAATTGCAGGGCGTCGTAGTAGCCGGGAGGCTGGTACGGCTCGATGCTCGGACCGCCGATCTCGCTGAGATTCAGCACGCCCGCGATGAAGAGCGCGTTGTCGCGCACAAATTCCGCGTCAAGGCGGCGCGGATTTTGGGAGGCCAGAAGCCGGTTCGCCGGGTCGATCTCGCGCAATTCCGGCCGCGACACGCTGCTCTGCCGATAGGTCGCGCTCGTGACGAAAAGCTTGATCAGGTGTTTGCAGTCCCAGCCACTGTCGCGGAACTCGCTCGCGATCCAGTCCAGCAGTTCGGGGTGCGACGGCGGCTCCCCTTGAGAGCCGAGATCATCCAGCGCCGCGCTCAGGCCGGTGCCGAAGTACTGCTGCCAGAGCCGATTCATGACCGTGCGGGCGGTGATCGGGTTCTCCTTCGAGACGATCCACTTTGCCAGGTCGAGGCGCGTCAGTCGCTTCTCCTCGGTGCTCTCGACGCGGCCGGGAAGGAACGACGGCGTCGCGGGCAGCACGACCGGCCCGCTTTCGTCCTGCCAGTTGCCCCGCGGCAGCACCCGGACCGTGATCGGGTCGTCGGCCTGCGTCACCATCGTCCAGGCAAGACCGTCGTTGGTCTCGCGGAGGGCGGCGGCGAGTTGCTTGTAGCGATCGAAGGCCGCGCTGTCGGCCGCGGCGCTCAAGAGCCAGGTGTCGGCGAGGAGTTCCCGCTGCGCGACCGTGTGGGCGCCGTTGGAAGCTGCCAGCGCGGCGCGCAAAGCGGGAATATCGATTCCGAGCGGGTCGCGCGCGGCAAAGGGCGAGACGGAAACGCGCAGGGGCAGGGGATTGTTCCCGGAAATGGTCAGGATCAGCTTGTCACCTGCAATCAGTTTCACTGGCGGGTCGAGGAACCACGTTGCGCTGGGCGGCTGTTCCGTCTTCTTGCGCGGCAGCTTCCATTCCGTGGCGACGCCGGGCAACTCCGCCCCGTTACCGTAGCGCGGCGACTTGGCGGTGGCCTCGGCAAAATAGGCGCCCAGTTTGTGCGTCTTCCCGTCGGCGGATTTGATGCTCGCGGCGAATTTCAGGTCCTTTCCGAAGGCCTTGGTGATTTCCGCGTCCTCGACCTCGGCCAGCACAGTTTCGATACGGACTGAAGCCACCCGCCCGGCTCCCGCGCGGACCGTGATGCGCAGTTCCTCTTCTTTTTTGAGGGGTTCGTCGAGTTCCACCGTCGGCCCGGCGCCGATGGCCACATCGCGATCCACCTGTGCTTTGCCATCCTTGAAGATGAGTCCACTGACCGCCGGGACGGCCCAACCGGTGGCGTTGTGTTCGAGCCAGGTGTGCGATTCCTTCATCCAACGGCTGAAGCCGGAGCGCAGTTTGGCGTCTTTCTCCACGCGCTCCCGCCACTCTTTCAGGTGAGAATCGAGAGCGGCCTGCGCTTTGTCCCGCCTGGCAATCATGTTGGGGCTTTCGACCTCGATTTCCGGCGGGAAAGGGAAGTCGTTGCTGAAGCCGGCCAGTTCGTTGTTCTTGGTGTAACCGTAATCGGAGTAAACACCCCACTGCTTCACATCGGCGAAAAACGCCTGGAGCTCGTAGAAATCGCGCGTCTTGATCGGGTCAAACTTGTGATCGTGGCATTCGGCGCAGCCGAAGGTGCTGCCAAACCATGCCGCCGCCACCGCGCGGACCCGCTGGGCGCCGTACTTGGCGAGGTATTCTCTGGGCTGTGCGCCGCCCTCGCGCGTCATCATGTTCAGCCGGTTGTAACCAGTGGCCACGAGCTGCTCGGTGGTCGGGTTCGGCAGCAGGTCGCCGGCCAGTTGTTCGATCGTGAATTGATCGAAATGTTTGTTCTGATTGAAGGAGTTGATGACGTAATCGCGATACGGAAAAATCCGCTGATTCTGGTCGCCGTGAAACCCGACGGTGTCGGTGAAGCGGGCGACATCCAGCCACCACACCGCCATGCGTTCGCCATAGTGCGGCGAAGCCAGCAGACGATCGACCTGCTTCTCGTAAGCGTCCGGCGAGTCATCGTGGATGAACTGCGCAACCTCCTCCGGTGTCGGCGGCAGGCCGGTCAGATCCAGCGACAGCCGCCGGAGCAAACGTTCCTTTGGCGCTTCCGGCGACGGCTCAATCTTCTTTTCCGCCAGCCTGGCGCGAACGAATGCGTCGATCGGATTCCCGGTTTCGAGTTTGGCGTCACCGATCAGCGGCACCGCCGGCCGGTAGAGAGGCGCGTACGCCCAATGTGGTTCGTAGACCGCGCCTTCCGCCACCCACCGTTTGATCAATTCCTTTTGCGCCGGAGTGATCTCCTTGTGCGCCTTGGGCGGTGGCATGAGGTCGTCAGGATCGGTCGTGTAAAGACGCTCGATGATTTCACTCTCTTGCGGCTTGCCCGGAACGATGGGGAACACGTCGTTTTCGGTCTTCTTGAGCGCTTCCTCGCGGATATCCAGCCGCAGGCCGGCCTTCCGGGCCTTGGCATCGAAACCGTGGCAGTGAAAGCAGGTGTCGGAAAAAATCGGCCGGATGTCGTGATTGAAGCGCACCCTGTCGGGCTGGTTCTGGGCCCCCGCGGCTCCCGGGACCAGCGTGAGCAAGGCAAAACCAGCGCTGGTGACCGAGGAGAGCAGGGGATTGCGAATCATGGCTGGAAAATGGCTGCTTACATTGGATACGAGCGTCCGTGCCGCGCAAGTGTTAGGATGGACCGTCGTCTTCACGTGATTGCGTAACAAGGAGTCGGCGGGTTCGGCAACGATCAAGACGATGGAATGCCACCTGGGTTGACGCTGCCAAGCGCCGCCCGCATAGTGACACCATGCATTCTGGAGTTCGCGAACGCATTCATGCTTATCTGGCCGAAAAAGGCCTGCGCAAGACCATGCAGCGCGAGGCCATCATCCAGGCTGCCTTTAGCACCACCGAACACTACACGGCGGAGGAATTGCTGCGGATGTCCCGCAGGATCGACCGCTCGGTGTCGCGGGCCACGGTTTACCGCACGCTTCCGCTGCTCGTCGAATGCGGCGTTCTCAAGGAAATGGATTTCGGAAAGGACTACAAATTCTACGATCCGAACTATCTCGACCACCCGCATCACAACCACCTCATTTGCGTCGATTGTAGCCGGATTGTCGAATTCGAGGACCAGCACATCGAGCTTCTCGAAGAATGCATCAGCAAACGTCTCGGTTTCTCGCCCGCCTCCAAAAGCCTGCGCATCGAGGCCAGTTGCGATGAATTCCGCAAGCGCGGCGTCTGCAAAAACCGCAAGGCCAGGCGGGATTAGCCCCCGATTCCTTCAACCCTTACCCGCCATGTGGAAAGGTCGTTTTCAGCAAGAAACTTCCGCGCTGCTCCAGCAGTACAGCGAATCGATCAGCTTTGACTGGCGCCTATGGCGTCACGATATCGCCGGCTCCGTGGCGCATTCCGCGGCGCTGCTCCAGGCCGGGCTGCTCACCGCGGAGGAGCGGGAGAAGATCGTCTCCGGCCTCCGGGAGATCGGCGTGGAAATCGAGGCCGGCAAGTTCCCGTGGAAGCCGGAACTCGAAGACGTCCACATGAACATCGAAGCCGAGCTGACCCGTCGCATCGGCGACGTCGGCGCCAAACTTCACACCGCACGCAGCCGGAATGACCAGGTCGCGCTCGATTTGCGTCTTTTCCTGCGCGACACCTGCGATGCGCTCGACTCGGCGCTGGCGGAGATGCAGCGAGCGCTCGTCGACCTCGGGGCGCGCTACCGCGAAGTCATCATCCCAGGTTACACGCACCTCCAGCGCGCCCAACCGGTCTATTTCGCGCACCACTTGCTCGCCTACGTCGAGATGTTCCAGCGCGACCGCGACCGCCTTCACGACGCGCGCAAGCGCATCAATGTGCTGCCGCTCGGTTCCGGCGCCCTCGCCGGTTCGACCATCGTCCTGGACCGGGAACTGATCGCTCGCGAATTGGGTTTTCCCGCGATCACACAAAACAGCATGGACGCCGTGAGCGACCGCGACTTCGCCGTGGAGCTGCTGGCCGCCCTTGCCCTGGTGGCCGTGCACCTCTCGCGCCTCAGTGAGGACGTCATCCTGTGGGTCTCGAGCGAATTCCAATTCCTGCGGTTGAGCGACGCTTTTACCACCGGCAGTTCGCTCATGCCGCAAAAGAAGAACCCGGATGTCGCCGAACTCACGCGGGGCAAATCCGGACGCGTCATCGGCCATCTGGTCTCGCTGCTCACCACGCTCAAGGGCCTGCCCATGACCTACAACCGCGACATGCAGGAGGACAAAGAGCCGCTCTTCGACAGCATTGATACCATCGGCGCGGCGCTGGCCGTCTTTGCCGCCATGCTCCGCGAAGCGCAGGCCAATCCCGCCGCCTGCGCCGCCGCCGTGGCCGATCCGATGCTGCTCGCCACTGATCTCGCCGACTATCTCGTGAACCACGGCATTCCCTTTCGCAAGGCGCATGAGATCGTGGGGCGCGCCGTGGCCCTTTGCGGAGAGAAAAAGTGCGAACTCACCGAACTCACCCTCGCCGATTATCAGTCCCTCTCACCGGCCTTCGCGAAGGATGTTTTCGACACGCTGCGCGTCGAGAAATCCATGGAAGCGCGGCGCGCCATCGGCGCCCCGAGCCCGCAAAACGTGGCCGCCCAGCTCGCCCGCTGGCAGGTGGCGCTCGGATGAGATCTACCGCAGCACCTGCCCGAAGCTGATATCGTGCTCGTCCGGGTCCTGGATGCCGAACTCGCGAATGCCGTAAGGCTGCGTGCACGGCCCGTAATCCATCTTCGCCCCCTTCGCCTTCATCTCCGCGTAGAGCGCGTCGGCGTCATCGACCCAAAAGTAGGCGTTGGGTGTTTTATCCTGAATCTTCCAGAACGGCACGATCTTGTCCCCGTCTGCCTGCGCGAGCATTAAGTAGAAATCTCCCCATTCGAGGATGCAAAAGGTCGGTGGTTCCCCGATGAGATTCGCGCGCTGAAAGCCCACGTGCTCCTGAAAGTACTTGGCGGAAGCGGCCACGTTGCGGACGAGGAGAACCGGCGCGCTGGCGGTGATTTTGGGCATGCGTTTCGGACTGATCTTTCCTTGATGGATGGTGGATGCCAATCTTTCATTTTGCACCCTCGTCCTCTGAATTCGATGTCCCAAAATCCCTCCTGCTCGTGAGAGACGCTTTCCGCTACGCGGCATCCTTGCTCGCCTTTATTGGTGTTTGCTTTGTCCTGAGCTGGCTCTCCGTTTATGCGTTTTGGTTCGCCGCGTATGGCTTCCATTCCGTACCTGCGGTCAGGTCCTGCGAATCCGTCGCCTCGATCGTTCTTCTTCCAGTCCGCATCGTCTTCTGGCTGTTTGGCGATTTCTTCGACCAGACCGCCCCGCTGACCGACCCAATGTCGTACGCCGCCCTCAACGCCGTGCTCCTCGGATCGCTGCTCTATTCCTGCTGCCGAAGATTTCTGTTCGGCAAAAACTCCAGCAGCCCGAGCGGAGCGGCATAGTGGCGGGAAGGCGTGGTTTTCTCCCGCAGGCCCGGGACCCGTGGCGCAATGGGGCAATTGCGGCGAAGCCGTCTAGTCCTTCACCGTCCCCCACCGCCGGTGCAAAAACCGCTCCCACGGCGAAAAGAGGATCTTATCCGCGAGCAAGCCGATGACCACGATGACCAGCATGATCCCAAGCACCTGGTCCATGTCATTTAACTCGCGCCCGTAGTGCAGCAGATGGCCAAGCCCAAACCCGGTCAGAATCGTCACATAGATCTCCGCCGCCATCAATGAGCGCCAGGCGAACGCCCAGCCCTGCTTGATGCCGCTGACGATAAACGGCAGCGACGCCGGAACAATGACCTTGACCCATGTGTGCAGCCCGCGCGAACCCATCGTGCGTGCCGCGCGCGCGTAAATCGGCGGCACGTTGCGCACGCCACTATCGGTCGAGATTTGCACCGACCAGAGCGTGCCCATGATCACCACGAATTCCATCGCCGCCTCGGTTTGCCCAAACCACAGCAGCGCCATCGGCACCCAGCACACACTGGGGAGAGTCTGCAGCCCGAGGCCAATCAGCCCGATGGTGTCGCCCGCCCATTTGAAACGCGCCGTGATCAGGCCGAGCGGCACGCCGAGAATCACCCCCGCCAGATACCCCAGCATGAGGCGTTTCATCGTCACTTCCGTGGCCTCCAGGAGGGTCCGGTCCTCGACCGCACCGACGAGATAATTCCAGACCGAGACCGGGGACGGCGCCAGCACCGGCGACCAGCGATGAAAGGCCGGCCACCAGAGGTGAGCCTGGGCAAAAGCATCCCAGCCCGGGTGCTCGTGCACCATAAACCCCTGCGCCAAGTACCAGAGCACGATGAGCAGCGCAAAAAAGACGACCGCGGTGAAGAAACGTCTCACGATTTTATTCAGCGGCCGGCTCGCTCCCCTGATGGGATTTGAGCGCCTTGGTGATCCGCGTGGCGTACTGCGCGAGGTCCGGGCTGTTGATATCGCGCGGCCGCGGCAGATCGATCTTGAACTCCTCGCGAACGCGTCCCGGATGCGGCGAGAAAAGCACCACGCGATCCCCGAGGCACGCGGCCTCGCGCACGTTGTGGGTCACGAAGACGATCGTCTTTTTGCGCGCCGCCCAGATCGCCTGCAAGTCGCCATAGAGCTGCTCGCGCGTCATCGCATCCAGTGCGGCGAAGGGCTCGTCCATGAGCAGCACCCGCGGATTGGGCGCGAGCGAGCGGGCCAGCGCCACCCGCTGCCGCATGCCGCCGGAAAGTTCGTGAATGTTGGAATGCGCGTAGCGTTCAAGGCCGACTAGTTTGATATAGAATTGCGCCACCTCCAGGCGTTCCTTGTTATTCAGGTTTGGTTTGAGCTTTAAGCCGAAAAGCACGTTGCCAATGGCGCTGAGCCAGGGAAACAACGCCGGCTCCTGAAACATCACCATGCGATCGCGCCCCGGCTCGGTGATTTCGCGCCCGTCGGACATGATCTTCCCCTGGTCGGGAGAATCCAGCCCCGCGATCATGCTCAGCAGCGTCGATTTCCCGCAGCCGCTGGGACCGACCAGGCAGACAAACTCGCACTCGTCCACGCTCAGGCTGACGTTGTCCAGGGCCTGGGTCTTGACCACGCCTTCGCGAAACCACTTCGACACGCCATCGATGGACAGCTTGCTGGGTTTGACGATTTCGAGTTCTTGCGTGACGCCGTTCATCAGGGTATCGCCACCAGCCGCGAAAGATCGATCGTGCCCCGCATAAAGCCGACGCTTTGGGCCTCGGAGACAAATGTATCCAGGGCCGGGCGTTGGATCTGGCTCGTGAAATGCAGGCGGGACCAAGCCCGGTCCGTTAGCTCCGCCGACATTTCGCGCCTGGTGATTTCCTTCAGTTCGGCGTTGACGAGCTTCCTGGCTTCGTCCGGGTGGGCATTGATCCAATCGGTGAGTTCCGCATGCGCGGCGGCAAATTTTTTCACGAGGTCCGGCTTTTCCTTCAGCAGCTTCGCGCTCGCGACCAGTACCGTCGTGATCGAATCCTTCTGTTCCAGATAAATCTTTCCTTTGGCCTCGAGTTCGAGACGCGACACCCAAGGCTCGACGGTCCAAACCCCATCGAGTTGCTTTGAAGCGAAGAGCGCCAGTTGATCCGGATTCGCCGCGGGGACCACCTTCACATCGCCACCGGTCTGCGTAATGCGGTAGCCCTGTTTCTTGAGCCAGGCGCGGCAGGCGACGTCCTGGGTGTTGCCGAGTTGCGGCGTGGCGATCACTTTGCCGCGAAAATCCTCCGGTTTGCTCAGCCGTCCATCCGGCTGCACCACCAGCGCCGCGCCGCCTTCCGCCGAACCGGCAATGATCCGCACCTCGTCGCCCTGCGATCGGACATAAAGATTCAGCGCGGGACTCGGACCGACGTAGGTCAGGTCGATGGAATTGGCGGCAATGGCCTCCATCGCCGAGGGCCCGGCGTTGTAGGCAAACCACTGGATCTGGACCCCGTTCCCGAGGCGTGGCTCAAACCAGCCCTTACCCTGGCGGGAAAGCTGCGCCGCCACCAAGGCCTGGGCATGGGTGATATTCGGAAAATGGCCGACGCGTAGCGTGATCTGCTGCGCCTGGGCGCCGGTCACGAAGCCCAGCAACGCCAGCGCCGCCGCTGCGGCGATGGCGCGAAGAGAATTGAGGGAAAAATCGGGCATACCCTAGTAAATTGGTGGGGCGTTTGCTTAGCGTGCCTCCGGGAAATGGCAAACTTTCTTTGGTGATCCAGTAGAGATTCCAGCGAAGGCGCCAGGCGTGGTGTGATTTAATGGACGAATTGGCCTCCCCGCGAGTGCGGGACCTCGGGCACTTTACTAATTAATGGGAGAGGCGGGGCAACGGGGACGCAACCAAGAGCGGCTGGGTATTTTACTGCAGAGTTCGCGGAGAAATTGGAGAGGGCCGCAGAGGGCATCTTCGAAACCATGCAGCCGAATCCCGCAGGCGCAGGAGGGGGAAAACCACGAAGCCGAAGCGCCGCGAGACGCCCATGGTGCAACGGGGGCAATACACCAAATAGACGAAAAAGAAGAGGGCCCGAAGCGAATGGGCGAGAATGCAGAGGCTGGCGCACTGGACTTTCTCTTCGACGAGTCGGATGTCGAGCCCGCAGCGGGAACGCTGCGCGAGTGGCCTGGGAAGTGAACTCGAATGAATGGAGCCAGTGATGGGATTCGAACCCATGACCTGCGGTTTACGAAACCGCTGCTCTACCACTGAGCTACACTGGCGATTCTGGATTTGGGAGGGCGGAAGGTATCGCAGAAAAACTTGACGCGGCAAGCGGGTTTTCGTGGCTGCAGGAAGGCAGACTCCGGTTCATCTTGCGGCATAGGTCCATTGGCAAGGCCCTCTGAGGGTCAATCCTTGCCGCGATACGAGGCCGGGTGTAAATCCGCGTATGACCTATCGTACGGTTGAAGTGGAAGTTGACCATGGGCGCGTTCTACCGAAAGGCGCTGACGTCCTGCCGGAGAAAGGGTCGGGCTTGCTCACGATCCTGACTTCCGCGCCGGTTTTCCAGCCACGTCCGATTGGTTTGGCCAAGGGTCAGTTCACCGTGCCGGATGATTTCAACGACCCGTTGCCGGACGAGGTATGGTTCCAGCGATAAACGGCCTTTTGAAATTATGAAACCGCTGGTCTACCACTGAGCTACGAGCACCAAGGTGGCTGCGCCTGCCGCCGGGCCGCGGAAGCGGAGCTTCCCCGACAGGGTGCGCTCCCAAGCCCCCAGCTTGGGAGCGAGGGATAGAGACTCGACGCGACAAGCCGGTTTTCGCCATCGACGCGGCTGGAGTCGATCGAGGGTTAACGCCGAAGATGACGTGGCGCTTGGGCTCTGCCACACTGGGCAAAGATGAGTCGTCGCAAGAAGAGGTCCCCGCCCCTCAGGGATCGCAAGTCGGCCCCTGTACCGCAGCCCCGGCTGCGGCTGGCGCGCGTTTGGCTCCCATTGATTTGTCTGGCATTCGCGGCGCTCGCGGGGTGGCTGTTGAAGCGGGGACAGCCTGGACTGGGAGAAAAGGGGACAGGGGGACAAGGAGACAAGGGACAGTCGGAGATCGGCGTGGAGCCGGAAGCGAAGGTCTTCGCCCGTTACGCGGGCTCGGACTCCTGCCGGGGATGTCATGCGCAGGCGTATGCGAAGTGGCAGGGATCGCATCATGGCCTCGCGGAACGGAAGATCGACCCGCAGATTGACAGCGTGGCCTTTGAGCCGGCCAAGGAGATCAAATCCGGGACGCAAGTTTCCGAGGCGAAGATGCAGGATGGGAAATTCGACCTCGTGACCGCAGGGCTCAAATCACCGCATGAGACTTTCAACCTGGAGCGTGTCATTGGGGTGGATCCGGTGCGGCAGTTTTTGATCGCCGCTGCGGGTGGCCGCTGGCAGGCCACCGAGCTGGCTTGGGATCCGCACCCGCAGGAGTGGTTCGATGTTTATGGCAATGAAGACCGCCAACCTGGCGAGTGGGGACATTGGACCGGTCGCGGCATGACCTGGAACCAGATGTGCGCCTCCTGCCACAACACGCGCGTGCGGAAGAATTATGACATCCCCACCGACAGCTACCACACGGCGATGGCGGAAATGACGGTGGGCTGCGAGGCGTGCCACGGGCCGATGCGGGCGCATGCGGATTGGCAGAAGAGGTATGCGGCAGGAGGGAAGGCGGGGAGCGACGGAAGTGCTCAGTCCTCAGTGCCCAGTGAGGGAGAGAAGAAGGCGGGTGCGGGAATGCCGGCTGATCCGACGCTAGTGAAGCTTAGCCGCGACCAGATGTTCGACACTTGCGGCATGTGCCACGCGCGGCGCGCGGAATTGACCGGCGATTTCGCACCCGGCGACAAGTTCTTCGATCACTTTATCCTCAGCATCCCGGACGAAAGCGACCTCTTCTATCCGGACGGCCAGGTCCACGACGAGGACTACGAGTACACCTCGTTCCTCGGCAGCAAAATGCACGCGGTGGGCGTGCGCTGCATGGATTGCCACGAGCCGCACACGAGCAAAAACCTGGTCGAGGGCAATGCGCTCTGCATGCGGTGTCACGGTTCGCCGGTGGCGGTCGCGCCGTTGGTGGCGCCGGCACCGCCGATTATCGATCCCGATCACAGCTTTCACAAAGCGGGCACACCCGGCAGCCGCTGCGTGGATTGCCATATGCCGGAGACGACGTACATGCAGCGTCATGCCCGGCGCGATCACGGATTCACCATCCCCGATCCGCTGCTCACCAAAGAACAAAACATCCCCAACTCCTGCAACCGCTGCCATGCGGACAAGACCGCCGATTGGGCCCTCGACGCGTGCGACAAATGGTATGGCGACAAAATGAAGCGCCCGACGCGCATGCGGGCGGAGTGGGTGGCGCAGGCGCGCGCCGGAACGGCGGGCGCGCCGCAGAATCTGGTGCGCTTGCTCACCGAAGAGAAAAGTCCGCTCTGGCGGGCCGTGGCGGTGAATCTGTTGCGTGGTTCGATGAACGAATCCGACGTATTCGGCGCGGTCACCAGTGCCACGAAAGACTCCAGTGACATCGTACGCAGCGTGGCGGCACGGGCGCTTGGGACGATGATAGCCAGTGGAAAACCGCAAACGGCGGGGACTTCAGGGGCGCCGCCGGACAGTCCGGGCGGCGCAGCATTGACGGCGCTGCTGGACGATCCTTCGCGGGCGGTGCGCGTCGATGCCGCCTGGGCCTTGCGGCGCACGCTCGACACCGGCACGCGAGCCGGGAGCGACCTGCTGCACTACCTGAGCTTCAACCGAGATCAGCCGACCGGTCTCACCCAGTGGGCGTCCTGGCTGGAAGATCGCGGTGACGTTCCGGGAGCGCTCGCAGCCTTCCGGCAGGCCGTGGAGTGGGACCCGGGCTCGGCGCCGCTGCATAGCAATTACGCAATTGCCCTGAGCATGACGGGCCAGCCAGAGGCCGCCGCGAAACAACTCGCTGAAGCCGTGCGCGTCGCGCCGAAGGACGCGCAAATGCGCTACACCTACGCCCTGGCACTCAACGAAGTGAACCAGGCATCGGAAGCCCGCACGCAACTCGAGCAAGCCGTGAAACTGGATCCGCAGTTTGGCCGCGCCTGGTACAATCTCGGCCTCGCCCGCAGCGCCGCCAACGAGATCGAGCAGGCGCTGGAAGCCCTGTCCCGCGCCGAAGCGCTTGATCCGCAAAATCCCGAGGCCCCGTATGCCACCGCCACCATCCTGGCGCGCCTGCAGCGCATCCCCGAAGCCGCCGCCGCCGCCCGCCGCGCCTTGAAGATCGATCCCAACTACCGCGAAGCCGCCGATTTGCTGCGCATGCTCTCCGCCCAGGGCGGGTAGATTTTTGGGTAACCTTTTGCCGGGATGTGCCATTTCATGGATGAAGACCCACACTGATGCCAGACGACTCATTGCCCCCGGAAACCATCCGCCACGCCCGCCAGGGCGACATGGCGGCGTTTGAGGAGATCGTCCGCCGGTTCGAACGGCCCGTGCGCGCGTGGGTGGCGGCGCATTGTCCGCCGGGAGGCGATAGCGATGAAGTGGCCCAAAAGACGTTCATCGCGGCCTTCGCACGCCTGGATGAGTTCGAGGACGGCACGAGCTTTCCCGCATGGCTGTTTACCATCGCCCGCTACCAACTTATGACCGAAACGACGCGCCTGCGCCGTCTCGCCGATTATCACACCCGCTACGCGCCGGACCTGCTGGACCGTGAACTGGAGCGGCGGGCGGCCGATCCTTCGAGCCGGATGACGGCGCGTCTGGTCCATCTGCTCACCTGCCTCGAGGCGCTCGGGGAACCCGCGCGCCGTTTCGTGGACTGGCGGTATGCGGACCAGATTCCGTTGCAGGAAATGGCGGAACGGACCGGCCGCTCGATCGCCGCCGTGAAGAAGCAGCTCTGGATTCTGCGCCAGAAATTACAGGAATGCGTCGAACAGAAACTCGCGGCGGAAGAGGGAGGCGCGGCATGAAACCGGAAGGACGCTTCGCCGAACTCTGGACCGAGTACCTCGAAGGCGAACTCGATGAGGCCGGCCATTTGGAATTGCGCAGCTTGCTCGCAGAGCACGAGCCGTTGCGGAAGCAGGCCGCGGATCTCTATCAGGTCCATCGCCTGCTCGGCTTTGCCGGGGCGGCCGGCGATGCGGAATCCTTCGTGCGTGACACTCTCGCGCAAGTGCCGCGCATCAGCGAAGCCTTCGTGCAAGGCATCATGCAGCAGGTGCAACGGCGGGAACGGCCGCCGGATTCTCCAGCCGAGCACGGGAGCAAGGTGGTTCGGTTTCAGCCCACCGTGCGGCCATCGGCGAACGCGGCGCGAACCTGGCGTCGCCGCGAGTGGCTGGCGGCGGCGGCCGCATTGATGGTGACGGCGGTTGGCGGAGCGGTGTGGTGGGGACGCCGTTTGCGGCCGCTGACTTTTGCCCGCGTGACCCAGGATGCCGGGGCGCTGTTGATGCGTGATGGCCGGGTCGTGGCCGTGAACGAACTGTTGCCCGAAGGCCGGCTGGCACTGGTCCAGGGAACATTGGGTCTCACTTACGGGCGCGGCGTGCAAGTGGTGATCGAGGCTCCGGCGGAATTCGAATGCCGCGATGCGGAATCGCTGCTCCTCCATTCCGGACGTCTCGCCGCGCACGTGCCAGCCGAAGCGACCGGCTTCACCATCGAGACGCCGCGCGGTCAGGTGATCGACCGTGGCACCCGCTTCGCGCTGGATACCTCGCCGCAGGCCTCGACCCAGGTACACGTGTTTGAAGGGAAGGTGGATGCGCTGGCCCAAGACGCACCAGCCGCGGCCCGGCGCCTGGTCACCGGCGAGGCCCTCAACCTGACTCGCGAACTCGAGGCGTTGCAATTGCGCGATGGCGCCTTTGTGCACCCGGAAGAATTGCCATCCGTGGTGGCCGGCCTGCGGATCGGGCAGCAGCAGCGCTGGGTGGCCTGGCGGCAAACGGTGCAGAACGATGAGTCGCTGGTGCTCTTTGCCGAACTGGATCCGCAGCGGCTCGCGGATGGACCGGTGGCCGGCCGCATGTCCGTCGCCGGCACCCGTCCGGTGCAAGGCCGCTGGCCTGGAAAAACATGCCTCGACTTCAACCAACAGGGCGATGCGGTGAAGCTCGATGTGGGCGGCCAGCGAGTCTGGCCACAACTCACCCTCGCGGCCTGGGTGCGGCTCGATCGCCTGGGCGAGCCCTACCAATCCCTCTACCATACCGACGATTGGCAGCGGGGCCGGCCAGGTCAACTGCACTGGATGATCACGCGCTCGGCGCGGATGCGGCTCGCCCTGCAAGGCAACATCATCAAGGGTGCGGCCCCCGGACAGAACAAGTTTGCCGATGCCGATTCGAGCATTCCCGTCCTGCCGGAACGCGGGCGCTGGGTGCATCTGGCGGCAGTCTACGACTCCGAGGCGCGCACGGTCCGCTTTTTTCTCAATGGCGCCTTCGACAACGAAGTACGGCACGACATCGCGCATCCCGCACAACTCGGGTCGGCGCAGATCGGGAACTGGAACCAGCATGACCGCAAGTTGAGCGGGCGCTTCGACGAACTGGTCATCCTGGGCCGCGCTCTGCCCGACGAGGAATTGCGGGCCATCCACGCCGCCGGCAACCCCTACGCTTAGCGGCTTCGCCGCAACATCCAACACCCAACATCCAACATCCAATGAGCTCCGTAGTCCCGCAGTCGCGGGACAAAACCTCCTGCGCGGAAATCTTCCCGGAAAAGGAAGAATTGAACGCATCGTGACGCGCATGAAAGCGTCTGCCCATTCGTGTCATTCGCGTGATTCGCGGGCCAAAAATTCCGAAGGATCTAATTCTTTCACGGTGCCCTAAAATGAAGCGTCCGTATTTTTTCCTGCCCCTGCTCCTCCCCGTATTCGCCGCTGCCGCGGAGGTGGACTTTGTCCGCGACGTGCGACCGATTCTGGAAAAGCACTGCTACGAGTGCCACGGGGAGACGAAGCAGAAATCGAGTTTGCGCCTGGACCTGAAAGCGGCGGCGTTCAAGGGCGGCGATGACCACGCGCCGGACATCATTCCTGGGAAGGCCAAGGAGAGCCCGCTCATCCAACTCGTGACCAGCGAAGACAAGGACGAGAGGATGCCGCCAAAGGGCGACCCTTTGTCCGAGGCACAGATCGCGACCCTGACGGCATGGATAGAAGCGGGCGCGGTGTGGCCCGATGGCGTTGATGTTGTGAAGGTGGTCGACAAGCGCGATCATTGGTCCTTCAAGCCGGTGTCCAATCCCGCCCCGCCGGAGACCTTGGACAAAGCCTGGCCGCGCAATGCGGTGGATGACTTCATTCTCGCGCGACTGGAAAAGGAGGGTTTGCGGCCCGCGCCGGAGGCCGATCGCTTGACGTGGCTCAGGCGCGTGTCCTTTGACCTTACGGGACTTCCCCCGACGCCGGAAGAAGTGGCGAGCTTTGTCAACGACACGCGCGCCGATGCCTATGAGCGCGTTGCGGATCGGTTGCTGGACTCACCGCGCTACGGAGAACGCTGGGCGCAGCACTGGCTCGATGTGGTGCGCTACGCCGATACGCACGGCTTCGAGGTGAATACGGAGCGGCCGAACGCCTGGCCGTACCGTGATTACGTGATCCGGGCCTTCAATCAGGACACGCCGTACGACCGCTTCATTCGCGAGCAGCTCGTGGGCGATGCCCTGGGCGAAGACGCGGCCACCGGTTTCCTGGTCACCGCGTCGGTGCTGTTGCCGGGGCAGATCGGCAAGGACGAGCCTTCGAAGCGCCTCGCACGACAGGACTCGCTGGATGAGATCGTCATGAATATCGGCCAGACTTTCCTCGGCCTCAGTGTGGGTTGCGCGCGCTGCCATGACCACAAGTTCGATCCCATTTTGCAGCGCGATTATTACGCGATGCAGGCATTTGTCGCCGGCGTGGAATACCTGGACCGCGACCTGCATACGCCGGAAGCCGAGGCGCTGCACAAGGAGGCAAAAAAACTCAAGTCGCAAATCGGGGAGATCGATCGGCAACTCGCGCGCTTCGTCCCGGTGGCGAATTCCGGCGTGGAACGCCCGCCGGTGAACGCCCGCCTGAACACCGACCGCTTTGCGCCGGTGAAAGCGAAACGCTTGCGCTTTACCGTCCGGCAAACGAACAGCCTGGAACCCTGCATCGATGAACTGGAGGCCTTCGATTTGTCGGGCCGCAATGTCGCGCTGGCCAGCGAAGGCGCCAGCGCATCATCCTCCGGCGACACCGTGGTCGCCGACCGCCACGAACTGCGGCACATCAATGACGGCCAGTACGGGAACTCGCACAGTTGGATGTCGAACGAAAAAGGCAGGGGATGGATCGTGATCGAGTTTCCGGAGGAGCGCACTATCGATCGCATCGTCTGGGGTCGCGATCGCGAGGGCCAGTTTCAGGACCGGCTCGCCACCGACTATGTCGTCGAAGTCGCCGATGCCGCCGGTGACTGGCGGACCGTGGCGGACGCGAGCGACCGGCAGTCGTTTGATCCGCGAGAGAAGAAGAAGAAGAAAAAGAAGGAGGAGCCGGCCGCATTTTCCACCGATGGCCTCGATAAAGAGGAAGCGCAGGAAGCCACCAACCTGCTGCGGGAAAAAACCGGCCTCGAGGAGAAGCTCAAGCAAGCGGAAATCGGCCAGAAAGTGTTTGCGGGTCAATTTCGCACACCCGACGACATCCATCTGCTGAACCGCGGCGACCCGGAGCAACCCAAGGACGAAGTTGTCCCGGCGGTGTTAAGCGCGTTGGGTGATCTAAAACTGCCAAAGGACGCCGCGGAGCAGGACCGCCGACGGGCGCTGGCCGATTGGATCGCGAGCCCGCAGAATCCGCTCGCGGCGCGGGTGATGGTGAATCGCATCTGGCAGGGGCACTTCGGCACGGGACTGGTCGAGACGCCGAGCGACTTTGGCCGCAATGGCACGAAGCCGTCGCATCCCGAACTGCTCGACTGGCTGGCCTCCGAGTTCATGCGCTCCGGCTGGTCGGTGAAGCACCTGCACCGGCTCACGGTGCTTTCGGCGACCTACCGCCAGTCGAACCGCATTGAGCCGGCAAATCAGGCCCGGGACGCGGATGACCGCCTGCTCTGGCGCTACCCATCGCGCCGTCTCGAAGCGGAAGCCATCCGGGATTCCATGCTCGCCGTGAGCGGGCGCTTGAACCTCAAGATGTACGGCCGCGGCTTTGATCTATTCGACAAACGCGGGGGACTCACGGGATTCGAACCCGTCGAGTCCTTCACCGGCGAAGGACTGCGCCGGATGATCTACGCGCACAAGGTCCGTCGCGAACGCGAGGCCGTCTTCGGCGCGTTCGATTGTCCCGATGCCGGCCAGAGCACCGCGCATCGCCGCGAATCCACGACGCCGATCCAGGCGCTGAATCTCTTCAACAGCCGCTTCACGATCGACGAATCCGACGCGCTTGCGACCCGCGTGAAAGCGGACGCCGGCAACGATACGACCGCCCAAGTCCGGCGCGCCTGGCAGCTCGCGTTGGGCCATGAACCGGACGCGGCGGAGCTGGCCGACGCCGACCCGGTCGTGCGCGAATATGGCCTGGCCACGCTCTGCCGCGCTCTCTTCAACAGCAACGAATTCCTTTACCTTCCGTAGGCGGCTTCGCCGCAATCTGGGGGAAAAACCACGAAAGACACTAAAAACGTGAGGCGGCTTCGCCGCAACATCCAACACCCAACACCCAACACCCAATAGGGTCCGGAGTCCCGCAGTCGCGGGACGAGATCTGCTAAAGGGAACCTGCCTAAAAAAGAAGAATTAAAGAATAACTGACATGAACCCCGACCCTCTTTTCCTCACGGGGCGCCATCTGCTGGACCGGCGGCGCTTTTTATCGAATACGGCTACGGCGCTCGGCTCGATTGCGCTGACGAATCTGCTCGGGCTCGGCGGTCTTCTCGGCGCCTCGGCGCCCGCGCCGGTCATCGATCCGGCGCATCCGTTCGCGCCGCGGCCGTCGCACTTTCCACCGAAGGCGAAGAATGTGGTGATGATCTTCTGCGCGGGTGCGGTGAGCCAGCTTGAAACCTGGGACTACAAGCCGGAGTTGATCGAGCACGACGGCAAGCCGCTGCCCGGCGGACCGGCCGTGACCTTCCAAGGCCCGGCCGGAAACCTCGCCCGCCCGCAGTATGAATTCCGTCCGCGCGGTCAGACCGGCAAGTGGGTGTCGGACATGATACCGCATCTCGCGGAGTTGACCGACGACATTGCCTTCATCCATTCGCTGACCAGCATTACCAACACGCACGGCCCGGCGGAGAATTTTCTTTCCACCGGATTTACCTTCGATGGCTTTCCCAGCATCGGCTCCTGGGTGAGCTACGCGCTGGGGAGCGAGAACCAGGACCTGCCCGCCTATGTCGCCATCCCCGATCCGCGCGGCGTCCCGCAGGCGGGTTCAAACAATTGGGGACCCGGCTTTTTGCCGGCCGTGTTCCAGGGCACGCCCATGAGTGCGAAAGATCCCGTGCGCCATCTCGCGCCGCCCGCGGGAATCAGCCCGGCGGGCGACGATGCCGCCCGCGTGCTCTTGCAACGCCTGAACGCCCGTCATCTGGAAGAGCATCCCGGAGACGGCCGGCTTGCCGCGCGGATCGCCAGCTACGAACTGGCTGCGCGCATGCAGCTCACCGTGCCCGAGATCAGCGACCTCAGCACCGAGCCCGAACACATCCTGAAGCTGTACGGCGCCGACGATACGGCGAATCCGAATAAAGCGGGCTTCGCGCGCAACTGCATTCTGGCGCGGCGGCTCATCGAGCGCGGCGTGCGTTTCGTGCAGCTCTTCAACGGCGCTTACGCCAGCGGCGGTGAACTCAACTGGGACGGCCATAACAAGCTCAAGGAGCAGTACGACAAACACGCTCCGATTCTCGACCAGCCGGCCGCCGCGCTGATTCGTGATCTCAAGCAGCGCGGCCTTCTCGAAGACACACTCGTGGTCTGGTGTACCGAATTTGGCCGCATGCCGTTCTTCCAAAAAGGCGCCCAAGGCCGCGATCACAATCCCGACGGCTTCACTTGCTGGCTCACTGGCGCCGGGGTAAAGCCCGGTGTCAGTCACGGGGAGACTGACCCGCTGGGCCAGAAGGCCGTGAAGGACATTCACCCCCTCTACGATTTCAACGCCACCATCCTGCACCTGCTCGGCCTCGATCACGAGCAATTGACCTTCGAGCACAACGGCGTCCGCCGCCGCCTGACGAACGTCCACGGCAAGGTGATCCGTGAGGTGCTGGGGTAGAAGCGGCTTCGCCGCAACATCCAACATCCAACACCCAACATCCAATGCCGGAGGCGCAGTTCTTAGTTCTTAGTGCGCAGTAGGCGCTCCGCTGCGGAGAACCCGAAACTTTGGCAGTAGCGAACTCGAAGCCTCATGCGCGGAAATCGTCCCGGAAAAATAAGAATTGAAGGAATAGTGACACGAAGAGGAACCGAGGCAAAAGCTTGGCTTATTGGCGACGAGTTCCGGGATTCAAGGATTCCAGGCAAACAAAGCGCCCGGGCGGGAACCCGGGCGCCTTAGGTTGAAGCGGGCGATGAGCAGAGAACGGTCAGAACTTTTCGATCTCGCGGCGCACGTCTTCCTTGGATTTGCCCAGCCGCTTTTGCAGGCGCCCGAGTAGTTCGTCTTCCTTGCCTTCGGCAAAGGTCAAGTCGTCATCGGTGAGTTGACCGTACTTCTGCTTCAGCTTCCCTTTGATTTCGTTCCAGTTGCCTTTCAGGTTCATGGTAGTCATACCCTTGCTTCGCGGGACGCGCTCCCGGTGGATGCTCGGCGAGCGATTTCTCTCCGCGCGGTTTGAAGCCGCCGAAAACTCGACGACTCCCCGGTCGATTTTGAACATCGAAGGAGCAAATTTGGATGTTGGGTGTTCGCGGAAGGCCTGCCTGGATGTTGTTAGACGCCCTCTTTGCCGGAGGCTGATCCGCCCTGGGCGGAGACGTTGCGGCGAAGCGGCGTTCGGACGGTCCTCCGGAGGAGGACAATTTTCTCCTCGCATCTTGCGGCACCGCAGCGGAAATTTCCGCAAGCGCACCGGCATCCCCGCCTGCGATTTCCCCTTCACGCTCCGACCCCTGTGGAAAACGACACCAACGTTGACGCACCGCTGATTCAGAATTGCCCCGATTGCGGTGCGGCGATGGATGTCAGCGATGTGGAACCGCTTTCCGCCGTGCTTTGCCCGACCTGCGGCGCGCCGACCACGGTCAGCTCGATGATCGACCACTTTCAGCTGGTCGACATGCTCGGCCACGGTGGCATGGGCGCCGTCTACAAGGCCCACGACACTTCGCTCGAGCGCATGGTGGCGTTGAAACTGTTGCGCAAGAGCAGCGG
>Ga0302326_10006005_pt1 | contig 27439 bp, 27 predicted proteins | sample Palsa_T0_3_FD_202264 | JGI IMG/M metagenome (GOLD analysis project Ga0302326, IMG submission 202264) | Peat permafrost microbial communities from Stordalen Mire near Abisko, Sweden - Palsa_T0_3 | ecosystem: Environmental > Terrestrial > Soil > Palsa > Peat permafrost | place: Sweden: Abisko... | reverse complement strand
TGCGTCCGATTCGTGCGGGGGATCGGCGGGAAAGTCCATCTCGATCCACCCGTCGTCGGTGGGGACGCACGAGAGCTCCCCGCTTCGGGTGTGAAATCGTGTGGCGCGGCCGAGGACGTGCGCGGCCGCCAACGTGGCGTGCCCGCAGAGATCCACCTCGACGGTGGGCGTGAACCACCTCAGATCGTGGCACCCATCCTCGTTGGCTGCGACGAAGGCCGTTTCAGAGAGGTTCATCTCCCCGGCGACGGCTTGCATCAGGTCATCGTCGGGGAACTCGTCGAGAACTGCCACCGCCGCCGGGTTACCGGTGAAGGGTCTGTCGGTGAAGGCGTCGACCGTCGTAAGTTCGAGTGTCATCGGTGAAACCTACTTGGACGAAGCCGCTCACCGGAACGCCGGGAAGATCTCGTCGGCGATCCAGTGCAGGCTCTCGAGGTGGCCCTCGAGGGAGTCGTCCACCGGGATCACGCACGGCACGCTCGTCCAGGTGACGCCGAGCTCCCCGAGCCGGCCGACCTCGTCGATGACCTGCTGGGCACTGTGGGGAACAAAGCTCGGCGGCAGGACCGTGTGGTTGGGCCCGATGTTCGGTTGCACAACCGGCAGGCTGATATCGAATCGGCCGTCGTTGCCCGCGCCGGCCCGGGTCTCCGCGACCTCGGCGAGCAGACCGGGCAGCTGCCGGTCGTCCTCGAACCACGGGCCTTTGCCCAGCAGCCCTCCCGCCGGTGCCCAGCCGTCTCCGTACCGGGCCGCCCGACGCAGGGACGCCAGGGAGCGACCGCCGAACCACAGGGGCGGATGAGGTCGCTGCACCGGCTTCGGCTCGAAGACGACATCGACGATGTGGACGAACTCGCCGTCGAACTCGGGGCGCTCCTCGGTCCACAACGCCTTCATCGCCGCCACGTACTCGTCGGTCACCCGACCCCGGCGCTCGAAGGGCACTCCCACGGCGGCGAACTCGGCGGGCGCCATACCGACACCGAACGTGAGCATCACGCGACCGCTCGAGAGCACGTCCAGCGTGGAGACGGCCTTGGCCAGGGCGACGGGGTGGTGGTACGGCAGGACGATGACACCCGAATTGACCTTGATGCGCGAGGTGGCGCCGGCGAGGAAGGCCATGGCCGTGAAGGCGTGGGGCCAGTAGGCGCCCATGTTGGCCTCGAGGTCGACGGGCAGGGCCAGATGCTCGGGGATCGCCATGGCATCGAAGCCCAGCTCGTCGGCCGTCCGGGCGATGCGCTGGAACTCCTCGCACGTCAGGTTGGCCCGCCAGTGGTGGCTCCCCGCAGGGAACGAGCCCGGCGGGTAGCGATCGAGGCCGGGCAGGCCGGTCAGGAACTTCACGGCTACCTACCTCCCCGAGGCGGCAGGCGGTCCTGTCAGGCCGCCGGCTCGAGGGCCAGCGGGAGGCTCGACAGGCCGCGCACGTTGCTCGAGTAGGCCCGCTTCATCGGCTGGATGAGCTCGTACTCCGGGTAGCGCCGGAGGAGCTCTTCGAACGCGATCCTCGTCTCGAGCCGGGCCAGGGCCGCCCCCACGCACAGATGGATGCCGAACCCGAACCCGACGTGGCGGTCGATCTGCCGGTGGAGGTCGAACAACTCCGGCTCGGCAAAGGCCCGTTCGTCATGGTTGGCCGAGCCGGTGAGCAAGATGACCCGCGTCTCGGCCGGGATGGTGACTCCGTGCAGGGTCACGTCCTTTTCGACCCATCGACCCTGATAGTGCGAGGGCGGGTCCCAGCGGAGCATCTCTTCGACCGCGTGGGGGATGAGCGACGGATCGTCGACGAGCTCGCGGCGCTGATCGGGATACCACGCCAGTGCCACCACCCCGTTGGCGATGAGCTTGGCCGTGGTCTCGTGCCCGGCGGCCACCAACTCGAGCAGACGGTAGGCCACCTGCTCCTTCCGGAGCATGACCTCCTTGCCGTTCTCGTCCTGGACCTTGGCACTCAGCAACAGTGAGGCGATGTCGTCGGCGGGATGCTCGTACTTCTCCTCGACGATCTCACCGATCAACATGGCGGCCTGCATGGCGGCATCCGGCGCGTCGCTGTTGACCGAGGCGGACCCCTCCGCCTCGCTGCGGTCGAGCATGCGGTCGGACAGCTCTCTGAGCTTGGGGCGAGCCTCCATCGGCAGCCCCAGCATCTCGGCGATCACCATCATCGGCAGGTAGGCGGAGAACTCGGGCACCACGTCGATCGTCCCGCGTTGGCGGGCCTCGTCGAGAACGCCGCCGGCGATGGCGCGCACGTGCGACTCGAGCTGGGCGATGGCCCGGGGGGTGAACACCCGCGAGATGATCTTGCGTTGCCAGGTATGGACGGGCGGATCCTGGGCGATCAGGACGTCGATGCCGCCTTCACCACTTTCGAAGGTCTCGATGGAGGGGCCGTGGTTCGAAAGGAACGTCCCCGGGTCCAGGTGCGCCTGCAGCACGTCGGCGAAGCGCGAGATGGCATAGAACCCGATCTCGGGATTGTGATAGACGGGCGCCTCGTCACGCAACCAGCGATAGACCGGGTATGGGTTCGTCTGCGTCTCTCGAGCGAACGGGTTGTACTCCACTGCATCCCCCTCAAACTGTGGCGGTCAGCGGAACGCTAGTTCAGCAGCATGCCGGCCGCAGGCGGGCGGCAGGCGGGCGGGAGGGGGAGCCAGGCTCACGCTGGGTCGACGGCGTGGTGGCTTCCGTCCAGGTGGGCGACGACCTGGGGAAGGTCCAGGACGCTGCGGATACCTGGTTCTGCGGCCACGACATAGGGGATGGCGTTCACCGGTCGGTGGGCCGTCAAGCCGGGCGACATGGCCGGGTACTCCTCCTCCGACACCGGGAAACGGATGCTGATGTCGAGCGGGGTGTCCCCCTCCACCAGCACGCGCCAGCCGGTCTCCCGCAGGTCCCACGCCGGGTCCAGATCGGTGGTCATATACCAGTTGGCCCGGAAGCGCAGCAGCTGCTGGCCGCCGCTCATGCAGCTCACGGTCATCCGTTGGGCCGCCACAGTGCCGGCCTCGATGACCCCGGCCGCTATCTCCACCCGGTTTCGGGCGACGGCCTGTTCTCCGGACGACTCGACGGAGTCGATCGGCACGCCGATGGCGTCGGCCACCAGTCGCAGGGACGGGCCGAAGGAACTGGCCGCGTGCGCCGAGAGGCCGGCGTTGAACGGCCCCGGCTCCCGGCCGAAGCCGAGCAGGTCGAAGATCATCTCCGGCGAGTTTCTCGACGACATGTCGGCGAACTCGTCGATGGTCAGGCGGTCCAGGCGGCGTTGAATGGACAGCAGCACCAGCGGCAGGGCCTCGCTGATGAACCCGGGGCTGATGCCGGTGCTGTGCAGCGAGGAGCCGCCCCGCTGGCAGGCCGCGTCAATGCGGTCGCGGATTTCCGGGTTGACGCTGTCGGGCCGGTGGAACTCCATGCGGGTGGTCACCACGTTGGCCCCCGATTCCAGCAACCGGCACAGCACGTCGATCTCGGCTTCGCTGGCCATGTACAGCACACAGTCCGGCTCGAGGGCGAGGATCTCCTCGATGTCCCGGGTGGCCACCACCCCGGTCGGGTCAGCCCCGCACAGCTCTCCGGCGTCCCGGCCGACCTTGGCGTCCGAGTACACGTACAGCCCGACCAGCTCCAGCTGCGGGTGGTCGATCACCGCCCGCAACGAGCGCAGCCCGATGTTGCCGGTCGCCCACTGCACGACCCGGTACCGATCGCTTGCCATGTGTGACCCCTCCCCTTCGACGCTCCGGCGGGGCATCGTACTAGTAACGTTGGGAGGGTGAGTGTTCGGTGGTCCACGGTAGGGAAGCGGATCGGGGGCGCGAGGAAGCTGCAGGCAACCCTCCCGATCATCGCCACCCTCGGCGGAGTCCAGAGGTACCGGCGCCTCGTCGCCGACCCGCAAAAGGTGCGGAGGTGGACGCGCAACGGAGCGATCGTGCCGGCGATACTGGTGGCCACGGTTTCGTTGGGCCAGGCCGTGACTCGCCGCCGAGCGGCCATGGGCGAGGCCGCCCCGCAGCACGACGTACCCGTCGGCCGGCCCCGCTACGGCCCAAGGGCTCGGGTGCTGGGCCTGCTGCGTCCCCTCTGGGCGTTGCTCTTGGTGGAGCTGTTGATCGGCCGACGGGAGAAAATCTCTCGTGGGCGGGCCGTCCTTCTCGCTCTCGAACCCGTGGTCTACGTCGCCGTCGCGCAGACGCTCAGGACGCGGGGGGCGACGCCGCTCTCCAGGTGGTCGGCGCTCGGGAACCCACCAACCGACGAAGAGTAGGCTCGGTGCATGCAAGGTTCGGTCACCGTCCACATGGCCGCACCACCCGAACGGGTGTGGTCGCTGGTGAGCGACGTCACCAACACGGGCAGGTTCAGTCCCGAGACGTTCGAGGCCGAGTGGTTGGACGGTGCGACCGGTCCCGCGGTTGGAGCACGTTTCCGGGGCCACGTCCGTCGTAACGGGAAGAAGTGGCTCGTCTACTGGACGAAGTGCACCATCACCAACTGTGAACCGGGTCGCGAGTTCGTCTTTCAACCGGAGCTTCCCGGCGGCAAGCCGGTCATCGAGTGGAGCTACCGGTTCGAGCCCAGCGGTGACGGGACCGATGTGACCGAGTCCTTCAGGCTGCTGGACTACACCGGGAGCCGTCTGTACACGAAGATCGCCGGCCAGGCGCGCACCCGAACCAATGTCAGAAACATGCAGGCGACGCTGGACCGCATCAGGGCGGTGGCCGAGGCTCCCTCCGGCCCAGCCTCCTGACCCGCTGATCGTCCCGGCGCTTCGCGGCTTTGCCCAACATCCCCATGAACCGCCGCTGCCTCTCCACGTACTTCCGGAGGGGATCGTCGCGGGGAAAGTCGCTCACGATCTCCCCGTAGACGGTCTCGAAGAGCTCTGCCGCCTCGGCGGCGCGCTTCAAGCGGACGAGGTCGCTCACCATGTTCAGCTGCAGCTCGATGATCGTCCGTCGGTCGACCTGCTGCTCGACGAACCCATCGACCACGATCTGGCTCAACTCGAAGGCCAGGTTGAAGTGCTCCAGGTTCTGGTTGACCACCGCCAGGTCGGCCAACGACCGGAGGAAGGCGACGTCTTCTGCTCCCACCGCCCGCCGTCGGGCATCGACGACCCTCTCCCGCAGCACCAGCTCGGCGTCGTAGCGTTTGAGTTTGCGGAGCGAGTTGGCCAGATTGATGGCGGCCCTGGTCGCATACTCGCTGTCGGCCCCGTACTGTCGTTCGGCCGACTGCAGGACCCGCTCTTGGACCTCGCAGGCCGAGAAGTGGTCGCCCAGTCTTCCCAACACCAGGCCGAGCTCGAACTCCGTCCGGGTGGTGTCGACGTGATCGTCGCCGAGCAACCTCCGCTGGGCGGACAGGACATCGACGAGGATCGAGCGGGCGATCGCAGTGTCCCCGGCGTCGCGGTGGGCCCGGGCCAGCCGCATCATCGCCTCCAGCGTTTCGGGATGATCCTCCCCGTAGAAGACACGCGTGGCGGCGAGGTCGTCGCCGGCTTGTTGGACGGATGGAGATGCGGACTGGTCCTCCACATACTCAGAGTAGCTTTCGTCTTCGGCCGGCCCAATGGGCCCGACTCCACGGCCATCCCAACGCCCGGTCAACCCGCGCCCAACAGCTCGACAAGAGGTCCTTAGGCCCTTACTTCCGCGCGCCGGCGCGGTCAAGATGGTGGACGATGGAGAACGAACCCGAAGGTGATCCTGTCGCGCCGCACGTCGTGACGCCCGAAACGGCGCCCCGGCCCACTTCAAAGCGGCACCTGCTGGGGTGGTCGCCGCTGGCCCTCCTGGTGGTCGGTACGACCGCCGCCGCCGCCCTCGGGGTGGCCACGGGAGGCTCGGTCGTCCCCGGTGCGGGCATGGTCCCCGCCGACTTCGTGGTCTCGTCGACCCAGCAGACGCTGGCTCAGCACACCGCCGATCTGGTGGTCAGCGGCCGGATCTCCGGGCCGGGAACCGACGTCTCGATCACCGGCACCGGACAGGTCGACTTCGTCTCGAACTCGCTCACCGCCGATCTCTCGACGGGGACGTCGGGCACCTCGGTGAGCTCGCGGGAAGTGGTGGCGAACGGGAACGTCTACGTGGGTCTCACGATCGACGGGATGAGCATGTCACAGCTGACGGGCGGGGCCGACTGGGTCTCCATCCCGATACCGGACCAGAACGCCACGAGCGCGTTCGGAACGGGCAGTGTCAACCCGCTCAGCGAGATCCAGTTCCTGGAGACGAAGGGGGCGACCGTCGTCCCCCTGGGCACATCGGTGATCAACGGGGACGTGGTGTCGGGGTACTCCGTCACACCCACCCGCGCCGAGGAGTCCGAGATCGTCCAGCACGAGATCAGCACCGGGGAGCTGCCCGCCTCCGACCAGCAGCAGGTCCTCAACAGCCTGAACCAGCTGGGCACCCTGACCTGTGACGTCTGGTTCGATTCGTCCGGGCTTCTCCGGCGGGAGTCGGTGAACATCGGCGGCGGCTCCAGCGGAGTCAGCGGCCAGGTGGACTTCACCTATCAGAACTACGGGGTTCCGGTCAGCATCGAGGCTCCGCCGGCCTCCGACGTGATCAGCTCCAGCCAGTTCGCCGCCGATCTGCAGTCGCTGCAGGACACGACGGACTGACGCCCGGGCCGCCAGGGCGGCCGGCCCCAGCGCCTCCCCCGTCTCGACGCACGTCTCTGTCTATTTGAGGAGGGGGTCGCGCGGCAGTCCGAGGATGCGCTCGGCGATCTGGTTGCGGGTGATCTCCGACGACCCGCCGGCGATCGACATGGCCCGCGTCATCATCTGGAAGCGGGCGGCGGCACGTCCCTCCCCGGTGAGAAACGCTGCGTCCGGGCCGACGAACGCCGCCTGCAGGGCGGCGCGGGCGTGCCCGGTCTCGGCGAGCACGAGCTTGGTCACATTGCCTTCGGGCCCGGGACCCGAGCCGATGACGGCACGCTGCGCCCGGCGCACGTTGAGCGCCCTGAGCGCGTGCTCCTTGGTGAGCACGGAACCGACCTGGGCCGCCGCGCCGGGGACGCGGTCACCGTGGCGGCGCAGCAGGTCGAGCAGGCTCACGCTAACGAGCAGGGTCGCTGCCCCGCCGCCGATGGAGACGCGTTCGTTGCCCAGCGTCGACCGGGCCACCGTCCAGCCGTCGTTGGGAGTTCCGACCACGTCCTCGTCGGGGACGAAGACGTCGTTGAAGAAGACCTCGTTGAAATCGGCGTCGCCGGTGATCTGGCGCAAGGGGCGGACCTCGACGCCCGGCGCGTGCATGTCGATGACCATGGTGGTGATCCCCGCGTGCTTGGGAGCGTCGGGATCGGTGCGCACGGTGGCCAGCCCGAGGTCAGAGAGATGGGCGTCCGAGGTCCAGACCTTCTGGCCGTTGACCAGCCATCCGCCGTCGACCCGGACTCCCTTGGTCTTGACCGCCGCCGCATCGGACCCGGCGTCGGGCTCGCTGAAGAGCTGGCACCACACCAGCTCGCCCATCAGCGTCCGGGCCACCCAGCGCTCGACCTGGTCGGGCGTGGCGTACTGGTTGACGGTCATAATCACCCAGGCCGTGATGCCGAACCCGGGCACCCCGACGCCGGCAGCCTTGAGCTCCTCGTCGATCAACAGCTGCTCGACAGCGCCGGCCTCGCGCCCGAACGGCTTCGGCCAGTGCGGCACCATGAGGCCAGAGTCCAGGAGGGCCCGGCGTTGCTCGGCGCCGGTCAGCGTCGCCAGCCGCTGGGCCTCGGCCCGCACCTCGGCGCGAATCTGCACCGCTTCGGGGGGTAGCTCGAGGGTCACCTCCCGCCTCGTCCCCTGAGCGGTCAGGGTCGTGACGTCCTCGGCGTCCCTCGGCGTGCCCAGCACGGCGTTGAGCACCAGCGCCCGGCGCAGGTAGAGATGCGCGTCATGCTCCCAGGTGAACCCGATGCCCCCGTGCACTTGGATGTTCATCTGGGCGTTGTGCTCGTAGGGCTCGAAGGCCAAGGTGGCCGCCATGGCCGCCACGAGCGAGAACTCGTCGGTGGCCTCGCTGGCGGCGCGCGCCGCCTCCCACACCACGGCCGTGGCCAGCTCCGCCGCCACCAGCATGTCGGCGCAGTGGTGCTTGATGGCCTGGAAGGTGCCGATGGTCCGGCCGAACTGGACCCGCTCCTTGGCGTAGGCCACCGCATGCTCGACACACGCGGTGGACCCGCCGACCGCTTCGGCGGCGCCGAGCGTGCGGGCGAGGGCGAGGGCCCGGGCCGCCGCCCCGGCGATGACGTCGCCCGGCTCGACGACGACGCCGTCGGCATGGGCGCGGACGGAGCGCCGGGTCGGATCGAGGTTGAGCGGGTGCGCCAGGGTCAACCCCACTGCATCGGACGGCACGACCACCACGTCGTCGCCCACCCGCACGAGGATCAGGTCGGCCAGACCGCCGCCCAGGACCGTGCCGGCGTCGCCCCGCAGCGTGGAGCTCCCACGGTCACGGGTGAGGTCGGCCGTACCCAGTCCGAACGCGGCCGTCCTCGAGCCGTCGGCCAGCCCGGGCAAGAGGCGCGCCTTCTGCTCGTCCGAGCCGCACTGCTCGACGATCGCCGACGCCAGCACCGTGGGCAGGTACGGCCCCGGAGCCACCTGTCGGCCCAGCTCCTCCAGTACGACCACCAGCTCGGGGAGGCCGGCTCCCGAGCCGCCGAACTGCTCGGGCAGGTGCACGCCGAGCCAGCCCAGTTCGGCCATCTCGTTCCAGTACGTGGGGAGGCTCTCCTCGTCGGCCTCGAGGAGGGCCCGCGCCGCCTGGAGCGCCTTGTGGGACGTGAGGACCCCCCGCACCGTGGAAGCCAGCTCCTGGTGCTCGTCGGTGATGGCTATCGGCATCTGACGCCCCCTTTGCGGATGGACCCACGAGGTTAGAGCGGAAACTCAGCCGTCCCAAGTCAGCGCCGCACCACGGCGTCGGCCTCGATCTCCACCTTCCAACGCGGGTCCAGCAGTCCGGTTCGCAGTCCGGTTAGACGAGGTGGTGCAGCATCTCTATGCGACGGGCCAGGTTCACGGCGTGGTCGCCTAGGCGCTCGTAGAAACGGGCCAGGAGCGTCACCTGGGCGCCGACAGCCGTCGGCATCGAATCGCTGGCGATCTCCTTGGTCAGCCGTTCGTGCAGGATGTCGATCTCCTCGTCGGCTTCCTCGAGCGCGGCCGCCTGCGCCGCGCTGTCGCCGTAGGCATCGGCGGCGTCGTGCCACATCTCGAGTGCCACATCGGCCATGCGCTGAATGATGCCCCGGCTCAGCGGACTCATCTTGGGACCGACATTGGTCACGGCGCGTTGCGCAATGTGCTCGGCCAGGTCACCCGAGCGTTCCAGCTCGGGCACGATCAGCAGCACACCCACCAGTTGACGGAGGGTCGTGCTCGACAGGGCCTGCCCGTCGATCTGCTTCCAGACCAGAAGCTCAACTTCCGCCGTCAGGTCGTCGACCGACTGGTCGCTCACGATCACGGCCAGACCCGTTGCCGAATCGCTGCTCAACAGCGCGTGCGTCGCGGCCGCCAGCGCCTCGGAGACGAGGGCGAAGAGCTGGTTCATGCGGGAGTCGACCTCGAGGATGTCGGTGGGGCCGAGCGTCATGTGGGCCTACGCTACCCGCGCCTCACGTAGTCTTCGCCTCGTGACGAGCACAGCCGACAGCCAGCTCCTGGAGCTGGAGGTGGGCGACATCGCCGGGGGTGGTGGGTGCGTGGCGCACGCCCCCGACGGGAGAGTGGTCTTCGTGCGTCACTCGCTGCCGGGGGAACGGGTGGTTGCGCGCGTCACCTCCACCACGTCGTCGTTCATCCGTGCCGATGCCACCGAGATCCTCCGGGCCTCCCCCGACCGCGTCGACCCCCCGTGCCCGCATGCCGGTCCTGGGCGCTGTGGTGGCTGCGACTTTCAGCACGTGGGGCTGGCGGCGCAGCGCCGACTCAAGGCGGCCCGCGTGGCCGAGCAGCTCAAGCGGGTGGGCGGAGTGGCGCGCCAGGTGGAGGTGGAGCCGGTCCCCGGTGACCAGGACGGTCTGGGGTGGCGGACCCGGATCCGCCTGGGCGTCGACGCCGCGGGCCGGCTCGGGTTCCGGCGGCACCGCTCCCACCAGCTCGAGCACATTACGGGCTGCCCGGTCGCCTGCGCGCTGGTCATGCAGACCGGGGCGTTCGACGCCCGGTGGCCGGGCTTCGAGGAGCTCGAGGTCGCGGTGGCACCGGACAGCGGCGAGTCCCTGGTGTCGCTGGTCAGCCCGAGGCCCCGACCGAGGACGCACCCGCCGTTGCCGGAGGTGGCGGCCCGGGTGGTCATTGACGGCCGCCCCCAACAGCGGTCAGGGGCCGTGCACACCACCGTCGCCACCGTCTCGTATCGCGTGTCCGCGGGCGTGTTCTGGCAGGGGCACGTCGGCGCGGCGGAGGTGCTGGCCAAGGCGGTGCGCGGCGCCCTGGGGGCGCGGACGGGCGACGCGGTGGTGGACCTCTACGCCGGTGCCGGCCTCTTCTCGGTCCTGCTGGCCGACGACGTGGGCCCGGGCGGATCGGTGCTGGCCGTCGAGCGCGAGCGGCGAGCCTGCGCCGACGCGGCGTACAACGGGCGGGAACGCCCGCAACTGCGCGTGAAGCAGGCGTCGGTCACCCCCCGTCTGGTCGAGCACGGTATCGGCACCCCCGACCTGCTGGTGCTCGACCCGGCCCGCGAGGGAGCCGGCAGGGTCGTCATGGCCGCCCTCGACGGGCACGCCGCCACCTTACGGCGCGTCGTCTACGTGTCGTGCGACGCCTCGTCGTTCAGCCGGGACATCGGCGTCCTGCTCCAGAGCGGATGGACCCTCGGCTCCCTGCGGGCATTCGACATCTTCCCGATGACCGAGCAGGTCGAACTGGTGGCGGGCCTCCGCCCACCGTCGCCCTAGAGGTGTCAGGGGTCACGGGTCAGGGGTTCGGGGTGAGGGGTCAGGGGTGACCGCCGAGCTCATGGTCGAGATGGCCGATGGCCTCGAGCTGCAACGTCGAATGGGCGACGTCGAAGTGCCCGGCGAGACAACCCTGGAGGCGATCGAGAACGAGGCCGACGTCGCCGCGGCGGATGCAGTCATCGGTGACCACGACGTGGGCGGTCAGTATGGGCAACGAAGAGGTCAGCGTCCAGGCGTGCAGATCGTGCACCGAGGCCACATCGTGGAGTTCGAGGAGATGCTGGCGCACCTCTTCGAGGTCAATGTCCTCCGGCGTGGCCTCCAGGAGGATGTGCAGCGCGGGACGGAGCAACCGCACTGCGGCGGTCAGCATCAGCCCCACGACCACCAGTGAGGCGATGGAGTCGGCCCGGTTGAAGCCGGTGGCCACGATGACGATCCCGGCGACGACGGTGCCGATGAACCCGTAGAGGTCGGTGACGACGTGGCGATAGGCCCCCTCAATGTTGAGGGAACGGCGGTTGGCCCTGGACAGCGTCATAGTGGCCACCACGTTGACCGCCACACCCACCGCCGCCACCGCGATCATCGTGCCACCGTGGACCGCGACCGGGTGCACCAGCCGCTCGACCGCTTCGCTGGCGATGAGCACCGCGACGACGAGCAGTGTGATGGCGTTGCACGCCGCGGCCAGGATCTCGGCGCGCTTCAGGCCGAACGTGTGCGACCCGGTCTCGGGCCGCTCAGCCAGGCGCAGCGCCACCAACGACCCGGCGATCGCCCCGACGTCGACCAGCATGTGCCCGGCATCGGCCAGCAACGCCAGGGAGTGCGAGAGGAACGCCGTCACCACCTCGAAGGCCATGAAGACGGCCAGGAGGACCAGGGTGGCGGTCAGGTAGGTGCGATCCGTTCCCGCCCCGACGGGGTGGGCATGGTCGTGGACGTGATGGCGATCGTTGCCGTCGTGGCGGTCGTTGCCGTCGTGGCGGTCGTTGCCGTCGTGGCGGTCGTTGCCGTCGTGGCGGTCGTTGCCGTCGTGGCGATCGTTGCCGTCGTCGTGGCGATCGTCAGGGCTGTGTGGCACGTGCCCGTCCCGTCGTCTTCGGCGATGGTCCCCCATCGGCTCCATCAGCCCCACGGGTCACGTGGTCGGCGTGCGACAAGACCTGCTCGACGAGCCGCCGCACGTGCGTGTCGTCGGCCACGTAGTAGATCCGGGTGCCGTCCCTGCGGGTCCGGACCAGGCGGGCCAACCGGAGCTTGGCCAGATGCTGCGACACGCCGGCCGCATGGGCCCCGACGAGCTCGGCCAGCTCGTTCACCGAGTGCTCGCCGTCGAGCAAGGCCCAGATGATGCGCAGCCGGGTCTCGTCGCCCAGGAGCTTGAGCATTCCCACGGCGGAGCGGAACTCGTCCTCGGTCGGAACTACCTCTATCTGCGTAGCCACGCAGGTATCATAGCAAGCTGGCGGTGGGACGGCACCGCGGGAAGTGCCGGAGGGATTGAGGCGTTGTACCAAGTGTGATCCCCCTTTCCGTGCTCGACCTGGCCACCGTGGGTACCGGTTCCACGCCCGCACGGGCGCTGGCCGAGACGATCACCATGGCTGGCGCCGTGGAGCGCCTGGGCTACAACCGGCTGTGGGTGGCGGAGCATCACGGCCTGCCAGCCGTGGCCAGCTCCGCGCCGGCGGTGCTCATCGCGCACCTGGCCAACGCCACTTCCACGCTGCGCGTCGGGTCGGGTGGCGTCATGCTCCCCAACCACTCCCCTCTCGTGGTGGCCGAGCAGTTCGGGACGCTCGAAGCCCTCCACCCGGGGCGGATCGACCTCGGACTGGGCCGCGCCCCGGGCACGGATCAGGTCACCATGCGGGCGCTCCGCCGCACCATGGATCTGGGCGGCGCCGACAGGTTCCCCGACGACGTCGTGGAACTGATCAGCTACCTCCTGCCCAGCGACGGTCCCCCCGCCCACCCCTCGGCGGTCCCGGGGAGCGGCTATCTCCCCGAAGTGTGGCTGCTCGGCTCGTCGCTCTACAGCGCCCAGCTGGCGGGGATGCTCGGGCTGCCGTTCTCGTTCGCCTACCACTTCGCACCCAAGCTGTTGGACGCCGCCCTCGAGACCTACCGGACGAACTTCCGCCCCTCCATCTTGCACGACGCGCCCCGCACCATGGTCGCCGTCACCGTGCTCTGCGCACCGACCGACGACGAGGCCAGATGGTTGTCCGGCTCCTCCGCGTTGAGCACGCTGCAGCTGCGTACGGGGCGCTTCGGTCTTCTCCCAACGCCGGAGGACGCCGACTCCTATCCGTTCACTCCTGAAGAGAGGTCGATCGTCGCCGAGGCGACAGCCAGCCACCTGGTCGGTGACCCGGAGGCCGTGCGTTCAGGGCTGGTCGAGCTGCAGAGCCGGACCGAGGCGGACGAGCTGATGCTCTCCACCCGCGTCCACTCCTACGAGGCGCGGCTCCGGTCCCTGGCCCTGGTCGCCAAGAGCTGGGGGCTGAAACGCGGAGCAGGGGTGTAATCGCACGCTCCGGTGGGCAGAGAGACGTACCCAGAATCCGACTGGAGATCATCTCCCTGGTCATGCTCCTAAACCGGCAGCGAGGATTGAAGTGGGCTACTCGGCAACCTATGAACCCATCGGCAGAAAGAACTCGAGCTGAATGTTGTCCGGGTCCCGAAATGCGAGACCGGCCCCGTATGATCGATCCAAGATCTCACCGTGCTCGATACCCAAGGCATCGAGTCGTGCTGGCCAGGATTCGAGCTCTTCTCGACTAGTGCAACCAAACGCGATGTGGTCGAGTCCGATTCGGAATTCATCGAACACGTCGCCCTCAAGCTGATGCTGATTTTCGTGGATTGCGAACATCGGCTCAAACCACATCGCCGCTCGATAATTGTCCTGGTCGTTGACCGCAACAGGCGGCGAGTTGAAGAGGCGCTCGTACCACTCGATGCTTCGTTGGAGATTGGACACCGTCAAGGCGTAATGGCTGAAAGCTGGAAATGATGACATTCACTAGCCCTATATATTCCCGGAATCCCCACGCTCAAGTCCGGCGAGGTGGTGCAGGCAAGGACGGGGGCAAAACGTACCGGAAGCCCGGCGACCGCCCCGCAAGATCGAGTCTCACGTCCCGTCTAGACGGATTTTCGAAATGTTACTCCTTCGGCGAGCAGCCGAGTCGTCTCGGTGATGACGTTCACGGGAACGATTTCAAAGTCCAAGTAGGTGCCGAACTTCGCCGGTGCGTCGGCAAGCGCGTCCGGATTGAAGGTCTCTACGACGGCGAAGCCACCGGTTCCGTCCAGTCGCCCCAGGAACTGATGAAACGTCAGATCAGATGGTGGCGTCCACTTCGCAAAGACTTCGAGCACACGGGCTGCAGACGCATCGTTTTCCTGAGCCGACGCGCCGCTCCGATTCTTCCAGGTCACAACGAACAGCATTGCTGGCTCCTCTCGCCAGGCAAGTTGGTTGACCCCAGATTTCTAGCAGTCGTCGTCGTCCCCGGCAAGATCCTGGCCCCGAGGAGAAATAATCGTCACCCTTTAGCCACCGACGCGTCACAAGGGATCATCTTTTACGTCACCACAGCTTCAACCTCCTTGTCGTCTGGCGCCCAATCTCCTGGAAGTGCCCCACTCGCGGCGGTCACCGCCATGCCCGATCCCGGCGAATTGGGCGCCCTCAGCATGATGACGGACGCGCGGCTTGGGACAGGTGCCGCTGCCCAGACCAGTCGATAAGCGCTAAAACGTAAGGCGTGACGAACCCGTTTGTGGAGAGCATGGCCAGCAACTTCGAGCAAACGCTTCGGCTGATGGAGGCTGCCCTGACGGACTGTCCCGATGACCTATGGGAGACGGACCTTTGGCCAGACGAGGCACCCACAGGCCCGACACCACACGGGGGATTGCACGACTCAGCCCCCTGGTTCCTTGCGTACCACGCGCTGCTGACCCTTCGATTACGACCTCACCGTCGAGTTCGAGTCGTGGGAACCGCCACAACCCTTTGACGAGAACACCTTCGCCTTTCCCAACCGAATGTTCACCAAGTCCGAACTCCTCGATTACATCGACTACTGCCGCGGGAGGGTGGGCCGAACGCTTCAGGAGTTCACCGAGGAGGTGGCGGCTCGGCCACTCCCTGATACCCATCGATATCACGGCACAATGTACGGAGTGATAGTCGGCGGCATGCCGCTGCACGTAATTGAGCACGCCTCCCAAATACGCCAGTTCCTCACTGCCGCTGGAGTGAAGGTGAGACCCATGCCGGGTGATCGCGAGTTCGAGGGGTGACCCGCAACCAGGCTGGGCGCGTGCCTTCATGCGGCAGAAAAACTATCCCCATGGTGCCTTACTGCCGCACCCCCTACCGGCGAAATGGGGCAGGAGATGGGTTACGGATTCTCGTGGGTCTACCGTTTGTCGAATGGGGCTTGATATTCGCTGCCAGTACTGGAAAGAACGTCGATATATGGTCCCGGTTGCAGGTTGCTCTTTCGTACGAGAGAGAAGACCTCCGCTCCCGCTCCGATTTCGTCAGCGAGCCGGTAAGACTGGGCATCCCCGTAATCGCTTGATCGGCGGATTCTGCCTGCCAAAGGGTTATCCGTTCTTCGTACGCGTATTCGCCGTCCCGAAGGTCGTGAGGTCCCCACGGCTGATTCTTTGACTGCCGAATATGCACCGGTCCCCGAACCACTCATCCGCGCTTGTTGGCACATCTCACCTTCTCAGTCGTGATCCGGCCGAACAACTGACACTGACCATGCGTAGGTATTTGTCTGTTCCTGAACATCCGAATGCCGGCGGATTCAAGCGGTCGATGCAATAAGTTCGGCGAATCGCTCGATGGTTTCATAAATCCGAGTCGCTTGCGCGGGCGGTCGTTGAGGCTGCGGGCGATGGTGTCGAGGTCGGCCCTGGTCAGTTCCGAAAGTTCCGTGCTTTTGGGCATGTACTGGCGCAGCAAGCCGTTGGTGTTCTCGTTGGTGGCCCTCTACCAGGGGCTATGGGGGTCACAGAAATAGACCTGCACGCCGGTGGCGACGGTGAAGGTCCCATGAGCGGCCATCTCGCGGCCTTGGTCCCAGGTAATCGAGCGCATGAGCTCTCTGGGCAGCCGGCGCACCGTCTTGCGCATGGCCTCGGCCACGACGGGGGCGTCGCGACTACCCGGCAGATGCACCAAGACGAGGTAGCCGGTGCTGCGCTCGACGAGGGTCCCCACTTGGGACCGGCCCATCTTTCCGATGACAAGATCGCCTTCCCAGTGCCCGGGCACGGCGCGGTCGGCCACCTCGCCGGGGCGCTCGGAGATCATGACCATGTCCCCCATGCGGCCCCGGCGCTCACCGGGGACGCGGGGCTTTCGTTGGGCTCGGCTGCTGCGCAGACAGCGGGCCAGTTCACGGCGCAGTTCTCCCCGGCCTGGGACATAGATGCTCTGATAAACGGTCTCGTGTGACACGCGCATCATCGGATCGTGCGCGAACTCGATTGGCAAGCGGTTGGCGATCTCCTCAGGAGAGCACCAGGCCTCGAGCCACTCGGTACCCACCTCGGCCAATGGCTGGTGGTCGAGCTTGGGCGCCTTGGGCCGCCGGGCCAGCCGATAGGCCCGATTATGCGCCGAAAAGGCCCGATAGATCCTTCGGCCACCGTTGGCCTTTACCTCGCGAGAGATGGTCGACGTCGAACGACCGAGACGCTGCGCGATGGTGCGCAACGACTCACGGCGCGCCAGTCCGAGGGCGATCTGCTCGCGATCTTCGAAGGACAGGCGACGAATGCCCGGATACCAGGCAAGCCAGCCCAGCAGCGCCTGGTACCCGGCGACGTCGGTGGGAAAGCTCTCCGAGCCGAGCACCCCGCCCAGCGGGTCAAGAGCGGCGGCGACATGGACGTCGCGATGGGTATCGACACCCCACGCACAGCTTCTACAGTGGTCATGGTCATCCCTTCTCTTAACGGTGTGAGGGATGGCACGGCCGTTCCGGATCGGAGCGACGGGCGGTTCGACTTGTTGGTAGCAAGTCGAGCCAATCACCCCAACTCGGAGACGGGAAGTGCCGTTTTCAATGTGCCGCTGGAGGGTCTCGGTCGACGACGTCTTGCGACGCCACGGGACTTAAAGTCAGACCGAACCCACCAGCACTCCCGAAGTTATTAAGGACCAGCAGTCAAGCGGTGGATCCCTAAGAGAAGTATCAATGTACTGGGCTATCCCAGGCGACGTACCGTTGTGGGCGGACACGCTGACGGTACTCAGCCCGAGGGCGTCACCGAGAAACGCTTGGGACCAAGCGGCGAGAGCACCAGCTGTGGCGGAGAGCCCTTCGGCCACGGTGCCGCCCCTTGCGCGATCAGCCATCGGCCGATGGCCGCGTCGCGCAGCTCTGCATACGGTGTCTCGGGCTTCCAGAACGACCTAGTGAGATCGACCTCAACCCGCTGGCCATCGGGGAACTCAATCTCGACGTCGACCCAGCCCGGTACGAAGTAGCGGTCCCGGTCGGCCTTCGAGATCCTGATGCCGTACCCGGCTCCGGAGCTCCTTGGACTGCCGTTGTGCCACCCGCTTGCCTGCACTGCGCCAAGTTACCGCCCAGCCAACACGGCGGTCACGCCCTAGTCGAACGGGCGCTAGGAGTATCCCAGCCGTGGCGTAGGGGGCTAGACCTTGGTTCGGTGATGCGTCAGGAATCACTCGCAAGCCGGTATCACCCGCTGGCGATGCCGGGACTGGCGGCCAGGCCTACGCGCCGGTTGAATAGGTGTTGGTACCCTGTCTCAATGAGTTCAATTCCTATTCCGACGTCGCATCGAGATCTGCTCGAAGCACCGATTCCAGTCACGTTGGCCACCGTTGGGCCTACTGGTTACCCTCAACTCACCGCGGTATGGGTCGTGCTCGAAGGCGATGTGATCGTTACGTCGCTCGCCGGCATCCGACAGAAGCTGAAGAACCTAAGGGAGCGTCCCCTGGCGACTGTGTTCGTCGTCGATCCCGCCAATCCCTACCGAACACTCGAGGTGCGCTGCGACGTCACTGTTGAGTCCGACCCGGAGCTCGCCACCCTGGTGAAAGTGCTCAGTGCTTACGGGATGGACTTGGCAAGCTTCGACGCGCCCCTCGAGGGTCGGGTGACGGTGACGCTACGGCCGGTTCATGCGGTGGCGCTCGGCTGAAGGGACTAGGTCTCAAAGGTCTACCCGCCGCGATGTGCATAGCCGCCAACATCGACAACCTGCTGGCAACACAGGTCCGGCGGTAGGGGCTACCGGCAGCTCGTTGAGCCGCTGAACGTTTGGGGATAGAAAGAGGGACCGGGCTACTGATCCAGTGACGAGGACACGCGATGCCGAAAACGATTAAGGGAAATGCTGGGCGAAAGCCGCCAGAGCCCTCTGCGGACCACTCCGACATCGATGAGTGGTCTCGACACCTGATGCCGGATCTACAGCCCATCGTCAAGCGGTTGGATGAGCTGATCCGAGCCACGGTCCCCGACCTTGACTACGCAGTCAACCGGAAAAGGGCGTATTACGGACTGCCAGAACTCGGATGGATCATTGAAATAGCCGCCTATGACGTTTCAGTGAATGTTCTTTTCCTCGGCGGAGCCGACTTCGAGTCCCCACCCCCGCTGGGAACGACCGACCGGACCCGGTACATCAAGGTGACCAGCCTGGAGGAGGCGCAGCGGCCGGATCTGGAGAAGTGGATCGAACAAGCGGGCCGCACGCCGGGTTGGACGTGACGTGTTTGAGTATCCCGCCAGAACGGCTCGACGCTTGTCAACCGTCTCGCAACCCATTAGGAGCGAGTGTTCCAGAACGCGCGGTGAAGGCGATCCGAAGTGCCGAAGTGCCCCACCAAACCGGTGCTCGGGGACAACCCGGGATCCTTGTCGCGCGTTCACTCCGCATGTTTGCCATCATTGCCAGATGAAGCAACGCATAAGTTTGGTCACTCTCGGGGTTTCCGATCTTGCCCGGGCTCGAACGTTCTATGAAGCCCTCGGTTGGTCGGGAGCTCAGCAACCTGATGACGAGGTGTGCTTCTTTCAAGCTGGTGGAATGGTGTTCGGCTTGTGGACGGCGCTAGGTGGGCACGGGGGCCCGGGAATCGAACTCGCTCACAACGTGCGCTCGCCGGAAGAAGTGACCAAGGTGCTGAACGAGCGGAGAGGATTGGAGGTTCCATCGTCCGCAGCGCCGCTGTCGCCGATTGGGGCGGTACGACTGGGGCGTTCGCCGACCCTGATGGATACGTGTGGGAAGTGGCACACAATCCGGGCTGGACACTTCAAGCCGCCGGCACGATCCAAATCTAGGGAGCGTTCGTCAGGTCTGCGTGACCCGAGGCCGGCGGAACTGGGGCACCCTCGGCGCCGCTGCGTCCAGCCTTATACTGTGATGAGATGGAGCGCAGGTAGTCTGCGGACCCGATAACCGACCACATCGAGATAGCTCCGTAAGGACGCGGCTTATGAGCGAGGTCATGCCGGCGGCATTCCTCGGGCACGGGAGCCCGATGAACGCGCTAGATCACAATGGGTACACCGAGGCGTGGCGGGCCTTTGGGGACTCGGTGCCCCGACCTCGTGCGATCCTCGCTATCTCCGCACATTGGTACGTCAACGCATCGGCGGTCACCGCCATGGCTCAACCCAAGACGATCCACGACTTCTACGGCTTCCCGGATGAACTCTTCGCCGTGCAATATCCTGCTTCAGGCGATCCCGCCCTTGCGGAGGAGGTAGCCCAGGTGGTCAAGCCTACGTGGGTCGGGTTTGATCACGACAGTTGGGGCATTGACCACGGCACCTGGTCGGTTCTTTTGCATGCGTTTCCCAATGCCGACGTTCCCGTCGTCCAGCTATCGATCAATGCCGAGAGGCCACTCGACTACCACTTCGAACTCGGGGCGAAGCTCGCACCGCTGCGGCAGCGCGGCATCCTCATCATCGCCAGCGGCAACGTGGTTCACAATCTGCATCGCATCGACTGGAGCCGACCCGACGGAGGGCTCGACTGGGCTCATCGCTTCGATGACGCAGCTCGGGAACACATGACCACATCACCGGCGGCTGTACTCGGCCTGCGCGATCACACTGATTTCCCGAACGCGGTCCCTACGCCCGACCATTTCCTCCCCCTTCTCTATCTCGCCGGACTGGCCGAGGCTGCGGGATCGACCACGGACGTGCTCATTGAGGGCTACGCCTACGGTTCGCTGTCGATGACGGCCTTTACGCTTGACGCCAACTGCCCAGAACGGCCGCTTCTTGCCCACGCCGCACCGCTCCCGAGTCCTGACCTCGTCCCGCCCGACGACACCAACACTTAGAGCGACGGCCCTTGGATGTCGGGCCGCCAGCAGACCCGGCATGAAGAGTGTGAGAGTGCCTTCCCATCGGAGCATCCACCAGTCTCCGAGGTCTCACCATTACGGTCAGGCACCCCTGGGCTTCGGCCTGCCTCGACACCCATACGGTCTCACGTTGGTTCGTCGTCCGATGCCCAGGTCACCCGGCACCACTGGTCGGGCGGTGTGATCAGTCGTCCTGTTAGCGCAGGCCGACATCTCACGATCCCGCCGTCCCAGCGGTGTTGCCACCCCTTGACCGATTCAGAGGAGAAGGAGCGGCAGTGACCATCATGGTAGATACCCAACGCGCCCTGACGGGCGGCGTCGATACCCACGCAGATGTCCACGTGGCGGCGGTGATCGACCCCGACGGCGGCTTGCTCGGCGTGAAGTCCTTCGCCACGAACCTCGCCGGCTACAAGTTGCTCAGTGGCTGGATGGGCACCTTTGGGGAGATCGGCCTGGTCGGCGTGGAAGGCACGGGTTCGTATGGAGCCGGGCTCGCCCGTCACCTCCATCGAGAGGGTCTCGTCGTCGTCGAAGTCGACCGGCCCAACCTCCAGGAGCGAGCGCGGCAGGGAAAGTCCGATTCACTCGATGCCATAGAAGCGGCCCGGGCCGCCTTGCCCGGACGCGCCTTCGGCGTGGCCAAGACCCGGGACGGCAACGTCGAAGCCATCCGCGCCCTCATGGTGGTTCGCCGCAGCGCACGAGAGTCGCGAACCAAGGCCATGAATCAGATCCGCCAGCTCGTCGACACCGCGCCCGATGAGCTGCGAGAACGCTTCGTGGGGGTTCCCTCGTGGCGCATTGCCGAAGGGGTCGCAATCCTGCGCGTGCACGCCGACCCGGTGCGCATGGCGACCAAGTGCGCTCTCGGCATGCTCGGCCGCCGCGCCGTCGCACTCGGAGAAGAGGGCAAGCGCCTGGACGTCCTGATCGCCCGCTTGGTCGACAAGGTCGCTCCTGAACTCGTCGAGCTGGTGGGCCTCGGCCCCGACACCGCCGCGCTGCTCCTCATCGCCGCCGGCGACAACCCCTCACGACTGCGCAGCGAGGCCACCTGGGCCAAGCTCTGCGGCGTGGCGCCGCTCGAGGCGTCCTCGGGCAAGGTCACCCGTCACCGTCTCAACCGCGGTGGGGACCGACAGGCCAATAGCGCCCTGTGGCGCATCGTCTTTTGACCCGCATGTCGTGCCACGAACCGACCCAGGTCTACGTGGCGCGTCGCACCGCGGAGGGCAAGTCCAAAAGAGAGATCATGCGCATCTTGAAGCGCTCCGTCGCCCGGGAGGTCTACCACCTACCTACCCCGGGACTAGAGCTCCTCGGAGCGGCGAGTCTGGCCCACATATCCCGGCTGCCGCGTTCACGTTGGCCTGCGTACGACTTGCCGGCTCGCCGTTCCGAGCTGCATATGACCTCGTCGAAGTGATCACGCCGATGGCCTAATAAGAGTCTGTCCTCGACATCTCGAGTGGCCCTTTCATGTCGTGCCTCGCAGCATCACCATCGACACCAAACTGCCCCCTTGACATCCATAGGAGATTCGATAGGGGGCACGCCCAGTGATCGCCAGGATGCGGACAAGAAGTGCGGCGTCGGGCGGAACTTCTACCGGAGGACCCCACAGGTCGGGCAACGGGGCATTGGGGACGAATACGGCCACATGGTCAAAGCACGCTTGGAGCGTGTGCTCCGGTAAATCGAATGGCTGGCCGATCGCGATGGCGATGTCCCATCCGTGCACGACCAGCTCGGTCAGTGTGATTTTGCCCCACGTTAGGTTGGACAGGTCCGACCCCGGCACGTTGCCGCTGCCCTCCCACGCAGCCGGGTCCTCCCACGCCTCACCTAGCGCCTGCAGATGATGAACGAAGGTGCCCTGCCAGTCTGGTTCGAGGTGTGAGTAGCCGGTGTCCGGAAGCTCGCTGCCACGGGCGAGCGCCGTTGCTCCCTGAGCCACCAGATCAACATGGTCGATCAAATCGCCGACCGTGTACTCGGTGCAGGGGGTGGGACCCGAAAGCTGCTCTTTCGCAATACCCGAGACCACCTCGATCATCTGGTCGCAGGCTGGTTTGAGGTCAATCATGCTCCCTCCTTGGGCGCGTCGTTCTTCCGCAGGCTAATGCCCGGCACCAGCGTTCGGCCCCTGCCCCCATGGTGCCGAATAGTCCCACCGATCCAGCGAAGTGGGACGTTCTGGGAGCAGTGGATCTCTACTCGGGTGATCATGGAGCCTGGGGGTGGATGGTCTCACCTCGGGCCAACATCTCGACAAACTGGTCGATGCGCCTGGAGCGGGTTTCGAGTTTCTTGGCGTTTCCGATCCTGTAGAGGATGGCGTACCGATTCGCACTGGTGAGCGCCTCAAACATCGCCTTCGCGTGAGGATTGGCACTCAGGGCGGCGAGAAGATCCTCCGGCACCTCAATGCTGGCTTGCCCGGCGTAGGCGGCCTCCCATCGACCGTCCTCTTTCGCCTGCCGCACCTCGTCTTCGCCGGATCGATGTATTCGGCCGGTGGCGATCAGCCTTTCAGCGATGGCAGCGTTCCGTTGAGACCACGGGCTGCAAGCTCTTCGAGGCGTGAAACGTCGTCGGAACGTAGCGGTGTCACGACGCCCTAATTGACCATCAATCCAGCCGAAGCAGATTGCCTCGTCAAGCGCCTCGTCGTACGAGAGGGTTGTCGGATCGTCAGTTCCCTTTTTGGCTAGTACCAGCCAGACACCTAGTGAATCGGCGTAATGGGCGCTCAACCATGTTCGCCATTCGCCAGCGTCCACGACCAGTAGCTCTGGGACATCCACGGCGTTCACCGTATCCTCATGTGCCGTACTGCCGCACCCCGTACCGGCGTTCTGGGCAGGTGCCATCAGCTCGCAAAGCGGACCCATTGAGATACGATCCTTCGGGTTTTCCAATGGTTGCGGTGGAGATGCGCAGGATGCAACGCCGGGTCGTCGCTCTCGATCACAGTCGGGGCATGAGCTACTCGCCGCAGTCAATGAGTTCGATTCTGTTCCCGAACGGGTCATCCATTCTGCCGCTGGACCACCGGTGCTGGGGGTCGGCCATCCCGACCTGTTCTCCAACAGCAACGGGTCCCGTCGCACGCACCACCAGCTTTGAACTCGCTCTCCATCCCGGCGCACTGGGTCAGTGGCCCTCGAGCTCCTCGACGACCTGCGCCGGCTCGACGCTCAGCTCAAGGAGTCACATCGCCGTATCCGGGTGGCTATCAAGGCCTCCGGCACGTCGCTCACCGAGATCTATGGGGTGGGACCGATTATCGCCGCCACGCTCATCGGCTACTCGGGCGACGTCACCCGATTCGCCAGCCGCGACACCTACGCCTCCTACAACGGTACGGCACCGATCGAATTCTCTTCGGGGGGACGGATCGTGCATCGGGTGTCCACCCGTGGCAGCCGCAAGCTCAATCATGGCATCCACATGGCAGCCGTCACCCAGCTCCGCAATCCTGGCACCCCAGGGCGGATCTACTTCGAGCGCAAGGTCGCCGAAGGCAAGACCAAGAAAGAAGCTCTCCGCTCACTCAAGCGTCACCTCTCCAACGCGGTGTACCGCCAGCTACTCCTCGACGCCCAAAAGGGGGTCCGGGAGGACACTAGGGAACGACTCGTAGCCTGCGTGACCGGCCCTACACCCTGAAGCCGGCTCTTCGGCGAAGTCACTCCCAGACCCATACCAACTCTATGCAGCCGCTTCGATCGATGACGGCTCGGACCGTTGCGCTCAAAATGCCCTCAAAAACAGGGTCTTGACTCAAAGAGGATTCGTACGGCCGCACCCCGTACCGGCGGATTGGGATATTGCGCGGCGACGAAATACCCGAACATTCGGGGGCGCCCGGATCGACGGACGAACCGCGTCAACCAAGCCCCGGATGTCCCGCGTTACGCACCCGTTCGGGAACCGCCTCTGGACGTGTCCTACGGAACGCCCGGTCGGGATGGAGGCAGTGCGAGCCTGACACGGTCCGTATTGGAGGGAAGAGCACCGCATATTCGCGAAACGCGTGCTCTTAGCCAGCAGGTCCAATACATCATGAGGCGAACGGGGATCCCTCGGGTCTGTGGTCACATTTACTGGGATCAAAACGGTGGTGGTAGCACCAGATCAGCAGGTACGGCTACCAACCTTGCAGTTCCCACCCCCGATATCAATAATGCTAACTAGTGAGCGTCCGTCGATCAGTAAGGGGTCGTCGTAAGTGACATGAGTCAGACCTTCAGCGTCGCCTGGTACAGCTTTCGCGCTACGTTCCGGCGCCGCTGGGGTGGATATCTCGCGATCGTCTTGCTGGTCGGCTTGGTCGGTGGTCTCGCGATGGGCTCCATTGCGGCGGCACGACGTACGGAGTCGTCCTTCCCGGTGTTCTTTGCTAGTACCGACCCCTCGGATCTCATCGGTATAACGGGCGTCCTCAATCCGACGATCGGCAGCGATTCGGGCTACAACGCCGCCCTGGTCCGGGCCATCGCTCACCTGCCCCACGTCACACAGGTAGAAAACCAGGCAGGCATCGACTTCCTCCCGTTGCAGCGTGACGGGAGCCCGCTCAATGCCCCCAACTTTGACCCGCCGGCAGCGGGCAACGGGTACGGCAGCGTCGACGGTATGTACTTCGACCAGGACAAGGTGACGGTCACAGAAGGGCGGATGGCCGACCCTGATCGCCCCAACGAGCTCATGTTGAGTGCCGAAGGGGCCTCGGCGCTCGGCGTCCATGTGGGCGACGTAATCCCCGTGGGAATCTATACCAACGCCCAGACTCAGTTGCCGGGTTTTGGCACGGCGCGAGTAAAGCCCTCTCGGATCATCGACGAAAAAGTCGTTGGTATCGCCGAGTTCAACACTTCAGTCGTTGAAGACCAAGTCGACGTATCAAACCAGCCCAACAACCTCTTCACCCCGGCCCTCACCCGCCAGCTCTTGAATTGCTGCGTCAACTACACCGAAAGCACGGTGCAAGTGAAGGGCGGAGCCCGCAACGTGGCCACGGTCGAAGGTGAGATCGCTCACCTTCTTCCCAAGGGCTTTCCATCCTTTGGTGATCCTCAACCCGCACTCTTGGCCAAGGCGCAGCGCTCGATCGAGCCCGAGGCCATCGCCCTGGGGGTGTTCGGGGGCATTGTCGCTCTCGCCGCCTTGCTCCTAGCCGCTCAGGTAATAGGGCGCCAACTGCGCCTAAGCGCCGAAGAACGCGAGATCCTCCGCTCTCTGGGGGCACCACCGATGACGACCTCGACCGTCGGGCTGATTGGTGTCGGTGGCGCGCTGGTCGTAGGAGCATTGCTGGCAGCCGCTGTGGCAGTAGCCCTGTCACCCTTGGCGCCTCTCGGTCCGGTGCGACCCGTTTACCCCGATCCAGGCGTCGCCTTTGACTGGACGGTGCTCGGGCTGGGAGTCGTGGTCCTCGTGGGCGTACTCGCCGCTACCGCGGTGGCGATCGGCTTCAGTGGTGCGCCACATCGGCGCAGCCAACTCGCCCCCTCCGCACTCGATCGTTCCTCGCGCGTCGTTACCGCAGCCGGTGCCGCAGGCTTGTCGGTCGCGGCGCTGACGGGGGTGCGTTTTGCACTCGAATCGGGCAGTGGCCGCCGCTCGGTCCCGGTTCGTTCGGCCATTCTCGGAGCTGCCTTGGCGATGATCGTCTTGGTCGGCACGGTCACCTTCGGCGCCAGCCTTAACGCATTGGTCTCTCATCCCGCGCTATACGGCTGGAACTGGGACTACATGCTGGTCTCAGGGGGCGACATCCCACAACGTCAGGTGACGACGTTGTTAGACCGCGACCGTTACGTCGCTCAGTGGTCGGGGATCTATACCCCCCCACCGGTGGAGATCGACGGTCAGGTAGTACCGGTGCTGGCGGAGGCCCCGAATGCCGCGGTGGCTCCGCCCGTTCTATCGGGTCACGGTCTGGAGAGTACAAGCCAGGTCGTGCTCGGCGCCGTCAGCCTGGCACAACTGCACAAGCAAGTAGGTGACACCGTAGAAGTGAGCAGCGGGTTGTCGGCACCAACCCGATTGAGGATCGTCGGCACCGCGGCAATGCCGACGCTTGGCTCTACCGAGGGCCAACATCTTGAGATGGGTACGGGAGCGGTCCTTTCGTCCCAACTCATCCCAGCGATCGATCGCAATCCGTTTGACGACCCCATCGCCGGCCCAAACGTTGTGTTGGTTCGCCTGCGTAAGGAACTTAATCGCTCCACCGGACTGCGATCGCTGAAAAGGATCGCTCAAGCCACGACGAACACGGCCAACTTCGGAGACGCCGTCACCGGGGTCCTGCGCCCGGCCGAGATCGTGAACTACCGCTCGCTCGGTGATACACCGGTCTTTCTGGGTTCTGGCCTTGCCATCGGAGCAATCGCTGCGCTGGGGCTTACCTTGATCGCCTCAGTGCGACGGCGCCGACGTGATCTCGCATTGTTGAAGACGCTCGGTTTCACCGGCCGTCAGCTCGCAGCGGCCATTGCCTGGCAATCGACGATCGCCGTCTTGATCGGAACTGTCGTCGGTGTGCCCCTCGGGATCGCACTGGGCCGCTGGCTCTGGGACTTATTTGCGCGCAATATCCACGCCGTGCCGGCACCGAGCGTGCCCCCACTTTCGGTCGCACTCATCGCCGTCGGTGCCATCGCTCTGGCCAATGTGGTGGCGTTCCTTCCGGGGCGGATCGCGGCTCGCACACCGACAGCACTCCTGCTGCGCTCTGAGTGAGCCACGATCCACTCAGATGGTCATTTGCGGACCTTGGGTGCCCCCAAATACTCGGTGCCCTGTCGCTAGAGGTGACCCACTCGTGCCGATATGGGCTAGGGGCATCTCTTGGCCCCGGGGTGTTTGCCGCCCGGCGCTGGCCCTGGGTGCTACGCCGGTCTTCCAGTCACCCCAGTCGGAATCCCGACAGCGCTGGCGTCCGGGTTCTCCGACCGTGTGCGCGGTGCGACCCTCAGTCCACGATCTCGATATGGCGACGCTGTACGCGACCTCCGGTGAAACGTATCCGGCCGAACGTCCGAT
>Ga0302326_10006002_pt1 | contig 27453 bp, 28 predicted proteins | sample Palsa_T0_3_FD_202264 | JGI IMG/M metagenome (GOLD analysis project Ga0302326, IMG submission 202264) | Peat permafrost microbial communities from Stordalen Mire near Abisko, Sweden - Palsa_T0_3 | ecosystem: Environmental > Terrestrial > Soil > Palsa > Peat permafrost | place: Sweden: Abisko... | reverse complement strand
CTCGGCGCTGGGCGGCAGGTTGAGCGTCTCGTCGGCGTGCCCCGGACGCCGCCGCAGGACCTCGATGCCGGTGGGCGAGGCCTTGCCGATGAGGGTTTGCGTCCCGCCATCGCCCTTGTCCTCGATGAGGAAGGAGAGGAGGCGGCCCCCGGGGCGGGACTCGTAGATGCGCTCCTCCCGGTGGCGCCGCTCGACGGCCGTCTGGCCCACCACCGCCTTGAAGACTTGCTCCTCGACGGAGCGCGCCTGGCCCGGGTGGCCGGGGACGAGGGACAGGTCCGAGAAGAACCAGCCCACCTTCTTGTCCACGAGGTAGATGCCAAACCACTCGCCACCCGCCGGGCGGTGGACGCGCAGGGCGTCGCTCAATGGCGGGCTCGCCACCGCGACGCTGGCGAGGAGGAGGCCAGAGGCCAGCAGCAGAGGGCCGAGGAGGCGCGGCCGTTGCGCAGCGCACCTCACACTCAGAGCTTTTTCTTCAGGAGGATGAGGTCATCGCCCTGCTTGTAGAAGTCGCGGAAGCGAGACTCCTCCAGGTAACGCATGGACTGGTAGAAGCCGCGGGCCGGCCCGTAGTCCTCGGTGGCCGAGGTCTCCACCCGCACCAGCCGCGCCTTGCGCCGCCGCAAGTCCGCCTCCATGGAGGCGATGAGCCCGGCGCCGATGCCCTTGCCGCGCAGGGCGGGCTCCGAAGCAATCCAGTACAAGTCGTAGGTGCCTTCCGTCATGGGCGTCGGGCCGTAGGCCACGTAGCCAACCAGCGTCCCGTCCATCAACCCCACCAACACCAGGTAGTCGGGGTTATTCGGCTGCAACGCCTGGTCGATGACCTCGAGCGCGCACCGCACCTCTTCGGGCGAGAAGTTCTCGATTCGGTCCAGGAGCCCGGCGAGCGCTGCCCGGTCGGCTGGCGCGATGAGACGGATGTCCATGAGTCCTTTCGAGCGCGACGTCCAGAAGCCGGGAGCCGAGGGCGGCGTAGTCCATCCCGGCGGCGGCGGCGGCCCGCGCGTAGCCCGCCTGAGGATGCAAATCGCAGTTCGGGTTGATGTCAATGACGTAAGGGTTTCCCTCGGCGGACAGCCGCAAGTCGACACGGCCGTAGTCGCGACAGCCGAGCGCGTCAAACGCGCCGAGCGCCGCATCCACCACCTTGGACTCCAGGGCCGGCGTCAACGAGCACGGCCCGGAGGGGCTGTCACGGCACTCCGGGCTGGCTGTCTCCCACTTCGCCCGGTAGCTGACGATGCGCGGGCGGCCCTCGAAGGCCTTTCCGAAATGAATCTCGCTCAGCGGCAGCACCACCCGCGGGGAGTTTCCGAGGAAGGAGACGTACACCTCGCGCCCGGCCACGAAACGCTCCACCAGGGCCGGCTGGTGGAAGGTGCGCAGCACGACTTCCACCGCCTCGCCCAGCGCGGCCGCGTCATGCACCACCGAGTCGAAGGTGACGCCCGCCGAGGCGTCCTCCCGCACCGGCTTGACGATGAGGGGGAAGGGCAGCTGCACGGAAGCCACCTCGCTCAGCGCGGACACCACCGCGAAGCCCGGGGTGGGGACGCCGCGGGCGACGAGCAACTCCTTGGCCTTGTCCTTGTGCAGGGCGAGTCCGAGGGCCAGGGGGCCGGAGCCGGTGTAAGGAATCCCCAGCACCTCGAGGACGGCGCTGGCGGCCATCTCGCCGCGGCTGTCCCCGGAGACCGACTCGCAGAGGTTGACCACCAGGTCCGGAGGATGGCGAGCGAGCGAGGCGAAGGCGGTGAGCGGCTCCTCGCCCACGGCCAGGGGGACGGCGACTTGCTTTCCGTGCGTCAGGGCCTCGGCCAGCGCTGCTGCGACGTGCAGCACATCCTTCCGCGCCTCTCGTCCGGGGTCGTCCTCCAGCGCGTCGTGGTCGGCGTTGTGGAGGAGGGCGATGAGCATGCTTGGGAAAGCGAAAGAGACGCTAGCACGGTCTTCCGTCAGCTGCGAGGCACTGGCCAGGTCGCCGTGCGGCTCCGGCTCGTGCGAGAGTCGCTTCTCGAGCTCCTCGAATTCTTTTCGGAGCACTGAGCAGCGGCGGCCCGATGCGCATCCGCGACCCCATCCACGGCACGTTGCCCGTCTCGGCCGACGAGGCGGCGGTGGTGGACAGCCCCTACTACCAACGGCTGCGCCACGTGCGGCAGCTCGGCTTCGGCGACCTGGCCTTCCCCGGCGCGACGCACACCAGGCACGCCCACGGGCTTGGCGCCATGCACGTGGTGGGGCGTCTCTTCGACGTCCTCTCCGCCCGGGCCTCGCTGCCGGAGGCGACGCGCGTCCGTTTCCGCAGCGCGGTGCGCCTGGCCACCCTCTGCCATGACCTCGGCCACATGCCCCTGAGCCACTCGAGCGAGCGCATCGCGCCGCCACGGGCCAACCTCCAGCTGCCTTCCTGGGTGGCCGAGCCCACCGGACAGGCCACCCACGAGGACTTCACCGCCCTCCTCCTGCTGAAGAGCAGCCTCGCCGACGTTCTGCGCACCCGCCTGTCCGCACAGGGCCTTTCCCCGGAGGCCCTGGCCGCGCTGGTGAGTGGGCGCACGCCGCCCGGGGGGCTCGACTTCTCCCACGACGGCGCAGACTGGACGCCGCTTCTGCGCTCCCTCGTCTCCGGCGAGCTCGATGCGGACCGCATGGACTACCTCTTGCGGGACTCCTTCTATACCGGCGTCAACTACGGGCGCTTCGACCTCGACTGGCTGATTCAGAACCTGCACCCGGCCCAGGTGGAAGGCCGCATGGAGCTCGCCCTCTCCAGGAGCGCGGCCTTCGCCTTCGAGGACTTCCTCCTCAGCCGCTACCACATGTTTCTGTCGGTCTACCTGCACCACACCGCGGTGGCCTTCGACTGGATGCTGGCCGCCTTCTACCGGGAGAGCCCGGGCGAGTTCGAGATACCGACCGACCCCTTGGCCTTCCTCTACTGCGACGACGTGGCGCTCATGCACACGCTGCGGCGCTCGAGTAACCGCTGGGCGAAGCGGATTGTGGCCCGGGCCGGCTTCAAGCTGCTCGCCCAATTCACCGAGCGCGATGAGGGGTATGACTTGGGGGCCCTGGCCCAGGCCCTGGACCGCGCCCACGTGGAGCACTTCGAGGTGGAGTCCGAGAGCGCCCTCTCCAAGTACTTCGACGGCACCGCGGGCCCAAGCCTCTACATCCTCGACGAATCGAGTGGCCGGCTGACGCCGGTGGCCCGTTACACGCCCCTCTACCAGCGCTACGCAGGCGCGGTGCGCCTGTCGCGCGCCTACGTGCGGCCGGACCAGCTTGCTGCGGCGCGCGCGGCGCTGGCCGAGCAAGCCAAGGGCGAGGGGTGAGCGAGGCCCTGCCGGGAATGCCCGAGGCGCCGCCGCCCGCCCTTGCGCGGGACGCGGCCGTGGTGGTGCTCGTCCGAAAGGCCGCTCGAGGCGTGGAAGTCTTCTGGCTTCGCCGCGAGGCGGCCCTCTCCTTCGCCGGCGGCTTTTACGCCTTCCCGGGCGGCCGGGTGGACGCGGCCGATGCCGACGTCCCGGTGGAGGGCGCCGTCGGCGAGGAGGCCACGCTGCGCGCGGCGGCGGCGCGGGAGCTCTTCGAGGAAGTGGGTGTCTTGCGCGCGCGGGGGCCACAGGTGCCCGAGGACGCCCTCGCCGAGGCCCGTGCCGCATTGCTTCAAGGGACGCGCAGCTTCCAGGACGTGCTCAAGAGCCTCGGCGCGCGCCTGTCGGCGAAAGACTTCCTGGCCGCCGGCCGCTGGGTGACGCCGAGCTGGATGCCGCTTCGCTACGACGCCCGCTTCTTCCTCGTGGAGGTGGCGCCCGGGACAGCGGCCGAGGTGTCGGCCGGCGAGGCGGCCTTTGGCGAATGGGTGCGTCCCGAGGCGGCGCTTCTGGCGTGGGCCGAGGGACGGGCACTCTTGCACCCGCCCAACCACTACGCGCTTCTCTCGCTGAAGGAGGCGCCCTCCCTCGAGGCGGCGCGGGAGCGCATGGTGCAGGCACCCTCCACCGACGGGCCGGCGGCCCACCCGGTGGAGTTTCAGCGCGGGGTGCGGCTCTTGGCCTTGCGCACCAAGACGCTGCTTCCGGCGACGCACACCAACTGCTGGCTTCTGGGAAACGGAGAGCTTCTGGTGGTGGACCCCGGGGCGGCGGCCCCCGAGGAAGTCGACAAGCTGGTGGCGCGGCTTCGGGCCCTGGAGGCGGAGGGCTTCCGGGCCCAGGCCATTCTTCTCACCCACCACCACCAGGACCACACCGCCGGCGTCGTCCCGCTGGTGGCGCGCCTCGGGCTTCCCGTCTGGTGCCACGCTCGCACGGCGGACCGGCTCGACGTCCGGGCAGACCGGCTCCTCATCGAGGGCGAGGTGCTGACGCTGAAGGGCACCGAGGACATGCGCTGGCGGGTGCTGCACACGCCCGGGCACGCGCAGGGGCACGTGTGCCTCGTGGACGAGGCGACGCGCGCCGCGGTGGTGGGGGACATGGTGGCCGGCGTCGGCACCATCCTCATCGACCCGCCGGAGGGAAACATGGCCGAGTACCTGCAGCAGCTGCGCAGGCTTCGGGACTTCCCGGTGCGCGCCCTCTACCCGGCCCACGGGCCACCGTTGCCGGACGGGCCGCAGGCCCTGGACAGGTACCTCGCCCACCGCGCGGCCCGCGAGGCGCGGGTGAAGGCGGCGCTGGGCAAAGAGCCCCGTCCCCTGGAGGCGCTGGCGAAGGAGGCCTACGCCGACACGCCCGGCGCCTGGCCCCCCGTCGCCGAGCGAAGCACGCTGGCCATCCTCGAGAAGCTTGTGGCTGGGGCCGAGGCGCGCGCTGTGGGCGAATCCTGGGCCGCTGCCTAGCGGCGGCGCTCCGTCGACCAGGCACCCTCGCCAATCGCCGCAGGCACCGGGACCCCACCCGCCTGGAGTCGGAGTATCTCGTCCTCGAGTCGAGCAATGGTTTTCTGGGCTTGGTCCTGGTCCAACCGCGCGGCTTCGCGGAGCCTGAGAATCGCGTCGACGGTGGGTTTGACCGTCAGACGGAAGACGACGCCACCGACGAGGAGGAGAAGGACGAGCCCGGGGAAGATGACTTCCAGGAGGCGGACGGTGTCGTGGGCAGTCAGGCTCATCAAGGAAGTCTACGGGCAGTCAGCCCGGCCATTGCAAACCCGCGCCGTCGGCCGGCGTCGCCGCGCACGTGGGGAGTTGCGCACACCGACTGCCCGTGGAGCCACGGGAGGCGCGTGCCTTGCGTCACCAGGGTGGCTCGTCCCACCCCCCGCGAGGCGTTTGCTCGAAACCGCTTGCCACTGCGCGCGGGCCCGAGCAAACGTCCCTCGGGTGCCCCCCGCCCCCGGGGCCTTCCGCGCGCCCCCTCGACGGCCTTCCCCTGTTTTCCATCCGGACCGCCACCGCCGCCGACGCTGACGTCCTGGCCGAGCTCGGGACGCGCACCTTCTACGAGACGTTTGCCAAGGACAACACGTCCGAGAACATGGCCCTCTACCTGGCCGAACACTTCGGCGGCGCGCTGCAGCGGGCGGAGCTCCAGGAGGCCTCGGTGCGCTTCCTCCTCGTGTTTTTCGAGGAGCGCGCCTCGGGCTACGTGAAGCTACGCAAAGGAGGTTCCAGCGCGCGCGGGCTCCGTCCCTTGGAAGTCTGCCGCTTCTACGTGGACAAGGCCCTCCACGGGAAAGGCGCTGCGCGCGAGCTCATGGCCGCCATCGACGCGCTCGCCCGGCGCGACGGGCACGACGCGTTGTGGCTCGCCGTCTGGCAGCACAACCTCCGTGCCATCCGCTTCTACGAGAAGCACGGCTTCGTCCGGGCAGGCGAGCAGCCCTTCACCCTGGGCAGGGACGTGCAGATGGACTGGCTGATGGAGAAGAAAGTCACGCCTGCGCAAAGTCGATGAAGCCCTTGGTGGGGTCGGTGGCCAGAAGCTTCAGGCGCACGCGGTCCCCCACGTCCAGGCCCTTCGCCCCGCGCACCACCCGGCCCTCCGCCGGCGGGCTCAAGAGCCTGGCGAAGGTGCCGCTCTCCGAGACGCCGGTGACGACGCCGTCGAAGAGCTGGCCGATGCGCCGCTGCAGCAGCACCGCCGCTGCCATCTTCCGCAGGAGGCGCTCCACCTTTCGCGCCCCGTCCTCCATCTGGGTGCAGCGGGCCGCCACGCCCTGGAGGTCGGCGTCGGAGTAGGGGGGCGGCTGTCCGTCCAGTGCCGCCTTCACCAGCCTCTGGGTGACGAGGTCCGAGAAGCGCCGGTTGGGGGCGGTGGAATGCGTGTAGTCCTCCACCGCCAGGCCGAAGTGCCCGACGCGGGGGGCGCCGGCGCGCTGCAAGTCGTACTCGCCCGGGCCGAGCAGCTTCACCACCGCCAGGGAGAGGTCCGGGAAGTGGAGTGAGTCCTTGGCCCGTTGCGCCAGGAGAAACTTCTCGAGGGCCACCGAGTCCGGCGCCTTGGGCAAGGACGTCCCGAGGCCCGCCGCCAGCTCCACAATCCGGTCCCAGCGCTTGGGCACCTTCACCACCCGGGCGATGCCGGAGCGCTTCTGCGCGGCGAGGAAGCGGGCCATGACGCCATTGGCGGCCACCATCAAGTCCTCGATGAGCTGCCGGGAGCGACTGTCCACGGTGAGCGCCAGGTCCACCACCTGGCCATTGGACATCACGGGGTTGGCCTCGATGGTGTCCAGGTCCAGCGCACCCATGGCCACGCGGCGGGCGCGCAGGGCGGACGTCGCCCGGTTCTGCAGCTCGAGCTGCGCCTGGAGGCCGGGCACCTTCGAGACGCGCTCCGGCACACTCGCCTTGCCACCGAGCCAGTCGGCGAGGCCCGAATAGGCCAGCTTGGCGCGGTTGCGCACCAGGGCCCGCGAGACGCGCTCCCCATCGAGCGTCCCGTCCGGGTGGACGCGGAAGGAGATGACGACGGCCGGGCGGTCCACGTCCTGCTTCAGCGACGTCGCGTCGTAGCTGAGCGGCTGGGGCAGCATGGTGAAGACTGTCACCCCGGTGTAGACGGACGTGGTGTTGGCTGCGGCGTGAGCGTCGATGGCGCCATGCGCCCGCACGCTTCCGTCGACGTCGGCGATGGCCACCCGGACGAGGGTGGTGCCGTCGGCCTGGGCCTCGGCCACCTCAATCTGGTCGAGGTCGAGCGAGTCGTCGTTGTCGATGGAGGACCAGAGGAGGCCGCGGAGGTCCTCCACGCCGGCCTTCACCTGCGCCGTGCCCTGGGCGGCCACCACCTGGGCCACCTCGGCCAGGACGGCGGGCGCAAAGTCCGGAAGGAAGCCCTTGTCCAGCATGGCCGCGCGGGCTTGGGCTACCAGGTCGACTCCGCGGGAAGGAGCGTCGGTCATTCAGTGTCTTTCGAGGGGTGTGAGGCGTGGTTGGCTGCGTCCGCGCTGGCTACGCGCGGCGCTGGCCACTCGGGTGGAGCGCGGTGGCGCTCGGCGTGTCGCTGCGTCGCCGCCACCACCACAGGCCGAGAGGGACGAGGAGCAGGGCCAGCTGGGGCGCGAGGGTGAGGGCATCCGGGAAGAGTCCGAGCAGGTCCAGGCGCGGTCCGGGGATGGGGACGAGGGGCAAGAGCCCCGTCTCCTGAAAGGCGTGAAGCCCCTGGCCCAGGAGCACCACCGCCGTCCCGTAGAGCACCCAGGTGCTGAAGGTGAAGAGGGGCTTCATGGGCAGCACGTACCCCACCCGGCGGATGAGGAGCACCAGGGCCCCCATCACGAGAAGGCCGGCCAGGCCGCCGAGGAGGACGCCGCGGGGCGAGTCGATGGAGAGGCCCTCGAGGAAGACGGCCGTCTCGAAGCTTTCGCGGAAGAGGGCGGTGAAGGAGATGGCAAACAACCCGAGGCCGCTGCTCTGGCCGAGCGCGCCCTGCATGCGTCCGCGGAGCTCGCCCATGTAGCGCCGGAGGTTGGTCTTGGCGTTGAGCCAGAGGGCTGCGTAGACGAGCAACCCGCTGGCCAGAAGCCCGGCGGCCCCCTCCAGCACCTCGCGGTTGACGCCGGCCAGAAGCCGTCGGCCAAAGGCGAAGCACAGGGCGCCGGCCACCAGCGCCGCCACCCAGCCGACGTGCACGAGACGCGCCTTCTCCGGCTGACCGACTTTCTTGAGCACGGCCAGGAGCGCGGCGATGACGATGACGACTTCAAAGCCCTCGCGGACGACGACGAGGAGGGCCAGCCAGAAGACGGTGGCCGTCTCCGGGGTGCCGTGCCGAGAGCGGGCCGCGTCCTCGAGCAGGCTGCGCAGCGAGGAGAGCTCGCTCTTGAGGAGGGGGTCTTTGTGCTCGGCGTAGACGCGCGCGCGCAGCATGCCGTCCTCGAAGCGCTGGACGAGGGCCGGGGCGCGGGCCCGCAGCTTGGGCTCCACCGGCTCGAAGGACAGCAGGTAGGCGTCGAGGAGCTCCTGGCGTGCGCCGGCGAAGTCGCCTGCGGCCCCGAGCCGGCGGGCTCGGTTGATGCCGGCCAGCGTGGCGGCCAGGGCCTGGTCCTCGTCGGCGGCGGGAAGCACGCGGCGCAGACAGGGCACCTCGGCGGCGGTGTACCTCTGGGCCAGCTCCGCGTCGGTGGCGTTGGCCAGAAACTCGAGGTCCGCACGGGGCGGCTTGTGGGTGCAGGCCGGCTCTCGCAGCGTCATGAGGTAGAAGGAGACGGCCCAGCGCTCCTCCTCGGTGAAGGTGGGGAAGGCGGGCATGGCCGTCCCCTCCACGCCCAGGGCCAGGACGTTGAAGGCGCGGTAGGGGCTGTAGGGGTCCATCTTCTCCGCGGAGCGGAGGTCCGCCGGATGGGGCTCGAGGCCAAGAGCGGTGGGCGTCTGGCCACTGCCGTCCGCGGCATGGCAGGCGGCGCAGCCGGCCTGGTACAGCCTGGCGCCCTGGACGAGGTCCGGCGTCATCCGGGGGCTACGCCGTAGCCCGCCGGCCTGCGCCAGCTGGTCCACCAGGGCCCGGCAGTCGCGGGCCACGCCGTCCGGGTCCGTGCCAAGGGCCACGCGCGCCGCCACAGCCCGAAGTGGGGCGCGGAAGGGCTCGCCTCTCGGGCCGAGCCCGGCCACCGTCTGCTGCGCCTCCTGCACCAAGTCCCGCTGCTCGGCGAGCTCGCTTGCGCTTCGGGAAACGACGGCGGCCGGATAGTCCGAGGAAAGGTATTGAAGGAGGCCCACTGCCCGCTGCCAGTTGGCGGTGGATGCCTCCGCCGGCTCAGCCCTCGCCCCCCCGATGGGGGCCAGCAACAGGAAGGTGACGGCGAGGGTGCGGACCATGGAAGCCAGCGTTAACAAAGGTGGGGCAAGTCGAATTTTGAGAATGCGAAGCGTTTGCGAAGGTACCACCCTCCCGGTGGCTTTGCGCCTGGGTGCCCCGGCTGGCCGGCCGTGGGTGGGCCAAGCGGTGTAGACAGGTTCCCCCCATGCCGCCCCTGGTTTTCCGCTCGCCACCCCCTTCTGTCCGCCTCACCAACGGCTTCGTCGAGGCCTTCGACAACGCCGTGGCCACGGCAAGGACGTGCTACGCGCCGCGCGTCATCACCCCGGAGGACGTGCGGCGCGACGAGAAGGCCCGTTTGCTGAGGGACCGAATCGCGCGGGAGACGTACCAGGCCGGCCACCACACGACACTGCAGCACGCCACCTTCCAGTTCGCCATCGAGAACGTGAGCCGGCAGTGCATCTGGAGTTTTTTGCACAGCCACCCCTTCTACAACTCGGAACAAGTCAGCCAGCGCTACGTGGCGGTGAAGCCCGAGAGCGTGGTGGTGCCGGCCTTGAGCGAGCCCTTGGAGGCGCTCTACCGCAGCACCGTGGCGGCGCAGATGGAGGCCTACAGCCGCCTCTCGGTGCTCTTGCTTCCGCGGACGCAGCAGGAGTTCTACCGAATCTTCCCCGCCCGCCGTGGCCGTCCCGAGAAGTGGGCGTCCACCCTGCACAAGCGGGCCCAGGAGGTGGCGAGGTACGTGCTCCCGGTGGGGACGTTCGCCCACCTCTACCACACCGTCTCCGGCCTCACCCTGCACCGCTACCACCGCCTGGTGAATGCCTCCGACGTCCCGTCCGAGACGCGTTCCCTCGTCGAGGCCATGGTGGCCGAGGTGGAGAAGCTCGACCCCCTCTTCTTCCGCGACGTGGAGGACAGCCTGCCGCTTGCCGAGACGCACGAGGCGCAGTCCCTCTCGGACCGTACGCTGGCGGTGGGGAGCGAGGCGGCCGAGCGCCACCGGCGCGAATTCGACGCGGCGCTGGGGGGCAAGGTGAGCCTGCTTGTGGACTACAGCGCGCGGGGACAGGAGGCCGTGGCCCAGGGCGTGCGCAGCGTGCTCGGGCTTCCGCGCGAGGCGCTCAGTGACGTGGACGCCATCGAGCGCGTGCTGTCCCCCAAGCACAACCCCTACCTCTCCGAAGCGCTGGTGCTCACCACCCACGGCAAGCTGACGCGGGCCCTGGCCCATGCGAGCTACACCTTTCAGAAGAAGCTGAGCCACACCGCGGACAGCCAGGACCAGCGCCACCGCATGACGCCGGCCAGCCGGCCCGTCCTCTTCGCGCAGTACGTCCCCGGTGCGCCGGACGTGGTGGTGCCGGAGCTGCTGGCGCAGGTGCCGGAGGCCCTCGACCTCTTCCTCGCCACCTGCCAGAGGGCCTGGACGGCCATCGACACGCTCCTGGACGCCGGCGTCCCGGCCGAGGGCGCCCTCTACCTTTTGCCCAACGCCTTCCCCATCCGCTTTCTCGAGTCCGGCGAGCTCTTGCACTTCCACCACAAGTGGGTGCACCGGCTTTGCTACACCGCCCAGGAGGAAATCTGGCGGGCCTCGCTGCAGGAGGTGCAGCAGGTGACGGACGTCCACCCGCTGTTGGCCCGCCACCTCGCGCCCCCTTGCACGCTTCGCCGCGAGGCGGGCGTCACCCCCTTCTGCCCGGAGGGACCGCGCTTCTGTGGCGTTCCGGTGTGGAGGATGGAGCTTCGGGAGTTCGAGCGCCTCCTCTAGAGTGGAGACATCGGGGCGGCCGTTCTCCCCCAAGGCGAATGTGCTGTCCCTGCACCTGCCCCTCCTCGCCGCGCTCCTGAGCGCTGCTCCAGCCGACCAAGAGGCGCCAAGTCCAGAGGCGGCCGAGGCGGGGGCCGCCGAGGCCTCCCTGGCCTGGTCCGACTTTGCCGGGCTGCCCATCTTCATGCCCATGGACCCGCTCGAGTACGAGAGGAGCGCGCTCTTCGCCCCTCCGGTGCTCTTGCCGAAGTGTTCCTGGTCCCTCTCGGTCCACCTCGACTACGCGAGCCAAATTTCCCTCTACAACAACGTCCCCAACTCCGTCCTCCTCGACGCCGAGGTGGGCCATTTGAGCTTCACCAGCACCTTCCGCCTCAACTCGACGGTCTTCCTCTACATCGAGGGCGGCGTGCAGGGGGCCTACGCCGGCTTTCTCGACGGGCTCCTCAACGCCTACCACTCCCTCTTCGGAATCTCGTACACCGCCCGCGCGCTCCGGCCGCTCAACAAATTCGCCTACTACTTCGAGAGCGGCACGGACCGGCAAACCTTCAAGCCGGTGGGCCTGACGCCGCTCGACACGCAGCTTGGCGTGGGGTGGATGCTCAACCAAGAGCTGCAGCTTCTGACGGTGCTGGTGGTGCCCACGGCCTTCAAGGACGGCTACGCCGCGCACACCGTCCAGTTCGCCACCATCCTCACCTGGCAAAGGCCCCTCTTCTGGGACTGGCTTCTGTTTCAGGGGACGCTGGGCTTTGGCGCGACGCCCCGCGCCGGGGGCGGGCTCCTGCAGCCGTACCAGAATGTCGTCTTCGGCTCGGCCTCGGTGGGCCTCCGGCCGAGGCTCAGCCAGAGCAACTTTCTCTACGTCAACTTCTTCCTCCAGTCGCCCATCTACCGGCACACCGGAGACCTCCCGCTGGACGGGCTCGACGGCTCGCTCGACTTCGGGTGGATGTACAGGACGGACGACCACTGGGAATTCCTGGCCGGCCTCACCGAGAATCCCATTGTCAACGGGCCGGCCCCGGACGTCGTCTTCCGCTTCGGCCTGCGTCACGGCTTCTAAGTAGCCCCTCCCGGAGGCTCGAGCGCCGAGGCCTGCGCCTCCCGGCCACGCCCCTCCACCCACGGGGCAAGCGTCCGCCACAGCGTCCCCAGGAGGACGAGGCTGCCCCCAGCCAACGCCCAGGGGCCCGGGCGCTCGCCGGCGAGGAAGAAGGTCCACACCGGGTTGAGGACGGGCTCGAGGAGCGCCAGGAGCGAGGCCTCGGTGGCGGGCGTGTGGCGGACGCCGCGGGCGAAGAGGGCGTAGGAGAGCCCGAGCTGGAAGACGCCGAGGAAGAGGACGATGCCGAGGTTGGGCAGCGTCACCGGCGCTCCCTCCACGGCGCCGGGAAACGACGCGGCGACGGCGAGGAGGTTTCCGAGGACGAGCGCCGGGGCGTTGCTTCCCCGCAGGCGGCGAAGGCCGAGGATGCACAGGGCGAAGGACACGCCGCTCAAGAGCGCGAGGAGGTTTCCCGACACCTGGCCCGGCGTCAGCTTGTCCCTGAAGAAGAGGAGGAGCCCCACCAGGAAGAGCGGCGCGGAGAGGAGCTCCCCGCGCGAGGGCCGCTCGTGCAGGAGGAATGGGCTGAGCAACAGCACGTAGAGCGGCGCCGTGTCCTGAAGAAAGATGGCATTGGCCGAGGTGGTGAGCTTGTTGGCCACCGTGAAGAGCACCACCGTCACCGCATAGGCGGCCGCCACCGCCCAGGTGCCGCGGGAGGGACGGGCCCTGGCCCCGGGCAGAAAGAGCCAGAGCACGATGGCGGCCACCAGCGAACGGCCGAGCGAAATCTGCCAGGCGTTGAGGGTGCACAGCTTGATGGCCGCACCGGCGGTGGACCACAGCGCGGCGGCGGCGAGTATCAGCCACGGGCCGGTGCGTCGCTGCGCCGCCAGGGCGGAGTCCATGGTGCCTTTCGGCTTCGGGGCCTGCTAGAGGAAGGGGCCGTGAAGATTTACACGAAGACCGGCGATGCCGGTGAGACGGGGTTGTTCGGCGGAGGGCGCGTCGGCAAGGACAGCCCCCGCGTGGCCGCCTACGGCGAGGTGGACGAGCTCAACGCGACGCTGGGCGTGGCCCGGGCGGCAGGTGTCGGCGCCCTCGATGGCCTCTGCCAAACGCTTCAGGAGCAGCTCTTCACGGTGGGGGCGGTGATGGCCACCCCGCGAGGGACGAAGGCCGACGCCCACATCCCGCACGTCAAGCCGGAGTGGATTTCGCAGATGGAAGCGGCCATGGACGCGCTCGACGCCGAGCTGCCGAAGATGACGCACTTCATCCTTCCCGGCGGCACCGCCGGCGCGGCTGCACTTCACCTGTCGCGCACGGTGTGTCGCCGTGCCGAGCGCAAGGCCGTGCCGCTCGTCCGGGACGGGACCGTCGACGCCCAGGTGGTGCAATTCCTCAACCGCCTCAGCGACCTCCTCTTCATGCTGGCGCGGGCGGTGAACCACCGCGCCGGCGTCGAGGACGTGAAGTGGGTGCCGGAGAAGCCGACGTGAGGCGCTGGTACACGCGGTGAGCGTGCTTCCTGCCGCGCACGTGCGCCGCCTGGCACGCGACTCGGGGTTTGACTTGGTGGGCTTCGCCCGTGCCGAGCCCCTGCCGCCGCGCATGCTGCTCGACTGGCTGGAAGCGGGGATGGCCGCGGACATGGACTGGATGGCGGAGAGGGCCGAGGACCGCCTGGACCCGCGTCGCCTCCTCCCCGGCGCCAAGACGGTGGTGGCGCTGGCCTGCAACTACTTCCACGACGCTCCCTGGGCCGAGGCCTCGCCACTGGCCGCCTACGCCCGCGGCCGCGACTACCACGCCACGATGCTCGACCGGCTGCGTGGCCTGCGCCGGCGGCTGCGTGCCGAATTCCCGCAGCTGGCCGACTTTGGGTCCGTGGACCACTCCCCCCTCATGGAGAAGGTGTGGGCGGCCCGGGCCGGCCTCGGCTACGTGGCGCGCAACGGCTGCCTGGTGACGCCCGAGTACGGCTCCTTCGTGGTGCTGGCGGGCATGGTGCTCGACCACGCCGTCGAGGAGGAGGCCTACGGAGAGGGCCCCACCGAGGACGCCTGCGGCCGGTGTCGACTCTGCGTCGACGCCTGCCCGACAGAGGCCCTCGACGGAGACGGCCGCGTGGATGCGAGGCGGTGCCTCTCCTACCAAACCATCGAGAACGCGGGCGACGTCCCACTCGAGGTGCGGGCCTCCTTCGAGGGCACCGTCTTCGGGTGTGACGTGTGCCAGAGGGTGTGCCCGCTCAACCAAGCGCCGGTGTCGACACTCGACGCCCGCTTCGCACCGAGGCCAGTGGCCGCCCTCGACGCCCGGGCGCTGGCCGGGCTGTCCCGCCTCGACTACGAGGCCCTCATTCCGGGGACGGCCCTGGCCCGGGCAGGTTTCGATGGGCTGCGGCGAAACGCGGCCTATGCCCTGGGCGCCGCCCGGGACGTGGGCGCCAAGGCCGTGCTCGAGCAGCTGTGTGGGGACGCAAGCCCGCCAGTGAGCGAGGCTGCGCGCTGGGCGCTGGCCCGGCTTCCCTCGTGACGGGGAAGGACACCCAAGGCGGTGTCGCGCGCGGCGTCGTGGCGCTGATGTCGGTGCACGTGCTGCTCAGCGCCATGACGTACCTCGCCGCCAAGCGGGGCGTGGTGGAGCTCCCGCCCATGACGCTTCTCATGTGGAGGCTTCTGGTGAGCGCCAGCACCTTCGGGGTGCTCCTCCTCTTCCTCCCCGCCCCGCGACTGCCGCCGCGGGGGATGCTTCGGCGGGTGCTCCTCCTCGGGCTCCTCAGCGGCCCGCTCAACCAGGCGCTGTTTCTGCTCGCCATGCAAAACACCAGCGCTGCGCACGGCGCGCTCATCTTCTCGCTGACACCCCTCGGGGTGTACCTGGTGGAGCTCCTCGAGGGACGGGAGCGCCCCCACTGGACGGCCAGCCTGGGCATCGGCACCGCGCTCGTGGGCGTCGTGCTTCTACTTCTGGCCCATGGGCTGCGGGCGCTGTCCGGACTCTTCTTCGGCGACGTGCTGCTTCTCGGCTCGCTCCTGGCGTGGGTCTTCTACACCACCGAGGGGCGCGAGCTGGTGGCGGCTGCCGGGCCACTCAGGACGAGCGCCTGGTCCAACATCGCCGGCGCCGTCCTCCTCCTCCCCCTGGCCCCCTGGGCGCTGCGGCCGGAGCTCGTGGGCGCCTCCTCGCTCATGGCCAAGGGCTGCGTGCTGTACCTCGGGCTTGGCAGCTCGGTGCTCTCCTACCTCATCTGGTTCGCGGCGCTGGCCCGGACGGACGCCTCGAAGGTGGCCGTCTTCAGTAACCTCCAGCCGGTGGCCACGGCCCTGGCGGCCTGGGCGCTGCTCGGCGAGCACATTGGCTGGGAGGTGGTGGTGGGCGGGACGCTGGTGCTTCTCGGCGTGCGTCTCACCCAGGCCTCGTCCTCCAGGCACTCCCCCCGGCCGCCCTGGGGCCTTAGCATGGGGCACCCCATGCATTTCGGCCTCTGGAAGCGAGAGTCTCTGAAGACGTTTCTCAAGAGCCTCTGGGCGCGCTACCTCGAGGTCTCCCTGGCCGACGCCGCGGCGCAGCTGGCCTTCTCGCTCCTCTTCTCGACGTTTTCCTTCCTCTTCTTCCTGGTGACGCTGGCCGCCTACCTCCCGCTGGAGCCGGCGGTGAAGGCGCTCATGCGCGGGATGCACAACGTGCTTCCTCCCGAGGTGGCCCAGGTGCTGGAGGGGCACCTGCACCAGCTCATCCGCGAGCCGCGGCCGCACCTCCTCGGGCTGGGCCTCATCGGCGCGGTGTGGAGCGCCTCGAGGGGCGTGGACGCGATGCGGGTGACGCTCAACCGCGCCTACCACGTCACCGAGCGCCGCAAGTGGTGGCGGGCGCAGCTCAACAGCATCGGCGTGACGCTGGCCGCGACGCTCCTCATCGTCGTGGGGCTGGTGGCGGTGGTGATGGGCGGCCGCTTCGGGGTGTGGCTCTTCGACTGGTTTGGCCTGCAGACGGAGTTTCTCGTCTTCTGGGGATGGCTCCGCTGGCCCACCACCGCAGTGATGGTCATGGGCGCCATGGCCCTGGCCAACGCGCGCCTTCCGGACATCGACGCGCCCTTTCACCTCGTCACCCCGGGCTCCATCGTGGGGGCCGTGGTGTGGGTAGCGGTGACGTGGGGCGTGGGCCTGGTGACGGCCAACGTCGAGCGACTCGACGTGGCCTATGGCTCCCTGGCCTCGGTGATGGTGCTCCTCAGCTGGTTTTACCTCTCCGGCTTCGCCTTTCTCTTGGGCGGCCTGGTCAACGCGGTCCTCGCGCCGGAGCCACCGGAGCGCGCCCCGAAGCCCGTCGCTCCGCCTCTGGCCTCACCGGAGAGCGCGCTCGGGCCTCAGTAGAAGTCCGCGCAGGAGGCGTAGTACCCGCAACGGCAGAAGAGCTTGCACTTTCTTTCCTCGAGCTCGGCTCCGCAGTTGAGGCACGTCCGCACCAGCCGCTCCACCGGCGCCCGCTGGCCCTTCTCGGCCCGCGGCGAAGCGAAGCCTTCTTGAGGTGCCTTCCTTTGAAGCGGTGCCTCACGCATGGACGGACCTCCGGGGGGGCTCTGAGGCTAGCAGAGCGCGCCAACGGGGCGCTGCGGCCGGGAGCCGGCCCCGCGGCACCCCAGCTGTGCTGCTCGGTCCGCGCCCGGAGGGGGCAGACTCCCGCCGCCCCTCAGAAAGGCAAACCGCCCCATGGAAGCTCTCCGCCCAGTCGTCCTGGAAGGGACGCACGTCCGTCTCGAGCCTCTCTCGCTGCTTCACCTCGAGCCGCTCTCGGCCATCGCCGCGCGCCACCGCGACACCTACCGGCTGACGTCCGTCCCCGAGGACGCAAGCGCCATGGGCGCCTACTTCGAAATCGCCTTCGCCCAGGCCCGTGCCGGACTGGGCCTGCCCTTTGCCACCGTGGAGCGGGAGACAGGCAAGGTGGTGGGCTCGACGCGCTTCTGGAACGTCGAGTTCTGGAGCTGGCCCGCGGGCCACCCCTCGCGTCGTCCGGAGGGCGTCCCGGACGCGGTGGAGATTGGCTACACCTGGCTTGCGCCCGAGGCCCAGCGCACCGCCGTCAACACCGAGGCCAAGCTGCTCATGCTGGCCCACGCCTTCGAGCGCTGGGACGTCCACCGCGTCAACCTGCGGACGGACGTGCGCAACGCGCGCTCCCGTGCTGCCATCGAGCGGCTGGGCGCGCGCCTGGACGGGGTGCTTCGCGCCCACACCCCGGCGGCCGATGGCGGAATCCGCGACACGGCCACCTACTCGCTCTTGGCGAGCGAGTGGCCAAAGGCGCGTGAGCGCCTCACGGCAAAGCTTCGCGCTCCTCGCGAAGCGGCGGGCTGAGAGCTTCCTGCTTCGAGCGCGGGCAGCCTCGAGGCGCGGTCTGCAGCCTTTGGGCAGCTTCTCTTCCTTTCCGCCTCAGCGTCGCTGTCGAAGGCATCCGGCGCGGAGTAGAGCGCTGTGCTGACCAACACCGAGGGCCAATGGCGCCCGAGGAGGACAAGGTGCCTGGTGAGGATTCGGCTGGTTCGAGACATTTGGGGGGGAGGACGCTGCGACTGACGCTTCTTGCCGTGTCCGTCCTGAGCGTCACCTTCCGACCGAGCGCTCTGGCGGAAGGCAAGGGACGCAGTCTGGCCCCGGCCCAAGTGGATGAGATTGTCGACCACTTGAAAGCCAAGCTTCAGGATTATCTGTTTCCCGACATCTCGAGAAGGCTGCAAAACGAGTTGGAAGTGCATCGGTCTCAGTACCGGGCAATCGGCGACCCGTCCGCGCTGGCCGACCGCCTGACTGCGGATTTGCGAGCGAGCTCTCACGACGGTCATCTGGCGGTCACCTTCGGCGAGGAACTCGGGATGAAGAAGGAGCCAACTCCCGAAGAGAGGCAGCATGCGCGGGCTTTCGATGCCGCGAGCGGCTACGGGGTACGCAGCGCTCGCCGGCTACCTGGCAACATCGGGTATGTGGACCTGGCGTACTTCTCGCCGGACCCGAGCGCTGGAGCTGCCGTCTCGGCATTCATGCAGCTGATGACTGGTACGGACGCCCTGGTCCTGGACTTGCGTCGCAACGGCGGTGGCAGTGGAGAGACGGCGACGGCCCTCCTCAGCTATTTCTTCGAGGAGCCGACGCAGCTGTCAGGCATCGTCGAGCACATCGGTGGCGAAGTCCGCGAACGTCAGAAATGGACGATGCCGTATGTCCAGGGTCCACGGTACCTCGGGAAGCCAGTCTTCATCCTGACCAGCAGCCACACCCACTCCGCCGCCGAGCTCTGCGCCTACGACCTCAAGAATCGCCATCGCGCGGTCATCGTGGGTGAACGGACGGCTGGGGACGCCAACTCCAGCACGGGAATGCTCGACCTCGGCCACAACCTCTCAGTTCTCATTCCCAATGGGCAGACCAAGAGCCCAATCACCAACGCAAATTGGGAAGGAAGTGGGGTCCAACCCGACGTCCCAGCAGCGGCCGGCGACGCGCTCGTCACGGCCTACACGCTCGCCCTCGGCCAGGCGAAGTGGACTGTCGAATCCGCCGAATTGGCCAAGGAAAGAAACGCCGCGAGCAAGGACCCACGAGCCGCGCTGCTCCAGGAGATAGATGGCTTTCCAGGAAAATAGGGGCCGCACTTGGCACAGGCACATCGTGCCCTCTCCCCGCATCAGTTGGATTCTGAAACTGGGTGCGCGCCGGCACGGCGCAGCATTCCCTTGACGATGAGGCCGTGGAAGGGCCGGACGCAGGCGAAGTAGGCCCGGCCCCAGCCGTTGTGGAAACGCACCAAGGTGGCCAGCGTGGCCTCTCCGTCGCCGAGGACGCGCAGGCAGACGCGGAAGTCGAGGTGCTTGTCGTCCTCGCCAAGCACGAGCTCCTCCTCTGAGCGCGCGAAGACGCGAAAGAGGCCCACCCGGCCCCCTTCCACGAAGCGCTGAGGCTTCCGCGGGCCGGGCGGCGTCGTCTTCAAGCCGAAGGGCCGTACCAGAGCGTCACGCAAGCGCATGAGCCATGGAGGCCTCCCGCCGAGGACGCGCGCCGCCACCTCGTCCAGCGTGGCCCGTTTGGGCACCGGGGCGGAAAAGACGTCCAGGTAGTCGACGCGGTCCAGCGCCTGCGAGGCCAGCGAGCCCGGGAGCACGAAGGGGCGCTCACGGGTGCCTTGCGGCATGGGCCCTCTCGCTACTTGAGACGGCTCTCGGCCGCCGCCCAGTCGATGTTGGTGAAGTAGGCGTCGACGTACTTGGCGCGCTCGGTGGCCTTGTAGTCCGGCACGAAGGCGTGCTCCCAGGCGTCCATCACCAGCACCGGCTTGAAGCCCGCCGGGTTGCCCTCCTCGTGCAGCGTCACCCAGTGGTTGCTGAGCCAGCCGTTGTCCGGGTTTTGGTAGGTGATGGCCCATCCCACGCCGGGCATGGTGGCGATGGCCTTGAAGTCCGCGAGCCAGATGTCGTAGCTCGTGAAGCTGGCCTCGAAGGCGGCCTTCAGCTTCCCGGAGGGCCCAGCGTCCCCGGCACCCGGCTTGAGGTTCCCGAAGTAGTACTCGTGGAGAACCATCCCGTTGTACTCGAAGCCCATCCGACGCGTCATCTCGGCGTAGGCGGGGTTACTGCCCGCGGCCTGTTTCTCCTTGGCCAAGCCGAGCAGCGTCTCGGTGAGCTTGTTGGTGCGGTTGACGTAGCCCTCGTAGAGCTTGAGGTGAGTCTCAAGAAGGCCGTCGCTGATGCCCTTGAGCCCTTTGAGTTGCGGAAACGGTTTGGGGGTGTACTTCTTGTCGGCCATGGGGGTTGCCTCCGTGAAGGTAGGGAAGGCTTAATCATTTCGACGGTTGTTTGCGACCCCCCAATGCCAGAGCTACCCGAGGTGGAAATTGCCCGCCGGAACCTCGAGCGGTGGCTTGGGAGCTCGCAGGTCACGGCCGCCGAGGCGGACCGGACGCGCATCTTTCGCGGCACGAACCGGACTGCCTTCGAGCGGGTGCGTGGCGCCCTGGTGTCCGCCCAGCGCCGAGGAAAGACGTTGCTTCTCGGCTTCGAGCAGAACCGCGGCTTCCTCTCCCACCTCGGGATGACGGGGAAGTGGGTGCGCCGTACCGAGGCCGGGTCCGAGCCCTACAGCCGGGCCCGTCTCCGGCTCGCCGACGGCTCGGTGCTGCACTACCGGGACCCGCGCCTCTTCGGGCGCATCCACCCCGCCCCCGCCGACGCGCTCCACACCCTGCCGGAGGTGGCCCAGCTTGGCCCGGACCCGCTCCTGGAGCGGGTGGACGGCCCGCGGCTCAAGGAGCGCTTCGGGCGCTCGCGCAGCCCGCTCAAGGTCGCCCTCCTGGACCAGCGCCGGCTGGCCGGGCTCGGCAACATCCACGCCGCCGAGGCGCTGTGGCGCGCGAGGCTGTCGCCGCTCCGGCCCTCCTCCTCGCTGACGGCCGCCGAGTGGAGGCGCCTGGCGACGGCCATCCGCACCGTCATTCGCTTCGCACTCCGCCTGGAGGACGACGAGGAGATTGCCTACGTCGAGGAGCCGGGGACGCGGAACCCGTTCCGGGTCTACGGGCGGGCGGGCAAGCCCTGCCCCCGCTGTGCAGCGAGCATCCGCAGCGTGCGCCAGGCCGGCCGGACGACGTATTTCTGCCCCCGCTGCCAACCCTTTCGGAGGAGGACGTGATGGGAGTGAAGGCCAAGGGACTCGACCACGTGGCCATCGTGGTGCGGGACCTCGATGCAGCAATCCGTCTCTACCGGGACACCCTGGGGCTCGAGCTCAGCGAGGTGGAGGAGGTGCCCGAGCAGCAAGTCAGGACCGCCATCTTCGGTGAAGGCATGGGCCGGGTGGAGCTCATCTGCCCCACCACCAAGGACTCCGGAGTGGCCCGCTACCTCGAGAAGCGCGGCGAGGGGCTGCACCACATCTGTCTCGAGGTGGAGGACTTGGAGGCGGCGCTTTCTGCGCTGCGGAAAGCCGGGGCCCCGCTCATCGACGAGACGCCGAAGCCGGGTGCCGGCGGAGCGCGGGTGGCTTTCGTCCACCCGAAGGGGACGCACGGCGTGCTGACGGAGCTACGGCAAGGCCCGAAGGGCTAGGAGCCGCCGTCCGGGAATTGGGGAAGGGGGCCGCCATCCGGGAGGAACTGGAAGCAGAAGAGGCCTGGCGATTCCTCGCTCTGCGAAGGGTCGTCCGCCTCGAGGCAGGAGTCCTCGGTGTTCGGGCAGTTGGACGAGCCCTCACAGGACTGGGTGCAGAAGCAGCCTTCCTCGCCCTGGAGGACGCAGCGGCAGAGCAGGCTGCCCGAGCACGGGGCCGAGACGGCATACACCGTACAGGCGTCGCCGTAGCTCCCCGGATTGCTGCCACTGCTACTGCAAGCGACTGGCAGCGCAGCTGCGCCCAGGCCGAGGAGTCCGACCAGAAGGATGCGAAAGTTGCGATTCATTCCCCGAAGCGTAGCTCGAAAACCGTACCACCGCCCACTGTGCGGCGTTGACACACCAGAAGGTGGTGGCTTTACTGCCGCGCCCTCTGCCCCCGCGTCTGGAGATTGCTCTTGAAGGTACCCGCACTGGCGGCGTTCCTCGTCTGCAGCACCGCCTTCGCACAGACTCCCACCTCGGCGCCTGACCCCAGCGACGGGGGCACGCCGAGCAAGCCCGCTTCTCCAGCGCCGTCGCTCAGCGCCACCCCGGCGGACACTCCCACCGCCACCAAGCCCACCCTTCCTTCGACGACGCCGTCTCTGCAGCTGGACGAGGCCATCCAGCGAGAAATTGACGCCCGGGTGGCACAGGCGAAGAAGGAGCTCCAGGACGACATGCGGGCCCAGTCGGCGACGGCTGCGGCCACCGCTGCCACCTTCGACGACTCCACCATCACCAACCGCACGAAGCTTCAGCTCTTCGTGGCCCACGGCTACTTCCGCGTCCGGCCGGAGCTCTTCAACTTCTTCGACCTCAACCAGCCGGCCTTCAACAACTACTTCCTGTTTCCCGTCCCCAACGAAGGCGCGCCGAACAACCCCGGCGGACACACCATCACCGGCGTCAACATGCGCTTTCGCCTCGAGCCGACCATCAACGTCTCGGAGGAGCTGCGCATCAAGTCGCAGATTGACATGCTGGACAACGTCATCTGGGGCAGCACGCCGGCCTACGCCTACACCCAGTACCAGGGCACCAACGTGGCGCTCCTGTCCACCGGCCAGGTGCCGCCGGCGGCCGGCATCAACGCCGCGGTGAACAGCATCGCGGTGAAGCAGGTGTACGGCGAGGTCTCGACGCCCGTCGGTCTCTTCAAGTTCGGGCGGATGCCGAGCCACTTCGGTCTGGGCATCAACTACAACGACGGCAGCTGCCTGGACTGCGACAGCGGGACGAACATCGACGCCTTCCAATTCGTGGCCGAGCCGCTGCCCGGCTTCTTCGTCATCCCGACGCTGGAATACGACGTTGCCGGCCTCATCGGCTCCCAGTTGCTCACCAGCGCCGAGCAAATCGACGTCGCCCAGTCCGACAACTCCACCAGCTACCGCATCATGGTGGCGCGGCTGGACACAGAGCAGCAAATCAAGGCCAAGCTGGCCTCGGGCGGGACGGTCTTCAACTACGGGCTCGACTTCTCCTTCCGGACGCAGAAGTACGAGTACCTGCAGAACTCGCCGGCCACCTACAGCAGCACTCAGGTCGACGTCTATTCCCCCGGCTCGACCCTCACCAACCGCGTGGCGCGCTTCGGGAACCTCTCCATCCCGGACATCTGGGTGAAGTTCGAGACGCGCAACCTGCGCATCGAGTTCGAGGGCGTCTCGTACCTCGGCAAATTCAACGCCCCCATCCTTCCCGGCGGAGGGTCCACCGACGTCACCGTCGTCCAGTTCGGCGCGGCCGGCGAGGCGGACCTCAAGATTCTCAACGGCGTGCTGGTCCTCGGTTTCCGTGGCGGCTATGCGAGCGGCGACTCGGCGCCGGGATTTGGCGTCAAGGTGACGCGGCCCTCGGTCATTCCGAATCCAGGCGGAGGAGGGTCTCCAGCCCAGCCCGGCGACATCGACGGGGCGCAGTTTGGAAGGCACTACGCCTGTCCCAACAACCCGCAGAAGACGTGCACCGACACCGACATCCGCAACTACGTCTTCAACTCTGACTACCACATCGACCAGATTCTCTGGCGCTACATCATCGGCGGCATCACCGACGCCTGGTACGTGAAGCCCCAGGTGCTGTGGAACATCACCGACGCGCTGCAGCTCGACGGCAGCATCATCTACTCGCAGGCCATCTACGCGAGCTCCACACCGTCGGCGTCGCAGACCGGTCTTGGGTCCAACCCGCTCGGCCTGGAAGTCGACCTCGGCATCCGCTACCAGACTGAGGACGGCCTCTTCGCCTGGCTGTACTACGGAATCCTCTTCCCCTTCGATGGCTTGCAGAACACCGGCATCGGCGGCCTGGGCACCGTCGACCTCCACGTGGCGCAGAGCATCCGCGGGATGATTGGGATTCGTTTCTAGGAGACGCAAAGAAATGCCGCTCCGGCGCTTCCGAGGGCTCGGGCTCCTCCTCGTCGCCGGTTGGCTCGGCGGCTGCGGCGTCCGCGGTAACCCCCGGCCGGCACTTCCCGACGTCCATCCACTCCTGGACGCGGGTACAGAGGTGCCCTCCGGCGCTGCGCCGGACGCCGGGCTCCCGAGGCCGTAAGCGGGGGCCATGGACCACTTCCTCTACCGACGGGGCGTGCTGTGCGCCGAGGGCGTCCCCCTCCTGCGCATCGCGGACGAGGTGGGGACGCCAACCTACGTCTACGCCCTGGCCACGCTGCGACGTCACTGGGAGGTGGTGACGTCGGCCTTCGCCGGCCGGCCGACGCTGGTGTGCTACTCGGTGAAGGCGAGCTCCAACCTGGCCCTCCTCTCCCATTTCGCCAAGTGGGGAGCAGGCTTCGACGTGGTGTCCGGCGGCGAGCTGGCCCGCGTGGTGCGCGCCGGCGGCGCGCCGGGGCGCACAGTGTTTGCCGGTGTCGGGAAGACGCGGACCGAGCTGGAGCGCGCGCTTCGGGCGGGCGTCCTCCTCTTCAACGTGGAAAGCGCCGAGGAGCTCGAGCTCCTCGACGGCGTGGGCCGTGCCGCTGGGGTGCGCGCCCCCTTCGCCATGCGCGTCAACCCGGACGTCGACGCCCGCACCCACCGCAACATCACCACCGGGCTCAAGACGAGCAAATTCGGCGTGCCTCTCTCCGAGGCCCGGGCGCTCTACCAGCGCAGCCGAAGGATGCGGGGCGTGGTGGCCCGCGGCGTGGACTGCCACATCGGAAGCCAGCTCACCGAGAGTGGGCCCTTCGGCGAAGCGGTGCGGCGGGTGGCGGGGCTGTACCGGCAGCTTTCCGCAGAAGGGCACAGGCTTTCCCTCCTCGACGTGGGCGGGGGCCTGGGCATCCGCTACCGGAAGGAGACGCCGCCCGGGCCCGAGGCCTGGGCCAGGGTGCTGCAGAAGGCGACGGCGGACATCGACGCCACCCTGGTGGTGGAGCCGGGGAGGGTGCTGGTGGGAAACGCCGGCGTGCTGCTCACCCGCGTCCTCTTCCGCAAGCGGGCCTCGGGGCGGCAGCTCGTCGTCGTGGACGCTGGCATGAATGACTTGCTTCGTCCGGCCCTGTACGGCGCCGAGCACGAGGTGGTGCCTGTCCGCCGCCGTGCGGGAGCACGGGCGCTCCTGGACGTCGTCGGCCCGGTGTGCGAGTCGACGGACACGCTGGCCAAGGGACGCCGCATGGTGCTGCCGGCCCAGGGCGACTTACTGGTGGTGCGCACCGCGGGCGCCTACAGCATGTCCATGGCCAGCAACTACAACGGGCGGCCGAGGCCGGCGGAGGTCCTCGTCAGCGGGAAGCGCTTCCAGGTGGTGCGGACGCGGGAGAGCCTCCGAGACCTCTGGCGCGGCGAGTCGACGGGACGCTAGCCTCCCGAAGGCAAACTCATGCTCCGACTCACAGGCTCGCTGGTAGCACTCGCCACCCCCTTCCGGGAGGGGCGGCTCGACGAAGAGGCCTACCGGGGACTCATCGCCGCGCAGCTTGCCGGCGGCACCTCGGGGCTGGTGCCGGTGGGCACCACCGGCGAGGCCGTCACCATGACGGCTGCGGAACGGACGCGGGCGGTGCGGGTGGCGGTGGAAGTGTCCAATGGCCGCGTGCCGGTGGTGGCCGGCGCCGGGACGAGCTCCACCCAAACCACCATCGAGAACATCGCCCAGGTGCGCGAGGCGGGCGCCGATGCGGCCCTGGTGGTGACGCCCTACTACAACAAGCCGAGTCAGGCCGGGCTGTACGAGCACTACCGCGCCTGCGCCAGGGCCCATCCCGGCTTTCCCCTCGTGCCCTACAACGTGCCCGGCCGCACCGGCTGCGACCTCCTGCCCGACACCTGCCTGCGACTCTGTGAGCTACCCGAGGTGGTGGCGCTGAAGGAGGCCACTGGCAGCGTGGTCCGGGCCGTCGACATCCGAGAGAAGTGCGGCGAGAGGCTCCTCCTCCTCTCCGGAGACGACTTCACGGTGGCGCCCTTCATCGCCGTGGGAGGCGAGGGCGTCATCTCCGTCTCGGCCAACGTCGTCCCGCGCAAGATGGCTGACCTCGTCGTGGCTGCCCGCGGCGGTGACCGCGCGCGGGCCCGAGACCTCCAGGTGGAGCTCAACCCGTTGCACCGGCTCCTCTTCGCCGAGCCCAACCCCGTCCCGGTGAAGTGGGCGTTGCACCTCCTGGGCGTCTTCGGGCCGGAGATTCGGCTGCCACTCGTGGCCCTCGGCGAGCCGCACGCCTCCGCCCTCGCTGCCGAGTTGCGGCGGCTGGGCCTTGCCAGGAACTGACATGCCACGACGCGTCCTCGTCACCGGAGTCGCCGGCCGGATGGGGGCCGCCGTCTTGCGCGCCGTGCGCAGCGACGTCCGCTTCGTGCTGGTGGGTGGCATGGTGCGGGCCGGCCGTGGGTTGGCCGGCCAGGACGCAGGCAGCGTGGCGGGCCTGGCCCCCTTGGGCGTCCCGGTCTTCGAGGACCCGGCCGAGGCCACCACCGAGGCCCGTCCGGACGTGGTCATCGACTTCTCCTACGGGGACTTCACCGGGGATTGGGCGGAGGTGTGCGAGACGAGCGGGACGGCGCTGGTGGTGGGCACCACCGGGCTGTCGGGTGCCGTGCGGGAGAAGCTGGACCGGGCGGCCCGCTCCGCCGCGGTGGTGCTTTCCCCCAACATGTCGGTGGGGGTGAATGTCCTGCTCGACGTCGCGGCGCAGCTGGTGCGCGTGCTGGGGGAGGGGTGGGACGTCGAGGTGCTGGAGCTGCACCACCGCCAGAAGCGTGACGCACCGAGTGGGACGGCGCTCCGGTTGGCGGAGGTGCTGGCCCGGGCTGCCGGGCGCGACGCCTCTGCCTTTCGGCTGGCCCGGGCCGGGGAGGTGGGCCCGCGGGCCAGCGGCGAGATTGGCATCCAGACGCTGCGCGGCGGGGACGTGGTGGGCGAGCACACCGTCTTCTTCCTCTCCGACGGGGAGCGCATCGAAATCACCCACCGCGCCAGCAGCCGGGAGCAGTTCGCCCGGGGCGCGGTTCGGGCCGCGGCCTGGGCCTGTGCCCAGGAGCCGGGGCTGTACTCCATGCAGGACGTCCTCGGGTTATGAGGGACTCCGCACTGCGCCGTCCGGAGAGCGTCTTCCTCGGCGTGGGTTCCAACCTCGGAGACCGGGAAGCCAACCTGGCCCAGGCGGCGACCGCCCTGCAGCAGGTGGACGGCGTGACGCTGCTTCGGCGCTCGCGCCTCTACGACACGCTGGCCGTCGGCCCCCCGCAGCCCCGCTTCCTCAACGCCGTTTGGGAGCTCTCCTCCGCGCTCTCGCCCCGGCGGTTGCTGGCCGCCCTGCAGTCACTGGAGCAGCAGCTCGGCCGCACCGAGAAGGGCCTCCAGCGGCCCCGCACCGTGGACCTCGACGTCCTTCTCTGGGGCCAGCGCATCCTCGCCGAGCCGGACTTCCAAGTGCCTCATGCCGAGATGCACACCAGGCGCTTCGTGCTCGAGCCCCTGGCCGAGCTGGCCAAGGACGCCCGCCACCCCGTCCTCGGGCTCACCGTCGCCGAGCTCCTGGCCCGCCTGCCGCCGGGTGACGTCTTTCCGCTGGAGGCCCAGGCCGCCTCGGTGGCACGGCGCTAAAGGACGGCCTCCTTCGTGAATCTCGCCCTCGCGCTTTGTCTCCTACTCGGCCAGAGCGCTGGGCTTCCGCCTGGCCACCCGGCACTCGCCGACGCCGGTTCCACCGCAGCGCCGGCCTCTTCGGCCCTGCCCCCCGGCCATCCCGACATCTCCCGGGGACGGCCGGCTCCGAGTGCGCGCGACATTCTCCAGCAGC
>Ga0302326_10006000_pt1 | contig 27457 bp, 27 predicted proteins | sample Palsa_T0_3_FD_202264 | JGI IMG/M metagenome (GOLD analysis project Ga0302326, IMG submission 202264) | Peat permafrost microbial communities from Stordalen Mire near Abisko, Sweden - Palsa_T0_3 | ecosystem: Environmental > Terrestrial > Soil > Palsa > Peat permafrost | place: Sweden: Abisko... | reverse complement strand
GCAAAGAGTGGAAATCGCAGTGTTGGGTGGCGGGCACGGTTGCTACGCGTCAGTCGCCGAGTTTTCCGAAAGGGGTCATCGAGTTCGCTGGTGGCGACGCGAGATGTCGCAGCACGCCGCGGTCGAGACAGCCGGCGGCATCGTCATCAAAGACTTTCGCGGTACACGCAAGACTGACGTTAGCCTGTTGACGAGCGATATCGCCGCCGCAGTGCGCGGCGCGGAACTCATCGTCATTCCGTTGCCCGCAACGACCCACGCAACACTGGCACCACAGCTCGCGGCGGTACTCGAAGCGGGGCAGGTCTTGTTTTTGCCACCCGGGACATTTGGCTGTTTTGTGTTCGCGCGGGCGCTCGAGAACGTCCGGCCCGGGGTTGATGTCAGTTTCGCCGAAACCGGAACTCTGCCTTACCTCGCACGCAAGCATGGACCTGCCGAGGTGGTCGTGAGCGGCTACGCAACCCGCCTGCCGACGGGCGTGCTGCCGGAGCGCAATGCCCCTCATGCGCTCGCGGTGCTCGGTCGCGCGTACCGGTCGATCGAGCCGTGCGGCGACGCACTCTCGGCTGCGCTGATGAACGCAGGTCCGATCATTCACCCGCCGCTCATCCTGATGAATGCCGGGCCACTCGAGCACTTCCCGGCGTGGGACATACACAACGAAGGCACGCAGCCCGCTATCAGGCGCACGACCGATGCGCTCGATGGCGAACGCATTGCATTGCGCGAGAAGCTCGGCTACGGGCCACCCCATTTTCCGCTTCGCGATCACTACGCCAGGGATGGCGAGGAGTGGATGTATGGCCGCTCTGCTCACGAGCGGCTAACCGACAGCGGTGACTGGCGCGAGAAAATCGGGTTAACCTCGCACCGTTACATGCTCGAAGATGTCGCGCTCGGCCTTTCGCTGTTCACGTCTGTCGCACGCTGGGCCGGGTCGCCGATGCGCCTTGGCGCCGGCCTCCTCGCCATCGCCTCTGCGATCGTTGGCCGGGACCTCTACGCAGACGGTCGAACCTTCGAGAGCCTTGGCATTGCCACTCTAAGCCCCGCGGAGCTCAGGGAAGTTCTGCACGAAGGTGTGTAAACCTTGGATCGGCGCAATGTCTGAATTCACGCGCGCCGGCGCCGGGCGGATGGGCCCCGGCGTCTCCCAGGCGGCATTCACTCCCGCGCGATTATGACGCCACGGCCTGGTATTGCCTGATATCGTCGCAGCTACTATCCCTTCGCGATTGTGTGGTAAGGGCCGTAAAAGCGATGAGAACGGTCAGCCATGGCGCGACGCCGCATCTTTGAACAGCAGACGTCCCGGCTCGCTATCTGGGCGCGGCGTGTCGCGCTGTTTTCGCTCGCCGCGACTTTGATTGCCGTCATCATCGTGCGCTCGGGTGCGCTCGATATCGTGCCGGCGCTCTCGACGCTGGCCGGCGCAATGGTGCTTGCGGTTGTCGCGATCCTGCTCGCGTTCGGTGCGGGCATCGTCATCTGGAGGGAAGGCGTCGGTGGCTTCAGCGAGGCCGCCACAGGACTGCTTATCGGGCTCGCCCTCATTGCCTATCCACTCTATCTCGGCGTCAAAGCCTACCGGCTGCCGGCGATCTACGACGTCACCACCGACCCGATCGATCCGCCACGGTTCGAAGCGATCGCGCGATTGCGGCCGCGCGACGCCAATCCGGTCACCTATGCCGGCCTCTACACCGCCGAGCAGCAGCGCGTGGCCTATTCCGACATCGAGCCCGATCTCACCGTTGCGACGCCGCAAGAGGCCTACGACGCCGTGCTCAAGGTCATCGGCAAGCGCAAATGGCACGTCGTCGATTCGCGGCCGCCGCAGGCGACGGCGCCGCGCGACGGTCTCGTCGAGGCGATCGCGCGCACGCCGATTCTTGGCTTCCGCGACGACGTGGTGGTGCGCGTGCGTTCGACGCCGGACGGTTCCCGCATCGATGTACGTTCGGCGTCGCGCTATGGCCGTCATGATCTCGGCGCTAACGCGGCGCGCGTGCGCGCGCTCATCGAGGACGTCGATGAAGTTCTCTCCGCCCCCGCGCCGGAAAAGAAGCAGCCGGTGCCGAAATCCACTCAGGCGGCAGGTAAGGGAAATTCGGTCAAGCGGTAAGTGCCGCCGATCGACGGCGTGCCTTCGGTGACGACACTGCCGCGCGCGACCAAATCTTCCAGATGCGCCAGCACCGCGAGCGCGGCGGCACCGACGAGACGCGGATCGAGCCCGATATAGATCGCCCGTACCAGCGTCGGGATGTCGGCTGCGCCTTTGCCAAGCCGACGCAGGATCGACGCCTCGCGCGCCTGCCGGTGGCGGATGTAGCCTTGCACAAAGCGGGGTGCTTCACGCACCGGTCCGCCGTGGCCGGGCAGATAGATCGGCTCGCTCCGCCGCGCCAGCTTTTCCAGCGAGGCCATATAGTCGCTCATGGCGCCGTCGGGCGGCGCCACGATCGAGGTCGACCACGCCATCACATGGTCGCCGGAAAAAATCAGGTCGGCTTCCTTGAACGCATAGGCCAAGTGATTGGCCGTATGCCCGGGCGTCGTCAGCGCTTCGATGGTCCAGCCGCTACCCGATACGATGTCGCCGTCCGCGAGCGCGACATCGGGGCGGAATTCCATATCGCCCGAGGCGTCGAGCCGGTCCGCTTCGCCGATATGCAGCGGGCGCGCCGGGCGGTGCGGTCCCTCCGCGTAGACCCTAGCGCCGGTCGCTGCCTTGACCTTGGGCACGGCCGGCGAATGGTCGCGATGGGTGTGGGTGACGAAAATATCGGTCACGGTCTCGCCGCGCACGGCGTCAAGCAAGGCAGCGATATGCGCGTCGTCATCCGGACCGGGATCGAGGATAGCGACCTTATCGCGGCCGACGATGTAGCTCACCGTGCCCTTGAAGGTGAACGGACCGGGATTGTTGGCAACGATGGCGCGCACGCCCGGCGCGACTTCTGCGGCGTGGCCGGGCACAAGATCGAAGGTCTTGTTGTAGGAGATGTCGTCGCTCATGGGGGACTGCGTTATTCGACACTCGCGGCGGCGAGCGGGCCGCAAGCATCGCTTCCATGTGCGATGGGCAAAAGGAAAGCAATGGGGGCTTGGGGCAGGCCCGTCATGCGCGGCCCCAGGCCTGCGCATAACGGGCCCCCAAAAAGGATGGAGCCCCGGTGCCGGGATCGCCGGGGCTCCAAGCAATCTCATTCAACACGAGTTGTGAGATCGAGATCGCAGCTACTGTTATGCAAGCGGCGGGCCAAGTTGGCCAACCCGCGATTTGCCGCCCGATCAGCGGCCTTCGCCATTCCCGGTGGCGTGCATTGCCGCCTGTTGTTCGCGCTGCGGGCGGCCGGTGACTAATTTGCGGGCAGTTCCGATGCCCGCGCAAAGCTAGAACGGCGTTCGGCTACGGATGGCCGCGGCCAGCGTGCCTTCATCGAGATAATCGAGTTCCCCCCCGACCGGCACGCCGTGGGCGAGCCGGGTGACTTTGACGTTGGCGTCATGGAGGAGGTCGGTGACGTAGTGCGCCGTACTCTGGCCGTCGACGGTGGCGTTGAGCGCCAGGATGATTTCGCTGACCGCCGGATCGTGGGCGCGCTGGACCAGCGCCTCGATGGTGAGATCGTCCGGTCCGACGCCGTCGAGCGGCGACAAGGTGCCGCCGAGGACGTGGTAGCGCGCGTTGATGGCGTGGGCGCGTTCAAGCGCCCACAAATCGGCCACGTCGGCCACGACCACGATGGCGGCAGGGTCGCGCCGCGGATCGGTGCAGACCGTGCAGGGATTTTGCGTGTCGATGTTGCCGCAGGTCCTGCACACCTCAATCTTCTCGATCGCGGTCTGTAGCGCGGCGGCAAGCGGTGCCATCAGCAGCTCACGCTTCTTGATGAGGAACAAGGCCGCGCGGCGTGCCGAACGCGGGCCGAGCCCCGGCAGGCGGGCCAGGAGCTGGATCAGGCGTTCGATTTCGGGTCCGGCGGCGATTGCAGGCATTTCTATTCGTCGCTGCCAGCCTTGTCCCGGCAATCCCGATCGCCGCGGAAAAGCGTTGCCAGGCGCATCGGGATGCCCGGGTCAGGCCCGGGCACGACGCTGGAAGAATGCCGGCAATGTTGCATCGATCAAAACAACTTCAGCCCCGGCGGCAACGCCAAGCCGCCGGTGAGTGCTTGCATGCGTTCGGCCAGCAGGGCTTCGAGTTTGCGGCGGGCGTCGGCGTGCGCGGCGACGATAAGGTCCTGCAAAATTTCCTTCTGATCCGGCTTGAGCAACGAGTCGTCGACCTGCGCCGACCTTACCTCGCCCTTGCCGGAGAGTTTGAGCGTCAGCATCCCGCCGCCAGCCGTGCCTTCGACCTCAATGCGGTCAAGTTCGGCTTGCATCGCCTCCATCTTCGATTTGAGCTCAGTGGCCTGTTTCATCAGGCCAAGAAAATCGGCCATACCGCACCTGTGTATGTTTGGCGTTAGGCTTCGTCGTCGGCGCGGCCCGTCTCGCCGGGCGCGTCGAATGGCATGTCATCTGGTGCGGCGGGCGCGCCGGGTTGCGGCCGCACGTCGACGATCTCGGCCCCGGGAAAGCGCGTCAGCACCGCCTGCACCAGCGGATCGCTGCGCACGCCGTCTTTCAGTTCGGCTTTGCGCGTCTGCGCCTGCGCGTAGAGGGTCGAAGCGCCCGGCTCCGCCGATACGATCACCATCCAGCGCCTGCCGGTCCAGTCGGCGAGCTTTTTCGACAGGTCGCCGGTGAGCGCTTTCGGCGCGCTTGTTTCGAGACCGATCTCAAGCCGGCCGTCCTCGAAACGCACGAGCCGCACGTCACGTTCAAGCGCGCTCTTGATGCCGAGGTCGCGTTTTTCGGTGGCAAGCGCGACGAGTTCCTCGAAGTTTGCCAGCGTGCGCGGCGCGACGCCTGTCTCGTCGCTGCGGGCAACAGGCTCGTTGGCCGGCAATTCCGCCGGCGCGGCTGCGAGTGCAGTCCGAGCGCCACCGCGCGGCATCTCCGTGCGCGGCGTTTCCGCGCGCGGCGCGGGTTGCCCGTTCGGCGGAAGTGTCGGACCATTGGCGCGCGCGGTGTCGCCGAGCGAGCGCACCACTTCGTCCGGCGTTGGCAGGTCGGCTGCGTAGGCGATACGCACCAGCACCATCTCGGCGGCGGCGAGCGGCCGTCCGGCGGCGGCGACTTCCTCGATGCCTTTGAGCAGCATCTGCCAGGCGCGCGCCAGAACGCGCATCGACAGCTTGGCCGCAAAGCCGCGTCCGCGCGTCCGCTCGGCTTCGGTCAACGATACGTCGTCAGCCAACGCCGGCACGATCTTCACCCGGGTGACGAAGTGCGTGAATTCGGCGAGGTCGCCGAGCACCATTGCGGGATCGGCGCCGGCATCGTACTGGTCACGCACTTCCTGCAAAGCGCGGGCGAGGTCGGCGCGCATCAGCGCTTCGAACAGATCGATAATCTTCGTGCGATCGGCCAGCCCAAGCATCTGCCGCACGTCTTCGGCGCGCACCGGTCCCGCGGCGTGCGCGATCGCCTGATCGAACAGCGACAACGCATCGCGTACCGAGCCTTCGGCGGCGCGCGCGATCAGGCCCAGCGCTTCCGGCTCGGCGGTGATCGCTTCCTTCTGGCCGATGCCCTGCAGATGACTGACCAACAAAGCCGCGTCAACGCGGCGCAGATCGAAACGCTGGCACCGCGAGAGGACGGTGATCGGGACCTTGCGGATTTCGGTGGTGGCGAAGACGAACTTGGCGTGCGGCGGCGGCTCCTCCAGCGTCTTGAGCAGCGCATTGAAGGCCGCGCCGGAGAGCATGTGCACTTCGTCGAGGATGTAGACCTTGTAGCGGGCCGAGACCGGCGCGTAGCGCACGGCCTCGTTGATGGCGCGCACGTCTTCGACGCCGTTATGCGAGGCCGCATCCATTTCGATCACGTCGAGGTGGCGGCTTTCCATGATCGCCTGGCAGTGAATGCCAAGGACCGGCATGTCGATCGTCGGGCCGGCGATGGAACCGTCCGGCAGTTCATAGTTCAGCGCCCTCGCGAGAATGCGCGCCGTCGTGGTTTTACCGACGCCGCGCACGCCGGTGAGCACCCATGCCTGCGGGATGCGGCCGGCCTCGAAGGCGTTCGAAACCGTGCGCACCATGGCGTCCTGGCCGATCAGATCGGCAAAGGTCGACGGCCGGTATTTGCGCGCGAGCACGCGATAGGAACCGGCTGCACCGGCAGTTTGGGTCGTCGCGTCGTTCATGTCTGACGTTTGACTCAGCAGCGTAGCCCGGATGGAGCGCAGCGAAATCCGGGGGCGTTGTTAATACTCAGTCGATCGTCCCCGCATTTCGCTGCGCTCTATGCGGGCTACATCATGTGAGAGGGTGGGAGGCTGACGAGCGACCCGAACCGCGCTCGTTAGGGCTGCTTCCTTCCGGACCTGACCCGGTTGGCGAGTGGCTCGTCCACCGCCAACCTCCCGGGGTCTATATTGGCCGGGGAGGGCGAGAAAGCAAGCGTCAGCCGGCCAGCGTGGCGCCGGCCGGGAACGCGGGAAAGTAAGCGCTAGCCTGCCAGCGCCGCGCCAATGCCGTTCGGAATCTCGATGTCGACTTCGAGCGTCGACACCGATTTGCCGCGGTCCAGCTTGATCTGCACCTTCTCCGGCTCGAACGGGACATGCCGGCTGATGACGGCAAGAATCTCCTCGCGCAGAATGCCGAGCAGATCGGGCTGACTGCGCGCGTTGCGTTCGTGCGCAAGCAGGATTTGCAAGCGTTCCCGCGCCACCGGCGCGGAGCCACGTCGCAGGAGCTTGAACAGGTTCATGCCGCTTTCCGTCCAAACAGCTTGTTGAAAATGCCCCGGCTTTCGCTGGGAACGAGCATGGGAATGCCCTCGCCCTTGAGCCGGCGCGCCGCGTCGAAATAGGCGCGGGCTGGGGCGCTCAGTGCGTTGTTGAGAGTCACAGGCGTGCCGACATTCGATGCGCGCAGCACTTCCTCGCTTTCGGGAATGATGCCGAGCAGCGGCGTCGACAGGATTTCAAGGACGTCGTCGATCGACAGCATTTCGCCGCGGGCGGCGCGCCCGGGATGGTAGCGGGTGATCAACAGATGCTTGTCGACCCGCTCGCCGCGCTCGGCCTTTGCCGTCTTGGAATCGAGGAGTCCGATGATGCGGTCGGAATCGCGCACCGAGGACACCTCGGGGTTGGTGACGATGATCGCGGCGTCGGCATGGCGCATTGCCAGCGTCGCGCCGCGTTCGATTCCCGCCGGACTGTCGCAGATGATCCAGTCGAATTTCCGGCGCAGCTCGGCGATGATGTTGGCGACGCCGTCGTCGGTGAGCGCGTCCTTGTCGCGCGTCTGCGAAGCGGGTAGCAGAAAAAGATTCTCCAGGCGCTTGTCGCGAATGAGCGCCTGCGGCAGCTTGGCCACGCCGTGGATGACGTTGATCAGGTCGAAGACGACGCGCCGCTCGGCGCCCAGCACGAGGTCGAGGTTGCGAAGTCCGACGTCGAAATCGACGACCACGACTTTGTCGCCGCCATGGGCGAGCGCGGCGCCCAGCGCGGCGGTCGACGTGGTTTTGCCGACGCCGCCTTTGCCTGATGTCACAACCAAGACCTGGGCCATATTTGCTGCCTTTCTATTCTAATTCATCGCGGAGATTTTGACCGTGCCGCCCTCGAGCCAAATCTGGGCCGGCCGGTGGCGCAGGCTGTCGTCGATGTCGTCCGCCGTCTTGTAGTAGCAGTCGATGGCGAGAAGTTCGGCCTCGACGCGGTGACAGAAGATGCGCGCGCGGGGATTGCCACACGCGCCGGCGATCGCGCGGCCGCGCAACGCGCCGTAAACGTGGATCGATCCGCCGGCGACGATCTCGGCGCCCGAACCGACCGAGCCAAGCACGGTGATATCGCCCTCGATGAAGACCACGGATTGCCCGGAGCGCACCGGCTGCTCGATCAGAAGCGAAGTCGGCTGCGGTTTTGGCGGTGGCGCGTTGACGACGGTCGCCGCGGCGGCGGTTGCGCTCGACGGTTTCGGCAGCTCGAAGCTTTGGCTGCCGCGGCCGCTACGCAGTAGCGGCGGAAGCCCCGCTTCGCCCTCTATTCCCGCGGAGCCTTCGATGCCCAGGACGCGGATGTTGCGCTCTTCGAGGCTGGCGATCAGATGCCCGATCGCGCTTGGGCTCAACTGTACCGCCGACAGGTCGAGCGCCACGGGGCGAGTGGCAAAGAAGCCTTTGGAGCGGTCGAGAGCGGCGTCGAGGTCCTTGAGCCAGTCGACGATCGGCGGTTGCGGCGTGAAGGCAAACGCCATGTAGGAGCGCGCCCGGAACATCAGCGACTGGCGTTGGCAATCGACGCTCGACACCTGGCCTCTCCGATTCTTCCTGATTCTAATTGGTTAATAAATTGGATAGGTATGGTTAACGGAGGGTTAACGAAAATGCGGGCAAAAAGGCGCGAAAGTGCAGCCTTTGTCGTTCCAAAGGGCGCGAAAGCGCCGTCTTCGTCACTCAATGACCTGATTCAATGACTTGGCTGAAAGTCGCGATAGGGGGTCGTTTGGACGTTCGAACGGCAAGCTTTGCCGGGCCGCCTATTTGCATGGCCAAGCGGTCAAGCCCGCGTAGGACGAGCTCGTAGGTGCAATGAAAACGCGCACGACCATCCTTGGCGCTCTTGCAGTCGTCGTCGCCGCCTTCATCGGCGCGACTCTGCTGTTGAACACGCTGTGGCCAACTTCGGTGCAACAAGGGCGGCCGTCGTTGACGGCGGAGCAGCCGCTGCCGCCGCTCGCCGGCACATCGACCGTGCTCGCGCCGGCCGCTATCGCCATGTCGGCGATCCGCGACGCGCTCGAGGCACAAGCACCACGCAATCTGTCCGGCAAGCCGCAAAATCCGGTTTCGCAATTGCTGTCCAACGCGGATCTCAACTTCACCATTGCGCGCGGGCCGCTGAGTGTTTCCGGCCGGCCCGACGGGCTCATGGTCACGACGCCGCTTTCCGGCACGTTCCAGATTCGTGGCCAGATCACCGGGGCGGTCAACACGATCGGTGGCGCCATCGGTAACCTCCTCGGCGGCAATGCCGGCCAACAGGTGCAGGCTCTCACCGGCAAAGTGTTCGACCAGCACGCCGATATCCACGGCACGGTGACGGCGGTGTCGCGGCCGACCATCGCGCCGAACTGGCGGCTGTCACCCAATCTCGCGGCCCAGGTCAACGTCGTCGACGTTGCGCTGCCGGTCGCCGGCATCAAGCTCAGCGTCTCCGGCGAAGTGAAGCCGGTGCTTGACAGCATGGTGCGCGAGCAAACCAATGCGCTCGAAGCGCGCGTGCGCAACGACCCGTTCATCGAGACCGCGGCGCGCGGCGAATGGAGCAAACTGTGCCGCGCCATTTCGCTTGGCGCGGCGGAACAGGGCGTGCCTAACCTCTGGCTTGAAATCCGCCCGATACGCGCTATCGCCGCACAGCCCAGGATCGACGCCAACGCGGTGACGCTCCTCGTCGGCGTGCAGGCGGAAACGCGCATCGTGCCGAACGAGACCAAGCCCGATTGTCCGTTTCCGCAGCAGCTCGACATCGTGCCGCAGGCGAACGAGGGCACGCTCGCCATCGCCGTGCCGATCGACATTCCGTTTCCCGAAGTGAGCCGCCTGATCGAGGCGCAGATCAAAGGCAAGACATTTCCCGAAGACGGCTCGGGTTCTTTTGCAACGACGATCAAGCAGGCCGCCGTCGCCGCCTCTGGCGACCGGTTGCTGATCTCGCTCCTGGTCACCGTGAAGAAGCGCGGCTTCTTTTCGATCGGCGCCGACGCGACGGTGCATGTCTGGGGCAAGCCGGTCCTCGATCAGGCTCAGCAGATTTTGCGTTTCACCGACGTCGCCGTGGACGTGGAATCCAGGGCGGCGTTCGGGCTGCTCGGCGAGGCGGCGCAGGCGGCAGTGCCCTATCTGCAAAAGACGCTCGCCGATCAGGCGGTCATCGATCTGAAACCCTTCGCTGCGGATGCCAAAAAACGCATGGCCGCCGCCGCCGGCGATTTCACGGGGCAAGCGAACGGCGTCAGCGCCAGCGTTGCCGTCAACGACGTCCGTCTCCTTGGCATCGCCTTTGACGACAAGATGCTGCGCGTCATCACCGACGCCAACGGCACGGTGACCGTCGCGATCACGTCGCTTGAGGGGCGGTAGGTTTACCTCTCCCGCCGGGAACAGGTGAAGGGAGCGCGCTGATGTCCGAATCCGGCTGGTCCCTCCACCCGCAGCTAAGGAACGACACGACACCGGTCGGCGGCCTTGCGCTGTCGCGCGTGCTGGCGATCAACGATGCCGACTATCCGTGGCTGATCCTGGTGCCGCGGCGCGCGGGCGTGATCGAGATCGCCGATCTCGGCGGCGACGCCGCACAGTTAATGGCCGAAATCTCGCAGATGTCGCGCGTTCTCAAGGACGCAACCCGATGCGACAAGATCAACGTCGCCGCGATCGGCAACGTCGTGCCGCAGCTTCACGTCCACGTCGTCGCGCGCCGCAAGAACGATCCGCTGTGGCCGAAGCCGGTCTGGGGCGCCGCGCCGCCACGCGCTGGCGATGAGGCGGCATTTGCGCGGTTCGTCGGTACAATCCGCGACAGGCGCGGACTTGCGGCGGTCGCTTAGGGTTTGCATTGGAAGACGCGTTGCCGGCCGGGAATGAGGAAATTGTCAACTGTCGGCCCGTATTCACTTCAACTCTCGGACCTGTGGGGAGGAACGTCGAATGATCCGGCCAACCGCCGCGCTTGCGCTCTGCGCCTTCGTGCTGAGCGTTGCGGCGCTGGGGGGCTGCGCGGACACCGCTCCGCCACCGGCGCAGCCGACCTTCTACGATGACCTTGCCAAGGCCGATGCGACGGTGGATGCGGCCGCGGCCGCCTCGATGATCTCGGGCTATCGCAGCAATAACGGTGCCGGCCCGGTCACCGTCGATCCCGAATTGATGCGGCTCGCCAGCGAGCAGGCGCATGCGATGGCGGCGCACGACAAGATGGATCATGACATCGGGCGGCCGTTCCGGGATCGTATCCGCAATTCGAGCTTCCGCGGCAGTGTGGCGGTCGAGAACATTTCCGCTGGCTATCACACGCTCGCGGAGGCTTTTTCGGGTTGGCGCGATTCGCCGCCACATCGCGCCAACATGCTCAACCGCGGCGTCGCCCGTATGGGCATCGCCGCGGTCTATGCGCCGGGCTCGAAGTACAAGGTGTTCTGGGCGCTGATCCTCGCCGGGCAGCACGGCTGACGCCAGCGCGGCAAGGGGCGAAAGCCCCGGCGGTTAGAGCCGTGGTGGAACGCCGACAGGCGAGCGTGCTGGACGCGCGCCGCGCCCTTAAGGCGCGGAGGTTGGATAAACGCGCCTGCCGGCGTTTCGCCTTCGTTTTTCTTCGTACTTCGTAGGGCGGTGCTGAGCGAAGCGAAGCCCACGCGGTCAAGCCAGAGGCGATGCGTCGGCGCGGCGCTTCGCGCCTTCGCCCACCCTACGTGTTGTGGTCAGCAAAACTCGGGCGCGTAACGCGTCACGGGAATGCTGAATGTTGACCGTCGACCTCAGGGTGACGGATCAAAGTCGCTCCGCTGCCCTGAATTGCTTTGTCGTGGAGCTTGTCATCGGGCCGGCCACTTCGGGCCGGACCCGTTGACTCGGCGCAATGAGGACGAATGCGTCATCAAACAAAAAAATCCTCCCCCGCTTGTGCGAGGGAGGATACCCGGAAGGCCGGACGTCAGTGCCAGAAGATCGCCAGCAGAATGATGATCGGAATCGGGACGCCAAGTAGCCAAAGAAGAATGCCTCTGCCCATGATGGTTTGCTCCTTAGATGGTGCGGGGAGTCAGGACGCGATCGTTCCAGGTACCGTCGCGCAGCGCGCCGCCCTCGGCCGCGGCGAGGCTCGCGGCGAATGCGCCGAACAGGAGCGCCGCCGTCAGCCAGAAGGAAAGATGGGCCGCGTTGCGCCGGGTATTGTCGGCGGCGGTCTTTGCTTCGGTCACAACCTGGTCGACGCGCTGCTGCGCGTCGGTCTGGCTCATGCCGGTTCGCGCGGCGACGAGCTGCGCCACATAAGCTTTGTCGGCGGCGCTGAGATCGTCGCTGCCGCTAAAGCCGGCCGTCCACAGGCGCAGGACTTCTGCCCGCGACTGGTTGGGATTTGTTGGATTGGCGGTCGCGCTTTGTGGCGCGGTTTGTGCAGGAGGATTGGCGGTGTCGGCTGCCGGCCTGCTCCTGAAAAGCTTGTCGACATAGATATCGGCAGGGCTGATCATGCGGGCCGCCTGGGAAGACGCACCGGCGATGCCGGCGACCGCGCCGTTGGCGAGGTAGGCGGTGGTGGACGCCAATGCCGTTGCGCTGATCAAGGTGGCGAATGCCCAGGCGAGGAAGCCGTGCGCGGTGTCACGAAAGAAAACCTCGTTGCTGTGAACGCCGACCCATCTGGTTCGCAAGCGCCCCGCGAGATAACCGCCGATCGCCGACGACATGACGCCGACGATGATGAGATAGATGCCGGTACCGATGTTGAAGGTCGAAGCCGACACGCCGCTGTCACTCCACGGCGATATGGCGGAAAGGCCAAGCCCGGCGCCGAAGGCGACCAGGAGAAGTGTCAAAGCCGCGGTGGCGATGGCTCCGCCGGTTACCGCCGCCCAGGAGACGCCAGATTGCATGCCAGTTTGCACGTCCACAATCGTGGTCGCGGAACGATCGTCCATTGAAATTCTCCCGGAGTTCGCAACGGCTCCCCCCGCATAATCCGGTTCCTCCAACAAAAGTTCCGGCGAAGCGTGATCTTCGCGGAGATGGACGCGTTGACGAGCTTGGTTGTGCAACGCACGCGCTTGACCTCGATGTCCGGCGCGGCTTCAATCTGGCGCAAAATGTCAAAAGAACCCGAGCTCAATTCGCTCCCGTCCCAGGCCTATTCGGGCAGCCTTGTCGAGCGCGCCGCTACTTATCGGAGCGACGAGGCAACGCTCACCACGCTGGCGCAGGACGCTCGCGCGGGCGTCTACGTGATCGGCGACGACGTCGTGGTGCTGAAAGCACAAGGCGTGGAGCTCGATCCGTTGTTTTCCCCCGCCGAGGCGCGCGCGCTCGGCGCGGCGCGCGAGACGGTGTTTCTCGGGCTTTCGGACGGCGCGCCGCGCTTCGGCGCCGGCCTGGATCCCGCCGCGGTCGAGCTACTCAAGGCGCGCGGCGATCTCAAACTCATCGATCTGCGGACGATCGCCGTGCAAGGCGCGGTCACGACCGAGCATGTACCGCCGCTCGCCGAGGCCAAGGCGGTCCTCGGCTGGCACGCCCGGCATCGCTTCTGCCCCAATTGCGCTGCCGCGACACGTGTCACGCAAGGCGGCTGGCGCCGCGATTGCCCCAACTGCAAGGCCGAGCATTTTCCCCGCACCGATCCGGTGGTGATCATGTTGCCGATCGCCGGCGAGCGCTGCGTGCTCGGCCGCTCGCCGCGGTTTCCGCAAACCATGTGGTCGTGTCTCGCCGGCTTTGCCGAACCCGGCGAGTCGATCGAGGAGGCCGTGCGGCGCGAAGTGGCGGAGGAGGTCGGGCTCATCTGCGCGCGCGTCAAATATTTCGCGTCGCAGCCGTGGCCGTTTCCATCGTCGCTCATGATCGGATGTCATGCCGAGGCGGTAACGGAAAACATCGTCATCGATCGTAGCGAGATCGAGGAGGCGCGCTGGTTCGATCGCGAGGAGCTGTCGTTGATGCTGACACGCAAGCATCCGGAGCGCCTGACGACGCCGCCATCGATCGCCATCGCGCATCACATCATCCGCGACTTTGTCGACCACGGCGCCGATGTCTTGGTGCAGTGATGGAGTTTGAAGCCTCAGGGCCGGTGGCCGGCGCGAGCGCGCCGCGCATCTTGTGCACCGGTATCATCGTGCTCGATGAAGTTTTTCTGCTCGACGCCCTTCCGCAGCTCGACAAAAAAGTCGAGGCCAAGGACTTTTTCACCGTCAATGGCGGCTGCGCGGCGAACGCCGCCGTCGCCGTGGCGCGGCTTGGCGGCCGGGCGATGCTGGCAAGTCCATTAGGCGGACCTGCCGGCGCGGATGACAACGGCGATCGCGTGCTGGCGGCGCTCGCGCGCGAGAATGTCGACACCAGCGCCTGTCAGCGCGTCGACGGTTTGGCGACGGCGCTCTCGGCGATTTTCATCGACGCCCGCGGCGATCGTACCATCGTGACCTACCGCGACCAGCGGCTCGCCGCGGTCACGCCGGACGATCCGGAAATGCTTGCCGCCGCCGCCGTTCTCGTGCTCGCGGACAACCGATACCCGCAATTCGTTCGCCCGATCTGCGAGGCCGCCCGGCGGCGCACAACACGGGTCGTGCTCGATGCCGACAAGGCAACGGTCGCGGACGACCCGCTCTTTCGCGTCGCGTCACATGTCGTCTTTTCTTCGGAATGCCTTTCGGCAACGACCGGCCGCGACGATCTTGCCGAAGGGCTTGGCGTGATCGCCCAGCATACGGATTCGTTCCTCGCCGTCAGCAATGGACCGGGCGACATTCTTTTCCTCGATGGCGGCTCGGTCCGCCGCGTGCCGGTGTTTGAACTCCGCGCGGTGGATACGCTTGGCGCCGGCGATGGTCTGCACGGCGGCTTCGCGCTGGCGCTGGCCGAGGGCAAGAGCGAGGCCGAAGCCTTGCGCTTCGGCGCGGCGGTCGCCGGCATCAAATGTACCCGGATCGGCGGGTCCGCCGGCATGCCGAGCCGGGCCGAAGTCGAGGCGTTGCTGGCGGTCGTGAGCTAGGCGTTCCGTGCTCCGCAGGCCATGATCCGGGATGACACTTGATTTAGAATATTTTTCTATGTAAATCCGTCATTGGCCGTCAATTGGAAGAATATTTCTATGGATGCCATAGACCGCAAGATTTTGGCCGTTCTGCAAGAAGACGCCTCGCTGTCCGTCGCCGAGATCGGCAGCCGGGTTGGGCTGTCCTCGACGCCGTGCTGGAAGCGCATTCAGCGCCTGGAAGAGGATGGCGTCATTCTCAAGCGTGTTGCCCTGGTCGATCAGGACCGCATCGGACTCGGCATCACCGTCTTCGTCTCGATCGAGACCGGCGATCATTCGCAGGACTGGCTCGACCGTTTCGCCAAGACGGTCGGCGCCATGCCCGAGATCATGGAATTTTATCGTATGGCCGGCGATGTCGATTACATGCTGCGGGTCGTGGTGCCCGACATGGCCGGCTACGATAGTTTCTACAAGCGGCTGATCGCGTCGGTGCCACTGAAGAATGTCACCTCGCGCTTCGCCATGGAGAAGATCAAGTCGACGACATCGCTGCCGATCCCGTGAAGCGCGCGCGGGCGTTAGTGCCCCGACGACAGGGCGCCGGCCGCCACGGACTGATTGTTGCGGGTGATGATCTCGGCCAATGTCTTTTCGAAGAATTCCGGCGTGTCGCCCAGCGTCAGCCGGCGCGAGCAATCCGGCGTGCAGCTATAGGTTTCGCGATCGGGACCGCGATACACCACGACGGTCTTGTCATCCGCTGCGGTCACCGCGACGTTTTTCTGCATCAGCACGACACCTTTGCGGTCGAGGACGATGAAGTTGGTGCCGCCGTAGCTCTTTCCGGTGACGACCGCGAGGCCGCCCGGCTGTATCGACAGGTCGGCGACGAGCGGGTTGCCCACGACCACGGTTGCGGCGCGGTCTGGCAGTTGCAGGAGCGTGGCCTGGTCGAGGAGGACGACGATCGTGTCGGCCGGGAGAGGGGCCGCAGCCGACGGCGCGACAGTTGCGACCAACACCAGGACCAGCGATAGCCAATGCAGCGGGCTCAATTTGGCCCGGCCTCGCGCGCACAACGCCGCCATCGAGACTCTCCGAAACGCTACGCGGAACTCAACAACCGAAGAGGCTGTACTCCGAGACTTCCAATTGACTGCAAATAGGTGAAGGAAATGCAAATTGCCCGACGGTAGTGGCGGCGCAATGCGCTCAGCGGACTGGAGCCGGAGCTTGCGGAACCGCCGCTTTGCTCTTGAAGGGATGCATCAGCTGCGCGCCGAAGGTCGTCGGGAACTCGCGATCGTCGATCCCGTATCGGTCAGGCCGTTCGCCGGCCGGCATGTAGAATGTGCCGAATATGAGATCGAGAACCGGGAATGTCGCGGCGAAATTTTTCTCGCCGCCGCGGTCTGCTGCGGTGTGATGCCAGCGATGGAAGACCGGCGAGGCGATCACGTATTTGAACGGGCCGAGCGTCCAGTCGAGATTGGCGTGCACGAACGCCGAATGCGCGATGGTGATGGGGCCGAGCACGACGAAGACGTTAGGCGAGATGCCGGCAAGCAGCAGCGCCACGTCGGCGAGCACGGCGCCGAAGAACAGATTGAACGGATGGAAACGCGCGGCGGATATCCATTCCAGTTCTTCCGAGGAGTGATGCACAGCATGGTACTTCCACAGGTGGTTCCCGTGGAAAAGACGATGGGTCCAGTAGGTGATGAAATCCTCGCCGACGAGGAAAATGATCATTTGGGCGACAAGCGGAAGCCTGGCGAGCGGCCCGTGGCCGTTCTCGTAAAAAGCGATCAACCCGTCGGCGGTCGTGATGTGGAACAGAACCGCCGCGCCGGCGATAAGCAGCCCGATACGAAAGTAGCGGGTGACGACCGGAATAAAGAGCCAATAGCAGATGTCGGTAATGAGATCGGGCTTGCGCCACCATGGACGGCCCGGATTGCAAGCCCAAAACCAAGTCAACACAGTGAAGACCACGGCCATCGCCAGCGAGATAGGAACGGCTTTCGTAAAGGTCTCGCCGACATTGACGATAAATCCCCACACTTCTTCATTCATTTTGTTGGCCGCTTTTTGTGGTCTTGCCCGGCTTTGTGTATTGGGATGGCGGGCCTTGTGTCAGTACATGGTATCGAGGATGCCAGTTAATAGGCGATGAATGAAAAACTGTGCGCTGCGCGGAGCGAGCTTTGCGGATTGCGAAACGGAGCTGAGATCATTGTGAGGACGCGGGAGCGTCCGCGCGAGCGAACAAAGATGAGAAATGCTCGCGATGTTGAAACGCGCTGTTAACTACAATGCGGGACTGCCCGCAGACGGCGGGTTTCGGTGAACGATTTAACCGCCTCGCAAGTTCTGATTGATACGTTGGCCGCGATCCAAATCGTTCGGGACAACCGGCGTTGGGTCGAGCTCAGACAGCCACGTGGATCTAAGGAGCCAACCATGAAGACCCTCGTTTCGCGTTTCGTGAAGGACGAGTCTGGCGCCACGGCCATCGAATATGGCCTGATCGCCGCCGGCATCTCCGTTGCGATCATCGCCGTCGTGAACGGCCTCGGCACCAAACTGAACACCACGTTCAGCAGCATCTCCTCGCAGCTTAAGTAAGCGTGCCTGGATGAATGGCTACAAAAGGGCTCCGGTCGGTCCCGGAGCCCTTTTTCTTTTCGGGCAGTTGCCTGGCGCGGCGCTAACCCGGCCTCAACCAATGCCGGGGTAAGTCCATCGCGGGGAAGCCATCGACGGTGCCACCTCGTCATGATTGTAGTGACTAAAGCGATCGAACTGACCCTGTTTCCGGCAATGATGGCGTTTGCGGCCTCGAGCGATTTGTTCACGATGACGATCGCCAACCGCGTTTCGCTCATTCTCATCGGCGGCTTCGGTTTGCTCGCCATCTTGACTGGGACAAGTACCGCCGACCTGCTGTCACATGCGGGAGCTGCCGCAGCGGTGCTCGCCGTCGTCTTCGTTTTCTTTTCGCGGGGTTGGATTGGCGGGGGCGATGCCAAGCTGGCGGCCGCGACTGTACTTTGGCTGGGATTCGCTCATCTTGCCGATTACCTTTTTTACGCGTCGTTGTTCGGCGGGGCGCTGACGCTTCTCATCATCCAGTTTCGTGCCATGCCGTTGCCGCAAGTGTTCGTTGGCCGGCAATGGGCCGAGCGTCTCCATCGAAGCGACGGCGGCGTCCCCTACGGGATCGCGCTCGCGGCGGCGGCTCTCATCGTCTATCCGCAGACCGAGTGGATGGCGGCCGTCGGTCGCTGATCCGGGCTGAACCAAATCCAAGGGGCGTCGAAACCGGCTCGGGTCGCCGCCCAAAAACCCTCGGCGTAACGCGGAATTAACGCGATTTGGATACGCCTCATTAACCATGCCTTGACGTTTAGCTGCTGAAATCCCGGGTTAACGGCCAGTCCCGCCGTCGCGCCGTTTTTGGGAAGTTGAAGGGTTATGAAGCCCGCGCGCCTCATCATATTGGGTGTTGCTCTTGCCGCCGGCGCCGTGGCCGCCATGCTTGCGGCCGGCAGCCGACAGCCCGAGGCGCCCAAGGCGCCCCCGCCGCCGCCACCGCTGGCGACCGTCGATGTGCTGGTCGCCAAGGCCGATCTCGGCATTGGCCAGGTGGTTAGCGAGGGCGACGTCGGCTGGCAGACCTGGCCCGCCGCCTCGGCGACGGCGACCTTCATCAGAAAGGGCGACCGTCCGGACGCCATCAAGGATTTCATCGGCGCCATCGTGCGCACGCCGGTTGCGGCCGGCGAGCCCATTCGCGACTCCAAGGTCGTGCTCGCCAAGGGCGGCGGGTTCCTGGCCGCCATTCTGCCGCGCGGCATGCGCGCGATCTCGTTGGACATAGCGCCTGACACCGGGGCCGGCGGGTTCATTTTGCCGAACGATCACGTCGACGTCATCCTGACGCGCCGCGACAAGGCGACGGAAAAGATAACCGGCGTCGAAACATATTCAAGCGAGACGATCCTGAAAAACGTGCGGGTGCTCGCCGTGGATCAGGCCATCGAGGAAAAGGACGGCACCAAGGTCGTCGTCGGCAAGACCGCGACTATCGAGCTCGATCCGCAGCAAGTCGAGATGCTCGCTCTTTCGCGTCAGATTGGGACGATCTCGCTGACGTTGCGCAGCCTCCTTGATTCGCAATCGCCGACTCCGGAGGGCGGCGAAGTTAAGAACGAAAAAGATTCGCGGGGGGTTAACACGGTGCGTTACGGCGTGAGCACACAGTCAGCAGTGCACTGACCGCAGAGGGAACATACATGGCACCAGGGACACCGATCCGTGCGGCGGCTCTCGCGGGCCTCGTGTCATGCGTCGCGTTTTGGACGCTGGCGCACGGCGCTGTCAGTGCGGCCGAGCTGTCGGTCGAGCCGCAGACGCAAACGATCGTGGTCGCCGCCAGCGACTACGGATCGCGCGCCGTCGCGCTCGGCGTCGGCAAATCGGTGGTCATCGATTTTCCGCGCGACATCAAGGATGTACTGGTCGCCAATCCCAAGACCGCCAACGCCGTGATCCGTTCGTCGCGTCGCGCTTACGTCATCGGCAATGAAGTCGGCCAGACCAACGTGTTTTTCTTCGATGCCGACGGCAAGCAGATGGTCGGCCTCGACATTGCGGTGACGCGCAGCCTCAACGGCATTCGCGCGGCGATCAAACAAGTCTTGCCGGAATCCGACATCCGCGTTGAAGGGATCGGAGACGGCGTCGTTCTGACCGGATTCGTATCAAGCCAAGCCGACGCACAACAGGCATACGATATCGCGACGCGGTTGCTCAATGCTGGATCGGGCGAGACCGTCGGCACCGGCAACAAAATCGTCAACGCGATCGTCGTTCGCGGCCGCGACCAGATCTTGCTCAAAGTAACAGTCGCCGAGGTCGAGCGCGACCTCGTCAAGCAACTCGGCATCAACCTTTCAGGCTCGATCGGTTACGGCGCTGCCGTGATCAATTTCAACAATACCAATCCGTTCACCGCGTACGGGCAGTCGCTCAGCGGCTCCAGCGTCGCCGCCGGATGGAAATCACTCACGGGCACGTTGCAGGCCATGGAACAGGCCAGCGTCATCCACACGCTCGCCGAGCCCAACCTGACCGCGATCTCCGGAGAAACCGCGACGTTCTTGGCGGGCGGCGAAGTTCCCATCCTGAACGGCTATAGCTGCACCGTTGCGACCGCCGGTAGCGCCGCGCAAAGTTGTCAGCCTTCGATTACCTTCAAAAAATTCGGTGTCAGTCTCAATTTCACCCCGGTCGTGCTCAGCGAAGGCCGCATCAGCCTCAAGGTTATGACGGAGGTGTCGGATCTCTCTTCTCAAAATTCGCTGACGATCACCGAACCTGGCACCACCAATACCGCGACTGTCCCGTCGATTCGAACGCGTCGTGCCGAAACGACTGTCGAAATCCCCTCCGGGGGCTCGCTCGCCATGGCCGGCATGATCCAGAACTCGACCAAGCATAACATCAACGGCTTTCCCGGGCTGATGGAGCTTCCCATTCTCGGCCCGCTGTTTAAGAGCAACGACTACATCAACCAGCAAACAGAGCTGATGGTTCTGGTGACGCCGTATATCGTGCGTGCGGTAGCGCAGAAGGATCTATCGCGGCCCGATGATGGTTTCGCCGATCCCAGCGATCCGGCGCAAGTTTTGCTTGGCCGGTTCAACCGCATCTACGGCGTTGGCGGAACCGCCGATCCACCCGACAATTACCGCGGCAAATACGGCTTCATCCTGGACTGACTTGCGGCACGAGGAGACGACGATGCAGATTGTCCAGAAAAAGATCGCCGCCGCGGGCCGCGGAATCGTGGGGCTCGCAATTCGCTCTGCGATCGTCGGCGGATGCGCGATCTTCGTCTGCGGATGCAATACCGACCAGCAGGTCGCCGCGGTTCCAGACGTCCCCACCGATTACCGGTTGCGGCATCCGATCACGCTCAGCGAGACGGACCATTCCCTCCAGGTCTTTGTCGGCTCCAGTCGCGGCGATCTCAGTGCGACGCAGCGCGCGGAAGTGCTGGCATTCGCGCAGACCTGGAGACGAGAAGCCACAGGCGGTGTGGTAGTGAATCTGCCGACCGGGACCAGCAACGAGCACGCGTCGGCGGAAGCCGTGCGTACAATCCGGTCGATCCTTGCCGCGAGCGGGGTGCCGGCGGACGGAATCGTGGTGCGCGGCTATCAGCCGCCAGGACGCAATATCGCGGCCATCCGTATCACTTATCCGCGGATTGGCGCGCAGGCTGGACCTTGCGGCCTGTGGCCCGAAGACATCGGGCCGAGTTTCAACCGCAACTATTTCGAGAACCAGCCGGTCTATAACGCCGGCTGCGCGACCCAGCGCAACCTCGCCGCCATGGTCGATAACCCGGCCGACCTTGTGCAACCGCGCGCCGAGACCCCGACCTACACGATGCGGCGCACGACGGTCGTGGAAAAATACCGGGCCGGCACCTCGACCGCGACGCAATATTCGACCAACGATTCATCCAAAATCAGCGACCTTGGCAAATGATGCTGTACGATGAAACCAGCTAGCCAAGCCGCCTTTCAAGACACCGCGGCTGCGGATGTCGCCGGTCGCGAAGAACGCATCGCGCCGGCGCCGCGCGTTTCCGTGCAGGCGTTCTGCGAGACCGTTGAGACCGCGGCCGCCATCCAGGCGGCCGGCGAAGATCGACGAATGGCCAAAGCGCATCTGCGTATCCAGATGGGCGGCCTGGTCGCCGCCATCGAGGCGTATCAGAGCTCGCCGACGCCGAACGTCATCATCCTCGAATCCGAAAGCCGCGGCGAAGATGTGCTCACCGGCCTCGATCAACTCGCTCCTGTATGCGATGCTGCGACGCGCGTCATTATTATCGGCCGCATGAACGACGTCGCGCTCTATCGTGAGCTGGTGCGCCGCGGCGTCAGCGATTATCTGATCGCTCCAGTCGGTGCGCTGCAAATTGTGCGCGCCGTGTGCGGCCTGTTCTCCGCGCCCGATGCCAAGCCGGTCGGTCGGGTCATCGCCGTGGTCGGGGCTAAAGGCGGCGTAGGCGCGTCTACCATCGCCCACAATATCGCCTTCTCCATCGCTCGCGACCTTACGCTCGACGCTGTGGTGACCGATCTGGATCTCGCATTCGGCACCGCCGGTCTCGATTTCAACCAGGATCCGCCGCAGGGCATCGCCGAAGCGGTGTTTTCGCCCGACCGCATCGATAACGCCTTTATCGACCGGCTGCTTTCCAAGTGCACCGATCACCTGAGCCTGCTCGCGGCGCCGGCGACCCTGGACCGCGTTTACGATTTCGGCGCCGACGCATTCGACGCGATCTTCGATTCGCTGCGTGCGACGGTGCCTTGCGTCGTTCTCGACGTGCCGCATCAATGGACCGGTTGGACCAAGCAGACGCTGATCGGTGCCGACGACATCCTGATCGTTGCCGCCCCCGATCTTGCCAATCTGCGCAATACCAAGAATCTGTACGATTTCCTCAAAGCAGCGCGGCCCAACGATCACCGTCCGCTTTATTGTCTCAATCAGGTCGGCGTTCCCAAGCGGCCTGAGATCAAAGCTACCGACTTCGCCAAGGCGCTGGACGACGAGCCGGTCGCGGCTATTCCGTTCGAGCCGCAACTGTTCGGCGCGGCGGCGAATAACGGGCAAATGATCGCCGAGATTTCATCGGGCCATCGTACCACCGAGATGCTGCGGCAACTGGCGCAGAAAATGACCGGCCGCATCGAGCCGAAGAAACAGCGTTCAAGCCTGCTGTCGCCGCTGTTCGAAAAACTGCTGCAAAGGCAATCGTAACCGTGAACGTCCGTCGGAGTCGCGTTAGTGTTTGGCAAGCGTCCCCTTCTCGGTAGTCCTGCCCCCGGTCTCGCGGAACCGCCGCAAGTGGCACCGCGTCAGGCAGCGCCGCCGCTTGCCTCGCCTCCCGCCGCTCCGGCGGCGCCGCAAGGCGGGCGTACACCGTTTCCGTCCGCAGGTCTCGGCGCGCCGATTATTCCGGCGCCGACGCCAAACCGGAACGGAGCAAGCGTACAAAATCCGCCGCAGCAAGTCCCCACCGCGGTCGATACGCGCCGCTCCGATGCTTACTACGAAACCAAGGGCACGATTTTTGGCGCGTTGATCGAGGCGATCGATCTCGGTCAGCTCGCCAAGCTTGACGTCGATTCGGCGCGCGAAGAAATCCGCGACATCGTCAACGAGATTATCGCGATCAAGAACATCGTAATGTCGATCGCCGAGCAGGAGGACCTGCTCGACGACATCTGCAACGATGTGCTCGGCTACGGACCGCTCGAGCCGCTGCTGGCGCGCGACGACATCTCCGACATCATGGTGAACGGCTCGGGCACGGTCTACATCGAAGTCGCCGGCAAGATTCAGAAGACCGCCATTCGCTTTCGCGACAATCAGCAATTGCTCAATATCTGCCAGCGCATCGTCAGTCAGGTCGGCCGTCGTGTCGATGAGTCGTCGCCGATCTGCGATGCGCGCCTGCCCGACGGCTCTCGCGTTAATGCCATCGTGCCGCCGCTCGCCATCGACGGGCCGGCGCTCACCATCCGCAAATTCAAAAAGGACAAGCTGACGCTCGAGCAGCTCGTCAGATACGGTACGATCTCGCCGGAAGGCGCGGAAATCCTCAAAGTGATCGGCCGCTGCCGCGTGAACGTCCTCATATCCGGCGGCACGGGCTCCGGCAAGACGACGCTGCTCAATTGTCTCACGCGATACATAGACAACGATGAGCGCATCGTTACCTGCGAAGACGCGGCCGAACTTCAACTGCAACAGCCGCACGTCGTGCGGCTGGAAACGCGGCCGCCGAACCTGGAAGGCGAGGGTCAGATCAGCATGCGTGATCTGGTGCGCAACTGTCTGCGCATGCGCCCGGAACGGATCATCGTCGGCGAGGTGCGCGGCCCGGAAGCGTTCGACCTGTTGCAGGCGATGAACACCGGCCATGACGGCTCGATGGGTACGTTGCATGCCAACATGCCGCGCGAAGCGCTCTCGCGTCTGGAATCGATGATTACGATGGGCGGCTACTCGCTGCCCTCACGGACCATCCGGGAGATGATTGTCGGCTCCATCGACGTTGTCGTTCAGGCGGCGCGCTTGCGCGACGGCTCGCGCCGCATCACGCACATCACCGAGGTCATTGGAATGGAAGGCGAGGTCATCATTACCCAGGATCTGTTTCTGTACGACATCTTCGGCGAGGACGCCAACGGCAACCTCGTCGGGCAGCATCGGTCGACCGGCATTGGCCGCCCGAAATTCTGGGATCGGGCGCGCTACTACGGCGAAGAGGAACGGCTGGCGGCCGCGCTCGACGCTTCGCAGCCGACCGATCTGGTCCGAAACTGACCGCGGGATCGACAATGAACGTATATGTCGTTTTTCTAATGGCGGTGGTCGCGATCGGCGGCGTCGCGTGGGTTTTCGTCTATCCGTTTCTCTCCGGGGAACGGAACGCCGAACGGCGTGTAGCGAGTGTCGCCCGCGCTGAACCGGCGGCGCGACGTCCCGCGCGTGGTGTCCAGAAATCGCGGCGTGAGCAGGTCGAGGGGTCGCTTAAGCAGATCGAAGCTCGCAAGAAGACCGCCAAACGTGTGCCGCTTTCGGTGCGCATTGCCCAGGCTGGGCTCAAATGGTCGACACGACGATTTATGGTGACCGCCGGTACGCTGGGCGTCGGCATTTTCCTGCTCACCATGCTGCTGGGAACCGGAATCCTCGCTAGTCTTGGCTTGGCATTCGCGGCTGGGGGTGGGCTTCCGTTCTGGATTTTGCGCTTTCTGAAGAAGCGGCGGGAAAGCCGCTTCCTTGCGGCTTTTCCGGACGCCGTCGACGTCATCGTTCGTGGCATCAAGGCCGGTTTGCCCTTGCTCGATAGTCTCAAGCTGATCGCTGCCGAATCCGAAGAGCCGGTTCGCGGCGAATTCCTAAGCATCATCGAAACGCAAACGATCGGCATCCCGATCGGCGAGGCTTGCCTCAAGCTGTTCGAGCGCATGCCGGTGCCGGAAGCTAACTTCTTCGGTATCGTCATTTCCATCCAGCAGCGCGCCGGCGGCAATCTTTCGGAAGCGCTCGGCAACCTGTCAAAGGTTCTGCGCGACCGCAAAAAAATGAAAGCCAAGATCCAGGCCATGTCGATGGAGGCCAAGGCCTCCGCGGGGATCATCGGCGCGCTGCCGCCCGCGGTGATGACGATCGTCTGGATTACGAGCCCGCAATACATCTCGCTTTTGTGGACTGAACCGCTCGGGCGCATGATGTTGGCTGCCTGCGCTGTCTGGATGTCGATGGGCGTCTTCGTCATGCGCAGGATGATTAATTTCGATTTCTGAGGCACGCGATGTTGCGCCAACTTGAGCAGTTCATCGATCCGCACTTTCTTACCATGTTGTTCGCCGCGATCGCGGCGGGCGCGACCGTACTTACGCTGGCCATGCCCTTGCTGGTGAGGGACACGTTGTCCACCCGCATGAAGGCGGTGGCCTTCGAGCGCGAGAAGATTCGGCAGCGCGAGCGCGAGCGATTGGCGCAGGGAAGCAAGATTACGCTACGGCAATCTCCGAAAGCGTACATGAAGACCGTCGTCGAGAACTTCAACCTCAGGAAATGGGTCGGCCAGGACCAGGCGCATGCGATGCTCCTTCAGGCCGGCTATCGCGGACCGGCGCCCTACGTCACCTATCTTTTCTTCCGCATGGTGATGCCGGTCGCCATGCTGCTGGCGTCCCTGTTTTACGTGTTCGTGGTGGTGCACCTCGATCAGCCGACGATGATCAAGCTCGGAATTTCGATCGGCGCGGCTTATTTCGGGATGTTAAGTCCGAATCTTTTTCTCAAGAACAGGATTCAGCGGCGGCAGGTCTCGATCAAGCGCGCGTTCCCGGATGCCCTCGATCTGCTTTTGATCTGCATTGAGTCGGGCATGTCGGTGGAGGCTGCGTTTCAGAAAGTCAGCGAAGAGATCGGAACGCAGTCCGTCGAGCTTGCCGAGGAACTCACGCTGACGACGGCGGAGCTGTCTTACTTGCCGGATCGCCGCAAGGCTTACGACAACCTGGCGCAGCGCGTCGGTCTCGACGGCGTGAAGGCTGTGTGCCTTGCCTTGCAGCAGGCTGAACGCTACGGCACGCCGCTCGGAATGACCATGCGCGTGCTGTCGCAGGAAAATCGCGACATGCGCATGTCCGAAGCCGAGAAGAAGGCCGCCGGCTTGCCGCCGAAGCTCACGGTGCCGATGATCCTGTTTTTTCTGCCGGTGCTGTTTATCGTCATTCTCGGTCCGGCCGCGATCCGCGTGATGGCAATCCAGTAGAGCCTATCGCGCTTCGTTCCCGCTCTCGCGACGGACAGGTTTTGCGCGGGAGCGGTATTAGCTGGAACCGGCCGCAGTGTGGACGTCCCGGTTCGGGTCGTGCAGGTCTTTGCGATGAGCGAGCATCTGCCGAAGATACGCGACGTTGGCGGCGGCCTCATCCGGCGGGAGGTCGGCGCGCGCGATGGTCTCGGCTTCGGCGAAGCGACCTTGTAGGCCGACCACGAGCGCGAGGTTCTGTCGTACGCGTGGATCGACCGGAGGGTGCGCTGCCGCGCGGCGCAGGGTCGATTCGGCCTCGTGGAGGTTTTTCGCCAGCGCGTAGGAGAGTCCGAGATTCGACAAGACCGAGGATTCGTCCGGCGCGATTTTCAGCGCTGTCAGATAATAACGTTGTGCGTCGGCATGGCGGCCCATTTGGTCGAGCACGGCGCCCTGCGCAGACAGAATATGCCAGTCGGGCTGGTCGGGCGAATGCGCGCGGTCCAGCACTTCTAACGCCTGATCATAGTTTCCGGCTTCCGCCAGCGCGCGCCCGTAAGCGCCGAGCACGGCCTTGTCGTGCGGAGCCGCGATAGAGGCTTTCTCGAGGATCGCAACAGCTTGGGCGCGCTGTCCGGTCGCGCGCAGCGCCTGCGCATAACGTAACGCGACGTCGACGCTCGACGGATTGGCGCGATATTGCTGCCCGTAGGCTTCGACGTCGCTCCGGGAGTTACCGCTCGGCGGGTTGGCGGTCGCAATCGGCAGCGAGCCGGTCGTTTCGCTACTCTGCGTCGTCTGGCAGCCGGCCATTGCCGCCGCGGCAGCGGCGAGAACGGCGGCCGAGGCCAACAGGCGTGCAGAGCGGATGGTTTTCCTACCGGTCGAACGCATCTCGATTGCTGCCAATAAAGGCATTGTGGCGCCGGGCGTGTCGTCGCCGCAGGGCAGGTCAGCAATAGAACGTTAACCCTAATGAGCGGTTAACGCGACGGCCTCGAAATCTGCCGTTTTGTGGCTTTGCGTGACAAGGTTAGACACTTTCCGAGGGAGGTTAGACACTTATGTTCGCTTTTTGTTGCCTCTGAGCCTCGCCATTGCGGCCTTCGACAGCGTGGCTTGATCGGCCGCGGCGGTACACCGCTCAATCTCCTTGAGCGTGCGATGCCCGGAAATCGCTGCGATTTCTTTAGCGGAAGAGCCGCTTTCGGCCAGTCGGCGCATGATCGCCTTGCGAAAGCCGT
>Ga0302326_10005996_pt1 | contig 27462 bp, 21 predicted proteins | sample Palsa_T0_3_FD_202264 | JGI IMG/M metagenome (GOLD analysis project Ga0302326, IMG submission 202264) | Peat permafrost microbial communities from Stordalen Mire near Abisko, Sweden - Palsa_T0_3 | ecosystem: Environmental > Terrestrial > Soil > Palsa > Peat permafrost | place: Sweden: Abisko... | reverse complement strand
GACGATCCACCTCTGCGACGTTGCCGGCCTCCGCAGCTGCTATCAGCGGCAACAGATCGCTCGGCCGCGGCAAGCTTCCGGTATGCGTGGTCAAAATCCTTTCGGTACTTCGTTTCATCGATCTCTCCTATGCTGCTACTTGATGAATCAGATGCGGGCCTTTCGTCAAGCGCGTCGCGATCTCGGGCGAGGCCGTTTGCACTGCGACGGTTAAGAATGATGAACTTTGTCATCTGGATCGCGTGGGGAGATACCGATGGCTGTCGATTACGATGAAATTATCCGGCGAGCAAGGTCGATTGCACCAGCGCTGGCCCTCAACGCAAACGATTGCGAGAGCGCTCGGCAGGTGGTTCCGGAGAGCATCCACATTATGGTCGAGGCTGGTCTCTTTCGGATTCTTCAGCCGTCGCGCGTGTGCGGTTATGAAATGAGCCTTCGCGCCTTCGCCGATACAGTTACGATCATCTCGGAAGCGTGCGCGTCCAGCGGATGGGTGCTCGGCGTCGTCGGAGCGCATCATTGGTGTATGGGTGCCTTCCCCGAAGCGGCGCAGGAAGAAATCTTCGGCGATGGCCAGGACGCGCTGATCGCGGGAACGCTCTCATGGCAGGGTGTCGCGACTTCCGTCGACGGCGGCTACCGCGTCAGCGGGCGATGGCAATTCGGTAGTGGCGTGGACCATTCGCATTGGGTGATGCTGGGTTGCGCCGACGCTGAAACGCGAACCCCGCTGGTGCACGTGGTCGTGCCGCGCGCCGACATCGAAGTTGACGATACCTGGCACGTCATGGGCATGCGCGGCACCGGCAGCAAGGACGTAGTCGCTCGCGATCTTTTCGTGCCCGCTCATCGCACTATCGATACGCGCAGCTTCTTCATGGGACGAAGCCCTCATGTTTCACGGCATCCCACCAACCTTTATCGACTGCCCGCCGATTCCATTCTGGGCGTGCTGGGTCCTACTTCGCTGCTCGGAATGGCGAGATCCGCCCTGCGGACTTTCGTCAATCGCACCAAGGAGCGTCGCGTAGTCGTTACCGGTGCGCGCAAGTCTGAACACGTCCCTACTCAGATAAGACTCGCGGAGTCCGCCGGAGAGATTCAATGCGCGGAATTGCTGCTACACGACGGTTTGCTTGAGTGCGAACGCATCATGGCGGATCCGAAATATACCGCCGAACAGCGCACCCGCATCAAATGGCAAGGCGCTTATGCTACCGAACTCTGCCGGCGCGCCGTGGGTCGCCTCTTCGCCGGTTCCGGCGCTCATAGCATCTATGATGAAAGTGAGATGCAGGTGGCCTTTAGGAATATAAACGTAGCGGCCAATCATGCCAGCCTCGACTTTGATATTTCTGCCGAACAGTATGGGCGTGAAGTACTGGGCGTGAAGCGATCTGGCTGAATCGGCCGCGGCCCTGGTCAGGCTACCGCATTCTTGGCGCAGTCGGGGCACAAGCCCCAGAACACGACCTCGACGCGGCTGAGTTTGAAGCGATTGCGTTCGACGGCCGGCAGCGAGAGCCGCTCTTCTCCCGCCGGATGAACGTCGCGGGTCGCGCCGCAGCGTTCGCACACCATATGCTGATGCCGACGCGCGGTCTGCGGATCGTAGCGCTTCGTTGTGGAGCCCAGTGACACCTCCGCGACTTCGCCGAGCTTCGCTAGTTCGTTGAGTGTGTTGTACACCGTGGCCCGGCTGATTTCCGGCAGGCGGCTCGAAGCGCGCTCATACACCTCTTCGGCCGTGAGATGCACATGCTCGCCATCCATCGCCTCGGCGATCACACGACGCTGCGAGGTCAAACGCCAGCCTCGACGCTTTAGCCGCTGCAGCAGTGACATCGGCTTAACGCCGCCCCGCCTGAGCGATTTAGATGGCATCGACCGTCGATCCTCCTTAACAATTATAATCATAGCGTAACCGGATGCGCTTGACACAAACGATGCTTAGTTTAGACTGATTCTAAGTTGAGACTTAATACATAATCAAAATCCAGGACGCCAGCGAGAGGGACATTCATGAGCGAACGAAAAACTTTGACCACCGAAAGCGGCATGCCGGTCGCCGATAATCAAAACTCGCAGACCGCGGGCAGCGGCGGCCCGGTCCTGATGCAGGATCATCACCTGCTCGAGAAGCTCGCGCATTTCAATCGCGAGCGCATCCCCGAACGCGTAGTCCACGCGAAGGGCTCGGGCGCCTACGGCTACTTCGAAGTCACTGCCGATGTGACGAAATGGACGAAGGCAAAGTTTCTCGGAACTGTCGGAAAACGCACCGAAGTCTTCGCCCGCTTCTCTACCGTCGCCGGGGAAAAAGGCTCGGCCGACACCTTACGCGATCCGCGCGGCTTCGCGGTCAAGTTCTACACCGAGGAAGGCAACTACGACCTGGTGGGCAACAATACCCCCGTGTTCTTCATTCGCGACCCGCTCAAGTTTCCCGACTTCATCCATTCGCAGAAGCGCGATCCCTATACCAACATTCAGGAACCCGACAACGCGTGGGACTTCTTCTCGCTCAGCCCCGAGGCGACCCACCAGTTCACGATCCTGTTCGGCGATCGCGGCATTCCCGCGACCTACCGCCACATGGACGGTTTCGGCTCTCACACTTTCCAGTGGGTGAACGCCAAAGGTGAAGTCTTCTGGGTTAAGTATCATTTCAAGACTGATCAGGGGATTAAAAACCTCTTTGCGGAAGATGCCGCGCGCATTGCCGGTATGGACGCGGATCATCATCAGCGCGATTTGCTCAACGCGATCGATCGCGGCGAGTTTCCGTCATGGACCGTCAAGGTGCAGATCATGCCGGCTGCCAAGGCCGCGAACTACCGATACAATCCGTTTGATCTGACTAAGGTGTGGCCCAATAGTGATTACCCGCAAATGACTATTGGCCGCATGGTGCTTGATCGCAATCCGGAAAACTACTTTGCCGAAGTCGAGCAATCCGCATTCAACCCTGCGCACTTCGTACCGGGCATCGGACCGTCTCCCGACAAGATGCTGCAAGGCCGGTTGTTTGCCTATGGCGATACTCACCGTCATCGGATCGGTGCGAACAATACTCAATTGCCGGTCAACCGCCCGCACGCGGCGCCAGTCGCCGATTACCAGCGCGATGGTGCGCTCCGTTTCGACGGCAATTCCGGGCGCGCCAAGAATTACGAGCCGAACAGTTTCAGCGGTCCTGCGCAGACCAATCAGCCGACCTGGGCGCCTATGGAAGTGCACGGGCTGGCGGGCAGCCATGCCGCCGAGCATCATCCCGAGGACAACGACTTCGTGCAGGCGGGCGCGCTGTATCGCCTGATGAGCGAGGATGAAAAGCAGCGCCTCGCCGCCAACATCGCCGGCAGTCTCGGACTGGTTAGCAAGAACGAGATTATCGAACGCTCGATTGCGCATTTTCGCACGGCCGATCCGGACTATGGCGATCGCGTCGGCAAAGCCGTAGCGGCGAAGCGGTCTTCGCGCTGAAAAAGTCTTCGGCCGCCGCCACTGAGTCTCCCGATGCGACCACGTGGCGGCGGCTACCTTCATCGCACCGCTCGATTCGCATCACAGTTCCGCTGAGGCCCTCACTCCGCAGTCCCCCCATTGTTGCTGTCGCTTGACGGCGCAGTCCCGCTGGACGAAGTTAAAAGAAACCAAAGTGAGGGCTACCATGATCGATTTGTATTACTGGCCGACTCCGAACGGTCACAAGGTTTCGATTTTTCTCGAAGAGACCGCAACGCCCTATCGTGTCGTGCCCGTGAACATTCGCAAGGGCGAGCAGTTCGCGCCCGACTTCCTGAAGATCAGCCCGAACAACCGGATGCCCGCGATTGTCGATACCGAAGGCCCCGACGGTAAACCCATTTCGATCTTTGAATCAGGCGCGATTCTTCTTTACCTGGCCGAAAAAACTGGCAAGTTCCTCCCGTCCGACAAGCGCGGGCGTTACGGTGTAATTCAGTGGCTGATGTTTCAAATGGGGGGCGTCGGACCGATGTTCGGTCAGGCCGGGCACTTCCGCAATGCCGCTCCCGAGAAGATTCCATACGCGATCGAACGCTACACCAATGAGACCCATCGCCTTTGCGACGTGATGAACAAGCGGCTTGGCGAGGTTCATTATCTCGGCGGCGACTACTCAATCGCGGACATGGCAACTTATCCGTGGGTCGTCGCCGCGATGAAGCGCGATCCCGAACAGTTGACCGTCCGTCCCAACCTCAAGCGCTGGGTGGATGCGATCAGTGATCGTCCTGCCGTGAAGAAGGGTATGGCAGTGATGGCCGATACTCCCGTTCAACCGCTCACCGAAGAAGAACGATCGGTCCTGTACGGCAGCAAGCAGTTCGAGAAGCGCTGATCGCAATACCCACTCCAGCACCGGTGGATTAGCCGGTTGCTTGTGGCGTACAGGTATTTCTAACGGAGGTAGATCTATGGCGCGCGTTGTTACCGGACACGATTCTTCGGGCAAGTCGGTATTCCTAAGCGACGGAGAACCGCCGCATCAGATTACTCACGGGGGCAATGGTCTGCGCCTCGACGCGATCTGGGCTACCGACGACATTCCGGTCGTGCCGGCACCGGTGAAGGATCCGACGTTGAGCCGGCGTCAGTATTTCCCCGACGCTGGCGGTACGCGCTTTATCATGGTGCATTTCGCGCCGGAGTCGAAGGCCCTGGAGGCTGCCGCGCAAGGCGTCGATATGAACGCGGCGTCGCAGGAGTTCTTCGCGAACTTCCCTGGGCTTGCCGATCTGATGGAGCCGGAGCACGCCGGCATGCACACGTCGCAGACGGTCGATTACGGCGTGATCCTCTCGGGCGAAGTGGATCTGGAACTCGATGACGGTAAAGTCCGGCGTCTCAGGCCGGGCGATTGCTTTATCCAGAATGGCACCCGCCACGCCTGGCGGAACCCCGGCAACGTCGAATGTGTGGCAGCGGTCGTAGTCGTCGGCGCCCATCGCAAGTGAGTAGTGACGTCGAACGATATTGGCTATGCCCGACGTTCACTCCTATGGCGAATCTTGACCTCAGCGCGAAATGAATCGACGGTGCCGCCCGTCGCAAAGGAGCGGATCGCTAAGTTCCTGGCCCGCGCCGGCGTTGCCTCGCGCCGTGAATCAGAGCGCCTGATCGAGGCCGGCCGGATCATGTTGAATGGCGCCATCGTCGCCAGTCCCGCGACACTTGTAGATAGCAACGACTCGCTTGCCGTCGACGGTAAAGCGATTGGCCGCCCCGAACCGACGCGGCTCTGGCGTTATCATAAGCCCGCCGGCCTCGTGACGACTGCCCGCGATCCGGAGGGGCGTCCTACCGTTTTCGCGACCCTCCCCAAGAACCTCCCGCGAGTGTTGTCAGTGGGCCGTCTCGATATAAATACCGAAGGTCTGCTGCTACTTACCAACGACGGCGGACTCGCGCGCTTCCTTGAGCACCCCGACCAAGGCTTTTCCCGGACCTATCGGATTCGTGCGTTTGGTGATGTGAATGAAGTGGCTATTGCTCAACTAGCCAATGGCATCACCATCGACGGTATTCATTATCGTCCGGTGCGGACTACTCTCGACCGCCGCGGCAACAGCAACTGCTGGCTGACGATGACGCTGAACGAAGGCAAGAACCGCGAAATCAAGGTTCTTCTTCAGCACATCGGGTTGAGCGTCACCCGCCTGATTCGTACCGGCTATGGCCCGTTCGATCTGGGCAAGGTAGCGCCTGGCGATGTGGAGGAAGTACCAGTTCGCCAGCTTCCAAAATTGCTGCCCGGGTATTTTGCTTCAGGCGGACTTTTGCCGGCGCGCCGCATCGTTGTTGCACGTGAACGATAGCTACTCCGATAGTCAGAAACAGTCGGGCCGTCGTTTCCTCTGTTAACGCTTCCGCTTAAACTCTGCGAACCTTCCAGAGCGCCATCCGGTCCAGTATGTGGTCGCGCATGATCAACGTGTGGAAGAGCATGGCGCTGAAATGCGCAATGAATGTGAAGAAAAACAGGTATGCGACGATTGTGTGCAGCTTCCGCAGGATTACATAGAGCGTCGTGCTGTGCGGAAGAATCGGCGGCAGATGCAGCGGCCCATAAAGCACGATTGGGTAACGTGCGGCAGACAGCATACCCCACCCGATCAGCGGCAATGCGAACATCATCGCATACATAGTCATTTCCGAAATCTTCGCTACGGAGCGCTCCGCGGATGACATGCTCGCCGGGAATGGCGGCGGCGGATTGACGCGCCGGTTTATGTACCGGACGATGACCAGGATCAGGATCGCGATACCCAGTGGCCGATGAATCGATACCAGTCGATGATAGTCACTCAGCGATCCGACCATCGCGACGCCGATAAACAGCATCGTTATAATCATCGCCGCCATCGTCCAGTGTAGCAGCCGCGAGAACAGCGTGAATTTGCCGCCGTTACTCATCCTCGTATTTCGGCGGCATTACTCACTCGCGCACCTCCGCCGGCGTAACCGCGCTCGGTTCCTTGGCCTCGCCCACTCGCCTGGTAAATGATTGCGAATAGGCAGCCGAGCGCGCGCTGAGCAGCGGATCGTCGGACGCAGCGATGCCCGCGGGAAGCACCAGTGGATCGTAATTGATATCGCGGCAGGCTCCCGTTTCCTCGCTCTCGATATGGTCGATAGTGAGGGTTCCTGCATCTACTTGTTCGCGATTCTCGGGCCACGCGATCGTGGCGTCATCAGTCGGATCGCCGGGGTGCGCGATCGTGATTATAAGATGCCACTGCAATGGTTGTTGCGACGCCTGGTGAACGCGACTGATGAGCGCGTCGAACAGGTAATTCTTGTCCTGTTGCGGCGCCTCCGGCGCGCTTGCCTCGCCCGGGTGCGCCGGCACCATCGACCAGCGCACCGCGACTGAGTTGCCCGCCGCATCGATGAAACGGAATGCGTCGAGACTGTTATAAGTGCTGTCCGCGAATCCCGCAGGAAGGGTGCGGCTTAGCACCGTGTGTATCGCGCGCGCCGATTCGGGATTCCTTGCGAAGAATGCATGCACTCTGGCGGGGTCGGGTTTTCCGGTCGCCGGGACGGCCTGAAACGCCACCAGTTGGTCGCGAAAAGCCTTCGGCGTGCCGACTACGAAAATCGGTATATTGTTCATCCCCGTTCGCCATTCCTCACCGTCCGGCAGCACAAAAACTAATGCCATGCTGCGTACTATCGCGGCGAGGTCGGGTACGTACGGCTGACCGCCTGCCAAGGCGAAGCGGCCAATCACCGGTACCCGCCCGGGCTTAAAGACCACCGCTTTCGACAGCCGTACTGCGTTACCGTTGCTTGCGAAGTAACCGGTCACGCACACCCCTTTGGCATGATTGCGTCGGAACCCTGGGTGAAGCCCGTTGACCGCCTCGAACGTATCGACGAACCGCGCGGGCGTGAGACGATGTGGCGAGAACCATCCGCCAGTGTACGCAAAGGCGACGACGACCGCTCCGACGATGACGCCAATCAACGCCAATCGGGCCAGCATGCCGGCCCCGCCTAAGGGCGGTGGTGGTCGCTCATGCGCTGATTTTTCTGATTCCTCCGGCAAAGGCACATTCCGTCGAGCTTCACGGTTGCCCGCACTCCCTAGCAACACGGATTCGAATGGTCAATTTTTCGACTCGCTTCGCGCCGGCCTGTGAGTCGAATCGAAGCGCCTCATTGTTACCGACTGGCTATCCCGGTTCAACGAGGCCCTTTCGCCCGATCGCGGCTTCCGCAAAAGCCCTCCGCTGCGGGCCGTGAATTTTAACCTGCCAGGCAGCCAACACCCTCGAACAGAAAATGAATCTGGTCCATACTCCGTAACAGGTTGTCGGCGGTACCCTCTTCGCCTGACTTCGGAACGCAATTCGGATAGCCGCAGCGAGTCGCCTCGGCGCCAGATGCGGCGGGATCAAAGAGGTCGCGGGCGCGGGTACAGTCGCAACAGAAGGAATTTTCGACGAGGAGATGACGTTCGAGATCTATGGAAACCCTTCAAGATATTGATCCGGTCGAAACCAACGAATGGCTCGACGCGCTCGAGGCGGTAGTCGCCGCCGAAGGCGTGGATCGAGTGCATTTCCTCCTCGAAAATCTAATCGTCAAGGCTCGTGAAAGCGGCGCGTTCCTGCCCTATAGCGCCAACACTCCGTACGTCAATACGATTCCTGTCGATCAGGAACAACGCTCCACCGGTAATCGCGCCATCGAGCGTAAGATCCGTTCGATTATCCGCTGGAACGCGGTTGCGATGATCCTCCGCGCCAACAAGGAATCGTCCGAACTCGGCGGCCATATCGCGAGCTTCCAGTCTGCCGCGACCCTCTACGACGTCGGCTTCGGCCACTTCTGGCGAGCGCCCTCCGAGAATCATCCCGGCGATATCGTCTATATACAGGGGCACTCTTCCCCGGGCATTTACTCGCGCGCTTTTCTCGAAGGCCGCCTGACCGAAGACCAGCTCCTGAATTTTCGCCGCGAGGTTGACGGCAAGGGATTGTCTTCCTATCCGCATCCGTGGCTGATGCCGGACTTCTGGCAATTCCCCACCGTCTCAATGGGGCTTGGTCCGTTGACCGCTATCTACCAGGCCCGCTTCATGAAGTACTTGCAGGGCCGCGGCCTCGCCGACATGAAAGACAGCAAGGTCTGGGCCTTCATGGGTGACGGCGAGATGGACGAGCCGGAATCGCTGGGCGCTATCGGACTCGCCACCCGCGAGCATCTGGACAATCTGATCTTCGTCGTCAACTGCAACCTCCAGCGCCTCGACGGTCCCGTTCGCGGCAACGGCAAGATCATCCAGGAGCTCGAAGCGGATTTTCGCGGCGCCGGCTGGAACGTCATCAAGGTCATCTGGGGCAGCAACTGGGATGCCCTCCTCGATCGCGACAAGACCGGTCTCCTTCATCAACGGATGGAGGAGTGTGTTGATGGCGAATATCAGGCCTTCAAAGCCCGCGACGGCGCCTACGTGCGCGCCGAGTTCTTCGGCAAGTATCCCGAGCTTCTCAAGATGGTCTCCGCGATGACCGACGCAGAAGTCTGGGAACTGCGCCGCGGTGGTCACGACGTCGTCAAGATTTATGCCGCTTATGCCTCCGCGATCGCTCATCGCGGGCAGCCCACTGTCATCCTCGCCAAGACCGTCAAGGGTTACGGGATGGGCGCGGCGGGCGAGGGCATGAACATCACCCATCAGCAGAAGAAGATGGACCTCACGTCGCTCAAGAAGTTTCGCGACCGCTTCAATATCCCCGTCCCCGACGACCAGATCGAAGAGGTCCCGTTCTACCGCCCGCCCGACGACAGCGTCGAGGTGCAATACCTGAAGCAGCAGCGCGCCGCGCTCGGTGGCAGCCTGCCGGCCCGGCGCCGTAAATCCGTCTCCCTCGAAGTGCCGCCGCTGTCCGCTTTCGACGCCCAGCTCAGGAGCACCGACGATCGCGAAATCTCCACCACGATGGCCTTCGTGCGCATCCTCTCGACTCTCGTGCGCGACAAGAACATCGGCAGCCGCGTCGTCCCGATTGTTCCCGACGAGTCGCGCACCTTCGGCATGGAAGGGATGTTTCGGCAGCTCGGCATCTTCTCGCAGGTCGGCCAGCTCTATAAGCCCGAGGATGCCGGCCAGCTAATGTTCTATCGGGAACATCAGAAAGGACAGATCCTGCAGGAGGGGATCAACGAAGCCGGTGCCATGTGCTCGTGGATCGCCGCGGCCACGTCGTACAGCGTTCACAATCTTCCCATGATCCCGTTCTACATCTTCTACTCGATGTTCGGTTTTCAGCGCGTCGGCGATCTCGCCTGGGCTGCCGGCGATTCGCGCAGCCGCGGCTTCCTGCTCGGCGGTACGGCCGGCCGCACGACCCTCAACGGAGAGGGGCTGCAGCATGCCGACGGCCATAGCCACATCCTCGCCTCGACCATCCCCAACTGCATCTCGTACGATCCGACCTACTCCTATGAGGTCGCGGTGATAATCCATGACGGCCTGCGCCGCATGCTCAAAGATCAGGAAGACATCTTCTATTACATCACGCTGATGAACGAGAACTACCAGCATCCTGCGATGCCCGAAGGTGTCGAGGAAGGGATCCTGCGCGGCATGTACCTGCTGCGCGACGGTGGCAAAGCCAAGGGCGCGCGCGTCCAGCTGCTTGGTTCCGGCACGATCCTGCGCGAGGTAATTGCGGCTGCGGACCTACTCTTGAACGACTACGGCGTGATTTCGGACGTTTGGAGCGTGCCGAGCTTCACACAGCTCCGCCGCGACGGCCTCGACGTCGAACGATGGAACATGCTCCACCCGTCCGAGGCCCAGCGCCGCAGTTACGTCGAAACCTGCCTCGCCGATCGGCCCGGCCCTGCGATCGCCGCGACCGACTACGTGAAAGCGTTCGCCGATCAGATTCGGCCGTGCGTCCCAAAGCGCTACCGCGTACTCGGGACAGACGGATTCGGCCGCAGCGACTATCGCGTCCGTTTGCGCAATTTCTTCGAGGTCGATCGCTACTACGTCGCCATCGCCGCGTTGAAATCCCTCGCCGACGAGGAATCAATTCCCGCCTCGACGGTTGCGGCGGCAATCAAGAAGTACGGCATAGATCCGGAAAAGCCGAACCCGGTAACGGTGTAAGGCGAGAGTCGAATATATGGATAGCGTCGAGGTCAAGGTCCCGGATATCGGCGAATTCACCGACGTCGATGTGATCGAAGTGATGGTCAAGCCCGGCGATACCGTCGGTCTGGATGACCCGCTCATCGCCATCGAATCGGAAAAGGCCACCATGGAAGTGCCGGCGCCCCAAGCCGGCGTGATCAAAGAGATCAAGGTAAAGCTCGGCGACAAGGTTTCGGAAGGTTCCCTGATTCTCGTACTCGAATCCGCTGCCGATGCTGCCCCTGCTTCCGACGCCAAACCCTCTGCGAAAGCCGCCGCGACCGCATCCGCGGCGTCAGGTGCGGGCGCCTCAGGTTCAGGTTCGACCCCCGCGTCCGCGCAAGCGTCTTCCAGATCGGACGCGCAGACCTCTCCGTCATCCGAAGGACGGGGCGCGTCGGGACCGGCGCTGCGGTTGGTCACGCCGTCCGATACTCCGTTCGCGAGCGCCGAATCATCCCCCGCCGCCAGCGCGCGTTCCGCTGATACGGCGGTAGCGGTCGTTTCTCCGTCGCCCGATGACGACGCCGAGCCGCCTCGGCCCAAGCCGCACGCGAGTCCCTCCGTGCGCAAATTCGCGCGCGAACTCGGCGTCAACCTCAATCTCATCAAGGGTAGTGGCCGCAGCGGGCGCATCTTCAGAGTGGACGTGCAGAAGTTCGTCACCGCGGAGTTGACCAAACCGAAAAGCTCCGGCACGGGCGTCGGACTCGATCTGATTCCGTGGCCCAAACTCGACTTCACCAAGTTCGGTGCAGTCGAGATGCGCCCGCTTTCGCGCATCCGCAAGCTCGCCAAGGCCAATCTCGCGCGCAACTGGGTGATGATCCCGCACGTCACCCAGTTCGACGAAGCCGACGTCACCGAACTCGAGGCCTTCCGCGAGCAGCTTAACGCGTCCAACTCAAAGGCCGGCATCAAAGTCACGATGCTCGCGTTTATCCTGAAGGCGCTGGTCGCCTCGTTAACCGAGTATCCTGAGTTCAATTCCTCGCTGGACGGTGACAGTCTAATTCTCAAGAAGTACTTTCATCTCGGCTTCGCCGCCGATACACCCAACGGCCTCGTCGTTCCGGTCCTGCACGACGTCGACAAAAAGGGCGTGATGCAGATCGCACGCGAAACCGGCGAACTGGCCGCGCTGGCCCGCGCGGGCAAGCTCAAGCCCAACGACATCCAGGGCGGATGTTTTACCGTCTCAAGTCTCGGCGGCATCGGCGGTACCTCCTTCACGCCGATCATCAACGCGCCCGAAGTCGCAATTCTTGGCGTTTCGAAGCTCGCGCATAAGCCGGTCTATCGCGACGGCGCGTTCGTGCCCCGCCGGATGTTGCCGCTTTCGCTTTCCTACGACCATCGCGTCATCGACGGCGCCGCCGCCGCCCGCTTCATCACTCACTTTTCCTCGGTGCTCAACGATCTGCGCCGCGCCCTCCTGTGACCGAATTGTGATACCCGCCGTACTCCGCATGCACTGGATTACATTTGCGCGCGTCGACCGCAGCTTGAACCACGCGCGAAAGCTCGGTGCGCGCTCTGGATGGTACGCGTTGCAGCGCAGCCTAATTCTATTAGGCGCTTTATAAAAGCCGCGAGTTACGGTATGCTTCTGTTTGTAGCGGCGTTTCGTTAATAGCGCTAACTTCCCGCCGGACATGGATTTGGCAAAACGTCCAAATCTCGTACAACAAAGCTGGTCAGAAGTCGTCGCGATCTGTTTGTGGCGAAGAGCCGGACGACATCACGACGCCGTTCAAAAGAGGGTAACGGTTGCCGCATCGGGCGAAATTGGCCGCATCAGGGCGAGAAAATCTGCTGTCTAGGAACTCCGTTACGCTCCTCAGGCTTTGCACCCTTGGCGCCCAGCCGGGGGGGGGCCGACGCGGCGCGGGGCTGATGTTTTTCACTTACAGCGCATGCCACAATTATGGGGCAGGTAGGTGAGCCGGCGCGGAGCGATAGCGGGGAAAATTCCATTTGCGATCGGTGACCATCCGCAATGTTCAAAAAATTGATTTCCTTACCCAACGGCGGTTGCCGCAATTGAGCGCCGGCTCTAAACGCCGGCGCAGGGCCGTGGAAAATGTTCGAGCCACCTCTATCGCCGGCTTCGGGATCGCATTGCTGATGCTCGCGGCCTCGGTTGCTTCCGCGCGGATCTCGTCGCCTGCTCTCGCGCAGGGTTTCGCGCCGCCGCTCCGAGTGCAGATGCTGCCGTCCCTGATTCCTGATGCGATTGCACAGATGCTGCCGATGACCTTCGATTCCCCGGCTAACGAGACCGCGATCGAACGGCAGAGGATCACGCTTATCGCGATGGTTTACTGCGGCGGCGATTCTGCCGGCGGCGCGTACGCCATCGGCATCGCGGTGCCGGGTCAGGCGCAGGCGTTGCCGACGTCGGCACTCTCAATCGCCGATTGCGGGGCTTCGCTCGCCAACACGGCCGCGCGTCTCAGGAGTTCGAGTCGAAATTCCGATTGGCTGGAAGCGATCAAGCTGCGCGCCGCATGGACGCCGTGGCTGCTGACGCTTTCTATCGCAGGGGCGGCCGGAGTGGCGAGGCACGGCTACATCGCCCCGAATCTTAATAACCTGGGACAGATCAAGAGCTTAAATACCGCAGGCCTCCGTATTTTGACCGGACCCGGCGCCCACATCGCCTTCGATCTGGCAGCGTCATTCCCGGGCTTGTCGATAACGCTGATCGCCTTTCCGAGCGGTACAGTGAGCGATCCGCTTCCCTACCTGAATGATCCTGCGGTGGGAAATGAGATCACGAGCGCGCCGGCTACCAGCAATGTCATCGCCGATGCCCAATACACCTTCATCAATCAGGTGCTGCGGCTGTACGGCTCGACCTTCGATATTCCGTTTCCGATCGAAGGCGGGAACGATACCATGACGGCTAAAAACGTGACCGTAAAGGGCGCCGAAAACGCAATGACGGTTGCCGGTATTCTTGAATACCGAGCGGTCGAGTACGACGCCTCGGTGCGCTGCATAGGGAGAGATTTGGCGGTGAACGAAGTAATGCTTGACGCTCCCGCAGCGAATTGCAATCAGGATGACGTCATCGAGCGGCTGCAATGCCAGGGGCAGGGTATCGCGACCTCGAGCTCGAGCAAGGGGCTGGCCGCGGCGATCACGAATTACTATCAGGGCCAGCCGCTTCGCATTTCGACGCAGGCGCATCCCCTAGACTTCACGATCGATGATAACAACTTCCAGGCGACCTTTGACGCGCTTAAGTCAAGCTCGCATGGCGGCAGCTTCAGCGAGGCCGGACACGCTTCGATTCAACGGGGCGGCGGTTCCTGACGTGTCAGTTTTCACCTACATCAATTCATTAGGCCGCAATCTGCGCGGCACGTAACCGACTTGCCCATGAGCGGTCAATCTGAAAAGTTAGCTGGCGGTTCGAGGCCCGAGGCAACCCTCAACATGGATGCAGCATCGCTCAGCTTCCTCCCCCCCGACGCCAAAGCCACGATTTCAATGGCACCCGAGCCCCGTTACCTCTGGTCGTTGCTCGCGATATTGATGTCGGCGACGATCTTCGAGGGCTACGACATCACCATTTTTCATCTGTGCACACCCGATATCGCCTCCGCGTTCCATCTCAACGATCGCGCGATCGGCGCGATCGCCACCTTCGTCCGCTTCGGCGGTATCCTGTCGATTTTCGTGGTCACGCTGGCTGATCGCTATGGCCGCAAGCCAGTAATCGCGAACACGGTGCTGTTCTACACGGCCTTCACACTGATGACGGCGCTCTCGCACGGAATGGTCACGTTCACGTTGTTCCAGAGTCTTTCGCAAGTATTTCTCGCTGCTGAGTTCGGTATCGCGATCACCATCATCTCCGAGGAATTTCCCGACGAGCAGCGCGGACGCGCGATTTCGGTCATGCACATGGTGGCGTTTGTAGGCGTCGCCGCGGCCGGGCTCCTCTATGGCTACGTGGCGGAATCGAGCTGGGGCTGGCGCGGGATGTATTTCCTCGGCATTGCGCCGCTGCTTGTGGTCGCATGGCTGCGGCGCGGGTTGCGCGAAACCGTGCGTTTCAGTGCCGCCGATGACAGCCGGCGCGAGAATGCAGGCGCCGACCAGGGGATTTTCGGCCCAATGCGCCAATGCTTCCAGGCGGGCGCGGAGTCGTATCGCGGGCGGCTGGTGCTCATCGCCTTGCTATGCAACTGCCTCGGGCTAGTCGGCGGTCCCACAATTTCGTTCTTCAGCCTCTACGCCAAGCGCGACCATCATTGGACCTCCGGCCAGATCGGCGGGGCGATCGTGCTTGCTTATCTAACGGGCGCAGTCGGCACCTTGCTCTGCGGATATCTCCTCGACATGATCGGCCGTCGCCTCACCGCCGCGATCTTTTTCTTCGCGTCGTCGTGCGCGATGTTCACGCTTTTCCGCACCGACAACCACAACGCCATGCTGCTCGCAATGATGGCGACGATGTTCGCCTACCAGGGCGCGCGCACCGCCACTTCGGCGCTCTCCTCCGAGCTGTTCCCAACGGGCGCGCGCGCCACCGGCTATTGCCTCACGGTGCAAGTCTTCGGACAACTCGGATGGATGCTGGCGCCGCTGGCAGTAGGCGAGCTTTCAATCGATCTCGGCGGCCTCGGCAAGGCGGCGTCGCTCTTCGCCGTCGGGCCGCTGATCGGTATCGTCCTGCTGTTGACGATGGTGCCGGAGACTCGCGGCAAATCGCTCGAAGAGCTATCGCCCGACCCGGTCGCAACCGCCACCGATCTCCTCTGAATCACGGCGCCCCGGCGTGACACGCTCACCGTCTGCAGTAATCCGCGCAGCGGACTCGCGCACCATCCAATCATTCTGGTATCAGTTACTCACTCCGCAGCCGCGAGGTGAATATGGCAGGTAAATATTTCGAGGAATTCCGCGTCGGTGACGTCTTCAAGCATCAGCCGAGCCGCACCGTGACCGAAACCGACAACCTACTCTTCTCGACGCTCACGATGAATGTGCAGCCGCTTCATCTGGACGCCGAGTTTTCGAAAAACACCGAGTTCGGACAACGGCTGGTCAATTCCATCTTCACCCTCGGGCTGGTGGTCGGCCTCTCGGTCGGCGAACTGACGCTGGGCACGACAGTCGGAAATCTCGGTTTCGAGAAAACCCAGTTTCCCAAGCCGGTCTTCATTGGCGATACGATCACCGCCGAAACCGAAGTGATCGAGGTACGCGAGTCCAAGTCGCGGCCGCAGTGGGGGATCGTCCAGTTCGAACATCGCGGCGTGAACCAGCGCGGCGAGACCGTAGTTACGTCGCGGCGGATGGCGATGATGCGGCGCAAGCCCGCGTAGCGCTACCCGCCGCCGATGCAGAGAAGACAGAGGTATTCGCGTGGCCGCGGGCTAAGCAATGCCGCGCGGAATTCAGTGGTTGAGGAACGCAGAACCTTCGATTTTCTTCTGAAACCTCACCGAGGTTTCAGACTTCCCATTTGTTGAGACACCGATGAACGAGATGCGAAAGATGCCGCTCACCGAACTCGTTTTACACTAATGCGTCACAGAGGATTTGCTCTCGCATCGGCGATCGTCGATCAGAAATACGGTCGTATCAACCATGATGAGGATTTGGCAGGGCGAAGCCCGCATCTTACAAAAGGGAAGTCTGAAACCTGATCACTAGGCGAGCTGGCGAGCCGAGCTAACGAGTCTGTGAGGTGCGTTTGGATGCCTATCGAGGTTTCAGAAAAAACCACAGGTTCTTTATTCCCTGACAACTCTCCCCGTATCTTATCCCACCTCACCCCTCATGCGACGCCCAACTCCGATGCCCACTTGAGCATGTCGCGTGCGACTTTGACGTGTGCGGTATCGATCATGTTGCCGTTATGAATCAGCACGGAGCTGCCCTCGCTTTCGCACTTCTCAACAGCGGCGATCAGTTCCTTCCAGCCCGTGACCTGATCCGGCGACGGCGTGAAGACTTCGTTAACGATAGCGACGTGCGACGGATGTATCAGCAGCATCCCGTTGTAGCCGAACGCCCGCGTGCGCATGGCTTCTTCGCGCAGGCCGTCCAGGTCCTTGATGTCCCACCATCCGCGCCCGCCCATCGGATAGGCGATATTGGCGGCGCGCGCGTCGAGCAGCACCTTCGAGATGTAGTAGAAGGCTTCGTGGCCTTCGGGCGTCCAACTGAAGCCGATCGCGCGCGCAATGTCACCGTCCTTGCCGGTAAGTCCGCCCAGATGGGCGACGCGCGGCGACGCGATCCCGACTTCATACGCCTGCCGCATCCCCTGCGCGGTCTCGAGCACCGGATCGATCAACACGGTGCCGTGCTCGATTCCGTGCTTGCGTTCCAGGAATTCGATGATGGTATCGCAACGCTTGACGTCTTCGGGACCGGTCACCTTCGGGAGCATCACGCAGTAAAGCTCCTTGCATACGACCGCGTCGAGATCCGCCCACGTCAGTCCAGTTTCGAAATCGTTGACGCGCACGAAGATGGTTTGACCGGCGCCGCCGAGCTCCTCGACCATCCGGCGCACAATAGCGCGCGAATTTGCCTTGTCGGGCAATGCGACCGCGTCCTCTAGATCGAGAATCAACGCGTCGGCGCCGAATCGAGGCGCTTTCTTGATACGGTCTTCACGGTTGCCGGGGACGAACAGGGCTGAACGGATAGGTTTAACGCGGCGCACGATGCGGCCTCCTGTCGATACGATTGTTAACGCTACTACTTAGCATCATCGGGGTGTCAGATTGAAAGGAGAGCACTGCGGCGGCGAAGGCGCGGTGCGCGCACCAGGCGAGCTTGCGAGCCGAGCTGTACCAGCGGAACCGAAGGCGAAGCGAGCGAACAAGTCTGCGAGGCGCGCACATTGAGACTTTGAGAGTCTGCAGGGCGCGCAAAAATGGAGAGTCACACTAGGCGAGCTTGCGAGCCGAGCTAACGAGTCTGCGAGGCGCGCAAAAACAACGCATCCGAGACGCGGGTTAACGGGATAATCGCGAATTGTGCTAACCGTGAGCCAAAGCGCGAGACAAAAACCTCACGCGGAGAAACTGAGCATCACGAACGCGGGCGCAGGTATCGAGCTGGGCAGATAAGGATTTACCATGGCTTCGCATAAACGAATCTTCGAAGGCGTTCGGATTATCGATCTGACCCAGTACCTGGCCGGCCCGGTCGCGACACGGCTGTTCGTTGACCTCGGCGCGGAGGTAATCAAGGTCGAATTACCGCCCAACGGGGAAGGCTCGCGGCGGTTGCGTTTCAGCGCCGGCGACGGCCGCAAGGGTGCGGCGCCGACTTACTTCGCGATGCACAATCGGGGCAAGAAATGCGTCTGCGTCGATTTCAAACGGCCGGAAGGCGCAGCCGTCGTCAAGGACCTCGCCAAGACCGCCGACGTTGTGATCCAGAACTACACGCCCGGCGTGCTCGATCGTTACGGACTCGGTTACGCCGATATCGCGGCGGTGAATCCAAATATCGTTATGTGCTCGGTCTCGACCTACGGTCAGGACAGTCCGCATGCGGAACGGATCGGGAACGACCTGGTCGCGCTCGCGGCGGGCGGCTTCCTGCATATGATCGGCGAACCTGACGGCCATCCGATGTACCCGGCGTCGGCAATTGCGGATCATATGACCGCAGTGAATGCGTTCGGCGCAATCTCGGCCGCCCTGTTCCATCGCGAGCGCACTGGCGAAGGACAGCATATAGATCTTGCGCTGGTTGACTGCACCTTCAACTCGCATGACTGGCAACTGGCCGCGTTCAGCACGTCCGGCGGTGAACTCGATCCGCAGCGCGGCGGGACTCAGCGCACCGGCGCGTTTCCGTACGGCGTCTTCAAATCGAAAGACGGCTATATCGGGATCGGCGTGTTTACCGAGCCGCAATGGGAGGCGCTGGTGCGGCGGATGGGGCGCGCGGATTTGCTCGAAGTGCCGGCTTTCAACAACGCGGGCGGCCGCTTTCAGAGCCAGGATGCGTTGAAGGCGATTATCGAGGAATGGTTCGCCACGCTCCCCAACGACGACGAAGCGGTGCGAATCCTGGCGGACGAATTGCGGCTGCCTGCGGCGCGCGTGCTCTCGGTCGGTCAGTTCGTGCAGGATCCGGTTCTCAGCCGGCGGATGGTCGCGAAAGTACCGATGAGCGACGGCAGCGAAATGCTTTTGCTTAAGTCACCGCACAAGTTCTCGAAAACTCCACCCACCGATCCCGTGCCCGCCGATGCGCTGGGCGAGCATACAAGCGAAGTGCTGCGCGCGGTGTGTGGCTATTCGCAGGACAAAGTTGAAACGCTGCTGCGCGAAGGTGTCGTGACGGAAACCCACGCGGGATAGGTAAGGATGTGTAATCAGTTTGTCGAGGAACTAAGAACTTATAGTCTTTTCTGAAACTGAACCTGTAACGCACCTCGCAGACTCGTTAGCTCGGTTCGCAAGCTCGCCTAGTGATCAGGTTTCAGACTTCCCTTTGGCTTAGCACGGTTGATCTCGGCGATACGCGGCTGCGATGCAGCCCGGTTGTTCAGAATCATGGCCGAGTCGCGCACGACCTTAGCCACTAACCCGAGCATCGCGAGCGGCGATCAGTGAACCCCAAACATCGTCAAGTTATTTTCAGGGCGCAGCCCGCATCTTATAGATGGGAAGTCTGAATCCCACCAGGCGAGCTCGCGAGCCGAGCTAACGAGTCTGCGAGGTGCGTTAAAATAGAATCAGGTTTCAGAAAAGACTATAAGTTCCTAGTTCCTTGACCACTTCTCACCCTATCTGCGCATCTCCCAAGGCCGGGTGTTGCTGCGTCAGGCAGTGCACCGCGCCGAGTCCCCATACGAGATCCGTCGCGGGAAGGCCGACGACGCGACGATCTGGAAGCAGGCGTTCGAGTGTCGCCAGTGCGAGCGCGTCGGCGGCGCAGTCGAAAGTCGGCACGATCACGCCGCCGTTGACGAGATAGAAGTTCGCATAGGAGGCGGGCAGCCGCGTCCCATCGTAAAAGAGCGCGGGCGGCATCGGCAGGGTCTCGATCGTAAAGGCGCGATCGTGATCGTCGCGCAAGGTCCGCAGGCGCGCGAGGTTGTCGGCGAGGACGTGGTAGTTCGCGTCGGCGGGATCGTCATCGACCACCGTGACAATCGTGTGCGGGTTGACGAAGCGTGCGAGGTCATCGATATGGCCGTCGGTATCGTCGCCCGCGATACCGTCGCCGAGCCATAGAATATTGGTCACGCCAAGACACACCTTAAGGTACTCTTCGATTTCGTCGCGGCTCAGCGACGGGTTGCGATTCTTGTTCAACAGACAGGCTTCGGTCGTCAACAGGCAGCCGGCACCGTTGACGTCGATCGACCCGCCTTCGAGGACGATTCCAGGCTCGATAACTGCGAAGCCGTAATGATCGCCGAGGCGCTGCGGCACGACGTCATCAAGGTCGAAACGTCCATACTTTTCGCCCCACGAGTTAAAGCGCCAGTCGAGTGCTATCTGCGCCGGCGCATCGCGATGTTCGCGAGTACGAGCGTTGACGAAGATCGGGCCATGGTCGCGCACCCACGAATCGTTGGTCGGCAACACGACCACATCGACGCGATCGAGTCGCGCCGGCGAAGCGTCCGGAGTCGGCGCATTTGCGATCATCGCGCGCACTTTCGCGATCTCGCTCGCGTCGTTAACCAGCACGCGCAGCGGCTCGAAATGAGCGATCGCTGCCGCCATCTGCGCGAACAACGGTGGGATCGGCTCGAACTTTCCCGGCCAGGTCTCGAGATTGTGCGGCCACACGATGTAGCTCGCGAGATGCGGTTCCCATTCGGCCGGCATCCGATACGAAGACAGCAGCCGCCGATGTTCAGGTGGTGGAGCGCTCACGTCAACTTCTGAAACGGCGAGTCAGATCCTGGTAAGCGTCGATACGGCGGTCGCGCAGAAACGGCCAGTTGCGGCGGGTGTCCTCGATCAGGTTCAGGTCGCAATCGACGACGAGTATTTCTTCTTTGATAGCGTCGGCGCGCGCGATGACTTCGCCGAAGGGATCGGCCACGAACGAGTTGCCCCAGAATTGGATGTCGCCTTCGACACCGCTGCGATTCACCGCCGCGACGAACACGCCGTTGGCGATCGCGTGGCCGCGCTGCACCGTTTCCCACGCATTTTGGACGCGCTTGCGAACGGCTGGCGACATATCCGGCGTCCATCCGATCGCAGTCGGATAGAACAAAATCTGCGCGCCCGAAAGCGCCGTCAGCCGCGCCGCCTCGGGGAACCACTGGTCCCAGCAAATCAGCACGCCGAGCGATCCGCGTGTCGTGCGATGCGCGATGAAGTCGAGGTCGCCCGGCGCGAAATAGAACTTCTCGTAGTAGCCGGGATCGTCGGGAATATGCATCTTGCGGTAGAGGCCGGCGACGCTGCCGGTTTCATCGAGGACGACCGCGGAATTGTGGTACACGCCCTCCGCGCGGCGCTCGAAAATCGGCGCGATCACGACGACCTTGTGCGCTGCCGCGACCCGTCCGAGGCGCTCGGTCGTCGGCCCCGGAATCGGCTCGGCGAGGTCGAACATGTCGTTGCGCTCGGACTGGCAAAAATACTGCGACCGATAAAGTTCCTGCAGGCAAACTACCGTGGCGCCGTGCTCCGCTGCTTCCTCGATACGCTTCGCGGCCTGATCGAGATTCGCAGCCGGATCGGCCGTGCAGCTCATCTGGATCAGTCCGATGCGAAGGTTTCCCGCGTCCATCTTTGATCGTGATAGCAGCCGCGCGCCGCGCACGCTACAGGCCTCCGGGCGCGGTCGCGGAAATATCAGCCGGGCATGTTACGGCACGATGAAATCGCGCCTGCTGCCCCACTCGCGAGCCGAAACCTAACGCATCAAAGGCATCACCAGCTCCGAGAAATCGCGAAATACCTTGCGCTGGAACTCCGCGGGCGGCAGCAGGCTGACGCCGTGGATCCCGATACGCTCCAGGTCGTTCAGTTGGTGCACGATCTCCTCGGGCGTGCCCACCAGGCAGCCACCCTTGATCGCCTCGGGCGTCATGAACTTGCGTTCACCCGGCTGCAGATAGGTGCAATGACCGTCGTGGATCTGCCGGAAGCGCGCCTGTTCCGGCAGGCTCATGTCTTCAACCCGCGCGAGATACTCGTCCCAGATGTTCGCGAAGTAGGGCGGTATCAGCGCGTCCTGCTTGCCCATGTCTTTCCAAATCTCATAGGCGAAGTGGAGGATCGCCGACACGAACGAACCGGTCTCGTCAATCACGCGATCGTCGGTCAGCTTTTCGCCTGGTCTCAGTACGCATCCGCCGATCAGCGCGGTGGTCATGAAGGGATTGGGCAGTTTGCGTCCCGCTTTACGGGCGCCCTCCTCGATCATCGCGCGCTGCGCCTTCACCTGGTCCGGACTGCCGACCGCGGTGATCCAGCCGTCGCCGAACTCGCCGACCGTCTCGCACGCTTTCGGTCCGTTGGCCGCGATATGGATCGGAATCGGATGTTCGAGGTCGAGGTAGTGCAGGTCCTGATGGAGGAATTGGATCTCGCGCGTACGCCCGGCGTAGGTGTACTCGACCGCCTCGCCCTTGAGCAGCGTACGCACCACCCGGAGATACTCGTGGAAGTCCTTGATACGCATCGGATGCTGCCCCATCACGCGCATCGCGGTGTGTCCCGTGCCGATGCCGAGGAAAGTCCGCCCGGGCGCAATCCGGTTGATCGTCGCGATCGAGTGGGCGGTGACCGGCGCCAGCCGCGTGCCCGGAATCGCCACCCCTGTGCCGATTTTTATCCGCTTGGTGGCCTGCGCCGCCAGCGCCATCACGGCGTAGCAATCCGACCAGATCATCTGCGAATCCGGCACCCATGCGCGCGCGTAGCCGAGTTCCTCGGCGTAGCGGATAAGGTCCCATTTGTCGATGTGCGTATCGAAACAGATGCCGAATTCCATGATCGAATCTCCGTTGAAAGTCGGTGCGGTGCGCTCCTGATTACGCCGGCGGTACAACGACACCGATGCCCGTTGCCGCCCGCCCCGTTGCGAGGCGAAACATTCCACAGCGGGAACGCAGCGTCAATCGCACTCCGCCTGCGGTCAGGATAAACTTTCGCCGCCATACGGTTGCAACCCGGTCATTGTGATAATTTAATGTGAGGTTCGAAGTTTGGGCGCATGGACTGATTGGGGCGAAGGCCCTCGCCGCTGCCATCTCAAGTACGGAGCCGCGACGATTTGCAGACGGTGAAAGACTGCCCGCCGCTGATAGCCGGGTCCTGCGCAAGGGAAGGCCGCGAACCCCGCCAGGTCCGGAAGGAAGCAACGGTACCGGCTCAAGCCCTGTGCCGCAGGGGTGCCTGGCTATCATTCGACGGGCAGTATTTCTGACTCACAACATGGCAGCAACACCGTCATCTCACCTGGTACTCGCGCGCAAATGGCGTCCCGAACGATTCAGCGATCTGGTCGGGCAAGAGCACGTTACGCGCACGCTGATGCAGGCGCTCAAGAGCGGCCGCATCGCGCACGCCTTCCTCTTCACGGGGATTCGCGGGGTTGGCAAGACGACCGCCGCGCGCATCATGGCGCGATGTCTGAATTGCGATCAGGGCCCGACGTCTGAGCCCTGCGGGATATGCGCCGCGTGCGTGGAGATTCGTACCGGATCGGCGCTCGACGTCGTCGAAATTGACGGTGCGACCTATCGTAAAATCGACGATGCACGCGCCATTATCGAGAACCTGAGCTATCGCCCGGCGCGCGACCGCTACAAGATTTACATTATCGACGAGGCGCACCAGCTCACCGATCAGGCCTTCAACGCACTGCTCAAAACGCTCGAAGAGCCGCCTGCGCACGTCAAGTTCATCCTCGCGACGACCGAGCCGCAGAAGATGCCCGAGACCATCCTGTCGCGGTTGCAGCGCTACGATTTCCGCCGTATCCCGTTCGCGGTGATCTTCGATCGGCTGAAGGAACTCGCGTCACGCGAGAGCGCTGGTGCAGATGAAGCGGCGCTGCGAATGCTCGCGCGTGAGGCCGGCGGCAGTATGCGCGACGCGGAACGCATGCTCGAGACCGCGATCGCATCGCTCGAGGGTCAAGTCAGCGAGCGCGAAGTCGCTTCGATCCTGGGCGTCGCGAGCCGCAGCCGAGTCTTCGGCATCGTCGAGGCGGTCCTCAACAAGGACGCGGGGGCGGCGCTTGGGATAGTTCGGGAGCTTCATCGCAGCGGCGCGAACCTCGAATCGCTCGGCCGGGACATCCTGGAACTGCTGCGCAATCTCGCGGTGGCGAAACTGCCTGATTCGAGCGGCCCGCACAGCCCTCTTGCAGATCTTCCCGATCAGGAAGCAGCCGATCTGACGCGGCTCTCCGCTGTTGCCAGCAATCGCGATCTGATGCGGCTGTTTCGGCTCATGGCTGACGCTCAAGAGCAGTTGCTGCGCTCGCCTTATCCCGATCTGTTGCTGGAGATGGCGGTGATTCGGATGGCGACGCTGGCGCCGGTGATCGACGCCGACGAGTTGTTGCGCGCGATCGGTGCAAGCCCATCTGGCGCCCGTCCAATCGGCGGCGGCGGCAATTCGGGACCGCAACCGGCCTCGCCGATTGCGAGTTCCGCCGCGCCCGCAAGTGGAGTGGCCAAGGCCGCTCCGCCGACGGCAGCCGCAGAGCCGGTGCTCGCGCCCGCTCCGGCGCGGCGGATGCGCGTCGAAGGCGAGGTCAAGGCTGAAGCACCGGTGCGTCGTGTCGCGCCGTCACCGCCCACGAGGGCTTTGGCCGCCGGCGGCGCAACTTCGTCGAGTGCGCCGACTGGTTTGCCCGATCTCCGGGAATTTATCCGCGGGCGCCGCGCTGCGCTCTTCGGCTTCATGGAGCAGGGCGCGTCGCTTGCTCTGAACGGGGACGTGCTTACGATCATTCCGCGTAACGATATCTACATCCGATATCTTGCCGACAATCGCGGCGTGATTGCCGATCTTGCGACTGAACTTTACGGGCGTCGCATTCGCGCCGAGCTCGCACCGCTGGGCACGGCGCTGCCGTCCGCCGCGGATGCGGCGGACGGCAGCGCCGTGCCGGCTGCGGAAGCCCCCCCTGATGCGCCGGCCTCGCCGGCAGCATCAGCGACGCCTTCCGCAGTGCCGGATGGGGCGGAGAGCGGCGTCGCCGCTCTCCGCCCCATCCCGGCGTTCTCCCAGGACGCCCAGCCCGCTAACGGTGACGCGCCCGTGACCAACGGCGACACACCAGCGATGTCGCAGGCCGACCTCCGCCAGACCGTCTATGCCGACCCCGTCGTCCGCCGCATCTTCGACGAATTCGAAGCGCGTCTCGTTGAAGTTCGCACCCAGCCGGCTGCGCCCGCTAGTGGCGAGGCCGCGTTGCGTAAGCCCTAGGCTGCCAAGAGTGCTATCATCATCTGAAGGAGTATAAATTCGTGCCAGAATTCGATCTCTCCAAAATGATGCAGCAGGCGCAGGCCCTGCAGGAACGCTTGAAGCAGGTGCAGGAAGAGGCGTCGCAGAAAACCGTCGAGGCCAATTCGGGCGGCGGCATGGTTCGCGCTACGGTCGATGGCTCGGGGCGCGTCCGGCGTATCGATATCGATCCGGCACTGCTTGCCGCGAACGACAAGGCGATGATCGAGGATTTGATCGTCGTCGCCGTGAATGACGGGCTGCGCCGAGTGCAGGAGATGGTCGCAGAGGAGATGCGCAAGCTCTCGCCGATGGGCGGCCTCGACATCTCCAATATCTTCGGCGGCAATCACTAGGCGTCGCTAACAAGCTACCCGGTCCACACTTACGCGGCGGCGATGGCGGAAAATCTCAAGCGCAATGACGGCCTGCCGCCCGCGATGACGCGGCTGGTCAAGGAGCTCTCCCGCCTTCCTGGTATCGGCGAGAAAACCGCGTCGCGCCTCGCCTTCAACCTGCTCAATCGTCCCCGCGACGAAGTTATCGCCCTGGCGGAGTCGCTGCTCGAGATGAAGGAGCGGGTCGGCCTATGCGCGGAATGTTTCGGCCTTTCCGACGCACCTCGCTGCCGCATTTGTGACGATTCCGATCGCGATCATGAACTAATCTGCGTAGTCGAGGGCCCCGCCGATCTGATGGCGATCGAGCGCGCGCGAACCTTCGGCGGCCTCTATCACGTCTTGCACGGCGCGATCGCCCCGCTCGACGGCATCGGCCCCGACGACATCAAAGTAGCCGAGTTGCTGGCCCGTCTGCGCGATTCCGGCCCGGTGAGCGAAGTAATCATCGCGACTAACGCGACCGTTGAAGGCGAGGCCACCGCGCTCTACCTGGCGAAGATGTTGAAGCCGCTCGGCGTCAAGGCCACCCGGCTCGCACGGGGATTGCCGGCTGGCGGCGACCTCGAATACAGCGATTCGGCGACGCTCAGCAGCGCGCTCAGCGGCCGCCGGGAACTCTGAACAGTCGCCGCTAATGCGGCTCCAAGCGATCCGTCGTGGAACGCCGACCGCGGGCTCGCCTGATCCTTGCGAGTTCCACCGGATGCGGCCGCCGCTGTTCAGCGATCGCTGGTGGAGGACATGCCGCGGCCAAAAGCGGTCACCTCCGTTTGCCATTCGGGACCGAACGCTAGGATCAGCACCTGCTGGTTGATTTGCTGGTCCTTGGTCAGGCTCCGCCATGCACCGCCGCCGTCCGCGGCCATCGTTTGATAGGCATGCTGGGTTTGCAGGTAGAACGACGGCAGCTCGTGCGCATTGGAGGGCGGTACGCCGTCGTGCTCGCGCGCCCATTCCGCTACAAAATCCTCGTGCTCTTCGACCGTTACGTCCACCGTGTTGAAAGCGCCGTTCTGCTCATGGAACTGACGAATCTCCTGCAACACCGGATCGAGATCCTCATCGAACGGCGGCGTATCGCCAACCAGGATGATCACCTTATGCGCCGCCGGCCGCCAATCCATCTTGTCCACCGCCGTGCGCACCGCACCGAGCGTATCTTCCTGCCATTCGCCACCATTCTGGGCGACGATACTGTTGAGGAAGGCAATCAGGGTTTGCGGTGAGATCGTCAAGGGCACCGTTTGAATCATCTCGCCCCGGCCGCCAAACACAACGATCCCCATGCGCGTGCCAGGCACCATCCGATGGATCGCCAGCACGAGCTGCTTCATCCGGTTCTTGACCTCGTTGATGATCAGATTCATCGATCCCGTGCCGTCGATCACCAGCACCACGTCGAGACCGCTCTTGCGCAGCCCCCCGATAAAGCCGCCGAAGCCCGCTCCGACCCCTGCGCCATAGCCCGATCCCATACCGCCGCCCCGGCCGATTCCGATTCCCTCGCCGCCGCTGACTTCGCGCAGATAATGACTCGCGACGGTCACCGCCTGCGTCCCCTCAGTCGCTATTACCGGCCGATGAATCGGCATGGGCGCCTGCATCTCGGGCATCGGCAACTCCGGCAGGTTGAGTTGTTTCATCTCGTCGCCCGCGCTCTTGTTGCCGCCGCCTCCGCCCGACTGGAAATTCACCGCAATCAGATTGCGGGCGGTCTCCATATGAACGCCCCACAGCAGGAAGAGCAGGAGCCCGGCGTGCAAGGCAATCGAGATTGGCAGCGGCCCTTCCATGAAGCGGAAGGCATTCCTGACCGCGCGCCAGCGTTCCGCCGGCTTTCCGGACGCGTCGTCGATCGCGTCGCGATTGCGCGTCGTAAGGACGTAGATCAGCGCCGCCACCCCGAAAATCGAGATGCCGACCACGATTAGTATGGTGGTCAGGC
>Ga0302326_10005995_pt1 | contig 27464 bp, 24 predicted proteins | sample Palsa_T0_3_FD_202264 | JGI IMG/M metagenome (GOLD analysis project Ga0302326, IMG submission 202264) | Peat permafrost microbial communities from Stordalen Mire near Abisko, Sweden - Palsa_T0_3 | ecosystem: Environmental > Terrestrial > Soil > Palsa > Peat permafrost | place: Sweden: Abisko... | reverse complement strand
GCTCAAACGCGAACCGGCACACCTCGCTCGTGCTCGCGTACGCTGCCTCGCGGGCACTGGGCTCGACGTCGAGAGCCTCCGCCTTCCGTCCAGCCACGCTGAGGCTGTGGTACAGCGCAGCCCAGAGTTCGGCACGCAGATCCGTGGACAAAGACGGAAGAGCGAGGCCAGCGCGAGCGTTTTCCGACCGGACCTCCGGAGAGAGATCGAACATGCCGGCGACACTGACACGTACCCTCGCCTCTTCCTCGGCCGGCATCGCCTCCCGGAGCGCAGAATCAGCGAACCGCTTTCCTTCTTCCGCAAGGCCAGCTGCGAAAAGTGACACGACCCGTTGGGCGACCAGCGGACCTCGGAGGGTATGCCGGAGTGGGGTGAGGTCGAGCGCCTTCGCGGCAAGCTCAGCTGCCGCGGCGGGATCGGAAGCGCCGAGGGCCTGAGTTGCCCGGAGCGCCGTCTCGATCGCGGTGTCATCGCCCGGTTCTGCGCTCTCAACGAGCTGGGCAGCCACCTCTACCGGGAGCGCGCCGCGTGCAAGCAGCACCTCGGCCGCCTGCCGGTCGATTGCCCGCCGGACCGGGGGCAGCAAACTGCCCCGAACGGCCTCCCGGGTGATGTCGTGCCGGAACGCCAGTTGACCGCCATCGTCAGCGAAAATATCGGCCTGAACGAGCTCGTTGACCGGGTCGATCAGCTCCGTGAGCGACATATCGGTCATCGTGGCCAAGTCGTGAATGCTAAATCTGCGTCCGAGCCCCGACGCGAACGTCGCAGCCCGTCCCGATGCCGGGGACATGCGCGCAAGGCGCCCGCGCATGCTGTCACTCACGCGGTGGGGCAGTCGGTCCTCGACGAGCTTCGCGCGTCCTGAGTCGAGCGAAACGAGGAGGTCGTCCTGGAGTCCGCGGAAGAACTCAACGAGCAGGAACGGATTGCCCTGAACCCGGCCGGCCTTCTGGAGGAGTTCCTCGTCTGCCTCGACTCCGAGCACGTCGGTCGCGACCTGCGCGACGGCTTCGCGATTGAGCGGCCCCAAGCGAATTAGCTCCGCCCCGGCCTCGATGAGCTCGAGCTTCGCCTGCTGTACCTGATGCAGCCCCTGGTCTGGCCGGAATGCCATGACCCACGCGACAGGAAGCGACGAGAGGCGCGAAGGGAGCTGCCGCATTGCGAACGAGAGACTGGTCCCACTCCAGTGCAGATCGTCCAGACAGATAAGCACGGGACTCTTGAGCGCGGCCTCCTCAATGAGGGACTGCACGTCCTGGAGGAGCCAGAACAAAAACTCCGATGAAGCGTGGACGTCATTGAGTGCGCGCCGATCCGCGAGCGGCGGATCCCCCTCAAACAACGCGTCGAAGAGGGCGCCCAGCTCGATTACCCTCCCCGGCTCGGCAGCTCCTCGCCCGACCCGAAATGAGAGCGCTCCACCCATCGAAACGCACTCATCGAGCAGCCTCGTCTTGCCGAGCCCGGCGCTCCCCTCCACCACGACCACGCAACCGGTCCCGGCCCGGGCCTGGCTCAGCCTCCGACGAAAGACCGCGAGCTCCTGCTCACGTCCGCGAAGCGGAGGCCGGGACTGAGCATCCATATTTCGAAGACTACATCGGGGGATCCATCGATCGATCGGACTGCTGAATGCCATGGCTCAGCGCTGGCGGATCAGCCCGATCGAGTATGGCCGGGGAGCAATTTCAGGCTGCCGTCCGGATTATTGAAGGTTAGCGGCGCTAACGAAATGGGGGGAGCCAAACGGGGAGCCAACGTCCACCGGCATCAGGCCACACCAGGCCACGTCCAGCCACAGTCGTGGCTGGCAGCTGCCACACCGGGCCACGTCCAGCGACGTCCAGCGACGGTACGTCCTCGCCTTACAAGCGAGAAGTCCTTGGTTCGAACCCAAGTGCGCCCACCAGGCAAAACTCCATTCGTGATCATGATCTGGGAGCCTGGGGGAGCCAAACGGGTTAGCTCTTGGCATGGCTGCTGTCAGAACCAGCTGTCGCGGGCGCCCGCGAGGACTCGATCTACTTCAATGCCGACAAGAACATCTATGTCGGCGCCGGCCAGGCTGAGCGACGACCTGTCGACCCGATCCTGCAGATCGCGCGCAAGTGCCTGATGAGGCCATCCGGCAGGCCCGGGCCGACGACATCGTCGCCCGCAACGTGGCCGCGCTGGTGAAGACGTCGGACGGGCGGGAAGGCAGGCCGTCCAAGGCGCTGGCCGCGGGCAGCCTGGGGCTAGCGGTGTGCTCGGGCACCGATGTCGTGATCTGCGCAGCTAGCCTGATCTTGCTGCGGGATGACCTGGGCGTCGTGCCCGACGCGATCCGGCTCGCCCGCGCCACGTTCCGGACGATCCGGCGCAACCTTGCCTGGGCGTTCGGTTACAACATCGCCGGATCCCGGGGCCGCCGCGGTGTTCCTGAACCGGCTGATCGCCCACGCGGCGACGGCCGCGTCGTCGGCGTTCGTGGTGGGCAACAGCCTGCGGCTGCGGAGATTCGGAATACCGGTACCAGTGCCAGATGTCAGACGGTCAGAGATGTTCAAGCCAGACGCGGCTCTCGCGGGAGTTGCCCGGCGCAATTAGCCGGTCATCGGCTGATCGTCTGCCGTGCGGCTCGCTACCGTGACCGGGTGCTGGGACCGGACGGGACGGTGGTGGTGGCCCTGGCCGCCGCATTCGCCATCGCGGTGCTGGCGACGCCCGCGGGGATCTCGGGTGCGGTGCTGCTGCTGCCCTTCCAGGTCAGCGTGCTGGGGACGCCGAGCCCGGCTGTTACCCCGACCAACCTGCTGTACAACGTGGTGGCCACTCCGGGTGCGCTGTACCGGTACTGGCGGCAGGGACAGAGCGGCGGCCGGCTTGCCCTGGTCCTCATCGCCGGGACGCTGCCCGGCGTCATCGCCGGATCGGTCATCCGCGTGGAACTGCTGCCCGGCGCGCCCGTCTTCGACGTCATCGTCGGAGCGGTGCTGCTCCCTCTCGGAGCGTGGCTGGCGCTGACCAGGGCGGCCCGTCCGGGAGAGAACGCGGGGCCGGCCCGGGCAGTTCCGGCGACCCCGCTGATCCTGCTCGCCGCGGTAGTGGGCTGCGTCGGCGGCATCTACGGTATCGGCGGCGGCTCGATCCTGGCTCCCATCCTGATCGTCACCGGGCGGCCGGCGAGGGAGGTGGCCCCGGCCGCGCTGGCGTCCACGTTCGTCACGTCGGCGGCGGGGGTGGTCACGTTCCTGATCTTGTCGGTTCATCACCCCGGGTCGGTGGCTCCCGACTGGTCGACCGGCATCGCGCTGGGCCTCGGCGGCCTGGCGGGCGCCTACGCCGGCGCCCGGATCCAGGGACGGCTCCCGGACGCCGCGATCCGGCGGGTGATGGGGGTCCTGGTCGTCGCCATCGGCGCCCGCTACCTGTGGCTGGGCCTGAGCTGAGGTTCATGTTCATGACCAGCTGAAGCGGCGACTGCCCGGCTGGCGGCTGCTCGGGACCCCCCGGTTAAACCGTCATCCTCACCCAGGCAGCCCGACCGCTCACCCCACTGCCCCGAGGCTGCCATGGCAGTCGCGATCCGTCGATGTCGAAGTCGGGTTGGCGCGGCGACCGAGGACCGCCGCCGCCCTGGCGCTGGCGGCAGCGGCCCTCGGTCGCCCTGGGTTACTTGTCGGTGACGGTGAAGTTGTTGTCGCTGTCGGCGGGCTTGGAGGTGGCCGCGGTGGTATTGCCGCTTGAGTCCACCAGGTTGTACCGGGACAGCTTGGCGTGGGCGGGGAGCTTGCCAAGCAGCTTGCTCACACTGGCGACTCCCTGGCCCTGCTCACCCCACCACACCCGCGTGAAGTCGAACGCGACCGGCGTGGTCTGGGTCAGGTAGTCATAGCTGGGGTAGGCGTTCCCCTCGAACGCGCCGACCGTGCACCGGGACGCGTTGCTGGGGTTGGTCTGGCTCCACTCCTGCCCGGTACGGCTGTCGAACAGTTCCACCAGCCAGCCAGACGAGCCCTCGTCTTCGATGGTCACCTCCAGCTTGTCCCCCGGCTGCACCGAGAACGCGGTGACCGGCATGCCGTTCCACTCGCCGTAGGCGATGTAGAACGCCTGGCCGCCGGAGTTGTCCAGCGACACCCCGCCGCTGACCGGGCCGGTCGTCCCGACGGTGGCGGGGCCGCCGATGCTGTAGTAGTCCGAGGAGATCCCCGGCGTACCGCTGATGTCGGTGGCGGTGGGCACGGTGATGGTGCCGCTGATCTCGATGTACACCGGGTAGCCGTTGTGCTGGCAGCCAGCCTGCTCATACCCGGCGACGGTCAAGCTCTTCTGCGGCGCCGGAACCCCGGCAGTAGCCGCCTGCGCGGCGACGGGGAAGATCAGTCCAGCCGCGAGCGCGGCGGCGGACCCGGCGGCAAGTGCGGCGATTGTGGCACGCATCACGCTTCGCTTCGTGCCAAGGGTGCTGGCAGCCGGGTGAGCCGTGCCGGTGTCATCGCTGGCCGGTTGGCCGGGGCGCGCCCCTGGCGTGGCAGGTCGGGTTGAGCCTGACGCTGGCCGGGTCCGTCTAACCGTGTTCATAAGCGTCTCCGGGATCTTGTGGCCTTGAATGGCTCCTGGCTCGAGGATCGCGGGCGGCCGGAGCGTGCACCATACGTAACCGCCCACATGAAGGCCCACAGGAAGTCATACGCGGGTTCCTGTGGGCCCCGTCTGACGGCGGCGATGCGTTTGAGAGTCTGGCTGGCCTTGCCGGGAGCTGTTGGGATCCCGGCGCCTCGCGGGCGGGAGATAGCGCGCAGTGCAAGGCCGACGTAATGTTGGCGCAGTGTCGCCCTGTCCCCTACCTCAGCAGTGGTGATGAGGCGCGGGCTGTCGGCTTGCGAAGGGCGTTGGCCGTGACGGAGCAGCCTTCTCTTTCGTTTGCCGGGCTGTTGCGGCAACTGCGGGGCGAGGCGAAGCTGACGCAAGAGGAACTGGCGGAGGCGGCGGGTCTTTCCCCGCGGGCGGTCAGTGACCTGGAGCGGGGTATCAACCGCACTGCACGCAAGGACACTGCCACGCAGCTCGCCGGGGCGCTGGGCATAGCCGAGTCCGTAGGCGTGGTGTTCGTAGCGGCAGCCCGCGGGCGCACCCCGGCCGCGGACGTGCTGACTGCCATGCGAAGGTCCGGTCAGCGGCCTGCTGGGGCGATGCCGCGATTGTGGAATATCCCGGCCCGCAATCTGACGTTCACCGGCCGCGAAGATCTGCTGGCTGCGGTGCGGGAGAGACTGCAGGCCGGGCATGCTGCGGTGGTGCAGGCGCTGTACGGGATGGGCGGGGTGGGCAAGACCCAGCTGGCGGCCGAGTACGCGCACCGTTTCGGCGGGAGCTATGACCTGGCCTGGTGGATCGACGCCGAGCAAGGCGGGCTGATCGGGGACCAGGTCAGTGGCCTTGGGCAAGCGCTGGGATGCATTCCGGCCGAGACCGGGAACGAGGCGGCGCGGGCAGCGGTACTGGCCGAGTTGCGGCAGCGCAGCCGATGGCTGCTGATCTTCGACAACGCCGAGGCGCCCGCGGATGTGACGCCGTGGCTGCCGGGGAACGGCGGCCACGTGCTGATCACCTCCCGCGAGCGTGGCTGGGACGAGGTCGCCACGCAGGTAGAGGTAGACGTGCTAACCCGGCCCGAATCGATCGAGATGCTGCAACGCCGGGTTCCCAGACTCACCGAAGCCGACGCAGACCGGCTCGCCGCCGAGCTCGGCGACCTGCCGCTGGCCATCGTCCAGGCTGCCGGTTTCATGGCCAACAGCGGCATGTCGGCGAGTCAGTACCTGAGCTTGCTGCAGACCCGGGCCGGGCAGCTGCTAGACCGTGGCGCGCCGGGGTCTTACCCACGATCGCTGGCGGCCGCCACCGCTCTGACAGCAGCCCGGCTAGCCGACCACGACCCAGCCGCCGCTGACCTGGCCAGCCTGTGCGCATTTCTCGCGCCCGAGCCGATCCCTGAGGACCTGTTCACTGATGCCGCTGGCCTGTTGCCTGGCGAGCTGGCAGCCCGCGCCGCCGACCCCCTGGCCTGGCGGCAGACCCTCGTACACATGGCGAGGCAGTCGCTGGCCCGCGTCGATCACCGCGGGCTGCAGATGCACCGGCTCACCCAGGCCATCCTCCGCGACCGGCTCACCCCAGCTCGCGCTGCCGCCGCGCGCAGGTGCACCGAGGCGATCCTGGCCGCCAGCGACCCCGGTGACCCGCCCAATCCCGCCACCTGGGCCCGGTGGGCGCAGCTGGTGCCGCACGTGCTGGCCGCCGACCTGGCCGCCACCGATAACCCCGCACTGCGCGAACTGGTTCGCCGCGTGTGCTGGTATCTGATCGAGCGCGGCGATGCCCGGACCCCCCGGGATCTCATCAGCAATCTTCGCCAGCACTGGCGCGACCGGCTCGGCGAGGATCATGAGCACACGCTGATGGCCACGCACTATCTCGCCTGGGCGCTGTTGGAGATGGGCCGCTACGCCGAAGCCCGCGACCTGAACCAGGACACCCTGGCGCGTCGGCGCCGCGTCCAAGGTGAAGACCACCCCGACACCCTGAACTCTGCCCACAATCTAGCCATCGACCTGCGCATGCTGGGTGAAGTGCAGGCTGCCCGCGACCTGGACCACGACACCTTGGCCCGCCATAGCCGCGTGCACGGCCTAGACCACCCCAGCACTCTGCGCTCGGCGAGCAACCTGGCCACCGACCTGCGCGAGCTGGGCGAGCTGCGGGCCGCCCGCGAGCTGGACCAGGACACGTTGGAGCGCCGGCGCCGCGTGCTGGGGCAAGACCACCCGGACACCTTGTACTCCGCCCACAACCTGGCCGCCGACCTGCGCGAGCTGGGCGAGCCAGCTAATGGCCCATAAGACCATAATGGCGTGCGCATGTTGCGACGGCCGCTGCGAGGTCAGCTCCCCGGCCCTGGAGTCGGCGCGATGAGTCTGCGGGCTGTTCGCCGTCAGAACGTCAGTGGGCTGTGACATCTTCGGCTTACCGGCAACGTCCAGGTGGGACGGGTGATCATGGTCGGCCGGTTCCAGGCACGCGCCGTGCCTGGCGGACGATGGGAGCAGCGGTGACAGGTGTCAGGGTGCTGGCGGGCACGCGCAAGGGCGCGTTCGTCCTGACCTCCGATGGCAGGCGAGACCAGTGGGAGATCAGCGGCCCGCACTTCGCGGGCTGGGAGGTCTACCACGTGAAGGGGTCGCCAGCCGACCCGGACCGGCTGTACGCCTCGCAGTCCAGCGGCTGGTCCGGGCAGGTGATCCAGCGGTCTGATGACGGCGGCGCGACATGGGCGCCAGCCGGGAACCAGTTCGCCTACGACGGGACGCCCGGGACGCACCAGTGGTACGACGGGACGCCGCATCCATGGGAGTTCGAGCGGGTGTGGCACCTGGAGCCGTCCCTGGATGACCCGGACACCGTCTGGGCCGGGGTGGAAGACGCCGGGCTGTTCCGGTCGCGCGACGGCGGGCAGTCCTGGCAGGAGCTGCCCGCGCTGCGCGGCCACGACTCGGGGCCATCCTGGCAGCCGGGCGCGGGCGGCATGTGCCTGCACACGATCCTGCTCGACCCCTCCGCGCCGGGCCGGATGTTCGCCGCGATCTCGGCGGCGGGCGCGTTCCGGTCCGACGATGATGGCCAGAGCTGGCGGCCGATCAACCGCGGTCTGCAGTCCGAGGGCATCCCAGACCCGGACGCCGAGGTCGGGCACTGCGTGCACCGGCTCGCGATGCACCCGGAGCGGCCGGGCGTGCTGTTCATGCAGAAGCACTGGGATGTCATGCGCTCTGACGACGCCGGCGAATCCTGGCACGAGGTCAGCGGCAATCTGCCGACCGACTTCGGATTCCCCATCGACGTGCACGCCCACGAGCCTGACACCATCTACGTGGTTCCCATCACTAGCGACGCCGAGCACTTCCCGCCCGAGGGAAAACTGCGGGTCTACCGCAGCCGCACCGGCGGTGACGACTGGGAGCCGCTGACCCGGGGGCTGCCGCAGGAGCATTGCTACGTCAACGTGCTCCGCGACGCGATGGCCGTGGACACGATGGACTCCTGCGGGGTGTACTTCGGCACCACCGGCGGCCAGGTCTACGCCTCATCCAACGCCGGGGACACCTGGGCGCCGATCGTCCGGGACCTCCCGGCGGTCCTGTCGGTCGAGGTGCAGACTCTGCCATGATCAGGGTTGTCCTGCCCGCCCATCTGCGCTCGCTCGCCCGCATCGACGGCGAGATCCGGCTGGACATCGCCGGGCCGGTCACGCAGCGGTCCGTCCTGGACGCGCTGGAAGCCAGCTATCCGGCACTGCGCGGTACCATCCGCGGCCATGACAGCGGCCCGCGGCGTGCGTTCATCCGGTTCTTCGCCTGCGAACAGGATCTTTCTCATGAGCCGCCCGACGCCCTGCTGCCCGGGCCCGTCGCCGTCGGCACTGAGCCGTACCTCATCGTCGGCGCCATGGCCGGCGGGTAGTGCGGGTACCTATGCCCCTCTACAGGTCGCGCTCGATAGGCAGGACGCCGCGGTCGGCGGCCTTCACCAGGGACGCGTGGTCCGCCTCCGTCTGGTCGGCGTACAGCCGCGCGAACCGGGCCATCGCGCGGTCGAGATGACCGGAGGAGCCCGCGTAACCGACGATCATGGACGCGCCGCTGGTGCGGGCGTGGCCTTTGGCGAGCAGGTGCCCGACGATCCCGGCGTAGTCCGCCAGCGCCGCGGCGTTGATGGAGTCCAGGGCCACGGTTCCTTTCATGTTCCTGAACTGGCGGACGTAGTACTGGCGCCCGTCGATGGTGGTCCAGCCGAGCAGGGGGTCGCTGACCGTTTGCAGTGCCTGCTGGTATTCCACGACCCGCTGTCCCTGGTGGGCGTGCCAGGCTGACTCGCCGTGGACATAGGGGGCCAGGACTGACCGCCGTGCTTGCTTGAGCTGCAAGAACAGCACGTCGTCGGGGCTGCTGCCTTCGAGCAGCGCGACGAATGCGCGCAGTCCGACGCTGCCGACGCCCACCACCTTGTGCGCGATGTCGACCAGCGTGTATCCGCCCAGGGCCCGCCGCCAGTGCGGGGCCAGGGTGCCCAGGTACTCATCCAGCCCTCGCGCGACCTGGTCAGCCTCGGCGTAGCTCAGCCGGGCGACGAGCGGGAAGTCCTCGACGATGCGCCGTTTCCCGTCCCGCTGGCTGGTGAACTTCGGCAGTGCCCGGTCGCTGGTCCTGCGGCGCGCGCGGGCCGCGGCCGCCTTGATCTCGGCCCGCAGTGACGTGCCGGCCGTGCTGCGGCGCAGGTGGCCAGCGTCGAGGCGCTGGTAGGACCGGGCCAGCAGCGCCATACCGGCCAGATCCCGGACCTGCTCGCGGTACCCGGCGACACAGCGCAGGACCGCCGATTCGCATTTCTGCTCACTCGCGCCGTTCTGGCGGCCGGCCACCCAGATGCTGGCGGCCAGCCGCCGCAGATCCCACTCCCAGCCGCCCGGATGCGCCTCGTCGAAATCGTTCAGGTCGATCACCAGGTCCCGCTCCGGCGAGGCATAGAAACCGAAGTTACCCAGATGCGCATCACCGCAGATGACCGGAGTGATGCCCGTGGCCGGCAGCCCGGCCACGTCCTGCGCCATCACGATCGCCGCTCCGCGCATGAACCCGTACGGCGAGGCCGCCATCCGTCCCACCCGCACTGGAATAAGCCAGTCCAGCCGGCCAGCATGCGACTCCATGATCAGCCGCACCGGGTCAGGGCGGCCCGCCGGCGCTATCCATTCACCCAGCGCCCTGCGCGGAACCTGCTGCCGGAGTTCCCTGCCCATCCGGTACCGCTCGCTCCGCGACGTCGACCGCCGCCTAAGTGAGGTGAACGCGTCGCTGTCGGCCGAGGCCAGGACGACATGATCGTGCGTGCGAACACTCGGGCTGGTTGCCTGCACCATGGTGTTCCTCAACCTCCGCGCGTCGCCGTATCCGGGTGTCAGCGTGCCCTGGCGCTGACCCGGCCAAGGCTCACCCCTATCATCCGGGTCACCGGGCCCGGCAGGGTTGCTGGCGGAGCACGTTTTGCTCAGTTCGCCGCGCCCGCCGATGGTCAGCTGTGTCACCAAGGTCCGCCATGGTGACGAAGCAAGATTACGATCTACTGCTGGGTGCTAACGGGTGACGATCACGGTCGCATGGTGCCCAGCGGTGTTCTTCAGCTTGGCGTCGCCTGTCAGCAGCTAGCCGTGCCCGGATGCCGGACCTGGGAGACGGCGGCTGCGCTGTCTCGCTCGACGCTGTCTCCCAGGCCACCGGAACCAGGACCCTGCACATCGCCGAACCGCCTCGCGGAGCAGTCCAGGTGAGGTTCACAAAGATCATTCGCAAAGATAAAGGTGCCGTAGTAAATTAGGCAGCATGTATTCTTAGTCGTAAGTAATCTCCACGCGACAGGAATGGCGGCATCCATGGCGGGACCCGGCAAGGATTCGGCTGCGGCCAGCGACGCGAGGCGGCCGCCGGTCAGCGACGCGCCGCGGCCGTCGGTCAGCGAGGACGGGATTGACCGGGTGGAGCAGGCGTGGCGCCGGGAGCGCCCCGACATCGACGTCAGCTCGGTCGGCGTAATCTCGCGAATCTGGCGGGTCAGCAGGCACCTGGAGCGAGAGCGGAAGGAGCGGCTTGCGGAGCTGGGAACGGACCGGGTGACCCTGGACGTCCTGGCGATGCTGCGGCGTTCTGGCCCGCCGTACCGGCGGACGGCCGGCGAGCTGACCCACGCGTCCCTGATCACCTCCGGCGGTGTTTCGCAGCGGCTGGACAAGCTGGAGCGGGCGGGCATGGTGACTCGCCATATCCATGCAGAGGACCGGCGGCGTATCGACGTCGAGCTGACGTCCGCGGGCATGCGGCTCGTCGATTCCGTGCTCGCGGATCTGATGGAGCATGAGTCGAAGCTGCTGGATGAGCTCTCCGATGAGGAAAAGGATGATCTGCGGCGGACGCTAAAGCGGCTGCTCGCGCGGTTCGAGCCTAGGACGAGCGCCGACCGGGATGCGCCGGGCTGAGCACCGGCCGGCTATGTAGCCGTCAGCACCGGCCGGCGAAGTAGCTGCCGGACCGTATCGCCGGTCTCCGGTGCCGGAGTGCTTCCTCGGTCGCGGCCGCGCCGGACGTGGCCCGCGGCATATTCCTCGATGAGCGCGGCATGCCCGGGTTCCGTGCTGACGCTGCCGAGATGATCTCTGACCACGGCAAGCAGGATCCGCGCGGCGCTGTTCAGTACCGGGTGGCAAAGGCCGTCCCGGGCGGCGGTGATCCACAGCCTGCTGGTGTCAGGCAGGCGCTGGCGGAGTTCGCGGGCCGCCTCGGCAGTGCACGCCGCCGCGACCGTGAGGACAGCGACATCGCGGATCCAGTCGGGCAGCGCGTCCAGCACGCGCAGCTCCAGCCATCCGCGCGGGCGGACCGGCGGGAACAGGGTGCTCAGGTGATAGCGGAAGTCATCGATGGTCGGCCAGCCGGCCGGGTGACCGTCAGCCATCCAGCGACCGAACGGGAGTCCGGGCCGGATGGCTGTCCCCCTTGCTCCGCCGTCACCGGTGCTGATGAACATGACATCGGCTGCCAGCGCGTAAGCCTGCCACGCCAGCTCAGGCGCGATATCGGTACGCACCGGGCGGGTTCGCGGCGGGTCGATCGACCACCAGATTGCCTGCCGCAGCGAGGTCCACCGCCGTCCGTCGGCGTCCAGGCCGGGGGAGTTGGCGAAGGCGGCGATCAGCACGGGCGCGATCTGGTGCATGACATACCACCGCTGGTGCGGATCGGCTTGGTCGTGGCTGATGTTGACCTGCGTCGAGGCCGTGTTGCACATCATCCAGGCCCCTGCCGGTCCCTGGTCGGCGAAGAAGCGCTCCATCGCCTGGTAGCGCGGCAGCTGCAGGATCCGGCGGGGCGGCCGCCGGCGGTCCACGGCGAGCGTCTCGCAGGCGAACCCGGCGCCGGCCATGCGTGCGTGCAGCGCGCGGCTGTCCGTCTCGGCCGCCCGCAGGGCCGCGGCAGCAGATCGCGCGGGCGCGGTCGACAGCTCGACCTGGCCACCTGGCTCGAAGCTGATCCGGCCCCTGGCCGGCAGCGTCCAGTCAGCCGCCATGACGGCGTCGCTGGCGGCGGGCCTGGCGTGCACGTCGCCCAGACGGTGCACGGGCCACTCCAGCTCGAGGCCCACGCATTCCGCTTGCGACGGCTCGAACACCGCAGCGCTGGCCCGCGCAACACCGGCCGCGGTGAGCGTCCGGCGGGACAGTGGCATCGCGGCCCCCTCTCTGGCATCGCGGCCACCTCTGCCGCGACACGTTAGCTTCGACATGAGTAATTAACAAGTAGTTGACTGCTAAGAAGATTAGATCTACGGTTACTTTTGTGTGACGGAGCCCACATTGCGAGGTGCCGTCCCGAGACGCTGAACATCCGAGACGCTGAACATCCGAGACGCTGGCGTCCCGGAACCAGGACGAGACCTTGACTCCCCGAAGGGGTGCATGAGGCTGATGAGCGGACCGCTGGCCGGGCTGAGGATCGTTGACCTGTCCTCGATGATGTCCGGTCCCTGGGCGACCGACATTCTCGGGGACCAGGGCGCCGACGTCATCAAAGTCGAGGTGCCGGGCAAGGGCGACCACGTGCGGTCCCTGCCCAATCGCTCCGGCGACATGTCGGCCATGTTCGTCAACGTGAACCGCTCGAAGCGATCCCTGACGCTGAACCTGAAGTCGGCTGACGGGATCACGGTGCTCAGGCGCCTCGTCGCGACGGCGGACGCGCTGGTGCAGAACTTCCGTCCCGGCGTCGTCGAGCGCCTCGGCATCAGCTATGACGACCTGGCGGCCGTCAACCCGCGCCTGGTGTACCTGTCGATGAGCGGTTTCGGCGAGCGCGGGCCAGGTGCCGGCCAGCGGGTCTACGACCCGCTCATCCAGGCGCTGACCGGCCTGACGACGGTGCAGGCCGGATCCGACAGCGAGCGCCCTCGCCTGATCCGCACCATCCTCCCGGACAAGCTCAGCGCGGTGGTGGCGTCGCAGGCACTCACCGCGGCCCTGCTCGCCCGCGAGCGCACCGGCACGGGCCAGCACATCCGGCTGTCGATGCTGGACAGCGTGCTGTCCTTCCTGTGGGCGTCGGACATGGGCGCCTACACCTTCGTCGACAAGCCGGTGCCGGTGGAGAAAGGCGGCAGCTTCATCGACCTGATCTACCAGACCGCCGACGGCTACATGACCGTGGCCACGAACAGCAACGCCGAGTGGGAGAGCCTCTGCCGCGCCGTCGGCCATCCTGAGTGGGCGCAGGACGAGCGGTTCGCCACGCCCATCGGGCGGGACGCCTACATCAACGAGCGCCTCGAGCTCGTCCAGTCCGCGCTGATCGAGAAGCCGACCGGCGAGTGGCTTGAGGTGATGCAGCGGTACGACGTGCCCGCCGCGCCGACACTGAAGAGATCCGAGGTCATCCAGCATCCGCAGGTGCTTGCCTCGGAGATCATCATGGAAACCGAGCATCCGGTCGCCGGGCGGCTCCGGCAGGCGCGGGCGCCGGCCCGGTTCTCCGCGACCGTGCCCGATGCACCGCGCGGCGCGCCGCGACTAGGGGAGCACAACGCCGAGATCCTGGCCGAGCTCGGCTACGGCGACGACGACATCGCAGCCCTCGCCGAGCGAGGCGTCATCGGCACCGAGCACGCTGCCGCCGGCACCGAGCACGCCCCCGGAACCGAGCACGCCCCCGGAACCGAGCACGCTGCCGCCGGCCAGCCGGCCTGAAGGGAGAAGGAGATGCCGAGCGTCCTGGTCGTCGGAGCCGATCGCGGCATAGCCCACGCGCTGTCACGCCAGCTGGCTGCCCGCGGCGACACCGTCGTGGCCGCCTGCCTGATCGGCAACGACGAGCTCAGCGCCGCCGGGATCAGGGTCGAGGGCGGCGTCGACGTGACGTCGCAGGCATCCGTCGACGCGCTGGCAGCCAGGCTGACCGCCGAGGGCGCCAAGCTCGACTCGGTGTTTCACGTGGCCGGCGTGCTCGGCCTCGACGAATTCGGCTCGATCGATTACGACGACGTGCGCCGGCAACTGGAGATCAACACGATCGGCCCGCTGCGCACGATCGAGGCCATCCGCGACCTGCTGCACGACGGGTCGAAGGTGGGCATCGTCACCAGCCGGGTCGGGTCGCTCGGCGACAATTCCTCCGGCGGCATGTACGCGTACCGCATCTCCAAGGCCGGCGCGAACATGGTCGCGCTCAACCTGCACCACGAGCTGTCCCAGCGCGGAATCAGCGTGCTCGCGCTGCACCCGGGCATGGTCGCCACCGCGCTCACCAAGGACTATCCCGGCGACTACGACTACATCACGCCCGATCAGGCCGCCGCCGGCCTGATCGCCGACCTCGATGCCCTGACCCCCCAGACATCCGGCCGGTTCCAGCACTCCAACGGCACGTTCCTGCCGTGGTAGCAACGCCCCGCCAGCCACCAAGCCGCCCACCCCAGCGAAGGGAAGCACGATGATCACCATCTACGGATACGTCCCCGCTTTCGGCGTACCCGACATCAGCCCGTACGTCACCAAGGTCATCAACTACATGACCTTCACCGGCCTGGAGTTCCAGCACAAGAGCCAGGACCTGGCCACCCTCGACCAGGACTCGCCGACCGGCAAGCTGCCCTACATCATCGACAGCGACGGCACCAAGGTCCCCGACTCCAACACGATCATCGCCTACTTCAAGAACAAGTACGGCGACAAGCTGGACGCCGACCTGTCCAAGGCCGAGGCAGCGAACAACCTCGCCTGGAACCGGCTGATCGAGGAGCACCTTTACTGGAGCGGCATCATCGAGCCGCGCTGGCGCCTGGACGAGGGCTGGGAGACCTACATTCCCTTCATCGTGCAGGGCGCCGAGGTCAGCCCGGAGCTGCGCGCGGCGCTGGACGCCTTCCGGCAGCGCATCCTCGACGAGTTCAACGGCCAGGGCATGGGCCGGCGCACGTCGCAGGTCGTGCAGGACTTCTTCCGCGCCGACATCGACGCGCTCTCGGACTACCTGGGCGACAAGCGGTACTTCACCGGCGACCAACTGCGCTCGCTGGACGCCTCGGTGTACTCGACCGTCAAGCACATCGCGCTGCAGCCGCACCCGTGGCCGGGCACGGGCTACGTCCAGACCAAGCCGAACCTGATGGCCTACATCGAGAGGCTGCACGCCGAGTTCGGCATCTGACCGCACATTCGCTGGCATCTGCCGCTGAGAAAAGGCCGGTTCAGTGATCGACCTCTACTACTACACGAGCCCGAACGTCCGTAAGGTGCTGATCGCACTGGAAGAGCTCGGACTGCCGTATGAGATCAAATGGACCGACATCAGCGCCGGTGAGCAGTTCGAACCGCAGTACCTGACGATCAACCCGAACGGCAAGGTGCCGGCCATCGTCGATCACGACGGTCCTGGCGGCCGGCCGCTGGCGCTGTTCGAGTCGGCCGCCATCTTGCTGTACCTGGCGGAGAAGACCGGGAAGCTGCTGCCTGCCGATCCCGGGCGCCGGTGGGAGGCGATCTGCTGGACGGTCTGGCAGGTCGCCAACCACGGGCCGATGGCCGGCCAGGCGGCTCACTTCGTCAGCCATGCCCGCAAGCACGGCATCGAGGACGCCTATGCCACCGGCCGCTATCTCGGCGAGGTCCGCCGGCTGTACGAGGTCCTGGACGTCCGCCTGCGGCGTGATGACTACCTGGCCGGGGAGTTCTCCATCGCCGACATCGCCTGCTTCCCGTGGGCGCGGGTCGCCACGGGCCATGGGGTGGACATCGGGGCGGAGTTCCCGCACGTGGCGGCCTGGATGGGCCGCATCGGCGAGCGCGCCTCGGCGAAGGTGCGGATCACCGATCCCCGCGAGGACAAGGCACGCAAGCACAACTACACCCCCGAGCAGTTCCAGACCCTGTTCCGCCCCGCGCCCGGCACGGCCGACCCGGTCACGGTCAACCCGCCCACGGTCAACACGGTCACCGCCGACCCGGTCACGGGCAGCTGAAACCGCCCGACGCAAGGAATGAACGAATGAGCGCCACCTACGACCTGTCAGCGGTCGCGGCCCCCGGGCTGACCATCGACGGCGAGACGGTGTCATCGCCTGGCCGGATCGAGGTCATCAACCCGGCTACCGCGGAGGTCTTCATCGCGGTGCCCGATGCGGGCGCCGCCGAGCTCGACCGCGCGACCGGCGCCGCCCGGCGGGCGGCCGGCGCATGGCGGGCGACGCCGCTAGCCCAGCGGCAGGACTGCCTGCTGAGGCTCGTCGCGGTCATCCGGGAGCACCTCGATGAGCTGGCCCTGCTGGTGACCCTCGAGCAGGGCAAGCCGCTGGCGAATGCGCGCGGCGAGATCACCTCCGGTTTGCGGTACTGCGAGCGGTACGCCGCGATGCAGCTGCCGGTCGAGGTGGTCCGCGACGATGAGTCCGAGCGCATCGAGGTCCACCGCGTTCCGGTCGGCGTCGTCGGGGCGATCACCGCGTGGAACTACCCGATGCTGCTGGCCCTGTGGAAGATAGCGCCCGCCCTGGTGGCCGGCAACCCGGTGATCGTCAAGCCGTCGCCGTACACGCCGGTCGCGACGCTGCGGCTCGGCGAGCTGGCCCAGCCGGTGCTGCCGCCGGGCGTGCTGCAGGTGCTGTCGGGCGGAGACGAGCTGGGCCGCGCGCTCACCACCCACCCGCTGATCGCCAAGATTTCCTTCACCGGCTCTGAGCGCACCGGCAAGGCGATCATGGCCGCCTCGGCGCCGACGCTGAAGCGGCTGACTCTCGAGCTGGGCGGCAACGACGCCGGGATCGTGCTCGACGACGCCGATCCCGCCGCCATCGCCGCCGGGCTCTACTGGGGCGGGCTGTCGAACTGCGGCCAGGTCTGCGCCGGCCTCAAGCGCCTCTACGTTCCCGAGCGCCTCGCCGCAGATATCGAGGACGCCCTGGCGCAGGTCGCGGCCACGGTCGTGGTCGGCGACGGGACGCGCGACGGGGTCGACATGGGGCCGATCCAGAACAAGATGCAGTTCGACCGGGTCGAGGCCCTCACTGCCGCCGCGCAATCCGGCGGTGCCGAGATCTACTTCCGCGGCGAGGTGCCCGGCGGCCCCGGCTACTTCCACCCGGTCACCCTGGTCCGCCGCGCCACCGACGAGATGGCCCTGGTGGCGGAAGAGCAGTTCGGGCCGGTGCTCCCGGTGCTGGCCTACCGTGATCTGGACGAGGCCGTCGCCCGGGCCAACGCGAGCGACCTCGGCCTGGGCGCGTCGGTCTGGTCGTCCGACGAGCCCCGCGCGGTGCAGGTCGCCGCCCGGCTGCAGGCCGGCACCGTCTGGGTGAACCAGCACCCGATGCTGTCGCCCGACGTCCCCTTCGGCGGTGTCAAGCAGTCCGGGCTGGGCGTCGAGTCGTCGCTGCACGGGCTGCTCGCCTACACCGACATCTCGGTGCTGAGAGTCAAACGATGACCGGCCGCCGCCTGCGCCGCGCAGCCATCTGCTGGATAGAGCAAGAGTGAGAGGAACGACCGATGCTGCTGAACCGAGACGACTGGTATGAGACCTCCCGGGATCTGGACTGGACGCTGTCCTACGTCGATCCCGCGATCGCGTTCCCGGCCCGCTGGAGCGGTGCCGATGGCGTGCCTGCCGAGGCATGGCAGGCCTGGGACGAGCCGTTCCGCGTCTCCTACCGGGACTACGTCCGGATCCAGCGGGAGAAGGAGGCCGGGGTCAAGGCCGTCAGCCAGGCGCTCGGACGCGCCGGGATCTACGAGAAGCTCGACCCCGCGCACGTGGCCGCCTCCCATCTGCACATGGGGACCACCTGCATGGTCGAGCACATGGCCGTAACCATGCAGAGCCGGTTCTGCCGTTTCGCGCCGACACCCAAATGGCGCAACCTCGGCGTGTTCGGGATGCTGGACGAGACCCGGCACACTCAGCTGGACATGCGCTTCTCCCACGACCTGCTCAAAGCCGACCCCCGCTTCGACTGGGCGCAGAAGGCCTTCCACACCAACGAGTGGGGCGTGCTCGCGGTCAAGAACTTCTTCGACGACGCGATGCTCAACGCCGACTGCGTCGAAGCGGCCCTGGCCACCAGCCTCACCGTGGAGCACGGCTTCACTAACATCCAGTTCGTCGCGCTGGCCGCGGACGCGATGGCCGCCGGCGACATCAACTGGTCCAACCTGCTCTCCTCCATCCAGACCGACGAGGCACGCCACGCCCAGCAAGGCTTCCCGACGCTCGCCGTGCTGGTCGAGCACGACCCGGAGCGGGCGCAGAAGGCGCTCGACGTCGCGTTCTGGCGGTCCACCCGGCTGTTCCAGACCCTGACCGGACCCGCGATGGACTACTACACGCCGCTGGACCAGCGGAAGATGTCGTTCAAGGAGTTCATGCTGGAGTGGATCGTCAACCACCATGAGCGCATCCTGGAGGACTACGGGCTGAAGAAGCCCTGGTACTGGGACCAGTTCCTGCACTCGCTGGAGAACGGTCACCACGCGATGCACATCGGCACCTGGTTCTGGCGCCCCACCTTGTTCTGGAAGCCCAACGCGGGCGTGTCCAAGGCCGAGCGGGAATGGCTGAACGAGAAGTACCCCACCTGGGAGGACAACTGGGGTGTCCTCTGGGACGAGATCATCAGGAACGTCAACGAGGGCCGCGTCGAGGACACCCTGCCGCAGACGCTGCCGTCGCTGTGCAATCTCACCCAGCTGCCGCTGGGCTCGGCGATGTCACGCCACGACCTGGCCCCGCACCAGCTGGTCTACAAGGGCCGCCTGTACAGCTTCGACTCCGAGATCTCGCAATGGTGCTTCGAGCAGGATCCGGAGCGCTACGCCGGCCACCAGAGCCTGGTCGACCGGTTCATCGGCGGCCAGATCCTGCCCCCCGACCTGGGCGGCGCACTCGGCTACATGGGCCTCACGCCCGAGGTCATGGGCGACGACGTCTACAACTACGCCTGGGCCAGGGACTACGCCCCGGCACCGACGGCCTGAGGAGAGTGAGATGGCGCTGTTCCCGATCACCGGCCGCTTCGTGGGCGACTTCGTCCCGCACCTGGTCCCGGTGGACACCGACGACACGATGGACGAGATCGCCGGCAAGGTCGCGTCGTTCTCCGTCGGCCACCGGGTCGCGCGGCGGCCCGGCGATCCCGGCTACGAGGTGCTGCTCGGCGGCGAGCTGCTGCCGGCCACGACCACGCTGGCCGCGGTGATGGCCGCACGCGAAATCTTGCCCCTGCAGTGGTTCGACGTCCGGTTCCGGGAGACCGCCGATGCCTGACGACGTGACCGGCACCGGCGACGGGTTCGTCGAGCTGATCGAAGCCGACCAGCTCTGGGACGGCGAGATGGAAGCCTTCGACGTCGGCGACGCGGAGGTGCTGGTGCTCAAGGTCGACGGGCAGATCCGCGCTTACGACGGGATCTGCCCGCACCAGAGTTCCTCCCTGGTGGAGGGCGAGCTCGATCGCGGCGTGCTCACCTGCCGTGCCCACGAGTGGCAGTTCGACGCGCTGACCGGCGACGGCGTCAACCCGAAAGGGGTCAGCCTGGCCCCCCACGACGTGCAGGTCAGCGGGGGGATGATCTGCGTCCGGCTTCGCTCGAAGGCCTCCGCCGGAGCCCGGCCGAGGTGACCGGCCCGCACACCAAGCAGATAAATCCGCCAGCAGAAAGCCGAGGCAGCCATGACCGTCCTGGAAATGGACTCTGACGCCGAGACCGCGCACGATCTCGTCGGGCCGGTGCTCCGCGCCGGGAACCTCGCCGAAGCCGTGATCGACGCGATCGCGGCCGACAACCCCGGGCGGGATGTCCTGGTCCTCGACCGGGACGACTACGTCCGCATCCACACCGCCGGCCACTGCCGACTCACCCTGGCCAGCCTGGAGCGCAGCCTCGGTCATCCCTATCAGCTGGCCGCGCTGGAGATCGAGATGCCGGCCTTCAAGGGCCGGCTGAAGACCCGCACGGACGAATATCTCTGGTTCTACGCGACGGGCGCCGTGCCCGCGGAAGGGGACGATCATGACTGAGACGAAGCCCGCACCCCGGACACGCGCCCGCAGCCTGAAGACCTGGAGCGCGTTCGGTGATCTGGGCCGGCGGCCCACCGAGTACGAGATCCTCACCCACAACCTGAACCACACCACCGGGCCGGTCCCGCTCGAGATGGGTCCCGAGGTGCACGGCAACGTGTGGCTGCGCGAGCACCGCGACTCGATGAAGCTGACCGCGGACTGGGACGCCTTCCGCGACCCTGACGCGGTCACCTACGGCAGCTACGTCTCGGGCCAGGATGACCAGGAGACCTACGTCGAGGGCCTGCTCGAGCAGTTCGACCGCGAGGGCTACGACGAGGCGCTCGCCCCGCCCGCGCTCGACCTGCTCGCCGCTGCCTTCACGCCCAGCCGCTACCTGGCCCACGGGCTGCAGATGCTGTCGGCTTACCTGCAGCAGCTCGCGGTCAGCAGCTACGTCGGCAACTGCGCCGCGTTCCAGACCGCCGACCAGCTGCGCCGCGTGCAGCTCACCGCCTACCGCACCACCCAGCTGCGCCTGACCCACCCCGGCCGCAGCTTCGGCAGCGGCGAACGGGACACCTGGGAAAACAGCCCGGACTTGCAGCCGATCCGGCGGGGCATCGAATCCGCGCTGATTGAGTTCGACTGGGACCGTGCCCTGGTGGTCACCAACCTGGTCGTCAAGCCGGTCGCTGACCTGGTGCTGCTCAGCCAGCTGGGCCAGCAGGCCGCAGCCGCGGGCGCGCAGCTCGACGCGCTGATTCTCGACAACCTCTGGCGGGACGCGCGGCGCAGCCAGCGCTGGACCAGCGCGCTGGTGACGTTCCTCGGCGAGGCCGACGCTGGCAACCTGCCCGTGCTGCAGGGATACCTCGACGAGTTCGCGCCGCTGGGGACCGCGATGATCGAGGCGGCCGGGCGACTGCTGGCCGTTCCCGGCGGGCGGCCGGCGGACCAGATCAGCGCCGAAACACGGTCAGCGTGGGCGGCGCTGCTGAGCGACGCCGGCCTGACCGCAGGACCGGAGTGAGCGCGGAGTGAACCTGGCCGTCGGCCGCGCCGCGACGCCGGTCTCGTTCCGCGGAGCCGACGCCACCGTCGGCTGCGGCGCGGATGAGTCGATCCTGCTCGCCGGGCTGCGAGCCGGACTGGGCCTGCCTTATGAGTGCGCCAGCGGCGGCTGCGGCACGTGCCGGGCACAGCTCCTGGACGGCAGCGTGGCGAGCCGCTGGGAGGCGGCCAGCGGCCTGACCGACCGCGATCGCCGCAAGGGTGATCGCATCCTGATGTGCCAGTCCGTGCCGCGGGGGCCGGTCACGATCCGCGCACCGCTCTCGGCCGGCCCGCAGCCTGAGCCGGCCCCGCAGCGGCTGGCCGGACGCATCGTCACCCGTGACCGGCTGGCGGCGGGCATCGCGCTGTTCGTCGTCGAGGTAGCGCAGCCGCTGCGTTATCTCCCTGGTCAGTTCGTGCTGCTGGAACTCCCGGACGGCACCCGCCGCGGCTATTCCATGAGCCGTCCCGCTGACCCGGGCGGGGCGACCCTGCTGGAGCTGCTGATCCGGGCCAAGCCCGGCGGCGCGGCGTCGGCGTGGCTGTTCGAGCGCCTCGGCCCAGGCGACAGCCTGGTCGCCGAAGGGCCCTACGGCAAGGCCTACGCGCGGACGCCGCCGGAGCGGCCGGTCGCCTGCCTGGCCGGCGGCACCGGCCTGGCTCCCGTGCTGGCGATCGCCGAGCATCTCAGCACGGCGGCGCCCGACCGCCGCCTGGACGTCTACGTCGGCGCGCGCCGCTCCGAGGACCTCGTGCTGGGGGAGCGGCTGCAGGCGCTGACCGGCTTCCTGGGTGCACGGGTCATTGCCGTGGTCGAGCAGGGTGCCGGCGCGATGCACCCGCAGCTGGGCCGCCTCCGGGCCGGCCTGGCGCTCGACCACCTCGCCGCCGAGCTGCCGGACCTCAGCCGGCACGACGTCTACGCCGCAGGCCCGGAGCCGATGATCGACGCCACCCTGCGGCGCCTGGTCTCCGGTGGCACGGCGGCCGCCGACCGGGTCTTCTTCGACCGTTTCATCAGCTAGCCGCAGTGACCAAGGACGGGAGGCTGGGCAGATGACCGCAGTGCTGGCCGACCCTGCCGTGCCGGCCATGCCGGACGACGAGCACTTCGCGCGCAACCTGATCGGCGGGCGGTGGCAGTTCCCGGCCGCGCCGTACGAGTACGAGATCCGCAACCCCGCCGACAGCACGATCACCACCGTCGTCCCGCTGTCGTCCCGCTTTGACGTCGGGCGAGCGGCCGCCGCCGCCGGCGCTGCGTTGAGGGGGCACTGGGCCGATCCGGGCGAGCGGGGCCGCCTGCTGGACGGCGTGCTGGACCGGCTGGAGTCCAGCCGGAGCGAGCTGGCCCGGCTGCAGGCCGCCGAGACAGGCCTGTCCTTCCCGGACTCGCTCGCCGCCGTCGACGCGACGCTCGGGTCGGCCGGTGCCCTGCTGCGCCGCGGCGTGCCGCCGGGCCCGGCCCGGCCCGGCGGGGTCTCCGGCCACATCCTGTCCTGGGGGGCGCCGTTCACCGAGACCGTGACCAGCGTGCTGCCAGCGCTGCTGCGCGGCGACGCGGTGGTCGTCAAGCCCTCGCTGCGCGGGCCGCTGTCGCCGGTCGCGTTCGCGCACGTGGCCACCCAGGCGGGCCTGCCCGCCGGGGTGCTCAACATCGTGCAGGGCACCGGTGTCGACGTCGGTGCGGAGCTGATCAGCCGACGGGGGCTGTCCGCGCTGTACGTGCGGGCCGGCTCGCGCACCCTCGCGCTTGCCGAGCGGGGCCACGCCCGCACGAACGTCCCGCTGCACCGGCTGCGCGGCGGGGGCAATGTCGCTGTTGTCGGCCCGCACGCCGGCGATCTCGACGCTCTGCGCCTGGCGGTCACCGCCGGCGTGCGGATGAACAGCGCGGGCGGGCTGTTCGGCCTTCCGCTGCTGGCCGTGCATGCCGACTGCGCCGACGCGGTCCTCGCCGCGCTGCTGCCCGCGCTGGCCGGCACCGCGGCCGCGCCCCTCCCGGCAGAACCGCTGCGCCGCCGTGCAGCGTCCCGCATCGACGCGCTCGTTTCGGCCGGCGCGAAGACGCTGCTCGGGGGCGCCGCGGTGCCCGACGACGTCGCCCACCGGATGGGCTGGCGGCTGCCGCCGACCGTGCTGCACCTCGGCGCCGCGAGCTCGCCGGCCGTGGCCGCCGAGCAGGCCAGCGAGCCTCTCGGCCCGGTGCTGGGCGTGTTCACCTGGCGAGACCGGACGGAACTGGCCGGCGCGTTCCGGTCGCTGCGGGCCGCCGACGGCGTCGCGACCCTGTGGGGCGCCGATCAGTCCCTCGCGATGTCGCTGCCGCACGGCCTGGTGGTTGACGGCGCTTCCCGGGTGCCGTCTGCTGGCGGTATGACGCTGCCAGCGGCATGGATCGGGGACGCCCGCGACGACTGGCTGTCCGGTGACCGTGCAGCGGGAAGGTGATGGGCGTGGACTTCGTCTTCGTGATCGATGAGATCGCCACGCTGCTGCCGGCGCATGACAGCAGCGTCGCGCTGATGGAAGCCGCTCAGGCGCACGGCCACCGGGTGCTGGCGACAACGGCGGCCGGGCTCGGGTTCGCCGGCGGGCACGCCATGGCGCTCGTCCGCCCGGTGCAGCTGCGCCCGGCCGTGCTCCACGACGGCCGGTGGCTGGCCGATCCTGAGTGGTTCAGCCTGGGAGCGGTCGAGTGCTACCAGCTGGACGACGCCGCAGCCATCTTCCTGCGCACCGATCCTCCCGTCGACAGCCAGTACCTGCGGGCGACGTATCTGCTCGACCTGGTCGATGCCGGGCGGACGCTGATGATCAACTCCCCGGCTGGGGTGCGCAACGCCAACGAGAAGCTGTTCGCGCTGCGGGCTCCCGAACTGGGGCCGGCCACGCTAGTGACCGCCGACCGGCAGCAGATTCGCGAGACCGTGGCCGGGTGGGGCAGAGCCGTGCTCAAGCCCACCGACATGATGGCCGGCCGCGGAATCCTCGTTCTCGACCCGGCCGACCCGAACCTCTCCTCGATCCTGGATACGGCCACCGGGCGCGGCCAGTGCCAGGTCGTCGTCCAGCAGTGGCTGCCAGCCTCGGCCGAGGGCGACCGGCGGGTGATCGTGCTCGACGGCCGGCCCATCGGCGTGATCCGCCGCGTGGCACGGGCCGGGGAGTTCCGCTGCAACATGGCCGCAGGAGCGGCGGTCTTCGCCGACACCGTTACCGAGGCTGACCGCGCCCTGTGCGCCCGGCTCGCACCGCTGCTGCGCGAGCATGGGCTGCCGTTCGTCGGGCTCGACGTGATCGGCGGCCGCCTCACCGAGGTGAATGTCACCAGCCCCACCGGGCTGCGCGAGATCGACGCGCTGAGCGGCACCCACCTGGCGGCCGACATCGTTGCCTGGGTTCAGCAGCATTGCCCGGCACCGGCCTACCTCCGCGCGCCGTAGCGCAGCCCGTCGATGAGCAGGGCAACCATCCGGTGGGCGCGGGCGTTGTCATCCGACCCCGGCGCAGGGATGCACAGGCTGGCTACCGCGCCGAGCAGATCGAGAGGATCCACGCCGCCGCGCACCGTGCCAGCTGCCTCCGCGTTGTGCAGCAGCATCCGGAGAGCCGGGCCGAGGTGTTCCTGGAAGTAGGTCGGCAGGGCATTGAAGGCAGGGTCGCCTGAGTGAAGGGCCGCTGCGAGCCCGTGCTTCGTCGCGACGAACTCCGGATAGCGCCGAAGCCACAGCTCAAGCGCCTCGCCGGGATCGTGGGACGATCACAATAATGCACCTCCACGGCGCTAGAAGGAGATCGGCAATGCAGTACCGCACCCTTGGCGGGACCGGCATCAAGGTGAGCCCCTATGCGCTCGGCGCCATGATGTTCGGAGCTATCGGCAACCCTGACCACGACGACTCGATCCGCATCATCCGCACAGCGCTGGATTCGGGAATCAACTTCATCGACACTGCCGACGCATACTCCCACGGTGAGTCCGAAGAGATCGTCGGCGAGGCCATCAAGGACTGTCGCGACAGCATCGTCCTCGCGACCAAGCTGAGCCTCCCGATGGGTGACGACCCCAATCACCAGGGCAACTCGCGACGCTGGATCATCACCGCCGCCGAGAACTCGCTGCGCCGCTTGCAGACCGACTACATCGATCTCTATCAAATCCATCGCCCTGACCCGAGCACTGACATCGAGGAGACCCTTTCCGCGCTCTCCGACCTGATCCACAGCGGCAAAGTGCGAGCGATCGGCTCGTCGACGATGCCCGCCTCCGACATCGTGGAGGCGCAGTGGGTTTCCGAGCGGCGCGGTCTCGAGCGATTCCGGGCCGAGCAGCCGACGTACTCGATCCTCAGCCGCGGTATCGAAACCGAAGTCCTGCCGGTTGCCCAGCGCTACGGGATGGGCATTCTGGTCTGGAGCCCGCTCGCGCAAGGGCAGCTCACCGGCCGCATCCGCAAGGGCCAGCAGACCGATCTTCGCCGCATGAGCCGCTTCCGGCACATGTCGGACGAGCGCCGCATCGACACGGTCGAGCAGATCATCCCCGTCGCCGAGCAGGCCGGGATCAAGCTCACCCACCTCGCGATGGCCTTCGCGATCTCCCATCCCGGTGTCACCTCGGCGATCGCAGGACCACGCACGATGGAGCAGCTTGATGACCTGCTGGCCGGCGCCGATGTCGTCCTCTCCGACGACGTCCTGGATCAGATCGACGCCATCGTCCCGCCCGGCACGGACGTGGGACGCATGGATATGGCATACAGCCCGCCTGCCGTCCAGAACACGCTGCTCAGGCGGCGTCCGCTCGGCGATCGCGTCGCCAGGTAAGCCGGCCGGCCCGCAGCGTGCTGCGGCCGGGCTCATCCTCGCGGGGATGCCTGGTTCCCAAACCGCTCGATGCGCTCGCCGCAGCTGCCATCATCGCTGACCTCTCGCACTGGCGCGTGCGTTCGCCAGGCTCGTAGGACGTGCTGATAGCGATCGACAGCCGCCATCGACGGGCTCGAGTGGGATGCCTCTGACACGCCGGCGAACGCGGCCGCGAGGTGATCCCGGCGCGCGAGTCAATGCCTGACGGCGCCCGCCGCCGTGGGTGAGCCCTAGTCCTGCCGGGTCTCGGCTTCGGCGAGGTTCCTGAGCCGGCCGAGGTCGGACGCTATCAATTGCTGAGGCTTGCGGCGCAAAGGCCTTTCGGCTAGGCGGAACAGGCCGCAACGGGGTAGCCCGGATCGACCAATCATCGCTAGCCTCGGCGGGCCTACACGATGCGGCGGAGGGCTGACGCCGTGTCACGAACCCGCCAGGAGATCGTGCGGCGCGCGGCCGAAAGGCTGCGCGGCTCCCCGGAGCCGGTGACGCTGGTCGAGATCGCCGCCGCCGCTGGCGTGTCTCGCACGACCCTCTACCGGCACTTTCGTTCCGTCAGCAGCCTCGTCGACGCGGTGGCCGCGGATCTGCTGTCCCGCGCCCGATTCGATGAGCTGCTCGCCGCCGTGAGGCTCCCTCAGCCCGTCGCAGCGGTGGCCGAGGTCACGCGGATGGGATGCGGCATCTGGGCCATTGACCCGGACCTGGTCCGTAACCTGCTCGCCCTCGCCCGCACCCAGGCCGACGCCGTGCCCGTGATCGACCAGCTCGAGGCCGGCCGGGTTCAGGTCATGGAGTACCTAGTCCAGCGCCTCGACGAGTTCGGCGCACTGGCTGCCGGCCTGAGCCGGCGCGACGCCGTTGATTTGCTGGTCGCCGCGACCGGCTTCGCCGGATGGGATCAGATGGTCACAGCGCGCCGGCGTTCGCCCGCAACGGCCACCAGCCTCATTGTCCGACTGGCGCTCCGGGCTGTCACCTGAGCACGTTCGCCCGGGTCGCCCCTGCTCGCACTGTTCATCGGCTTGGGCTGCTGCCCGTAATGCGGGGGGTTTTGCGGACGCCGCCGGGTGCGGCGGGGCTGGTAGCCGCTGCGCACCCGGCTGTGGCCATCCGCGCCGGAGCGGCTTGATGCCGGTCAGGCGGCGAAGACCTCGGCGGTCAACTCGGTGTCCTCGCTGCCGCGGAAGTACGTCACCTTGCCGTCGCGAAGGCGCCAGTAGTGGTGCATGGTCATCGATGCCTCGCGGCCGGTCTTGACCGACCGGATGGTCCAGTCGACGAGCAGGTGCACGTCGTCCTGGCCGACGGCGAAGCTGTGCGGCGTGAACGCGCCGATCTCGATGCTGGTGGCCAGGTCGCTGAAGAAGCTTGCCACGCGGTCCTTGCCGACCCGC